>Ga0070659_100001685_pt1 | contig 15898 bp, 13 predicted proteins | sample KBSC23metaG_FD_64666 | JGI IMG/M metagenome (GOLD analysis project Ga0070659, IMG submission 64666) | Corn rhizosphere microbial communities from Kellogg Biological Station, Michigan, USA - KBS C2-3 metaG | ecosystem: Host-associated > Plants > Roots > Rhizosphere > Soil ... | reverse complement strand
TGTCGAGCGTGATCGTCGCTGCCCCGTCGGCGCCGACGTCGCCGAGGACGGCGGCCAGCTTCTCGCCGTCGCGGGCCGCTGCCGCCCAGTTCGCCCCGGTCTCGTCCGCGCGCCGCGACAGGTAGGCGGCGACGCGGCGGCCGGTGACACCGGTGGCGCCGACGACGACGACGTCGAACTCGCGATCGCCCATGCGACCAGCCTATTCAGGGTCGGCCGGGCGGGCAATCAGTGCGCGCGGACCTTGAACTTCCGGTAGCGCGACGCCGACGGCTTCACGGTCCGGTGCCCGAGGTAGCGGGCGCGGATCCGGTACGTGCCGGGCTTGAGGACGCGGTGCCCGAACCGGCCGAGCCGGGTCCGGAACTTGCCGCCGCTTCGGACCTGGACGAACCGCTGCGGCGACGCTCGCCGCCAGTGCCCGTGGGCGCGGCGGTAGACGCGGAGCCGGACCTTCCCGGCGAACCTCGGGGACGCGCTGCCCCGTGGCGACACCCGGCCGAGGATGCTGCTGTGGCGCGGCGAGGAGGCACCCTTCCCCTTCACCTTCACGTCGGTCTTCGTCGGCGTCGAGATCGGCGAACCGGTTGCGGTCGCGACAGCGTTCCGGTAGGCGTCGAAGGCAGGCTTCGCGGACCAGTCGGCCCGCACGAGCCCGAAGAAGTCCTCGCGAGTGCTCCGGTCGGTACCCCGGTCGCGACCCTGATAGCTGAACAGGGGACCCGACCAGGCGTAGCCCGTCCAGAGCGAGAACGCGCGCGTCAGCATGCTTGCCTGGGTCGATTCGCTGACGTGGCTTCCGGAGGGGCCGTTGGTCGGGGCCCCGAACTCGGTCGCCCAGATCTTCTTGCCGGCGTCGCCGTTGTCGGTCATGACCGAGCGCAGGCTCGGGTTGGTCCCGTACATCTGGTACCAGGCGCTCCATTCCTCGGCGGCGCCGGGATAGGCGGGCCAGCAGTAAGGGTGATGGGAGACCGCGTCGAACGACCCGCCGCCGCCGGCCGAATAGATTCCGCGCAGGAATCGGACGGGCGGGATGTCGGCCGGGTCCGACGGTGCCGGAGCGGTGCCGCCGGTGAGCACGGTCGCGCCCGGGTCGACTGCCTTGATCGCCGGGTAGGCGGCCTTCAGGAGCGCCGTGTAGTCCGCGATGCTGGGAGCCGGCAGCCAGAATGCCTTCGCGTTCGGCTCGTTCCAGATCTCGAACGCGTGGACGCCGCGCGCCGAGTAGTGGGCCGCGGCCTGCTTCGCAAACGCCGCGTACTGCTGCGGGTTGGGGCCGTAGGTCGCCGACGTCCCCGCCGGGCGCGCCCAGTCGGGCGTGTAGAGGATCGTGCCGAGGACGTTGAGCCCGCGGCTGCGAGCCCCTGCGACGACCCGGTCGATGGCGTCCCAGTCGTAGCTGGAAGGACCGCGTCGCTGAACCTGGGCCCAGTTGATGTCGATCCGGATCCACTGCGCCCCGACGTCACGGATGAGATCGAGATCGCGACCTTGCGTCATCGCGTCCTCATCCTGGATCGCGCCGCCGGTGGCGACGCCGAAGCCGGTGGCACCGGGCAGCGCGGCCTGCGAGCGATCCGTCATGGCGAACAGCGCCGACAGTAGCGCCGCCACGACGAGCAGCGCAGCCGCCAGGAGGCGGCGGCGCGGGCGGGCAGGGTGGGCGGCGGGCAACATCTGGCGTCCTCTTGGTGGGCCGGCCGCTCTCGAACCGGTGAGAGGGCTCTGGTGCGCATGGGCGCGATGGCTTCACCCGCGTATCGACAGCGCCCGCCCACCGTTGACCGTCAGCGACGCCCGTGGACGTCCGTACGACGTGGTGCCCTGCAATTCCGCCTTCGCCGCCGGCGAGTGGTGAGCGCCCGCGACTTCACGCAATAGACTTTCGCCGCCACAGATCGGACAGGACGACCGTAGGCGGCGCGAGATCGGCGCCGGACACCAATTTGACCCGCCAGCGCCCCGCAAACTCACGCGCGACGACCCCGACCCGATGACCACGGGAGGCGTCGACGCTCTGAAGGCTGCGATCCGCCGGTCGCTGCCGTTGCTGATCGGCCTGATCGTGCTCGGGATCATCGCCGTCAACGTCTTCCAGCAGGCCCGCGGCGCCAGGTACGAGGCAACCTCCAAGGTCCTCGTCACGAGCACCCCGCTCACGAGCATCATCTCCGGGACCCAGCCCGGCTTCGTCGACCCGGAGCGGGTCCAGCAGACGGCGATCGGCATCGCCGAGTCGAGCGAGGTCTACCGGGTCGCGGCGGCGAGGAATCACCAACAGCATGGCTCCGCCGGCGACCTGCAGTCCGCGGTCAGCGTCTCCGCCGACACCAACAACGACCTGATCTCGTTCACCGCCTCCAGCTCGGACCCCGAGGAGGCGGTCGGGATGGCGAACGCGGTGGCGCGGGGCTACATCGGCTTCCGGAAGCGTCTCGCCGGCGCACAGATCGCAGACACGATCAAGGGCCTGAAGGAGAGCCTGGATCAGCTTCCCTCCGATGACCCGAAGCGCTCGCGCGTCGAGGGGAACCTGAGCCGTCTCCAGGTCCTCCAGGACAATGCGAGCGACAGCCAGCTCGTCGAGAGCGCCACGTCCGCCGGCAAGACGAGTCCGGCGCCCCTCAAGGACTCGGTAGTCGGGCTGTCGATCGGTCTGATCATCGGCCTGCTGTTGATCGCGATCCGCGAGGCGGTCGACACGACGGCCCGCTCCGAGGGCGACGTCGAGGATCTGCTCGGACTGCCGGTGCTGGCGAGCGTACGGACGGTTCCGCGCCATTCCCGCCTCGTCACCTACGGCCGCCACGAAGGCGAGTTCGCCGACGCCTACGCGCTGCTCGCCGCGCAGCTCGTTCACACGAAGGCGGGCGGGGAGGGCGCGGCCCTCGCGATCACCAGCGCCGTGCCCAAGGAGGGCAAGACGATCACCGCCGCCAACCTGGCGGTTGCCGTCGCCCGGCGCGGATCGAACGCGATCCTCGCCGACTTCGACTTCCGAAAGCCCGGCGTCGGCGAGACGTTCGGGCTACCCGAGGACGCCCCCGGGGCGATCCAGGTCATGTCCCGGGAGGTGCCGCTCGAATCGGCGCTCTGGTCGGCATCGCTGGAGGGAACGCGTCCGGTACTCGAGAGCGGCGGCAGCACCCCCGCCCATCCGCCGCGGACCGGCGGGATCCGGGCGCCGCAGTCGAACGGCTCGCTGCGGGTGCTACCGGCGGGCGGCGCGACCCGCAGCGCCCCGCACCAGGAGCAGCTCCAGTACCTGCTGACGATGCTGCAGTCCGAGGCCGATCTCGTCATCCTCGACACCCCGCCCGCCCTGCTGACGGTCGAGGTCGCCGAGCTCTCGAGGCTGGTCGATGCCGTGCTGTTGATCGTCCGGCAGGGCGTGGTGACGCAGCGCAACCTGCGCGCGCTGCAGCGTCAGCTGCGAACCTGGCCGTCTGACATCCTCGGCACGGTGATGACCGATGTGCGCACGGACACCAAGTACGCCGACTACGGCAAGGCCTATTAGACAGTGAGGGCCCGGGCTGGCCCCGCGGACCTATGGATCGCCCTCGGCGGCGGGACGGCGACCCTCTTCGCCGCATTCCTGGCCGTCGACTCCGGCGCCCAGGTCGGAGTCGGACTCGCTGCCGGCGTCGCCTTCTTCATCGCGGCGGTTGCCGCCTTCGTCGTCTACCCGCACGTCTCGATCGCGGCGACGATCCTGCTGTTCGCTCTGGTCCCGATGCTCAAGGTGCTGGTCCTTCCCGAGATCGGGCCGATCAAGGATGCCGTCGTGCTCGCCGCGGCCGCCGCCGCGATCGTCGTCTTCGTCTTCGAGCGTCCTCACGTCGACCGCTGGCTGCTGATCCCGGTCGCCCTCCTGCTCGGCTTCTACGTGATCAACGTCGGCAGCGGCCACGACATCGCCTGGGCGCAGGGAGTCCGGCTGATCGGCGAGCCGCTTTTGCTCCTGCTGGTCGGACTGATCCTGCCGGAGCCGCGCCGGAGCTTCCGGTGGGCGCTCGGCGCGCTGATCGTGACCGCCTGCCTGGTGGCCGGCTACGGCATCTACCAGCAGATCGTCGGTAAGTGGACGCTGGTCGACTGGGGCTACTCGTTCGACAGCCAGGTGCGCTCGCTCGACAACGGCTGGTTGCGCAGCTTCGGGACCATGGACGACCCGTTCGCGTACGCCGCCTTCCTGCTCTACGGCCTCGCGGCTGTCTGCTTCTGGTTGCGCCGCGGTCCCCTCGCCTGGAGCGCCGGCACGTTGATCATGGTCGGGCTCTTCTTCTCCTACGGTCGCACGGCGGCGCTGATCCTCGTTGCGTTCCTCGGGCTGGCCATGTGGCGGCATCGGCTTCAGATGACGGCGATGATGGTGATGGTCGCGATCGCGCTGACGGCGGTCGTGATCCTGATCAACGCGAACGGCACCGAGTCGAACCGGGTCACCGTGACCGGCAACGCCGCCGCAGCGAACGACTTCTCGGCCAACGTCGTCCTCAACGGTCGCATCTCGGCCTGGAAGGCGGCAGTCGGGGACAACCCGTTCGAGTGGCTGTTCGGCCGCGGCGTCGGTCAGGTCGGCACGGCAGCGGAGCGGGCCACCTACACGGTCACGCGCTCCTCGGACCAGGGCTCGTCGCAGGACCAGGCCGTCGACTCCGGCTACCTCGCCACGATCGCCGACGTCGGCTTCGTCGGCCTCGCGGTGCTGCTGGCGCTGTTCGCGCGGATCGCCGCGACCACTGCTCGGGCCGCGCGGCGCGGCCTCGACGAGGGATGGGTGGGCCTGGCCCTGCTCGCGACCCTCCTGATCGACGCGCTGACCCGCTCATCGTTCACGGGCTTTCCGACCGCTTTCCTCGGCCTGCTGCTCATCGGCGTCGCGGTCGCTGCGGCGGATGCGCACGAGGCCGAGGACGGGGTCGCGCTCGGCCGTCCGCGGTGAGCACGCTCGACGTCAGCCTCGTCGGACTCGTTGCCGGCGGCGAGTCGGGAGTACCGCGATACGCCGCCTGCCTGGCCTCAGCGCTCGATCGGGCCGCGCCGGCGTTCCCCGGCCTCGCGATGCGAATGCTGACGACGCCGCGCGGCGCCCGCCGGACCGGGATGCGAAACATCCCGATCGACCTCGTCGGCTGGCCGTTCGCAGAGTCGAACGCCGGGTTCGGCCGGATCGTCGGCGAGCAGATCGCGAGCCGGACCGCGACGGGCGGGTTGCTCCACTTCTTCGACCTCTCCGGTCCGGTGCTGGCGCCGCGGCGGCGGTTCGTGACGACGATCCACGACGCCGCGGCGGGGCAGGGCTTCGAGCGGGCCCGGGTTGCGCACAAGCTGGCGCTCCAGCCCTGGGCGGCTCGCCGGGCGACGCGGGCCGTTGCCGTCTCGGAGTTCGCACGCGACGAGGCGGTCCATCACTTCGGAGCCGATCGGGAACGGATCGCCGTGATCCACTCGGGTCCGGGACTGGTCGCGGGCCCCGGCCCCGCGGCGCCCCACGACGTCGAGCCGAACGGCCCCTACCTCCTCTACGTCGGCAACCTCTCGGCCCACAAGAATCTGGCGCTGCTCGTTGCGGCGTTCGACCGGGCCGATGTCACAGGAACGCGGTTGCTCCTCGTCGGCGGCCGCGGTGAGCGGTTCGAGGAGGTCGAGGCCGCCATCGACGGCGCCCGTCGCGGCACCGACATCGAGATCCGCAGGGATGTCGGCGACGGCGAGCTCGACGCCCTCTACCGTGGCGCTCGAGCCCTGCTTCTTCCATCGCTCTACGAAGGATTCGGATTCACTGCGCTCGAGGCGATGGGGCGGGACTGCCCGGTCATCGCGAGCGACATCCCGGCGCTCCGCGAGATCTCCGGCGAGGGAGCGATGCTGATGCCGCCGGAAGACGTTGGGGCCTGGGCGGAGGCGATTCGCGGGGTCGTCGGCGACGATTCGGCCCGCGAGGAGCTGCAGCGTCGCGGCCGCGCCCAGGTCGAGCGCTACTCCTGGGATGCAACTGCCCGCTCGGTCTGCGAGCTGTTCCTGGAAGCCGGCGGCTGATGCGGGTCCTGCTCGTCAACTCGCACGGCGCCGATCCCGCCTTCGGCGGCGCCGAGCGCTACGTCCGCGACCTCGCCCGCGGCTTCGCCGCGCGCGGCTGGGACGCGGCCGTCCTCAGCGCCTTCCCCCAGCGCATGCAAGTCGAGGGCCTCGAGACGATGACGCTCCATGGAAGCGATTGGCGCGACGACACGCGGCGCCGGATCCGCAACCGGGTCGGCGACTTCACCGCGGCACCGTGGCCGCGGCTCGGGAGCGTCCTCGAGGAGCTTCGCCCCGACCTCGTCCACACCGGCAACCTGCCCGGCATCGGCACCGGAATCTGGGAGGCGGCGCGGCGATCGGGGATCGCGACCGTGCACACGCTCCACGACTACTACCTGCTCTGCGCGCGCACGAGCCTCGTCCGCAGCGACGGCTCGCCGTGCACACCGAGCCCGCTGCTGTGCGGGGTTCGCATGCGCCGGCTGGCGCGCTGGGCCGGAGGAGTGGACGCGGTCATCGCCGGGTCCGAGCATCTGCTCGGCGCCCACGCGCAGATCTTCGCGGCGACGCCGTCCACCGTCATCCGCCTTCCCCTCGGCCCGTCGGGTGAGCGCCCGCCCGAGCCGCCGCCCGCCCTGCGCGACCTCGGTTACCTCGGAGCGCTGACCGCGACGAAGGGGGTGGACCTGCTGCTGGCGGCGGCACCGGAGCTCGCCCGCTCGGGCGTCCGCGTGCGGATCGCCGGTGACGGGCCGCTGCGCGCGCGCGTCGAGGGGGCGCCGGTCGACTACGCCGGCCGCCTCGACGGTGCCGCCGTCGCGGAGTTCACTCGCTCCTGCGATGCCGGGATCGTCCCCTCGACGTGGGAGGAGCCCGGCGGTCCTCCGTACACGGTCTGCGACTGGCTGGCCGCCGGCCGGCCGGTCCTCGCCTCCCGCCGCGGCGGCCTCACCGAGCTGGAGGGATCGGGCGGAGTGACGGGCTTCGAGCCGACCAGCGAGGGAATCGTCGATGCGGTGAGCGGGCTCCGAGACCCGGACGCCTGGGAGGGGATCGTCGCCACCGTTCCGGAGGTCGCCGGCGACCGCGACTTCGAGCGCTGGCTCGACGAGCACGAGGCCGTCTACGGTTCCGCGATCGCGCGGCGCCCGTGATCGACACCCACTGCCATCTCCTGCCCGGCCTCGACGACGGCCCGCGCGTCGTCGGGGACTCGGTCGACATGGGACGGGCGCTTGCCGCCGCCGGAGTCACCGGCGTGGCCTGCACGCCGCACTTCTCCGGTCGCTTTCCGACCCCGGTCGATGATGGGCATGCGGCGCTGGAGGAGCTGCGAGTGGCGCTCGCCGCCGAATCGGTCGAGCTGGAGATCGTCCTCGGCGCCGAGCTCAGTCCCGCGATGGCCCTCGATGCTCCCGATCGAGAGCTCCTCGACCGGACGATCGGGGCCGGCTCGCTGCTGGTCGAGCTCGAGTCGGACACGCCCGTCGCCGCGGTCGACCTCGTGATCGCCCGCCTCGACGACCTCGGCCTGCGAGCGGTGTTCGCCCATCCCGAGCGCTGCCGGGCGGTGCGCTCACGGCCGCGGGTCCTGGACGGCGCCCGTTCGGCGGGGGCGCTCGTCCAGGTCGTCGCCCGCAGCCTCCGCAGGTCGACTCGCGCCGACGCCGGCGCCGCCTGGGATCTCCTCGACGCGGGCCGGGTGGACCTGATCGCCAGCGACGCTCATCGGGCCGCGGACGGAGCGGCCCTCGAGACGGCCCTCGCGGAGGTCCGCCGCCGCTACGGCGGCGCTGCGCTCACCGCGCTGACCGATTCGGTTCCGGCCCGACTCCTCGGCCGCTCGGGGGAGGACGATGGGGACTGAGGAGCTGACAGCGGTCGTCCTCAACTGGCGAACGCCGGAGCTGACCCGCCACGCCGTCGAGTCGCTGATCGAGGACGGAGTGCCGGCGGCCCGGATCGTCGTCGTCGACAACGGATCCGGCGAGGCCGTCGCGGCGGAGCTCGCCGACGACCTCGCGGGCGTACGGCTGGTGGCTCTCGAGGAGAACGTCGGGTTCGCGCGCGGCAACGCGGCCGGCGCGGCGGCGCTGCCGGGGGCCGGCTACCTGTTCGTCAACAGCGATGCCTTCGTCGCACGCGCCGGCAGCACCGCCCGAATGCTCGCCGCGCTAGCCGATCCGGGCGTCGGGATCGTCGTGCCTCGATTGCTGAACGAGGATCGGACGCTGCAGCCCAGCGTCGTGCCGTTCTCGACGCCGCTCTCCGAGCTGGTCCGCGCCTCGGGGCTGTCGCGGCTCGTCCCGAACCGCCTTCAGCCACGGCTCGGCACGCATTGGGATCACGCCGAGACGCGATCGATCGAGGCCGCCGTCGGCGCGGTCGTGCTCGTCCGCGGCAGTACCTGGGAGGAGCTAGGCGGCTTCGACGAGAGCAGGTTCATGTACGCCGAGGATCACGATCTGTTTCGCCGTGCGGCGGCGGTCGGATGGCGGGCCCGGTTCGTGGCCGATGCCGAGTTCGTCCACCTCGGCTCCGGTTCGGCCGCGCGGCGGTGGAGCGATCCCGATCGCGCCCGGCGGGTTGCCGCGGCCGAGGCGGCGATGGTCCGCGAGCACCTCGGCCCGCTAACGGGCCGGCTTACCGTCGCGCTGATGGCGGCCGGCGTCGCCGTTCGAGCCGTCCTCTGGCGTCTGCGCGGCGATCCGGAGGCGGCCCGGACCCAGGCGGCCTGGCTGCGCGGCTATCTCCGGCCTGGAGGATCCGTCAGCTGAGGCGGCCGGCTGCGAGCAGCTCGGCGCGGGTGACCGTCGACGTCCCGATCTTGCCGACGACGATCCCCGCCGCGCGGTTGGCGAGGCGAACCGCATCGGGCAACGGGACCCGGGCACCGAGCGCCGCGCCGAGTGTCGCGACGACCGTGTCGCCGGCTCCGGTCACGTCGTAGACCTCCCGGGCCTCGGTCGGGATGTGAATGGGGTCGTCCTGCCAGTAGAGGTTCATCCCGGCCGAGCCGCGAGTGATCAGGAGTGCCACGTCGCCGCATTTCTCGGCCAGGCGCGCGGCCGCGACATCGAGGTCGGAATCGCTTTCGATCTCGACGTTCGCGGCGCGTCCCGCGTCGTGGGCGTTCGGCGTCAGCACGGTCGCACCCCGGTACTTCTCGAAGTGAACGCCCTTCGAGTCGACCGCCACCGGCTTGCCGGCAGCGTTCGCCGCAGCGATCGCCTCGGACGCCACCTTCGCGGTGACGACGCCCTTCCCGTAGTCGGAGACGATGAGGACGTCGACGTCGTCGATCCGGGCGCGAACGGATTCGATCAGAGAGGCCTCGGTGGCATCTCCGAGGACCTCGCGCGACTCCGAGTCGGTCCGGACCACCTGCTGGGCATGAGCGACGACCCGGGTCTTGATCGTCGTCGACCGGGCCGCGTCGATGATCAGTGAGCCGGCCTCGACGCCGGTCTCGTCGAGCGCCTCGCGCAGCGAATCGGCGGCATCATCCTCGCCGACCACGCCGATCAGGTGGGCGGTGCAACCGAGTGCCACGGTTCCGGCGGCCGCGTTCGCCGCGCCGCCGGGAGCCAGGGTGCGGCTGCGGACCTCGACGATCGGCACCGGCGCCTCCGGCGAGATCCGCCGGACCTCGCCCCAGACGTACTCGTCGAGCATCACGTCCCCGAGGACGAGGGCCTCGACTTCCCCGAAGTCCGGCTCCGCGTTCACGCGGGCACCCGCGTGTCGAGTATGAAATCCACTGCTTCCTTCCAGCTCCTGGCGACCAGATCGACGTCCATCGGTCCCTGCTCCCGCGAGTTCAGCAGGATCGACCCGCATCCTGCCCGCTTGCCGGCCTCCACGTCGGACCGCTTGTCGCCGATGACGAAGGAATTGCCGAGCGCGATGCCGATGTCGCGGGCCGCGTCGAGGAGCATCCCCGGCATCGGCTTCCGGCACCGGCAACCCTCGTCGGGCCGATGCGGGCAGACGTAGATGCCGGCGAAGGCGACACCGGCGGCGGCGAAGTCGGACACGAACCGCTCCTCCACCGCCGCCGCGGCAGCAGGGGAGACGAGGCCGCGGCCGATCCCGGACTGGTTGCTGACGACGACGAGGAGGAAACCAGCCGCACCGAGTCGCCGCAATCCCTCGATCGCGCCCGCGATCGGCCGGACGTGGTCGGGATCGGAGGGGTAGCCGACGTCCTCGATGAGCGTCCCGTCCCTGTCGAGGAAGACCGCCGGGGCGCCTGCCCCCATCAGGTCTCGCCGATCCGCTCGACGAGTTCGGTCGTCGAGCGGCCGGGCACCATCGGCAGGAACTCGACCCGGCCTCCGTATGCCTCGACGATCGCGCGCTCGGGGAGCGGCTTGCCGTCGGGCGGTCGGTAGTCGTCGCCCTTGCAGTGGATCTCGGGTCGCAACGCATCCAGCGTCGCCTCCGGCGTGTCCTCGTCGAAGATGAGGACGTAGTCGACCGCCCGCAGCGCCGCGAGCAGGCCGGCCCGCTCGGCGGCGGGGACGAGTGGCCTGCCCTCGCCCTTGAGGCGCCGGACCGCGGCGTCCGAGTTGACGCCGACGACCAGGACGTCGCCGAACCGAGCCGCCTCGTCGAGGGACGCGAGGTGGCCGGCATGAAGATGGTCGAAGGCGCCGTTGGTCCAGACGACGACCCGCCCGGCGGCCGTCCAGCGTTCGCGCAGTGCGACGAGCTCGGAGAGCCCGACGACGCTCCCGGGCGGCGGCAGCAACTCGGCCCCGCCGTTGGCGATCATCGTCTCGAGCGCGCGGCAGATCGAGTGGACGATGAGCAGATGTCCCTCCTGGACGTCGGCCGTCCGGTCGCGCCCGGCGGCAACCGCGATGTCGACGCGCTCGCCGAGCGGGCTGCCGGGCGTGCCGCAGAAGCCGATCGTCGTCATCCCTGCAGCTGCGGCGGCTTCGATCCCGGCGAGGACGTTGGCGGACGTTCCACTGGTGCTGAATGCGACGGCGACGTCCTCGCGGCGGCCGAGCGCCTCGACCTGGCGGGCGAAGACACGCTCGAATCCGTAATCGTTTGCGATCGCGGTGAGCGCGAACGCGTCAGTCGTCAGCGCAATGGCCGGGATCGGCGCGCGGTCGCGCTCGAACCTGCCGACGAGCTCGGCGGCGAGGTGCTGGGCGTCGGCGGCGCTGCCGCCGTTGCCGAAGCTGAGGACCTTTCCGCCGGCGCCGATCCCGCCCGCCAGCGCAAGCGCGGCGCGCTCGACCGTGGCCGGATCGATGCCGAGGGAATCCAGCCGCTCGGCATCCGCTCCGAGCCGCTCAGTCATTGATGCAGGCCGTCAGCGCCTCCTCCACGCGCTCAACGGTAATGCCCTCCATGCAGTCGGTGCGCTGCCCGTCGTACTCGAAGCCCAGATTCAGGAAACCGCAACCGGGAAGCTCCGAGTCGATGTTGACCGTGCGCGGGCCGATCGGGCCCCATCGCGCCGAAGACGTCGGTCCGTTCAGTGCGATCGTCCAGGTCCCGACGGCGGCCCCCAGGTGCATCACGCCGGTGTTGACGCTGACCACGCAGCGAGCGGCGGCGAGGACGTCGATCAGCTCGCCGATCCCGAACCGCCCGGCGATCGACGCAAGTCGGTTCGACGGTCCGCCGCAGGAGGCGATCAGCTCATCGGTGCGGGCGATGTCGTCGCGGCCGCCGGTGAGCAGCACCGACAGCCCCTGAGCGTTGGCGCGACCGATCAGCTCGCGCCACGAGCCGGACGGCCACTCGCGCAGCTCGCTGCGGAAACCGCCCGGCCAGACGTGGAAGACCACATACGGATCGGCGACCGGAAGCTCCGGGGGCGGCCCGCCGGCCGCGAAGCTGGGCAGCGACTCGGACCTGACTCCGAGCGCCCCTGCGAGGCGGCGATAGTTGTCGATCTCCGCGGACGCGGCCGAGTGGGGAACGGTCGTGTCGAACGCAGAGCCGCGATGCTGGCGCTCGGTGGCGAACCCGGCTGTCCATCGGGCCCCCGAGAGGGCCGCGTAGAGGGCCTCGAGCCGAGTCCACTGGCCGAAATCGAGCAGGGCATCGAGGCGCTCCGCGCGAAGCAGCGGCAGCGCGGCCCAGGGCCTGGCGGTGGGCAGCTCGACCACGACCGCTCCCTCGACGAGCTTGGCGATCCCGGCATTGTCGGCGCCGGCGAAGATGACGACGCGGGCCTCCGGGAAATCGGCGATCACATCCCGCGCGATCGCCGTCGTGAGCGTCATGTCACCGATCCCGGTCGACTTCATGAGCCCGATTCGGCGTGGGGCCGGATCGAGAGCCCGCTTGCGGCGGAGAGCTCCGAGCGCTCTGAGGAGGCCCACGCCGACCGTCGCGTCGAAGCGCCGCAGCAACGAGTTGCCGCGTCCACCCGGCGTCGCCTGCGCGCTTCCTGTCGAGAGTGACCGCATCGGTTGGGCGCTCCATGGTCCGAGCAGCCACTCGCACCTCATCCGCGAATGTTAGTCATGCCCGGCGACGCATCAGCCCCCGGCGGCTGCGCCCCGAGATGCGCCCGGCCGTGGCCCCGGTGAGCATCAGCACCGCCTCCGCCGCCCGTTTCGGCCGCAGGCGGAGCAGCGCGGTGCCGATGTCGTGGGTCTGCAGCCACAGGTAGCGGCGCGCGGTCTTGCCACGGACGCCCGGCGGCTGGCGGGCGATCAGGGCCCCCATCCCGAAGCCGTACGGAATTCCCCGCGCGAGCCGCTCGGTGGGGCGCTTCAACTCGTGGTAGACGATCGCGCCGGGCGTGTAGCGGATCGATGCCCCATGGGCGATGACGCGTTCGAGCAACTCGATGTCCTCGGCCGCCCGGAACCGCGCACCGGGGCCGAATTCGAGGTTGAAGCCGCCGATCGCTTCGAACGTCCGCCGCTCGATCAGCAGGTTGCCGCCGGTACCGACCTCCCAGGGCGCATGACGCCCGCCCCCGGCGAACGTCCGCTCGCGACGATCGGTCCGCAGGGAGACCGCGACCAGGCCCGGTCTGCCCTCGTCGAGCGGCAGGACGCGGCCGGTCGCTGCCAGCACCGGCCCGCTCTCCATCCCGGCGACGAGCGCGGCGAGCCAGTCCCGGTCCGGGACGCAGTCGTCGTCGGTGAACGCGAGATGGTCCCCGGACGCTGCTGCGACACCGAGGTTGCGGGCCTTCGAGACCCCCGAGCGCTCGATCGGGACGTGGACGAGACCGATCCCCGACCCGGCCAGCGCTTCCTCGACTTCCCGCAGGTCGTCGCCGGCGCCCTGATCGACGAGGACGATCTCGCGCGGACGGAGCGCGCCGGCTGCGATCGCGGCGACGCAGCGAGGAAGGAGGCGGGAGGAGCCCATCGTCACGACGATCACCGAGATCTCCACGCTCAACCTCCCGGCTGGCCGGTCCGGTCGGGCGATCCGAAGTGGACCCCGAGCCAGAGGTCGAGGATGAAGCGGTGCAGCGGCCGCGTCCCCCAGACCTCCATCCGGCGGAGGTCATGGAGCGGAACCGCCGGCCCGTTCGGCCCCGGGGTCATCCCGACCGCTCCCGCGAACCCGAGGTCGGCGGCGGCCTGCCGGACCGATTCGTTGCTGCGGCCGTAGGGATAGCTGAGGATCCGCATCCCGGGGTGGACGCGGCGGTCGAGCTCCTCGGCCGCGCCGCTGATCTGCCGCCGCGCCGAGGTGATGTCGAGCGCCGTCAGGTCGATGTGTTCGATCGCGTGCGACCCAACCGTGAAGCCGGCCTTCACGAGCCGGCGGATCCCGTCCCAGGACAGCAGCTCACGACCGCTCACCGGCCCGGAGTGGGCCCAGTCGTTGCTGCCACCGGCCGATCCGGTGACGACGAACATCGTCGCGGGGGCACCGGCGCGGCGCAGGCTCGGGGCGGCGGCGCGGGCGACGTCGGCATAGCCGTCGTCGAACGTGACGATCACCGCGCGCGCCGGCGGAAGCCGGCGCTGCATGCGCAGGTCGACGTATTCGTCGAGGGAGAGAATCGGGCGTTGGCGGAGGCGCATCCATGCGAGTTGCCGGCGGAACCTACCCTCCGGAATGACGTAGCGGCTTGGCGGCTCGCCGGCGGCGGCTAGCGCGCGGTAGCGGAGGATCACCGGACCGCGCGTGAGCCGCGCCCAGGTCTCTCGGTCGCCGAGCGCCGGCCGGAGGCTGCGCCAGAAGCAATGGAGCTGCAGGAATTGGTAGAGGCGCGGCGAGGGACGTCCGGCGAGCAGCGGATCGACGATCGCCAACGGCCAGACCGGCGCGCGCAGTGCGAGCAGCAGCCTGCGGGCGAGGATCGCTCTCGCTCCGCCCTGGGAGAAGTCGCCGAGTGGTGCGTGGTCGACCATCGCCGGGTGCTTCCGCCAGAGGGCCACGGCGGCGGCCCCGGCGCGGTCGAAGTCGCGGACGATCTCCCGGAAGCCCTTCGCGTGGACCTGCTCGCCGCCGGCGCCGTGGACGAACCCGATCTCGAGGCCCGTCTCCTCGAGCCGGTACGCGAGTTCGACGTCCTCGGAGCGATCGAGCTCCTCGTCGAAGCCGCCGACTGCCAGCAGCGTCTCGCGGGGCGCCGAGAGGTTGCCGCTGAACCCACCCCAGAAATCCGGCTCCTGCTCACCTTCCTCGAGGCGGCGGTAGTGCTCCGCCCACCAATCGGCGAAGTAGGCGGCGAGGCCGCCGCGGCGGCCGGCGACGCGGAGCCTGAGCCCGCCGATCCCGACCATGCCGCCGGCCTGCTCCTGCGCTTCGATGTGGCCGGCGACCAGTCCGGGGTCGGCAAGGATGTCGTCGTCGATGAAGATGCACCAGCGACCTGAGGCGGCGGCGATCCCGCGATTCCGCGCGGCCGCCGGACCGGCGTTCTCCTGGCGCTCGACGACGAGGCGGTAGGGGACGTCGATCGCGGCCAGCATCGATGCGGTCGCGTGGCCGGAGCCGTCGTCGACCACGACTACCTCGAACCTGTCCGCCGGCGCGGTCTGCCGGGCCAGCGCGAGCAGCACCGAGCGCAGGCCGTCGGCCCGCTCGTAGGTGGGGATGACGACGCTGGCCGCGGTCACTCCATCGTCCTCGCCGCCACCCTCCGCATGATCGACATGAACGGCCTGGCGACGGCGGGATCGGTCGTCGTCGAGTGCTCGTTGTCGGCGTGATTGAGCCAACAGGCCTCGAGAGCGAAGCGGACGGTCTCCGGGCCGATCGCGAGCCCCCTCGCCGCGGCCGCGACCAGATCGGCGGTCAATGCCGTGAACCGTCCACCGGGCTCGAAGCAGTGCCGGTAGGCGGCGACCCGATCGCGATAGCCGTCCGAGGCGGCGGCGAAGTCGACTGCCGCCGACGCGAGGTCACCGAGTGGCAGCGTCTCCAAGGTCGCCTCCTCCCAGTCGATCAGGCCGATGCGGTCGCCGGAGGCGAGCATCACGTTGGCGGCTGTGACGTCGCGGTGGGCAGCGACGAACGGAACCTCGGACCCGACGAGCTCCGCTGCGCGCGCCGCGAAGCCCTCGACGTACCCGCCGGGAAGCTCGGCGGCGAGCCGCCTTGCCGGAGCGATCAGGTCGCGATCGAGGTCGGCGGCCATCATCGGCCTCCTCACGGCGCTGCCGACCTCCCAGGCGCGGAGGTGTTCGGCAAGTGCGGTCAGGGCCTTGGCGGTGCGACGCGACGAGCCGTCGACCGCGAGCGCCGCGGGATGGCCCTGGACCGGGGTCTCGATCAGAAGTGGCCGCCCGCCGAGCTGGCTTTCGGCGACGAGTCGCGGCACCTGGATCCTGGCTCGCAGGGCACCCGGCGCCACCGCCCTCAGACCGTCGGCCTCGCTGCCGGGCGAGCCTCCCACCTTCGCGATCACGTCCGGTCC
>Ga0070659_100001684_pt1 | contig 15899 bp, 16 predicted proteins | sample KBSC23metaG_FD_64666 | JGI IMG/M metagenome (GOLD analysis project Ga0070659, IMG submission 64666) | Corn rhizosphere microbial communities from Kellogg Biological Station, Michigan, USA - KBS C2-3 metaG | ecosystem: Host-associated > Plants > Roots > Rhizosphere > Soil ... | reverse complement strand
GCAGAACGTCGGCGACGAGGGCGACAGCCAGCTCGGCGACTTCATCGAGGACGCCGACGCGCCGATCGCCGCCGAGGTCGTCAGCTTCGGCCTGCTCCAACGCGAGCTCGACAGCGTGCTCAAGACGCTGCCCGAACGCGAAGCCGCCGTCGTCGCGATGCGGTTCGGCCTCACCGACGGCCAGCCGCGCACGCTCGACGAGATCGGCAAAGAGTTCGGCCTCACCCGCGAACGCATCAGGCAGATCGAAGCCAAGACATTGTCGAAACTTCGACACCCGAGTCGCTCGCAGAAGCTCCGCGACTACCTCGAATAAGCGAGCGGCCTGCCGCGAGAGGCGCGTTAGGAGCGTCGAAGGAGCGCAGCGACTGACGCGACGAGCGCCGTCGCGGTAGGCCCGAGCGCTTACACCAGGAGCTTGATCGCCACAGCAGTTCCGACGAGCACGATGGCTGTGCGCAGCACGTTCGCTGGGATGCGGCGGCCGAGCACGGCGCCTAATTGCCCTCCGACGACGGAACTCACGCCAAGCAGTACGACGATCCACCAGTCGACGTGGGCCCAGATGACGAAGACGACTCCGGCGACTGCGTTGACCAATGCGGAGATCAGGTTCTTGGCGGCGTTGAGTCGTTGCAGGTCGTCGTCCAGGGTGGCGCCGAAGAGGGCCAGCATGATGACGCCCTGCGCGGCCCCGAAGTAGCCGCCGTACACCGCGGTCGCGAACAACCCGCCATGCAGCGCCGGGCCCGGATGCTTGGCGACGACGCCGCGGCGAGCCCGCCGGCGCGCGAGCCGCGGCTGGACGAGCACCAGCCCGACCGCAGCGAAGATGAGCCACGGCACGACGTCGCGGAACGCACCCGGTACGGCGAGCAGCAGCGCGGCGCCCGCGACACCGCCCGCCAGCGCGGCCGGCAACAAGGCCAGCACCCGGCGGCGCTGGCCGGCCAGCTCCTGCCGGTAGCCGTAGGCGCCGGAGAGCGACCCGGGCACGCCGAGACCGATCGAGTTGGACACGTTCGCGACGACGGCCGGATAGCCGAGCGCGAGCAGCACCGGAAACGTGAGCAACGACGCCGCACCGACGATCGTGTTGACCGCGCCGCCGACCAGCCCGACGCCGAGGATGGCCAGCGCGTGCGCAACGGTCACGACGACGGACACTAGTGTGCGGCCCGTGCCTGATGCGTTCTTCACCCCACTCGGCGGCGACCGGTACTCGTCGACCGAGCACACCAGCGGCCCGTGGGACCCGGCGTACCAGCACGGCGGCCCACCGGCCGCGCTGCTCGCCCGGGCGATCGAGAACCAGCCGGCCCCGTGGGGCTCCGTCGTACTGCGGATGAGCGTCGACATCCTCGGGCCGGTGCCGGTCGCCGAGGTCGAGGTGACCAGCCGGGTGTTGCGGCCCGGGCGCAGCGTCGAGCTGGTCGAGGCGGAGCTCAGCGCCGGCGGGCGGGTCGCCGTACGCGCGCAGGCGTGGCGGTCCCGCGCGGCCGAGCTCGAGCTGCCGCCGCTGCCCGCCGCGCACGACGACCCGACGGTCGACCCGGTGCCGCCGCTGCCGGACAAGGCGACGGAGTTGCCGGCCGGCTGGACCGGCGGCTACCTGCACGCGCTCGAGTGGCGGCTCGCGGCCGGCGCGTGGGGCGAGCGCGGCCCGGCCACGATCTGGGGCCGGATGCTCTATCCGCTGGTGCCCGACGAGGAGCCGACCGGCCTGCAGCGCACGATGGTCGTCGCCGACTCCGGCAACGGCGTGTCCAACGTGCTGCCGCTCGGCAGCTGGCTGTTCATCAACCCCGACCTGACGGTGCACTTCGCCGCCGAGCCGGCCGGCGAGTGGATCTGCATCGACGCCCGCACCCGGGTGCAGCCCCGCGGGTTCGGTCTGGCGAGCTCGCGGCTGTTCGACCAAACGAAGCTGGTCGCGCGCGGCGCGCAGTCGCTGTACGTCGCGCCCGTCTGACCCGGCCGCAGCAGGCCGCTGCGCCATCCGGGCGATTCACCCACATGCACCTGCGTGCCGAGACGCTAAAGGTGAGTTTGACCGCCGATGTCCAGCGCACGATCCGCACCCGCGAGCTGATCGAGGACCTGCTCGCCGACCCGCGCCAGCTGGGCCCCGACTACCAGCCGATCCGTCGCATCGACGACCGCGGGATCGTCGGCTACAAGGCCACCGGCCGCGGCCGCGCCGGCACCGAGCTCGCCGACACGCTCGCCCTGCTGGAGCAGGCGCAGACCCTCGGCCTCGTCGAGCGGCTGGACTGGGCGTTCCGCGCGCTGGCGTTCGAGGACTTCGCCGGCCGGACCGACATCGAGCTGCACCTCACGCCCGAGCCGGAGACCTACGGCACGCTGTGCCCGCCGCGGCTCGCCGCCGCGTTCGGCCGGGCGAAGCGCGAGCTGACCGTCGCCGCCGAGATGCACGCGGCGACGTTCCGGGACCCGGCGCTGGTACGCCGCGGGGTCGCGGAGCTGCGCGAATGGGGCTGGCTGCTCGTCACCGCGGACGTCGCCGACGACGCGGCCGCGCTCGACCAGCTGTCGACGCTGCGGCCGGACGTCGTACAGGTCGACCTGTCGCTGCCCGGGCGTACGACGGACCCCACGCACTCCGGCGTACGGCGGTTGCTCGCGATCGCGGCCGAGTCGGGTGCCCGGCTGATGGCGCTCGGGGTCGACTCGATGGGCGCGGTCACCACCGCGCGGGCGCTCGGCTGCGTGGTCGGCCGGGGCAGCGCGCTGGGCGCGCCGGGGCCGCTGCCGACGCTCTGAGCCGCCCGCGGTGTGGCTAGAAGCGGAGAAATGGGGCACGCTGTCGGTGTGATTCGCCGCAGCAAGGTCGCCAAGACCGACGACGTCAAGATCACGTTTTCGCTCCCCGCCAACGAGCCCCCGGGCACGGTGTCGGTGGTCGGCGACTTCAACGACTGGACGCCGGGCACGACCGTGCTGGCGAAGCGGGCCAACGGGACGCGGTCCGCGGCCGTGACGCTGCCGGCCGGCAGCAAGTACCGGTTCCGCTACCTCGGCGAGAACGGCCACTGGTTCGACGACGACGAGGCCGAGCGCGACGGCGACGCGGGCCTCATCATCACGTAGCCGCGGCTTTGGCCTTCGCCTCGGCTTTCATCTGCTTCTTGAACGCGCGCACCTTGTCGAGCGACTTCTGGTCACGGATGTCCGCGACCGACTTGTAGCTGCCGTCGGCGCCGAACTCCCCCGCGGCTTCGCGCCACCCCTTCGGCCGGACGCCGTACTGCTTGCCGAGCAGCGCGACGAAGATCTTCGCCTTCTGCGCGCCGAAACCGGGCAGCGCCTGGATGCGCTTGAGCAGGTCCTTGCCGTCGGTCGCCTCGGCCCAGACCCGCGTCGGGTCACCGCCGTACTCGTCGACGATCATCCGGCACATGTCCTGCACCCGGCCGGCCATCGAGCCGGGGAACCGGTGCAGCGCGGGCGGGGTGGCGAACAGTTTCGCAAGCTCGTCGGGATCGCGGTTGGCGAGGTCGGTGGCGTCGAGGTCGCGACCGAGCCGGCGGCTCAGCGTCAGCGGGCCGGTGAACGCCCACTCCAGCGGGATCTGCTGGTCGAGCACCATGCCGATGAGCAACGCGAGCGGGCTGTCGGTCAGCAGCTTGTCGGCGTCAGGATTCTGGGCGAGGCACATCGTCTTCGTAGGCACCCTTGCAACCTAGATCGTGCACCCCGACTACCGCCACAACTGTGGAAGGCACCATAAGGTCGCTACAAGCGCGGCGCGGGCTCCAGCTCGAATCGCGCGCACACAACTTGACGTCATGACGATCCTCTTTCGCTGGGCGGATAAACCGCGTACGAGCGCAGCGCCCAGACTAGACTTTCGCGCCGGACTTCGAGATCGCCGAAGCGGCCCACGCCGGCCAGCCGGCGGCTGCGGCCGTTGTGCAGCACCCAGTTCCACAGCCGATCCTCCGCCCTGGGATTAGATGCGGTCGACGTCTGTGGTCACCAGGCTTGGCAGCAGATCATGCATTTCGTCGGCAGGGACATAGGTCAAGGTCACTGTGCGCTCGCGTATGCACCCCGGAGCGCGTCCACGCCCCATCCACCGCCGACACGGGCGTGGACGCCGATGTCCGTGATTGATGACATGAGCGCTCGCGCATCGTCAGCAGACATGCGATGTTCCGTCACCCAGCTCACGATGACCGCCACCAATCGAAGCGACAAACGAGATCGCTGCTAGCGGCATCCCCGGTCCGCCTCTAGCGCTGCCTGCTTGGACCCGTTCACGGCGGTCATTGCGATGGAGCCTCGAGCAGCACCTTCTCCATGACCTGCAGCGAGACTTCTGGCTCACCGGGTAATACTTCAGCGCGGATTGTCTGAAGTAGCGCAAGGAGCGCATTCCGTGCGTCGACGTCGCCCAAGTTCATTGACGTCTGATCGAAGCGCGCCAGCGCGTCCGCGATCGCCGGTGAGCCGAACGTCAAGAGTTGGGCGTGGGCAGCCGCGATCCGCGACCCAGAGGCTGACCTGACCTCGGCATCGGTCGTTCGAACATTCCTCGCGATTGCCTCCACATAAGACCCAAGCACGCGCGCAATGAGCTCCTGACGACGCTCGAGGCGGGCATCACGTGACCGAAGGGAGCGTTCGAGTAAGAGGCCGCCGACGAGGACTATGCCGGAAATCGTTCCGGCCATGCCGGCTCCGATAATGGCGCCGGTCACTTCGGGAGTCATCGTCCAAGCATGCCGCCATTCACACTCGATCGTGAGTTGGCGACTCTTGCGGGTTATCCGAATGGAGACTAGAGGCGGAACGGTCGCTTAGAACCTCTCGAAGTCTGGCTCCCAATCGCCAGCTTCTCGCGGATCTGTGTCCGGCTCCAACTCGATCTGCTGTGGGAACTCGTCGAATAGCCGGAGTTCGTCACCCTCCAATTCGAGCTCACACGTTCCACACTCGAAGCGGAAAGGCCAGGCCGTTAAATCAACCCGGGGGTAACCGAATCCCTCGTCGTCGTAGTCCCACTCGAGCGGCCCACGTTCTTCGCCGCACAGCAGCCAGGCATTCTGCTTGCACACGGGACACGTCTGTGGCTCCTCATGGTCCGTATAACTTCGCTGCCTGCCATTCAGCGCTGCAAGGACAGCCTTACGCCCTGCATCGTCGAGCCCACCCAGCAGACCAACCAGTCTTAGTCGGGCGGCCGCGAGTTTGGCCGCCACGACTCGGCGCAATTCATCCGCCGCCTGGTTGAGCATCTCGGTCGCTACAGTTGCAAGTTCGTGGCCCCAGAAGGGCTCGCGCTCGAGGTCAAGAGCGGGCAAGAGGGCCTCGACGACTGCGACCATGGTGACCACGGCTGCGCGCAACTGTGTTCGACTCACGAGTCCCATGTGCAACGCCGCGTTGCGCACTTGAAGGACCTCGCCATCCGCCTGCGAGTTATAGGGCAGTCCCGGAAGCAGGTGCTTGACCGTTGTCAGCGCAGCGTCAGCAGAGAGTGTCCGGACCTGGGTGACCGGAGTGGACGTTAGGTGCGCCTTGTTAGTCAGAATCAGTATTGAGTTGCGATCGACCCGCTCAGCCAACAAGGCCGGCTCAATTCTCGCTAGGTATGACTTCGCTAGCAGCTCGACGGCGCAGCCGATGCTTGCCGCGGCATCCAGCTGATCGAGCCGAATGTCCGACGTGAATTTGCCTAGGGCGCGGCGCGCGTGGTCGCGCGCGCTGTAGGCCAAGTAGTGCGTCAGCTGGTCGTACGCGACAGCGCCTAGGCCGACGGGCCAGAACGTCCCATCCCTTCGCGGATGAGGATGATACGTGACTCCATCTGTGCGGTCTTCGATCGTCATTCGACCATTTTCCTGGGAGGTACGCCGACCATCGAGTCGGTAGCGAGAATCAAGGTGTATCGAACGCGAGCAATGTCATGTCTTATAGCCACGGCAACAGCCCATGAAATGACTGGCAGCTCTCATCCATGCTCGAGATCCGCCTTCGCTGCGGCTGAGAATTCATCGAGATGACCGGCGAGATCTCGCAGGATGGGTTCGATCTCGCCTAGCTTGAGAGACGGTGAGGTTAGTGCGCCTCGGGCTCTGGCGACGCTGCTGTTCAGACTGAATGCCGCATCAACGATACGCTTCGGACCCATCAGCACGACTTGCGCTTGGTCACGGAACATAATGCGCGTCTGCGCGGCGAGTTGCGCGTTGGCTCTCCGCAACGCCGCCTCGTCTATCGGTCGCTGACGCACAGCAGTCTGGGCCGCAACAGCGGTGGTCTCTATCAGCGAAATGTATTCCGCGATGTCTCCATAGTATGTCGCGTAGGCAGTCCGCCGCGCGGCCAACGCGTCCCGATCGGTAGCAGCATTATTGTCTTGCCGAGCAACGAGATACGAGGATCCCCCGCCAATCAACGCTCCGAGCAGAGCCGCAGAAGCGCCGATCATCGCAACCCAGCGCTGCGCGGGTCGGTCTTGTTGGGAGACGGTGACCTTGTGTTGGTTTGGCATGTCGCTTACTAGCATGTAGTGACGCCGGGCGCACTCTCGAAACACGCCCTCGGACTCCCTCAGCCGCAAGCTGGACAGGAGGACGGCTACCGTCTCACAGCTTCGTGTACCACCGCCGCACCGGACCGGCCGGAAGAGACCGGCGCTCAGCTTTGTGCCGCCAACACGCTCGGCGACTCGAGCGAAGCACCGACGAATGATCCTCGGTCACGACTCAACGGCAGCCCGACCGACGGTTGCGAGCATCTCGGCACGGGTCGGGCCGGAGCGCGGACGCGGCGTCCTGACCGCCTCCTCGAACGCTGCCTCGATCCGTTGCCGGAGCGCGAGGTCGTCGTCCAGCACGCGAGTGCTGTCGAGCAGTCCGATCCGTCGAAGGAAGACGCGCGCGAGAGCAGCGTCGGTCGTGGCCGCGACACCGCCCGCGACGATCGTGAACAGCGCATAGTCGCCGTCATGATGCGCGAAGTCGACGTCGCCGCCGAGCCACATGCGCAGCCGCTGTTCGTCGAGCGCGGTCGCGTAGTCATAGCGCTCCCGCAGCGCGGGCGCGGTCGCCGCCACGTAGTCAGACACCGCATCGGCAATGTCGTCGTTCTCGCCTACGGCGCGGGTGAGCTCCGCCGCGTGTATCAGCCCGAACGCCAGCCCGTGCGCCAGCACGGGATCGGTGTGACCGTACGCATCCCCCACCGCGACGAGACCACGGACAGCAGAGCCCGCGCACAGCTTGTTGCGCAGACCGGCCATCGCCATCACCGGCGTGATCGGGTCGACCCCGTCGGGGTTCACCCACGAGGCCAACGCGGGAATCCGTGCGATCGCCGCCTCGAACGCGACGTCGTCGTGGAACACCTTCCACTCGGGTGCGCCCGTCGGGACGGCGAGCAGCGCGGCGAACGTGCCGTTGTCGCCCGGGAACGACGCGTACCCGAGGTAGCCGAGGTCGCCGCGCGGGCTGAGGTACCAAGGGCCGTCAGGAGGCGAGAAGCCGGGGCGGCACCGGAAGTACCTGCTGTAGTAGACGACGCCGCAATCGCTCGACTCCCCCGGCTCCACCTCGATGTCGTGTGCGGCCAGCCACTCGTGCGTCCGGGTACGTCGGCCGAGCGCGTCGACCACGAGATCAGCGTCGACCTGCGTGCCGTCGACGCGCGCGCCGACCACCCGTCCGGACTCGAGGGGCAGGCCGTCGAGTCGGGCGCCCGCGCGCATCGTGACCCGAGGTTCAGCGGCCACGGCCCGCCGTAGCGCCCACTCGATGAGCGGGCGCCGGACCGCGAGGTACTGGAGGTCCGCGTCCGCGTCAGTCGTCGGACCGTTGAGCTTCGGCCGCGTGTCCACTTCCCACGCGCCGGCGGCGAGCAATGCTTCGTAGACGTCCGGCAACTGCCGGCGGAGCTCGCTGCGGCCGCGCGGGATGAACGCATGCGGTTGCAGGAAATGCGGTATCCCGGGGCGCCGCCACTGCGTCGCGTTCTCGGCCGCACCGCCCGACCGCAGGTCGTCGCGCTCGAACAATGTGACCCGGTGACCATCGCGGGCGAGCAACAGCGCCGTGGCCAGACCGGCGACACCACCGCCCATCACGACGACGGACCGGGCGTCGGTTCCACTCCGACGGCTACTCATCAGCCACAGTCTCCTGGACTAGCGCAGCGCGGGTTCTCGGTCGGGATCGGGCTGTTGTGCGGCGGCAAGGATGCGCTCACCCCTACCGGGGAGCGCGATGCTCAGCGCGAGAGCAATCGCTCCGGTCACCAGGACGCCGGGCGTCCAGAGCAGCCCACCGCTGAGCGCGAGCGGCAGGTACGGGACAGCTCCCGAACCGGGAAAGGCGTGACGCTTCATCGCGCGATCCAGCCACGCAGCTCGCACCGCGAGTCGTTGAGCTGCGGTGAGGCCGGGGGGCATAACCCGGGCCGGCGGCGCGAGGCTATGTCCACCGGGCTTCATGCCAATCAGTCTGCTCGACGGAGTGACGCCGGACAGCCGTGAGGGCGGGGCTGCTCGCAAGCCCCGCCCTCGACGGCTGTCATCGCACCGTCATCGCACTGTCAGCAGGCAGATCCCGGGGCCGCGACGGTCGTCTGCACGCTCGGGTAGAACCGCAGCTGCGCGAGGCGCAGACCGTTGTTCGTGTAGTCCCAGTAGTACTGGTACAGCGGGTTGTCGAACAGCGAGTCGCGCACGATCTTGCCGGTCGTCGTGTCGCAGTAGTACACGTAGAGCAGGTCCTGGCTCACGTTCGTGAAGCTGCTCTTCGACGTCGTACGCGTCTCGACCATCGTGTAGATCGAGCAGTACGTCGAGCCCGTCGACGTGTCGGTGAAACAGGTGTTGGTCGTCGAGCTGCCACCCGGCTTGCCGAGCGCGCGCGCGTAGACGGAGTAGACCGTCGTACCGGTGTTGCCCGGGTCGGGATTCGGCAGCTGGAATCCCGCCGGCCCGTCGGTGCAGTTGCCGTCCGTCACCTGGAAGTCGCCTTCGGACAGGTTGATCTTGCAGTTGCCGGACAGCGGCACGAAGATCGTGTGGGTGTTCGACCCGGTCATCGACGACGACTTGGCCTTGTCGACCCCGATGATGTTGAGGTCGTAGTGGGCACCGCTCGGCGCCCCGGTCCCCGTGCTGGTCGTGGTCGCACCCGCGGGCAGCACCGCGATTGCACTGGCGACCGCGACTGCGACATACATCGCTCGACGCATTGCTCCTCCTGTAACTCGTGGACTGATCGGCCTACTGCCGGCTAGCCCAGAACGACTACTCGATCGGCCGACTCGTAGTTCGAATTGACTAGTCCGACGAAGAACTACGCAGGGTGGCGTCCGCTTCGGCATGCCGTGTCCGCACACGTCCGGGCAACCGCGACGAAAAAAATTTGCGCCGGTGACCTGCGGTGATGCCGGCAGGCACGCCGAGAAGCCGCGGATCGGACACTTTCCGATCCGGTCTTGACAGTGACTTGAATTCGAGTAACTTGAATTCAAGTCGTCCGCAAGCCCGCGGCGACGGGACCCAGGAGGGGCCATGACCACAGTGGCAGTGCGGCACCGCGTCGCGGACTACGACACCTGGAAGGCCGGGTACGACGAGCACGGCGCCGCGCGCAAGGAGTTCGGCTGCACCGGCGACCTGCTGCTCCGCGACGCCGCCGACCCGAATTCACTCCTCGTGCTCACGTTCTGGCCGACTGCCGCCGACGCGCAGGCGTTCGCGACCGACCCGCGGCTGCCCGAGGCCATGCAGAAGGCCGGCGTCGTCAGCGAGCCGCGGATCGAGATCTACGAGGAGACCGACTCCTGACCGCGGACCGCGCCGAGCCGAAGGGGAGGAACAGCAGCCGCGGTTCCTCCCCTTCGCGCGCGCCCGAACCGCTCGTCGTCGTCGGCGCGGACTTCGATCGCGAGTATCCGGACGCGGATCGGCTGGCGACCGAGTGCTACGCCAACATCGTGCGCACCGGCGACCGGCTGATCGGCCTGCACGACCGGCAGGCGTGGGACGACCACCAGCTGTCCGGCACCGCCAAGCAGGCACTCGCCGTCCTCGAGGGCGCCGGCGAGCCGCTCGAACCGACCGTCATCGCCGAGCGCCTCATCATCACGACCGGCAGCATGACCTCGATGCTCAACACGCTCGAGCGTCGCGGGCTCGTCCGCCGGCTGCCGCATCCGGCGGACCGGCGCAAGCTGCTGGTCTCCATCACGGCCGAGGGCGCGGCCATCGTCGACGACATGCTGCCGTCGCTGCACAGCCGCGAGCGCACCATCATCGGCGACGCGCTGACCAAGACCGAGCAGCAACAACTGCGGACCCTGCTGGCCAAAGTGCAGGCATCGCTCGAGCGGCATGCCGACGACCCACCCGACCGCACCGCGCGCCGGGTCCGGACTCGCCCGAACCGCGCCGGGTCGTAACCGGCTACTCCTGCCCGGATAGGTGGTCGCGTCCGGTTTGTTCGGTAACGGCCTTCATGTCGATATAGTGATCGACGTGCTCAGCAGCGAGCGTCAGACCACCAGCGACGCCGCTGAACGGCTGCCGAGATGTTGCTCGCACCACGACGACTGGGCGACGCTGTCGGAACACCTCGTGGTGGAGTTTCCGGAAATCGCCATCGGCGACATCGTCCGGGAAGTCCGCCGAGCCAAGGGCGCCGTCGACCAGGTCAGCCTCGACGAGCCGGACGCGCTGGTCACCGGCGAGCTGATCGCCCGCCACCAGCTGTCGATGCTGTCCGGCCGGCTGGCGGAGGTCGCCCGCCTCGACCCGGAGCGGCACACCCGGACCGGCAAGACGCGCTAGGAGGGATCGGCGAAACCCGCCCTGCTGCGCCGCGCCCGGGCGACGACCGTCGGCGTTCTCGGTCGGGTGCGTAGCACCACTACGCACCCGACCTGCGGCCTTGCCGGATCGCCGCCCGGACCCGGTTCGCGACGGACGCGTTTCGCCGATCCCTCCTAGTCAGCCGCTGCGCGCCGCGGCGGTGTGGCGCGGGGTCAGCGCGGCCAGCGCGCCGAGCGCGAGGTAGACGACGCCGCTGGCCACCCGGCCCCGCCGTACCAACCGGCCGCGCTCACCGGCTCGCCCGCGCAACCGCTTCGCGACCGCCGCGGCCGTCAGCGCGTACGCGCCGTCGCTGAGGATGCCCAGGCAGAGGTAGAGCAGCCCGAGTACGACGACCTGCGTGGCCACCGGGCCACGCCGGGGGTCGACGAACGGCGGCAGGAACGCCAGGAAGAACAGCGCGACCTTCGGATTGAGGATGTTCACGACGGCGCCCTGGGCGAGCGCCGTGCGCACCGATCCGGCCCGGGCGAGGGGGTCCGCCCCCGCCTCAGGATCCGGCCGGGACAGCAGCCGGTGCAGCCCGAGGCCGACCAGGTACGCCGCACCGACGTACTTCACGACGCTGAACGCGCCGGCCGAGGAGACGAGCAGCGCCGAGAGGCCGAGCGCGGCGGCCGCGACGTGCACGAGCGTGCCGAGATGGACGCCGACGACCGACGCCAGGCCGACCCGGCGGCCGTGCTCCACGCTGCGGGTGACGATGAACAGCACCGCCGGTCCGGGGATGACCAGCAGCGCGAGGCTGGCGAGCGCGCACAGGCCCAACGTGGCGGGGCTGGGCATCCTTCACCCCCTCTTCAGATCCGTGCCTCACGCTAAGCACCGTGAGCGCGACCGGCAACGAGGTTTCCGGCTCCCCCGACGCGGGGAAACCGGACACTCGGGCACGCTTGGACACGATTCGGGCGTGCGCCACGCCGGCCCGCCACCCCGGGGGTGACATCACCTAACGGATATGGCAAGATGGCGGGTCGCGCCGCGGAACATCCGCGGCGTCGCGTGCGTTGGAGCTACTGGTCGGTAAACCCGACCGCCGCGCTCCACGTCGTACGTAAGAAACCAGCGGACACCCAACGAGAAGCCCTGGGGGGCTTGAACCAGCATGAGCACTGCCACGATCGCCCGCGTCAACGGTGACGCCGGCCTGCCCGCACCCATCGAGGATCTCCTCGACGCCGCGAGCGAGCAGGGGGCGCTCACGTTCACCGAGGTCCGCAAGGCCCTCGACGAGGCCGGAGTCGGCCCGGCGGACGCCAAGCGCGTCATCCGGCTGATCACCGAGCGTGGCGTCGCCATCGGCGCCGACGCGCCGGGCGCCGCGCCGTCGGTCGAGGACGAAGACCTCGTCGACGACTCCTGGGACCACGAGGTCCCCACCACCGACCTGGTCCGGGTCTACCTCACCGACATCGGCAAGGTCGCCCTGCTCAACGCCGAGCAGGAGGTCGACCTGGCCAAGCGCATCGAGGCCGGGCTGTTCGCCGCGGAGAAGATCCGCGCCGCCGACGCCAAGGAAACCCGCAAGCTGCCGGCCAAGCTGCGCCGCGACCTCGAGCTCATCGCGACCGATGGCGTCCGCGCCCGCAACCACCTGCTCGAGGCCAACCTGCGCCTCGTGGTGTCGCTGGCCAAGCGTTATCAGGGCAAGGGGCTCACGCTCCTCGACCTGATCCAGGAAGGCAACATCGGCCTGGTCCGCGCGGTCGAGAAGTTCGACTACACCAAGGGCTACAAGTTCTCGACCTACGCCACCTGGTGGATTCGCCAGGCGCTGCAGCGGGCGATCGCCGACCAGGGCCGCACCATCCGGGTGCCGGTGCACATGGTCGAGCAGATCAACAAGGCGCTCCGGGTGAAGCGCGACCTGGCGACCGAGCTCGGCCGCGAGCCCACGTTCGACGAGCTGGGCAAGGCGCTCGACATGACCGGCGAGCGGGTCGAGGAGATCCTCGGCTACGGCCGCGAGACGCTCTCGCTCGAGACGCCCGTGGGCGACGACGGTACGGCGACGTTCGGCGAGTTCATCGAGGACGCCGACGCGCCGGTCGCGGCCGACGTCGTGGACTTCGGCCTGCTGCAGGACCGCCTCCGGTCGGTGCTCGGCACGCTGCCGGACCGCTCCGCGACCGTCATGCGGATGCGCTTCGGCCTCGACGACGGCCGGGCCCGCACGCTCGACGAGGTCGGCAAGGAGCTCGGCCTCACCCGCGAGCGGATCCGCCAGATCGAGCGCGACACGATCAAGGACCTGCGCAAGTCGGATACGGCTGCTGCCCTGAAGGCGTGGCTGTAGCACCGCTGCCGGCGTTCTCGTCGCCTTGCGGCCCGTAGGCCGCGGCGGCTCCTGCGGCCTTGGCAGCGGCACTACGTCCACACTTCGGCGTGGGTGAATCGGCGAGATTCGTCACAGATTGGGGCTGTTTCTCCGCCGTACCCGCGGGTAATGTGCGGCCATGAAGCCGGAGACGATGTCGCTGTTCGAGCGGGAGATGCGCGACCAGGTCGCCGCCGCCCGCGAGGCGCTCGACCACGCCGAGCGCAAGAACGACCCGCTGCTCGTCCAGGCGGCACAAGCGCACCTCGACGGCCTCGTCGACCTGGCCCGCCGTAACGGGGTCGACGTCTCCGCGACGACCCAGCTCACCGCCTAGCCACCGGCCAATCGCGCGCACGTTCGCCTAGAGGCGAACCAGCGCGCGATTGCCGTGCGCGGCTGCGCGAAGATGTGCCGATGAGCGGTTTGTGCGAAGGCCGGGTCGTCATCGTCACCGGCGCCGGGCGCGGCATCGGCCGCGAAGAGGCGCTGGAATTCGCCCGCGAAGGCGCCCGGCTCGTCGTCAACGACGTCGGCGTCGCCCGCGACGGCACCGGCGAAGACGCCACGCCCGCCCAAGAGGTCGTCGACGAGATCAAGTCCCTCGGCGGTGAGGCGGTCGCCAACTACGACGACATCTCCGACTTCGACGGCGCCAAGCGGCTGATCGGCCAGGCGGTCGAGAGCTTCGGCACCCTCGACGTACTCGTCAACAACGCCGGCATCCTGCGCGACCGGATGGTCGTCAACATGTCGATCGACGAATGGGACGCCGTCATCAAGGTGCACCTGCGGGGTACTTTCGCGACGACCCATCACGCGGCGAACTACTGGCGCGACCGGTCCAAGGCCGGCGAGCCGGTCGACGCCCGCATCGTCAACACCAGCTCGTCCTCCGGCATCTACGGCAACGTCGGGCAGTCCAACTACGGCGCGGCCAAGGCCGGCATCGCCGCATTCACGGTCATCACCGCGATGGAGCTGTCGCGGTACGGCGTGACCGTCAACGCGATCGCGCCCGCGGCGCTGACCCGGATGACCGAAGATCTCGTCCGCTGGCAGAGCGAGGGCGAGGACACACCCGTGTGGGACCCCCGCGACCCGAGCAACATCGCCCCGCTGGTCGTCTGGCTCGGCAGCGAGCAGGCCCGCGACGTCACCGGCCGGGTGTTCAACGTCCGCGGCGGCCTCGTGTCGGTCGCCGAGGGCTGGGTCGCCGGACCGGCCGAGGACAAGGGCGCCCGCTGGCAGCCCGGCGAGCTCGGCGAGGTCATCCCGCGCCTGGTCGCCGCCGCGCGACCCAACTCCGACACGTCCGGCAAGCCCGCCGCGACGTAGTCCACCGGCGGCTCGGGAAGGAGAACGCCCGTCCCGCGCCGTACTTGTTGCAGGTGACGCGCAAACTTCTCGCCGCTCTGCTCGCCCTCGGCACCGGCATCGCCACCCCCGTCCTGGCCTCCGGCCCCAACAGCCACGCCAACGGCCACGCCAAGGCGCATGCCAACCAGGTCAACGGCAACAACGGCCACGGCGATCACCCGTGGACCGCTCCCCCGCGCGACCACTGGGCCGGCCACGGCGGCGACGTGACCAACGTGCAGGGCTGCGACCCGCTGGACGGCGCCCAGTGCCTGCTGCCGTTCCCGAACGACTGGTTCACCAAGAACGACCCGACCAGCCGAACCGGCCGCCGGGTCGACTTCACGCTGCCGATGATGCCGCGCAACGCGGAGGGCAAGCCGATCGAGCCGCAGGAGTGGAACCGCAGCGACGGCTTCAGCGCCGGTGCGCAGATCCTCACGTTCGTGCCGGGAATGACCAGGAACTCCGACCTCGTCCCGTCCGGGCTGCCGCCGGTCACCGACCTCGGCATGAACGAGGACGACAACCTCGGCGTCGTACTGCTCGACGAGGAGACCGGCCGGCGCTGGCCGGTGTGGGCCGAGCTCGACCAGTACGTCGACGAGACCGGCCTACTGCCCGCGGGCACCGTCGGCAGCGTCCAGCACGACCTGATGATCCACCCGGCGGTCAACCTCGCCGACGGTCACCGCTACATCGTCGCGCTGCGCCACCTCGTGACCGACAACGGTTCGATCGCGCAGCCGAGCGCCGCTTTCAAGGCCTACCGCGACGGGACCGCGCCGACGAGCGACGCGCGCCGCGCGCACATGGAGAACGTGTTCGCCACGTTGGCGAAAGCCGGCGTCGCCCGCAACAACCTCTACCTCGCGTGGGACTTCACGACGGCGAGTACGGCGAACGTCACCGGCCGGCTGCTGGCGATGCGCGACGACGCGTTCGCGCAGCTCGGCGACACGAACCTCGCCGACGGCGTCGTGTCCGGCCACGCGCCGGCGTTCACCGTCGACTCGGTGACCGACTTCACCCCGAGCCAGGACAGCCAGGTTGCCCGGCGAGTCAGCGGCCACTTCACCGTGCCGTGTTACCTCGTGCCGGCATGTGACCCGCCGACGAAGTGCGACCAGGTCTCGCAAGGCCTCTTCAACGACTGCCCGACGCCGAGCCAGTTCGCCCTCGACCCGACCGACCCCGATGCGGTCCCGTCGCCGACACCCGGCCAGACCTACCAGGCCAATTACATCTGCAACGTCGGGCGCAAGGCGTACTCCGACGAGGCGACGTACGCGGGCCGGATGCGCCCGGTCGAATACGGGCACGGGCTGTTCGGCAGCGCCGACGAGGTCAACT
>Ga0070659_100001683_pt1 | contig 15901 bp, 14 predicted proteins | sample KBSC23metaG_FD_64666 | JGI IMG/M metagenome (GOLD analysis project Ga0070659, IMG submission 64666) | Corn rhizosphere microbial communities from Kellogg Biological Station, Michigan, USA - KBS C2-3 metaG | ecosystem: Host-associated > Plants > Roots > Rhizosphere > Soil ... | reverse complement strand
GCCTGGTCGCGGAACATCTGCTCGGACTGGGCGACGGTCATGCCGCCGGTGTGCAGGCCGATGGCGGAGAGGTAGCGCACGTCGCGCAGCAGGGCGTTGGTGAGCTGGCCGATGTGGACTTCCGGTGTGGCGCCGTCGAGGCCGGCGTCGAACATCATTTCCTCGGCGTAGTGCGCCCAGCCTTCGGCGAAGGCGTAGCCGACGAACAACTGGCCGAATTTCCAGTGCGCACGGTTGGCGTGCAGGAACTGCAGGAAGTGGCCGGGCCAGACTTCATGGGCGGAGACGAACAGCAGCGCGGCCTTGCCTGGCACGTAGGCGGCCTGGTCGGCCTTGCTCCAGGTCGGATCGGGCGGCGCGATGTAGTACACCGACGGCAGGTTTTTCTCGTACGGGCCGGGAATCTCGATATAGGCGAAGTTCCAGCGGTTGAACGGCGGCGCCTCTTCGGCCTTGGCCTGCTCGGTGCCCGGGATGCTCACCAGATTCTTGTCGACGATGAACTGACGCAGGCTGGCGAGTTGCTTGCGGGCGCCCTCGACCGCACCGCCGACGGGCTTGTCGGCGCTTTCCTTCGCCACGCAATCCTTGAGCGACTTGCCAGGGGCGAACTTGTCGCAGGCGCTCTTGAGTGCGGCGAGATTGCGCTTCAGATCCGATTCGCCGATCGCCTTGAGCTGATCCAGCGGCAGGTCGACCAATTCGGTGGAGTGAAGCATCTTCACGAACTTCTCCGCGCCCAGCGCGAAGTCCTGGGTGGCGTGCGGCCTCTGCGCCTTCAACCAATCGGCCAGATCCTGCGAGGCCTTGATCGCCGCGGCATTGCTGGTCTTGAAACGCGCCTGCAGGGCATCGTCCTTCACGTCGGCGAAGATGCCGGGCACGTCGGTCTTGAAGAAGCTGGCATAGCCGGCGAAGGAATTGACACCCACGTCGATGTACGACGCCGGCAACGGCAGCTTGAGGTTGGTCTTGATCTGCGCCAGCGCCTTGGGCAGCGCCTCCTGGTAACTGACGAAGGCCGCCATGCGCTGGGCCAGCGGCGCGTAAGGCCGGGTCAGGTACATGCTCGGCGACAGGTCGCCGGTGTAGAAGGTGGGGTTCTTGTACGGTGCGCCGGAATCTTCCAACCAGAACAACTGGCCGTCGATCACCGCCAGCACGTAGTCGCGCTGGAAGCGGCCCTGCGCATCGAGTTGGTCGTCGGCGAAGGCGGCGAACGTGTCGCGCTGCGCATGCAGCCAGTCGGCGGTCGCCTTGAGGCTTGCCGGACTGTAATCGGGCAGCTTGCCGTCGAACTCGTGCTTGCCGGCGTTGGCGGCGAAGACCGGGTAGTGCTGGAAGTAGCCGCTGAGAAACGTATCGACTCTGGACGCCAGCGCCGCGTTCTTGTCGGCGCTCGCCACGTGGGCAGTCGATGCGGCGGCCGGCGATGCTGCCTGATCCGGCGGAGAGGTGCCGGCGGAACAGCCGGCGAGGAAGGTGGCAGCAACGGCGACAGACAGCGTAAGCATGCGCAACGGATGCATGTTCGACTTCCCCGATGTGGTCGCAAGCGCCGAGCCTAGGCGCTCCGCCGGCCCGGTGCAATCTCTCCGCCGGTGGGTGGCCTGCGAACGCCGTCAGTCGCGGCTGCTATTCAGGCCAGCTCCGCCGTCGGAGCATCACGGCGCTCGCGCCAGTGCGGTACGTTCGCCCATGTGTCGTCCGGCGGCTCCCCGGCCAGCACGCGGCGCAGTTCGTGCCGCCCGAGGTGGGGCGCAAACAACTGGATGAAGGCCAGCGTGTATTCGCGCGGCACGCTGTCGCGGCGCACGACCACCCAGGTAGTGCACGACGCGAACAGTTGGTCGGCGGGCAGGGCATGCAGGTCGGCGTCGCCTTGCTGCATGGCCATCTCGGCGAGGATGCCCACACCGAGGCCGGCGCGCACGTAGGTCTTGATGAGGTCGGCGTCGCCAGCGGTCATCGCGATCTGCGGCGTCAGGCCCGCTTCCTCGAACGCGCGACGCAGGGATGACTCGGGCCGCAGCGACGAGTCGTAGCTGACCAGCGGCAGGGCGGCCAGTTCGGCCAGCGTGGGCGGCGTGCCACGCCCGGCCAGCGGGTGTCCGTCCGGGGCGACGATCACCCTCTGCCAGCGATAGGCGGGAAACGCGATGCCCGAGGCGGGCGCGGTGCCGGCACTGCTGATGATGGCCAGGTCGACCTGGCCCCCTTCCAGCCGGGCCAGCACGTCGGCGTCGCGGGTGGGCTCCAGATGCACGCTGACCTGTGGATAGCTGGCGTTGAGCGCCGCGATCGCCGCGGGCAGGGCGAAGCGGGCCTGGGTGTGGGTGGTGGCGATGCGCAACTCGCCGCCGGCCTCGTTGCGCAGGTTGGCGGCGATCGAGCGGATGTTGGCGGACTCGGCCAGGATGATCCGCGCGCGCTCGATCACCTGTTCGCCGGCGTGGGTGATCGTGTCGAGGCTCTTGCCCTTGCGCACGAACAACTGGAAGCCCAGCTCGTCCTCAAGCTGGCGCAGTTGCTTGCTGAGGCCGGGCTGGGTGGCGTGCACGCGCTCGGCGGCCAGCGTGATGTTGAGGCCGGAATCGGCGATGGCGACGAGATGGCGCAGTTGGGTGAGCGTCATGAAGGGTGATCCGGGGGCGTGGGAGGTCGATGGATGGATGGGCGAGGGTGTCGCACATACATCGCGTGACCGCCGCTCGCCAGGCGCGGCATGGCATCGTCGGGTCGCGGGAAGCCGCGGCGGCGCGGCAGGAAGGCGTAATCATGATGGACGTCTATACGGCTATTTAACAATAATGTCAAACACTTCCTCGCTCATGCCGCCCTGGCATATGCACCACGGCACAAATCATTTGCCGGGTTGGCGGCCGCTACGTAGCGTGTCGGCAACTCCACTCGACCTGTGCCGGGTTCGCCGCATGAAGCTTTACCCGATCTTTGCCTCGCTGTCGCAGCGCGCCGTGCTGGTGGTGGGCGGCGGTGCCGTGGCCGAGCGCAAGATCGCCGCCTTGCTGGAGGCGGAGGCCCAGGTGACGGTCAACGCCGAGAGGCTGACGCCCCGCCTGCAGCGCTGGGTGCGCCAGGGCCGCATCGCCCACCGTCCCGACCCGTTTCGGGAGAGCTGGCTGGAGCGCGTCTGGCTGGTGGTGGCGGCCACTTCCGATCGCGAGATGAATACGCTGGTCGCCACGCTGGGCGAACTGCGGCGGATCTTCGTCAACGTGGTCGATGATGCGGCGCTGTCCACGTTTCACGTGCCGGCGGTGATCGATCGTGCGCCGCTGACCATCGCGATCTCCAGTGGCGGCGAAGCGCCGATGCTGGCGCGCCTGCTGCGCGAACGCCTGGAGGCCCTGCTCGACGATTCGCTGGGCGCGCTGGCGACGCTGATGGCGGGCTTGCGCCGGCGCATCCGGCTGCACCTGCCAGACACAGCGGCGCGGCGCCGCTTCTACGAAACCCTGTTCACCGGCCCGGTCGCCACCTTGCTGCGGCAGCACCGCGCCGACGAAGCGGCGGCCGCGGCGGAACAGGCGTTGTCGGCGCATTCGTCGCCTGCCGCCGGCTCGGTGGTGCTGGTGGGCGCCGGGCCGGGCGATCCGGGCCTGCTGACCTTGCGCGCATTGCGCGCGCTGAACGAGGCCGACGTGATCCTGCATGATCGGCTGGTCGGTGCCGGCGTGCTGGCGCTGGCGCGGCGCGATGCCGAACGGATCGAGGTGGGCAAGCAGGCCGGCCGGCACCACACGACCCAGGACGGTATCCATGCCTTGCTGCTGGAACATGCGCGCGCCGGCAGGCGCGTGGTGCGGCTGAAGGGCGGCGATCCGTTCGTGTTCGGTCGCGGCGGCGAGGAGTTGGAGTTTCTGCGTGAGCACGCGATCCTCTATGAGGTGGTGCCGGGTATCACCGCCGCGGTGGCCTGTGCGGCCTACGCCGGCGTGCCGCTGACCCATCGCGATTACGCCCAGTCGGTGCGCTTCGTCACGGCGCATTGCCGCTCCTCCCACGACACCCTGGACTGGGTCGCGCTGGCGCAGGAGCGGCAGACGCTGGCGGTCTACATGGGCGTGGGCGAACTGGCGACGCTGCAGGCGCGGTTGATCGAGCATGGTCGCAGCCCGTCCACCCCGTTCGCCCTGATCGAGAACGGGTCGCGCGCGAACCAGCGCGTGGTCAGCGGCACCCTGGGGCGGCTGGACAAGCTGGCCAAGGCGCACGCGGTGAGTTCGCCGGCCCTGCTGATCCTGGGCGAGGTGGCGGCGCTGGCGCCCTCGCTGGCCTGGTTTGGCGCGCCGCCGCTGGGCGCCACCGTGCACGAACTGCCGGTGGATGCGCCCGGCGAATCGCCGACCGCGGGAAGGGCCGTGCGCGACGGGCTGCTCGAAACCATCCATCGCGTGGCCTGTTGACCTTTACCCGACTCGGCGCATGATCGGCGGCACCGCCGTGCCCGCTGATCTCCCATCGTTCGTTCCTCCAAGGAGACACCCATGATTTACGACAGCATCCTCGACACCATCGGCCGTACGCCGATCGTGAAACTGCATCGCCTGGCGCCCGAGCACGTCAGCATCTTCGTGAAAATCGAAGCGTTCAACCCGGCTGGATCGGTCAAGGATCGCCTAGCCATTGCGATCATCCTCGACGCCGAGCAGCGCGGCGTACTGAAGCCTGGCCAGACCGTGGTGGAAGCCACCTCGGGCAATACCGGCGTCGCGCTGGCCGCAGTCTGCGCCGCGCGCGGTTATCCGTTCGTGGCGGTGATGACCGAGACCTTTTCCATCGAACGGCGCAAGCTGATCCGCGCGTACGGCGGCAAGGTGGTGCTCACCCCCGCTGCGATCCGCGGCACCGGCATGGTGGACAAGGCGCGCGAACTGGCCGAGCAGCACGGCTGGTTCCTCGCCAGCCAGTTCGACAACCCGGCCAATCCCGCCTACCACCGGCAGACCACTGCGGCGGAGATCCTCGGCGATTTCGCCGGCCGCCGGCTGGACTACTTCGTCAGCGGCTGGGGCACCGGCGGCACGCTCACCGGCGTGGGCGAGGTGCTGAAGGTGGCGCGACCGGAGGTCAGGGTGATCGGCGCCGAGCCTGAGGTAGCCTCGCTGCTGGGTGGCAAGGAATGGGCGTCGCACAAGATCCAGGGCTGGACGCCGGACTTCGTGCCCAGCGTGCTCAATCCCAAGGTGGTCGATCAGATCGTCACCGTCGACGACGTGGTGGCCCGCGACACCTCGCGCCAGCTGGCGCAGCGCGAGGGCATCTTCGTCGGCCTGTCGTCCGGCGGCACGCTGGCGGCGGCGCTGCAGGTGGCGAAGGATGCACCCGAGGGCTCGGTGCTGCTGGTCATGCTGCCCGACACCGGCGAGCGCTACCTGTCCACCTTCCTGTTCGAAGGTGTCAACGAAGGTTCCGACGAAGTCTGAGTATGGCTGCGAGCGGGCCGCCGGGGCTCTCGCCATGAGCGCCCCTGAAATCTGACGCATGCGCCGAGCGCTGACTGAACCGTCAGCCTTGGGGGGACTCGCCGCGGCCTGCCTGCCGCGCGTAGCTGACGGTCAGGATCTCCCACACGTGACCATCGGGTACATCCCAGTACACGATGCCGTCGCCGTGGTGGGTGTTGACCTGCATGTCCACCGGGCCGTGCGGCGTGCTGCGGTAGGCGATGCCGGCGGCCGCGATTCGGCCGAGAATGGCGTCGAACCGATCCGGCGTGACACGAAACGCATAGTGGCCGACCGGGAACGGCTCGCTCGTTTCATCGAAATCGAGCGTCAGCTCATCGCTGACGTAGACGGGGGAGAACGGGCCGACACCGCTCTCTTCCGACCACGGAACCCCCAGCAGTTCCGCGACGAGCCTCGCCGCGCAAGCCCGACGGCGGGATGGGACGATAAGGTGATCGAGCTGTATGGCCATCGCAACTGCCCCGTTGCACACCGAGCCCGTCAACTGCCGAGGTTTGTGAACACGCCGACTGCCAGTTCGGTCCACACGTAGCCCAGTGCCGCCGTGAACGCGACGGCGAGGGCGACCCGGTACCTGCGGGGCACCTTCCTCGCCACCAGCACGAACGCGCTGCCGACGCCGAACAGGAGACATCCCATCACGAGAAAATCTGTCCCGCTCCAGTTCACTTCACGGGTGAACTGCATGGCGATCAGCGGTATCAGCAGTGCGACGCCGGTGGCCAACCCGATCCAGGCAAACACGCTGCCCCGCGCGATGATGTCGATGGACTTGGTGCTCATGGAGGCATTTCTCCCGGCGCCCGAACCAGGTCGGCCGGCAAAGCCATCCGACTTGAACGGCATGTTGAACCGTCAGTGTGTTGGTGGCGGCATCACCACCGTATTCTGATCCTGCATGATCAGCCATCGCGTACCGCGTTTGGCCAGAATGAATGTGCGTATGTGCTCTTCGTTCACATGCCTTACCCCGTCGGGGCTGGTAAACGTGCTCATGCGGCTGAGCACGGTCGCCACCGCGGCGTCCTTGCCCGCAAATCGCACGTCGAGCTTCTCGATGTTGTCTGATACCCCGTTGAGAAATGTGCTGTGCACTTCATGCAACTCCTTGAGCACTTCGGCGCGTCCATGGGTTCGTCCACCATAGGGATTGATGTGGTTCCAGTCGTCGGTCGTGAAATCCGCCGCATGGTTGAACCCATGGGAATTGAAGGCGGCATAGAACGCCTGAACGGTCTGGCGCACCGGCGCGTCCGAGCTTGGGGTTTGCGCCGATGCCGCAATGGGCGTGGCCAGAATGACCAGGGTCATGATGAGAGATTTCATGGTTCCTCCGAAGATTCAAAGGATCCGACGCTGGAGTTGAGCGGCGCGCGGCACTGGCATGAGCGGCACGGCGGGGAACCTCGAAAAACCTCCGATGGCGTCATTCCCGCGAAAGCGGGAGGCGCTTCACAACAGCGAAGCTGGTCATTCAAGTTGCTATTACGCAAGGCCAAAATGGATTCCCTCTTTCGAGGGAATGACGAGCAAAAAGCGGTTGTTCGAGATTCCCAGCGAAGAAGGCAACACGATGACCCGTATCGGCCCGAAAGCTCGGGGCGGAAGCATCATGCGCCCGGAGTTGACTGAAAGTCTCTTGCGGAGTTGTCAGGGCCTGTTGAACGAAAGTTCGAAGATACTGGATCCCGGCCTTCGCGGGATGACGGCTTTGAGGCTGCGCGAGGGCCAGGTGGGCAGTTGGACGCCAAACGGGACGGCCGCGTTCAGATGCTTTTCGCCAGCGTCCCGGCAAGGCCGATATAGCTGCCTGGCGTCAGATCCAGCAGGCGCTGCTTCGCCTCGGTCGGCAGGTCGAGGCCACTGATGAAATCGCGCATCGACTCCCGGGTGATGCCGTGGCCGCGAGTCAGCGCCTTGAGCTGTTCGTACGGCTCGGGCAGGCCGTGGCGGCGCATCACGGTTTGCACGGCTTCGGCCAGCACTTCCCAGCTTGCATCGAGATCGGCGGCGGTGCGCTCGGCGTTGACGTTGAGTTTGCCCAGGCCCTTCTTCAGCGATTCCAGCGCGACCAGCGTATGGCCGAACGCGGTACCCAGCGCGCGCAGCACGGTGGAGTCGGTGAGGTCGCGCTGCCAGCGGCTGATCGGCAGCTTTTCAGCAAAGTGGCCGAGCAGGGCGTTGGCGAGGCCGAAGTTGCCTTCGGCGTTCTCGAAGTCGATCGGGTTGACCTTGTGCGGCATGGTCGAGGAGCCGACTTCGCCGGCTTTCAAGGTCTGCTTGAAGTAGCCCAGCGAGATGTAGCCCCAGATGTCGCGGGCCAGGTCGATCAGGATGGTGTTGGCGCGGCGCACGGCGTCGCAGTATTCGGCGATGTTGTCGTGCGGCTCGATCTGGGTGGTGTAGGCGTTGTAGTCGAGGCCGAGGCTTTCGACGAAGCGCTGCGAGAACGCCTGCCAGTCGATTTCCGGATAGGTGATCGCATGGGCGTTGTAGTTGCCCACCGCGCCGTTGATCTTGCCGGAGATTTCCACCGCGGCGAGTTGCCGGTGCTGGCGTTCCAGCCGCGCCACCACGTTGGCGATTTCCTTGCCCAGCGTGCTGGGCGAGGCGGTCTGGCCGTGGGTGCGCGACAGCATCGGCAGGGCGGCGTTGGCGTGCGCCATTTCGCGCAGTTTGGCGATCACCACATCGAGCTGCGGCAGCAGCACCTGGGCGCGCGCGTCGCGCAGCATCAGTGCGTAGGAGAGGTTGTTGATGTCCTCGCTGGTGCAGGCGAAGTGCACGAATTCCTTGGCCTGGGCCAGGCTGGCGTCGGCGCCGATCTTTTCCTTGATGAAATACTCGACCGCCTTCACGTCGTGGTTGGTGGTCGCCTCGATCGCCTTGATACGCTCGCCTTCGGCCACGCCGAAGTCGTCCGCGATGGCTTTCAGGGTGGCGATCTGGGTGGCATTGAACGGCGGCAATTCGACGATCTTCGGCTCGGCGGCCAGCGCCAGCAGCCACTCGATTTCCACCTGCACCCGACGGTGCATCAGGCCGAACTCGCTGAAGATCGGGCGCAATGCTTCGACCTTGCCGGCGTAGCGGCCGTCCAGCGGGGACAAGGCGGTGAGGGTGTGAGTGGACATCGGCACGTTCCGGCGAGGGAAACCGCCATTTTACATTGACGGCGCGTCAATGCCTGGCGACTTATAGTGGCAAGGTATACCTGTTTTTCCCTTCACCCTGAGCCCTTCGACAAGCTCAGGACAGGCGTAGCCGCTTTGCGGCGGAGTCGAATACCCCCGAGAGGCTTCGACTCCGCACCTGCGGCGCTACGCTCGGCCAGAACGGCCTTGGAAGCGCAACGCGGCCTCGATCATTCAACTACCTCCCCGAAGGATTTTCCCAGTGAGCAATTTCCGCATCGAACACGACAGCATGGGCGAATTGAAGGTGCCCGCCGACGCGCTGTACGGCGCGCAGACCCAGCGCGCGATCGACAACTTCCCGATTTCCGGCCTGCACCTGCCACGCCCGTTCATCCGTGCGCTGGGCCTGATCAAGGCGGCGGCGGCCGACGTCAATCTGTCGCTGGGGCACCTGAAACCGCGCCAGGCGGCGGCGATCCGCAAGGCGGCGCTGGCGGTGGCTGGCGGCGTGTACGACGCGCAGTTTCCGATCGACATCTTCCAGACCGGCTCGGGCACCAGCACCAACATGAATGCGAACGAGGTGATCGCGCATCTGGCGGTGGCGGCCGGCGCGAAGGTACACCCGAACGATCATGTCAATTACGGGCAGAGTTCGAACGATGTGATTCCCACCGCGATCCACGTGAGCGCCACGCTGACCGCCAGCGAGCAGTTGCTGCCGGCGCTTAGGCATCTGAAGAAGGCGATCGACAAGCGTGCGCGTGAATTGAAGAACACGCCCAAGACCGGCCGAACCCACCTGATGGATGCGATGCCGATTACCTTCGGCCAGGAGCTGTCCGGCTGGTCGGCGCAGATCGGTTCGGCCATCGAGCGGATCGAAGATGCCTTGAAGCGCATGCGCCGCTTGCCGCAGGGCGGCACGGCGGTGGGTACCGGCATCAATGCCGATCCGAAGTTTGGCCCGGCCGTCGCGCAGCAGTTGAAGAAACTGACCGGCGTGAAGTTCGAGTCGGCGGAAAACTATTTCGAGGGCATGGCCGCGCAGGATGCGGCGGTGGAATTGTCCGGTGCGTTGAAGACGCTGGCGGTGGGCCTGATGAAGATCGCCAACGACCTGCGCTGGATGAATTCCGGCCCGCTGGCGGGCCTGGGCGAGATTGCGCTGCCGGCGCTGCAGCCGGGGTCGTCGATCATGCCGGGCAAGGTGAATCCGGTGATCCCCGAGGCGGTGGCGATGGTCGCCGCGCAGGTGATCGGCAACGACGCCTCGATCACCATCGCTGGCCAATCCGGCAACTTCCAGCTCAACGTGATGCTGCCGCTGATCGCCCACAACCTGCTGCAGTCGATCGGCATCCTGGCCAACGTCAGTGTGCTGCTGGCCGACAAATCCATCGCCGGCTTCACCGTCAACAAGACGCGGGTGAACGAGGCGCTGGCGATGAACCCGATCCTGGTCACCGCGCTGAACCCGGTGATCGGCTACGAGAAGGGTGCGGCTACCGCCAAGCAGGCGTACAAGGAGCATCGCCCGATCATGGACGTGGCGCTGGAAACCACCGGGCTGAAGAAGGACGAGTTGAAGAAGCTGCTCGATCCGATGGCGCTGACCCGAGGTGGCATCCACGGCTGAGCTCGGGATACGGGATTCGCAGGAGGGAGCTTCGACCCACCCGATGACGTCATTCCCGCTTGACCAGCCCTTCGGCTGTTGAAAAGCGCCTCGCGGGAATGACGAGCAAAAAGACAGTTTTTCGAGGTTCTCAGGAGCATCGCAGGCGAGCGGGCTCCTGTGCGTTGCCGTCGCCTTGACGTCCTTGTCGCCATCTTCGACGCCCGGGTCAGAAGGCGAACACCGTTACCCCTTTCTTGCTGCCCGAGTCGGCGATGTTCTTGGCGCAATCCTCGACGTCTTCCTGCTGCATGGTGGCGTAAGGCTTGAACGCCGGCATGGCGGCGGCGAGTTGTTGCTGGGCGGAGCGCAGGGCAGGCAGGCGTTTGCACAGTTGGACGGCGGCGGCCCGGATCTTGTCGGTCTGCGGCTTGATGGCGGCTTCGATCTCCTTGTCGCTCTTGCCGCTGAACGCGCCGCGCAGCGCTTCCGCCGCCGCGCTGACGCCGAGGTCGGCGCCTTGCGTGCCGATCTCCATGCCGGCTTCGGCGATGCCGACGATCTGCCCGCGGTAATCCAGCAGCATCGCGTGCTGCTCCGGCGTGGCGGCAACCTTCTTGCCATCGATCAGCAGATCGCCCTGCGGCGTGATCTGGGCCTTGGATCGCGCGCCTTCGCGGAGGCCGCCGCCGCCGATGTGGATGCTGTTCACGTCGATGTTCTTGGTGACCAGTTCCTGCCTGGCCTCCTGCATCGCGTCGCGAACCCGCCCGGCGATCCACGACGTGGAGGTCTTGTTGCCGGCGTCCGGCGCGGCCTGGGCCGTGGTGCCGGCAGCAGCCGGCTGGGAATCGGCCTGTTGCGATTGGCTGCACGCAGCCAGCGGTAACAGCAAGATCAGGGCGAGGGCGCTGAAGGTGACGGGCTTCATGGGGTGGTTTCCTTTTCCTGTGTTTGACTGCGGATCAGCTGTCGTCGCGCCAGCGGCGGAACCAGATCGCGCCGGCCAGCATCGCGATGGCCGCCGCCACGCCGACCCAGAGATTCAGCGAGCCCATCGCGGTATAGCCGCGGAGCACGCCCAGGCTGGACAGCATTTCCGCCGGGTTGTCGCCGCCGACACCCGTGACCTGGCTGAACCAGCCGCCGGGAAACACGCTGCCCAGGATGCGGGCCACCACGGAGCGCCAGTACCAGGCGTCGGAGATGTTCACGGTGCCCAGCAGGTTGAACCAGCCGATCACGATGCCCAGCGCCACCGGCAGGGCCACTGCCCACAGGAAGGGCTTGCTGCGTGCCCAGGCCGAGCAGAGCATCAACCAGCCCACGGTAGGCAGTGCCCACAGCACGTACAGCGGGATCGAGCCGATCAGGTTCGCGATCACCTGCACGGGGTGCGACAGGCTCAGCAGGTGCCACACGCTGACGCCGTGCAGGGACAGGGTGATGGCGAACATCAGCAGCATCACGATGCCGGTCAGCGCGCCCACGATCACCGCGATCAGCGGCGCCACCACCGTGGCGGAGACGACCTTGGACAGCACCGTGGCGGTGTCGGAAATCGGCAGCGACTTCCAGAACAGGATGCTGCGGTCGCGGCGATCGTCGTAGAGCGCACCGAGGCAATAGAAGAACACCACGAAGCCGAGCACGATGCCGATGATCGCGGTGGATGAATACATCACCAGATCCAGGCCGGCGCCGACGGCCTCCATGGATTGCTTGTCCAGCTCCCGGGCGAGCAGATGCAGGTTGTTGCCGCCACCGGCAAAGCCCATGAAGCCCATCCGCCGGCCCATCACCTCGCTGGTCACGATGCCCATCAGGTTCAGCAGCAGGAAGATCGCGGCGGTGATGATGGGGGCGCGCAGAAAACCGCCGCGGTGCTCCCAGAATTCGCGCTTGACCAGCCACAGGAAGGTGTTCATGCGTAGGTTCCCTTCATGGTGGCGACGAACAGGTCGCTGATGGAAGGCCGGCGGGTCTCGCCCATGGCCTCCAGTTGCGCGCGTTCGACGCCGTCGAACAGAAAGATGCTCTTGCCGAAGACTTGGCGTTCGTCCAGCGGCTTCAGCGCACGAGCCGCCTCGGCCCTGTCGGCGTTCACCATCACCTCGATGTAGCGCTCGCCCACGGCATCCATGTCCGCGTCGAGCACGATCCTGCCGTCGCGGATGAACATCAGGTCGGTGAGGATGTGCTCGACCTCCTCGACCTGGTGGGTGGTGACGATGATCGTCTTGTTCTCGTCGAAGTAGTCCTCCAGCAGGCTCTGGTAGAACTGCTTGCGGTAGAGAATGTCCAGGCCCAGGGTGGGTTCGTCCAGGATCAGCAGCTTGGCGTCGATGGCCATCACCAGCGCCAGATGCAGCTGCACGATCATGCCCTTGGACATCTGCCGCACGCGCTGATTCGGCTGCAGCTTGGTGCGTACCAGGAACGCCTCGCACTTGCGGCGGTCGAAGCGCGGATGCACGTGGGCGACGAAGTCGACCACTTCGCATACGCGGATCCAGCGCGGCAGCACCGCCACGTCGGCGATGAAGCACACCTCGCCCATCAGCCGGTCGCGCTGCCGGCGCGGGTCGAAGCCCAGCACGTTCAGCTCGCCGCTGAAATCGGTCAGGCCCAGGATCGCCTTCAGCGCGGTGGTCTTGCCGGCGCCATTGGGGCCGATCAGGCCCACGATGCGGCCGGGTTCGACCTGGAAGCTGACGTTGTCCAGCGCCAGCGCCGTCTTGTAGCGCTTGCCGAGGCCATTGGCCGTGATCACCGCGCTCATGCTGATTCTCCCTTGTGGCTGTCGGCTTCGCGCATCAGCGTCTTGAGATCCAGTCCCAGCCGCTGCAGGCGGGCGTACAGTGCCGGCCATTCCTCGCGCAGGAAGCGCTCCCGTTCCGACTTGAGCAGCGCATCGCGCGCTCCTTCGATGACGAACATGCCCAGACCCCTCCTTTTTTCCACCAGTTGTTCATCGACCAGTTCCTGATACGCCTTCGATACGGTCAGCGGGTTGATCTGGTAATCAGCCGCCACCTGGCGTACCGACGGCAGCGGGTCGCCCTCGTTCAAGGCGCCGTCCAAGATCATCGCCACCACACGCTGGTGCAGTTGGCGATAGATCGGGACGCTGTCGTTCCAGGCGATGGTCATGGTTATTCCTTGGTGATGCGGCCGAACTTCTTGCCAAACGAATAGTAGGGCATCACCCATTGCGACCCGAGCAGGCCCAGCGGCTGGATCGCCTCGTCGAGGCGCAGCTCCGAACCGGACGGCAGCGCCGCCAGGCCGGGCATGGTGGTGTCGCCGATCAGGGCGGCGGCGCGCCATTCGGCGGCGCTGGGGTGAACGGTGACGGGTGCCAGATTGGTGACCTTGACGGGCTGGCTGCTGTGGTGGCTGCTGACCGGCTGCCAGGCGTCGACGTTGTACAGCACCGCGCGCAGGCTCGCGAAGGTGAGCAGGATGGCGGTGGCCCCGGCGATCAATTTGTACGCTTTCATGACGAACCTCCTTAGTGCTCTCGTTGAGTGGTGTTGTAGTTAACTATAACACTAACTTTCGAGGCGTCAATAGGCGAAGCAGGATTTCGCAACATGACTGATGGCCTATGGGGGAATAGGGAACAGGAAGCAGCAGCGCAGAGCGGGGTCAGAACTATCCGTTCACCCTGAGCGTAGCGGCGCAGCCGCGAAGTCGAAGGGCTGCGGGGCCAGGCGCAGCAACGGAAAAGCCGGCTTCGCAGCCGGCCTTTCGGTGTCATCGGGGATGCCGATCAATCCTCGCGTGCATACACCCGTTTGCCGCCGACCCAGGTCTCCAGCACCTTGGTGTTCCACAGCCGGCTGGGCGGATCCTTGAAGATGTCGTGGTCGACCAGGATGAAGTCGGCCCATTTGCCCGGTTCCAGCGTGCCCAGGGTGTTTTCCGCGTGCTCGGCATACGCCGCGTCGAGGGTGAACGCGCGCAAGGCCTGGGTCAGGCTCAGATCCTGCTGCGGATACCAGCCGCCCGGCGGCTGGCCCTGGTGATCCTCGCGGGTGACCGCCGAGTACAGGCCGTAGAACGGGTTCGGCGACTCCACCGGAAAATCCGAACCGGCGGCGATCACGGTGCCTTGCTTGAGAAAGCGCTGCCACGCGTAGGCACCCTTGATCCGCTCGTGGCCGATGCGATCCTCGGCCATATTCATGTCGGAGGTGGCGTGGGTGGGCTGCATCGAGGCGATCAGCTGCAGCGGCACGAAGCGCGGAATGTCCTGCAGTGAGACGATCTGCGCGTGCTCGACGCGATTGCGCAGGGCGATCGCCGCGGGACGGGTCTTGTAGGCGGCGGCAAAGCTGTCCAGCACTTCGCGGTTGGCGCGGTCGCCGATCGCATGGATGCCCACCTGGTAGCCCTTGTCGAAAGCCTTCTCGATCTTGGCCGTCATGGCCGCCGGCGACATGAACAGCAGGCCGCTGTTGTGCGGGTCGTCGGCGTAGGGCTTGAGCATGGCGGCGCCGCGGCTGCCCAGCGCGCCGTCGGCGAACAGCTTGACCGCGCGCACGGTGAGGAAGTCGTTGCCGTAGCCGATCAGCGGGCCGTTCTTGCTGATCGCATCGAACGACTCGCCGGTATCGCGGATCATCGCGTAGATGCGCGCGGTCAGCTTGCGCGCGTCGGCGTACTGCCGATACAGCCGGTAGTTGTCCAGGTCGATGCCGGCGTCGCTGACGCCGGTGAGGCCGACGCTGGCCATCTCGGCCAGCGCGGTGTCCAGCGCGGCGGCTTTCTCCGGTGCCGTCAGCGCAGGCACCTTGGCGTCGACTAACTCGGTGGCGCCATCGACGAAAACGCCGGTCGGATTGCCCTGGGCATCGCGTTCGATGCGCCCGCCGCTGGGATCGCTGGTAGCGCGGGTGACGCCGGCCAGTTCGATCGCCGCGCTGTTGGCCCAGGCGGCGTGGCCGTCGATGCGACTGAGCCACACCGGGCGATCGGAAACCACGCTGTCCAGTTCCTTCGCGGTGGGGAAGCGGCCGAGTTTCCAGATCACCTGGTTCCAGCCGCCGCCGCGGATCCATTTCGCGTCCGGATGCGCCTGCGCGTAAGCCTTCACCGTGGCCAGCGCTTCGTCCAGCGAACGGGTGCCGCTGAGGTCGACGCTGTTGCGCGCGTAGCCGAGTTCCAGCACGTGGCCGTGGGCGTCGATCAAGCCGGGCAGCAGGGTGCGGCCGTGGCCGTCGATCACCTGGGCGCCGCCGGCCCGCGCGGTCAGTTCGGCGGTGCTGCCGGTGGCCACCACCTTGCCCTGATCCACCAGCAGCGCCTGGAACCGTTGCAGCTTGCCGTGGCTGTCCAGGGTGTAGCCGTCGACGTTGCTGACCAGCAGGTCGGCCGCGTGGGCGAGTGGAGCGGCCGCCAGCAGCACGGCAAGCAGGGACACGCGCAGGATCGGGTTCATGCGGGATTCCGGCAAGGGGGGGCGCCAGTGTGGCAATGCGGGCCGGCGATTTCCAGCGCAGCGGCCGCCGGCCATATGGACGGGCGCCGAAGCCGTCGCGCAGCAGTGCCCGGGACAATGGTGGTGATACGCTGGCGCTTCTCGGGCCATTGTTCATGTCTGGAAACGGAAATGACGCTATTGAGTGGTGCCTTGCAGGATCTGAACG
>Ga0070659_100001682_pt1 | contig 15902 bp, 12 predicted proteins | sample KBSC23metaG_FD_64666 | JGI IMG/M metagenome (GOLD analysis project Ga0070659, IMG submission 64666) | Corn rhizosphere microbial communities from Kellogg Biological Station, Michigan, USA - KBS C2-3 metaG | ecosystem: Host-associated > Plants > Roots > Rhizosphere > Soil ... | reverse complement strand
TGGCCAAGGCCAATAACTTTTACGGCAACAATGCGATTGAGACTCTTCTGTCGGGCCCGAAATACCACGCCTTGACCGCCCCGACCGATTTCCTCGAGCAACTCATAGTCGCCTAGTTCTCCCGGCATCTGAACGACGCGCGCACTTGTTTTTACGCTCGGCGCAGCGCCTGCATTGTTCTGTTGCAGATTTTCGCGGGAGCCGCAATCAGTTGCCCGTTCCATCCCCAGTCTAATTCATAGTTGGACTACTTAGGTGCCAGAGAGGCGACGATTTGTTCGAAGCACGGATCGCCGCGCAGCGGATCCCAAGTCGGGAGCAGTTTTAATTGACCGTAGCTAGGCGACTGCGCACGCTGAATCGCGGCGCGAAGCTTTTCGCATGCGAGGTCTTTATCGCCAACCCATGCAGCGATCATCGCCAAATACACAACTATGCGACCGCCGTTCATTGTGTCTTTTTCCACGGGGAGCAACTCGATCGCGCGGCGACCTTCTTGTAATGCTTGCTCTTTCTGTCCCAGGGCGGCGTCGATTAAACCGAGCACGGATAGAGCACCTGCATCATCAGGATGGGCGCTAACAAGTTTCTGCTGTTCCTCGCGCGCGGCAGTGAAGGCGACACGAGCCTTGTCATCGTCCTTTGTCATGCGAGCGATAAGGCCTTCCAGATAGCGTGGACTGTATTTCGCCACCTCATTACCGACCCGGTTTTCCCCCAACGTCGCGATAGCACTGGCTGCGGCGCCCGGGTCGCGCTCTGCCAGTGCACAGTAAAACCAGCTGTCAGAGACACTTTGGAGTGCAGCAGGTTTTTTTACACGTATTTCATCGATCACTTTATGCAACGACCGGGTGTCTGCTTTCCAATCGAAATCCACAAAGGCGCGCCAAACTTTCGTGTCAGCGTCATTCGGATCGATGGCCAGCAGGCGATCCAGGACAGCTTCTTCCTCCGCATAGCGCCGAGCATGGTCGCAACTCGATGCTGTCTGGTGTAGAAGGAGAACGTTGCGCGGGTCGAGCTCAAGCGCTTTCTCGAAATTCCGTAATGCCTCCTCTTGATTACCACCCGGTCGCCTGCGCTCGATGTAACCTTTAAGCTCGAATAGCCGAGCATCGTTAGGCAAGCTCCGACGTGCGGTCTCTAGTTCAGCCAGGGCGCCGTCATAATTGAGGTATCCCCGATAAAAATGGCCCCCACGTGCGAGGTGCGCTTCGCCTGCATCGGGACGCAGACGGAATGCGGCCTCTAAGGCCGCTTCAGCCAGAGCGAGGCGAGCAGGCGTACGGTCGAAACGAAGGTGGTAAAGCTCATCATGCACCCACACAAGTTGGCAGTACGCCTGGAAAAAGGTTGGATCGTGTGCGACAGCCTGATTTAGCAGGTCTGCGGCCTTCACCAAATTGCCTGTTCTTTCAAGGGCGTAGCTCCAGGCAAGAACGAGATTCTTGGCGCGACTGTACAGATCGAATGCGGTCAGATCGGCAGTTGGCGGGCGCTCAATCGCGAGCTTCTCAGCAGGTGATATTTTGACATGAATGTGCTCTGCGACTTTTTGCGCGATCTCACTTTGCACGGCAAACAAGTCTTTTAGATCACGATCGTATTCTTCCGCCCAAAGGTGCGAATCGGTCCGAGCGTCGATCAATTGGGCGTTTATGTGAAGCCATGCACCGGTCTTTCGGACGCTACCTTCGAGCACGTGCGACACACCCAGCGCCTCGCCAATATCGCGCGTGTTATGCTGGTCGCGATACCCTGTCACGCTGGTGCGGCTGATCACTTTAAGATGGGCAATTTTTGCCAGTTTGGTGAGGAGGTCGTCCTGAACGCCATCGGCAAAGGAAGCGTCCTCTCTGTCGTTGCTCAGATTTTGAAAAGGCAGCACCGCGATTCCCGTGGTTGCTGGATGGTCAAGTAGTCGGCTGTTCCAGACGATCACACCGAGCGCTGCTATCAAAGCGAGCGACAGCATTGTCACCGTCGCAGTCGTTGGATTTCGCTGCAGCCATCTTCTTCCTTGGCCAATGATTCCGATGTGCCGTGCTTTGATTGGCTCGTGCTTCAGCCACCTATCCAAGTCTTCGGCGAACGCGAGAGCCGAGGAATACCGGCGTTTTGGATCTCTTTCGAGACACTTCAAGCAAATGGTAGAAAGGTCGCGATCGATCTTCGAATTCCACAGGCGTGGCGGCCGCGGCTCGGTTTCCAGTAACAACTTGATAGTCTCGTAGGTGGTTCCCCCGGCAAAAGGCGGGTGGCTCGTTAGAAGCTGGTATAATACTGCACCGAGCCCATATACGTCTGTTGTGCGCGCTAACTTAGTGTTGTCACCAGTTGCTTGCTCTGGTGCCATATAACTGGGTGTGCCTAATACCTCCAGCGTGCGGGTAACGGTGCTCTCAGACTCTACTAGCCGGGCAAGACCGAAGTCTGTAAGATGCGGCTCACCTTTTTCATCGAGCAGGATGTTTCCCGGCTTGATATCTCGATGCAAAATACCGTGTTCATGCGCATAATGCACAGTGCGCGCTACCTTTGAAATTAACTCCGCTGCCTGCCGAATTGAGATCGGCGGCTGTTGGGTTACTTCATCAAGCTGACCGCCTTCGACGAACTTCATGCTGAAGTAACATTGGCCCTCCCGCTCACCCACCTCGTAGATGGGCACAATGCACGGGTGATCGAGGCTGGCAGCGGCTTCAGCTTCGAGGCGGAAGCGCTTGAGGTGCGCTGGTGTGGCCCATTGGCCAAGGCCAATAACTTTTACGGCAACTATGCGGTTGAGGCTCTTCTGCCGAGCACGAAAGACGACCCCTTGCCCGCCTCGGCCAACCTCCTCCAGCAACTCATAGTCACCCAACTCTCCCAACATCGAGGCGGCGCGCACACTTGTTTTCGTGCGTGGCTCAGCTTTCGCGTCAGCACTCGTGCTTAGGCCGCGGTCACCGCCATCGGCTACGGATTCGTCTGGGGAGATTCCCAGCGCTGTTTCCAGAACGCAACCCATACAAAGTCCTTCCGGTGCGTCGGAAAAGATTTTCATGCCGCACCTTCGACAAACTCTAATCACAGCCTCCATGGCTGGGGAAACCTCAGGTCTATGCTCGAACCACGGCGATTAGATGACGCAACTCATCTTCGATATCACCGGGCGTAGCCACCGTGTGAGCGATCTCCTCTCGCAACAACGCTTGATAGCGGTGCCGAAATCGATGAAATGCCTGCCTGACTGCATTCTCAGTCATGCCTAGTTGAGCAGCGATGTCCGCTTGAGATGGCGCACCCGGTTCGTCCGGTAGCAATTGCTTCAGGCAATCAAACAAAACAGCTTTGCCACCAGCGCTGTATTCATCTTTTGAACGGCTAAGCACGCGCTCCAGCACCGTTGAAGCCCAACGGCGTTCGTAAATTTGCTCTGCAGTTACCGGGTCGGCGGGTTCCACCTCGAACCGCTCATCCATCCTTAGTTCGTCAAGCGGGATAAGCCGTTGTCCTTTTCCACGCTTGATCGCGGCAGCACGACGCCGCTCGTCCGCCAGAAAATGTTTCAACGCTCCAAGAAGAAAAGAACGAAACCGTCCTTTTTCCCTGCGAACCGCAGTGAGACTTTTGTGCTCTAGCAAATCTGCGAAAAAAGCTTGGGTGAAATCCTTTGACTCTTCTGGTCCAATCCCCTGTCGCTGCGTAAAACTGTAAATTGGTCGCCAGTATGTGCGGCAAAGTTTTTCCAGCGCGTTTTCTGCCGCCGCCGACTCACCTTGCGCCTCCAACACCACGCTCCAATGTGTGGTTGCGAATGGGGTAGCCCCCTTGGGCATGCCTCCGCCAGGCATAGTCAACGAAGTCCCCCGATCCTCGCCCGGACTCACACTGCAACTTAAGTAAAAACTCTTAAGGAAATCAAGCCTGCAAATGATCACAAGGTCGTGACATGAGAATGCCGGATGGGTTCGCGGCTATTCTTTGCTGCATCTGTTTCATTGCCTCGCTCTTTTGCTCGCGCGTTGCGTTTTGCCAACGCCGAGACCTGGAAAAATATGGAGTCCGGTCTTGTCACCGATACTGCTCTGCATCGCGCTAAGCACCGCTGACTCATTTGGAATCTCATTAATCCCAGCTTCTCCCAGCGGCAGCGCCATATGCGCGATCGATGTCCAAACAAACATCACGATTCCACCCAGTATTCCGGCGAGAAGAATTCTCGTGACCGTGCAGAATGAAAGATCAATGAGCAGTTTAGAAGCAAAATTAAGTTTGCTGTCTCAGTTGGCGGGGGTGGCGGTTCCTTTGTGAGCGGCGATTGACGAGATAAGTTTTCGTGCGATTAATTGGCGCGGTAAATTTCTTCCCTCGCAAGTCATTTCTCTCGCGAGGTGAATACTGCTCGTAAGTTTTCAGGTTTAAATAACTCCGCACACCCATGGCGGGACATAGTAAATGGTCGAAGGTCAAACGCTTTAAAGGCGCAATTGACGCCAAGCGCGGCAAGATCTTCAGCAAATTATCGAAGGAAATCACTCTCGCGGCAAAAACCGGCGGCGGCGATCCGGGTGCCAATCCACGTCTGCGCAGTGCGATCCTGGCGGCGCGCGCCCAGAGCATGCCCAATGACAATATCGAACGCGCGATCAAACGCGGCACGGGCGAGGGCAAAGACGGCGAACAGCTCAACGAAATTACTTACGAAGGTTATGCGCCCGGCGGCGTGGCCATCATCGTAGAGACCGCGACAGACAATAGAAACCGCACCGGAGCTGAGATCCGAAGAATGTTCACCCAGAACAACGGCAACCTCGCCTCGAGTGGCAGCGTCTCCTACATGTTCCACCGAAAGGGGCAGATCACCGTCCCGCGGTCGAGCATTGAGGAGGATCGCCTGCTGGAATTCGTCTTGGAAGCTGGCGCGGAGGAGTTGACAACCGAGGAAGATCAATATGTTATTACCACCTCCCACGATCAGCTCTACGCCGTAGCTGAAGCGCTCAAGGAGGCAGGCGTCAGTACCGATGGGCAAAGGTTTACGTTTATCCCGGATACTACAGTCGCGGTCAGGGACGAGACCGTGGCGCGCCAGGTGTTACGGTTGTGCGATGAGCTTGAAGAGGACGACGACGTGCAAAACGTCTATTCAAATCTAGATATTCCCGAGGAATTGCTGGCCAGATTGCCGGCCTGAAAAACTATTGCTTACAAAGACTGTCAGGGCGCTGCCCCCCAACTGCAGCGAACAATCTTTAGCTTATGAACCAAGAAAACGAAAACCAGCCTGCGCCGCTGGAAACTGAGTCCGCTTCGCCGGGCCAACGCCATCAGCGTCCGCGTCGTCGTTTCCCGCGAAGGCGTTACCGCGGCGATCGCTTCCGGCGCGATAATTCCGAAGAATCACCAAATTCATCGTCAACCAATGCCGACAACGACGTCGCTGTCGAGACGCTTGATCAGCCCGCCTCGGGAGGCGCCCGGGAAGGTGCTGAAGGCGGCGGCGAAACCAGCGAGGCAGTTCAAGCCGAACCGGAATTTGGCGAGGGCATCATTGAAATCTCAGGCAAAGGGTTCGGCTTTCTGCGCGATCCAAAACGCAATTTTGTGCAGACAGCGCAAGATATCTTTGTCACTCCCGAAATTGTGCGTCGCTTCGCTCTGCGCGACGGCATGTGGATCAACGGCGAGATCCGGCGCGGCAGTCGTGGTCCCCAATTGACGAAGTTGGTGACGATCAATGGAGAAGAGCCGTCGAAATATCAGGGGCTCCGTCCGTTTGAAGAATTAACGACGATCAACCCGAACAAACGGATCAAGCTCGAGACAGTCCCGGATCGTTACACCACGCGAATCATGGATTTGATGACGCCGCTGGGAATGGGCCAGCGCGGTCTGATTGTCGCGCCGCCGCGCACAGGCAAGACAACGTTGTTGCATCACATCGCCGATGCGGTCGCTAAGAATCACCCCGAAATGGAACTGATTATTCTTCTGGTCGACGAACGTCCCGAAGAAGTGACTGATTTTCGTCGTTCGCATCCGACAGCGCAGCTGATGGCCAGCTCCAATGACGCCGACATAAAGAGTCACACGCGGATTTCTCAACTGGCGATCGAGCGCGCCAAACGACTGGTCGAAGCTGGGAAACATGTGTTCATCCTTCTCGATTCCATCACGCGCACCGCACGTGCTTTTAATAATGCCATGGGCGGTGGCGGCCGCACCATGAGCGGTGGCATCGACGCGCGTGCCATGGAAACTCCACGAAAGATTTTCGCAGCCGCCCGGAACACCGAGGAAGCGGGTTCGCTCACCATTGTCGCCACGGCGCTGATTGAAACCGGCAGCCGGATGGATGAGCTGATCTTTCAGGAGTTCAAGGGCACCGGAAACATGGAAATGGTGCTCGACCGAAAAATCAGCGATCAGCGGATTTATCCGGCCATTGACATCTTTTTGTCCGGAACGCGCCGCGAAGAATTGTTGTTGCAGCCGTGGGAGCTGGAGAAAATCAACCTTATCCGGCGCGGCCTGGCCGGACACAAGCCAGAGGAAGCAATTCAGCGACTGTTAATGTTTGTGAAAAAATTCCCGACCAACGCGGAGATGCTTAAAGGCATTCCGGGCTGATCGGTTCGCAGACGATTGCCGATCTCGACGCGCGCTCGGAGACGGTTCACAATTCGCTGTGCGCACTCGAAAGGTTTTTAAGAAACTCCGAAAGATCTTTTGGGGAAAGCTACCGCGCGAGATTTCCGAGCTAAGCACATCAGGAATTCATCAAGCAGTCCTGCGCGCAATCGCGGCTTCGCCCGCGTTGCCAGCCAGCGGAGATCATCTCGATGTGGGTAGCGGGACCGGCGAATTATTGCGGCTGGTTCGGGCTCATTATCCGTTTCGTTCTTTCGGATGCGATTACACGGATAAATTGCTCTCCATTCCGGGCGCCGAGATCCACACCGTCGATCTGAATCGCGAACCGCTTCCGTACAGTGATAATCGCTTCGCGCTCGTTACCTGCATCGAAACGGTTGAGCACTTGGAAAATTTCCGCGCCGTAGTCCGCGGAATCTATCGTGTTCTCCAACCAGGTGGCGTCGCGGTATTTTCGACCCCGAATATTTTGAATCTGCGCTCCCGTCTGCGGTATCTGTCGTCCGGCTTTTATAATTTGTTTGGCCCTCTGGCAGCTGATGAATCCGCCATTCACACCACGCGCGGTCACATCAACCCGGTGAGCTGGTTCTATCTTTCGCACGCCCTGCTCGGCACAGGTTTTCGCGATTTAAGAGTCAGCGTGGATAAATACCAGCGACGCTCGATCCTGGCATTTCCGTTCCTCATCGTGCCTCTGCACGCCACAAACTGGATTGTTTATCGTCGTGACAAGCGCACTTACGGCACGCTGGACGAACGGAATGCCTGGGCAGTTCGCGCGATGAATTCAGCCGACTTGTTGCTTGGGCGAACGTTAATCGTTACCGCGGTTAAGCCGGCCTAATGTGTCGTTGGTAGAGAGTGTGAATCGCCTCACGAGCAGTAAGGTAGTCACTATCGAAAGCATCAAAATCGGTATAGCCAAGACGGATGGCAAACTTTCGTTGTTCATCTGGATCGCTCGGAAGCGTTGAAACGCTTCTGTTGTCGTATCGGCGCAACACAAGTTCGCAGCGGCGCAGAAAACCATAGGACTTTTTTAGCTTTGTAACGGCCGACTTGTTCAGATGACCGTTCTGGTGCAATTCGTCGACGGCGCGCTCCCAGTTTTGTTCCCAGATGTTTGCGCGCATCTGCAACGCTTGAACAAGAAACTCCGCTTCAATGATGGCGCCAACTCCGGTCTTTAGATCGAGAAAATCGGACCCGCTTCCGCGTTCTCGCCGAATTCGCTCTACCATGTCATCGATTTTAATGAAAAGGCCGGCATCCTGGCCTGCGCGATGCCAGGCGGCTTTTGCGATCGCTATGAATTCATTTTGTAGCGGACCGCTGATAGCGCGCGCGCGGGTCAGCGCCTGTAACTCCCAGAGTTGGGCTCGGCCTGCGTAATACGATTCAAACGTTTCAAGCGAGCAGACCACAGGGCCTTTTTCGCCTTCAGGGCGCAGCCTTGCATCCAGTGCCCAGATATTTCCCTCGGCGGTTGGTTGCGCCATGGAGTTCATGAGATTCTGCGCAGCACGAACGTCCTCCCCCACAAAGAAAACGTCCAGGTCCGCGCCGTAACTGATCTCGCGACCCCCAAACTTTCCGAGCGCGATGATAGTCAATTGCTCACTTGCGAGGAGTTTCGCGACAAAAACAAGGCACGCTTCCGCGACATCGGAAAGCTCGACAAAGGTTCCTGCTGGTTGAACGAGTCCCATTACATCGCGAAGGATGATGCGCAAGAGTTGCCGCTGACGGTAGGCGCGTATCGGATCGAGATTGTTCGCGCTTGCCCCTAACGAATCGAACCGCCTTAAATTCTCTTCAACCGACCGCGGTTCATCAAATGTTGGATCCCTGGTGATGTCTTCCAGAAGTTGCGGTCGGCGAATCAGAAGATCACCCGCAAACCGGCTGGCATCGAGGGTCTTTACGATCAGCTCAAGCAATTTCGGATTCGTAACAAGCAGTTCAAAAAGCAAACTGCGCAGGCCGTAGCTTTCCACGAATCGAAGGAACTGGTTCAGAGTCGCATCGGGATCGGCAGTTTTGGCGATCCAATCCAGCAAGATCGGGCGCAGTCTTTGGAATATCTGGCGAGTTCGCGTGGCGACATGAAAACCCGTTGCACCTCGTTCGAGCTCTCTGAGGGCTTTCTCTGCTCGTTTTGCATCCTTGAAAAATTCAACAGTAATTTTGGCGGGCTGCGCTGGGCTTTCAGAGATAATCCGTTGAAATATGGGACGCACCGATCCCATTCGATTGTGGAGTGACGCTGTGAAATCGCTGGCTGACGCAAAGCGAAGGCTGTGCGCGAGCCGGCTCAATGAGTCCGGCTCGTCCGGAACAGTGTGGGTCTGTTGTTCGGCTTCGATCTGCAGGCGGTGCTCAACGCGGCGGAGGAATCGATACGCATCATCCAATGCCAGAACGTCTTCGCGCGGGAGCAAATCCAGTTCTCGTAGTGCGCGGAGCGCCTTGAGCATGCTCGGTTCCTGCAAAAACGGATTACGCGCGCCATGGATAAGCTGCAGCGTTTGCACGATGAACTCGATGTCGCGAATGCCGCCGCGCCCAAGTTTTACATCGCGCTCCAGCTTTTCCGGCCCAACCACGTCGCGCTCGATGCGATGCTTGATGTTCGCAATCTCCTCGAGCAGATCCGGCGTCGCACTCCTTGGGTAGATGAACGGCTGATGTAGCCGCAGGAAATCATAAGCCAACTCGCGGCTGCCGGCGCTTCGGCGCGCCTTGATGAGCGCAATCCGTTCCCACGTTTCGCCGAACCCAGAGTAATAGTTTTCCATGCTCTCGAGAGAACGAGCCAAAGGACCTGCCGAGCCTTCGGGGCGCAACCGCAGGTCCACTCGAAACAGCGAGCCTGCGGGATGCGGCTTCGAAAATGTTTCAAGAATCTTGTTTCCCAGTCGATTGAAAAACTGATGGTAAGAAATGTGCGGCGTGAGTTGGCCTTCGTCGCTGTAGAGAAAAAGAAGGTCAACGTCCGAACTGTGATTGAGTTCGCCTCCGCCGAGTTTGCCGAGCGCAAGAATCGCAAACTCCGCTTTTGGCGAGCCGTAACGTTGCCGCAGTTCGGTGTCCCAAAATTCGAACACGCGACGAAGGCAAATCTCTGCGATCTGTGAAAGCTCCCCGGTGGTCTCTTCCAGCGGTGCGACCGCGGCCAGTTCGCGCACGGCCACGCGCGTCATTTCGCGGCCCTTCCAAAACCGTAGTGCTTCGAAATTGTTGTCGACGCCGGAATCACTCGTCAGAGCGTGCACTTCATTGAGCATTTCCGCGCGACCACGCGATGCGAGGCACACCTCAGGCTGAGCGAGCCACAGCAGCGTTTCAGGATTGCGCGTCATCCGTGCCGCGCAGATGCTCGAGACCGCGAGAAGGTGAAGCAGCGCTGCTTCACCCAACGGAAATTGTTGGACCACTTCGGCAAGAGACATCGCGTTTGCCGGCTTGCCCGCCGTAGCCTCGGCGTAGGGGGGCCATTGTTCGTTGAGCTGAGCCAAAGTGGTTTCCACCTGCGAAGGGTTCAGCGATGTGGCTGCTTTTTCCCGAATCCAGCCCGCACGATGCTCCATCGCGCAGAACATCACGCGGTTCTGGGCGAAAAACCAGTTATCGCGGTGCCAAGACGGGGCTCCTAACCATTTCAATGTTTGCTCACATATGTGAGCAAACATTGAAATGCGAAGCAGAGCAGCGGCGCGCTACGGCGATGCCGGAGGCGACAGCACAGGAAGCAATTTTTCGTGCATTTGAAAGTTAACCGGGCAATTACCGGCTAACTCACCATCCAGCTCCACGGGAACATCCTGCTCGCTGCTTACGCGGAGTTGGCGTGTCTGAAAGTATTCAATTTCCGGAACGCGGATGTCGGAGCTGAATACAACGTCATGGAGATATTTGATGATCTCTAGAAACCCGAGGCGCTTGAACAGGACGACATCAAGTAAACCATCGTCGACAACGGCCTGCTTGAAAAAGGGGAAAGGTCCGCCGTAAAGACGCCCGTTCCCGACAAGCACAAACGATCCCTCCTTCACAGGCGCGTCCTCCGACTCGATTAAAAGCTGCGGAGGTTGGCGTCCTGCAATGTGTGCTGCAGAGATAAGATAACTCAGCGGTCCCAGACTTCGCTTGAACGTAAGAGTGGTTTCTTTGACGGCTTGCGCATCGAGCCCAATGCCACCGAGTTGGACGAAGTATTTTCCATTCGCACTCGGTAGATCAACGCGACGCATGTGTCCGGCCTCGACAATTTCCCAGCAACGCTCGAGATCGTTCACGGGCAGACCAAGCTCCATCGCGAAAACGTTGACCGTGCCCATCGGGAGGATGCCCAGCGCAGCATCGCTGCCGGCGATTCCGTTTGCGACATGATTCACGGTTCCGTCGCCGCCAGCTGCAACCACGCGTCCAAAACCTTCCTCGACGGCACGTCTCGCGAGCGCTTCCGCCTCGCCAGCACGCGAGCTGATGCGGACCGGCCAACGACCGACGATTGATTCGACTCGCTCCTGCCAGTCTCGAACGGTTTCGAGATTTCCCGCGGTCGGATTAAGAATGACAACTGTGTCAGTCATGCGAAAAAACATTACAACTGTCGTGTTGATCCCGCAGTCGCGAGAGAAACACCTCTGGCCTAATTTTCATTGCAGGATGCGGTTCAAAATGGATCTGAGATTCTTCTCCCGCGACTGCGGGATCAGAATGACAATAGGCTTTGGTCTTTGCTTCAAACTGGGGCTGCGTAACGTCTGAGGGTGCAAAAATTGCGCCGGCTGGCAGGGATCGCTCTGGGGGCATTGATTGGAATCGGTGCGGTGGTTTTGCTCGGCGTGAACCTGTATGTGCAATCACAAGGGGCACAAGGAAAGATTCAGCAGGAACTGAGCCGTAGCCTTGGCGTTCCGGTCAAGATTCGCAGCATGAGCGTGACTCCCTGGGGCGGACTTGAACTTAGCGGCATCACGATTCCGCAAACCGTATCGGTTGTGCCGAAAGACTTTTTGAAGGCAAGAACATTCCGGCTGCGCGTTCGCTTCCTTTCGCTCTTTTCGCGGCGGCCGGTGATCAAGGAAGTTGCGCTGGTCAGTCCTAAGGTTGTGTGGTTGCAGAACACAGACGGAAAATGGCGTCTGCCTAATACGGAAGCGACGCGCACACACCCCGTTCCGACAAAACAGCCTTCAGCGACCCCGCAGCCGGAAGCAGGAAGAGAATTTGTTCAAACGAACACAGCTCCCGCTGTGACGACGAATCCAGCCAGTGTTCCATCTCCGTTAAAAGCGACCGTTAAGGATGAACCACGCGGACCCGGACCAAAATTGGCCGTTGCTCCGGAAGTTCGACGAGTAAGCGTAAAGGACGGCAATTTCACTTTCTTGGATCCAACCGGCAGACTCGTTGCGAGTTTTACGGGGGTGGATTTTCGCACCAACATTCGTAGCGCGCTGGCGTTCCGGGGAGATGCAAAGGTCGCGCGAGTTTCATTGCGGGACCGTTTTTTTCTGGACCAGCTCCGGTCACCCCTTCGCTACGAGCCCGACGTTCTCGAGCTCTCGAAGATTTCTGCTCGTGTCGCAGAGGGCGAGGTGAACGGTTACTTTGCGATGCAGCCAGAAGCGGAGGATTCCCCATTCACAACGAGCATAAAATTTCATGACGTGCTCGCCGATCAGCTCGTCGAAAATGCCGGCGGTGCAAAGGGAATGGTGAAGGGCAAGTTGGAAGGAAGTTTCCACGCCTCGGGAAAAACTGGCGATCCGGAAGCGCTTGTTGGACAAGGCGAAATTTTCCTGCGGGACGGCCGCGTCCAACAATACAGATTGCTCGTGTTACTCGGTCAGATTTTGCAGATCGAGGAGCTGCAGGAGCTTCATCTGGAGCAGGCCGATGCAAAATATCACTTGAAACCGGGGCTGGTCGCGATTGATGAGCTGGTTTTGCGTTCCCCAAATATTCGTCTCACCTCGTCCGGGACAGTTGCGTTTGACGGGACGCTGCGACTTAATTCGCAGCTCGCGATCAACGACAGAATTCGCGGTCAACTTTTCAAAGCAATTCGCGACAACTTTCACCGCATCGACGAACCGGGCTATTCAGCCATCGAATTTCAGGTCGGCGGCACTATTGAACGGCCCAGCACAAACTTAGTGGAGCAGGTCGTCGGCCGGGACATCAGCAGCATGCTCAACAGCTTCTTCGGAGGAAAAAAGGACCGACCGAAAAAGAAAAAGAAGGCTGTTGAAGATGCGACGACTGCTGGGCCGTCCCCGTCTTTGCCGCCGGAGGCAGCGCTTCCCGAAGCCACTCCGATGCCAAGTCCAGTCGCGTCGCCATGAGGGTTATCGCCGGCAGCGCCGGCGGAGTCCGCCTGGCAGTTCCGAAACGCGGTGTTCGCCCGACAATGGACCGCGTCAAAGCGGCTATCTTTTCGAGCTTGGGTGAGGCGATCATCGGCGCGCGAGTGCTCGACCTTTTCGCTGGGAGCGGCGCGCTTGGGATCGAAGCGTTGAGCCGTGCGGCGGCCTCCGCAATATTTGTTGAAGATGATCGCCAATCGGCAGAAGCAATTGGGAAAAATCTAGCTAAAACGAAATTAAAAGGGCGCGTTCGACGCCAAAATGTTTTTGATTTTCTACGTCAACGATCGAACTCCGAGAAGTTTCAAATCATCTTTGCGGATCCGCCTTATGAAAAAACGCGACGCGGCGAAAGCCATGCCGAGACGCTTTTGAATAACGAAAGTCTGCCACAGTTGCTGGAGCCGAACGGTATTTTCGTTCTGGAGAAGAAGCCCACCGACACTCTCCCTCAAACGAAGCTTTGGCGCGTTCTACGGCAGAAAACTTACGGCGCAACAGAAGTGCTGTTTCTGGAGCCGATTCGCAATTAATGATTCGCTTCATCTATAATCTGTTTTGGCCACTCGGGGTCTTGTTCTTTTTGCCCGGCTATTTCGCCAAGATGATTCGCCGCGGTGGTTACCGCGAAAAATTTGGGCAGCGGCTGGGAATTTACGACGGCGAGGTGCGGAACCGGCTTTTGAACCAACGCTCAACATGGCTGCATGCAGTAAGCGTAGGAGAAGTAAACATTGCGTTGAAACTCGCGAGTGCGTTACGGGCGCTCGAACCGCTTTTGCACTGCGTGCTGACTACAACCACAACGACCGGGTTCGCATTGGCGCGCAAAACTGCGCCGCCGTGGATCGAAGTCATGTACACGCCGCTTGATTACTGGCCAATCATGCGTCGTGCGTTTTCAGTGATTCGTCCCGCACGGATTTGTCTTATTGAAGCGGAGGTTTGGCCCAATCTCGCCTCCGAAGCGCATGCGCGCCGGATTCCCCTCGCGCTGGTCAACGCTCGATTGTCCCCGCGCTCTGAGCGACGCTATCGACGATTTCGGTTTTTTGTCGCGCCAACGTTCCGTCTCCTCGACTTGGTGTGTGTCCCAGAACGGCAAGACGTCGAACGATGGGCGGCGCTTGGTGTTCCGCGAAACCGAATCCAGGTGACCGGCAGCATCAAATTCGATCCTCATGTTCAGGCAGAAGCCGTACCCGCAGCCGCGTCCCTGTGGGACGCGTCCACGGAACGCTTGGTCCTTCTTGGTGGCAGCACGCATCGCGGCGAAGAAGAAATCCTGGCCAGAGTTTTTCTTCGGTTGCGCGCGCAATTTCCGTCGCTGCGTTTGTTCATCGCGCCGCGTCACGTTGAACGGCTACAAGAAATCCGTGCACAATTAGGGGCATTGCAATTGACCGTCACCCTCGCGAGCGACACGCTGACGGGCAGCCGAGCCGATGCGGATTGCATGCTCCTCGATACGACCGGTGAACTTCAACGCTGGTACGGCATTGCCACTGTGGTGTTCATCGGGAAAAGCCTCACTGCGCAGGGGGGACAAAATCCAGTAGAACCGATTCTCGTGGGCAAACCGGTTGTGTTTGGTCCGCACATGGAAAACTTCGCAACGTTGGCTAAAACACTGGTTTCAAATAACGCCGCAATGCAGGTTAACGATACCGACTCGCTCGAGCGTACGCTTGGCGAGCTTCTCCGCGACAGCGAGTCGCGCCAGCGTCTCGTGGAAAATGCGCATGCAGCGTTGAAGGAGCACAAAGGCGCAACTGCGCGGACAGCCGAACTGGTTCACGAGGTCGGACCGAAACACTGAAAGCGAGACGCCGTTGTGATTGCGGCGACATGTCACAAATTCGCTACCAATTTGCCTTGCGCCGAACGATGGCAATTCCGATATTGCCCGGCTTTTTGACCCTATCGTCTAGAGGCCCAGGACACCGCCCTTTCACGGCGGTAACACGGGTTCGAATCCCGTTAGGGTCGCATTACCATCTCATAGGTGGAATGCGATCTATTTGACGTCCTACCTGCATTTTCGGTCACTTTTCGGACAATAAAAGCGCACCTAAGCGCCGAAAACATGAAAAGACAGCGATTCCCCGATTTTGGTTAAGCTCGGCTCATCGGTAGTGAAAAATCTACCGTGATCGAAAACCGAGCAGCACATATTTCCGGGTCACTTACCATATTGGAGGCAAGCGCCATCGGCTGAATTTTTCTGATGTTGAGAAGGCCAAAGCGGAAGCCGAAGCAAAGGCCGCACAGCTTTCCCGTGGCGATGTGGACGCGATGCAATTGACGGGACCCGGCCGGCTGGTGTACGGGCGCGCCGTTGAGGCCATCAGGGAACATGGCGTGCCTCTCGATGCGGCCAGCACAGAGATGAAAGTGAACCCGCGACAAGCCACGATGCACGTTTACGAAGTCCGACCCCCCAAAGATAAACGTGGCGTCGACCTGAATTCCGATGTGCTGCCATTCGGTAGGCTGTGGTATGGAGGCCGAACGCAGTAAGAGATTTACGATTGCGTCGACCCGGAACGCGTCGCTAATTCGATCTTGTGGAAAGATTGAAAAAGCGTGGCCGACGACGAATTCGCACGGCTGAATACTGGCGCGCGTATTACACGCGGAAACAGCGGGAATGGCGTGCTGCTCACCCGCGAAAACAGAGCAGGTCGAGAGCAAAACAGCCGAAACGGTAAAGGCGTTCGCCTGGGAGGGCGAACGCCTTTCCAATTCGCCTTGGTGTTTAACACACCAAGGACTCTCGCGGGTTTACGGCTTGTTTGCGACCACTTGCGGCGCAGGTTTATTCACTTCGAGCTGGGCGCTCACTTTTTGGATTTGCGCGGCCTGCTCTTTGAGCTGGGC
>Ga0070659_100001676_pt1 | contig 15924 bp, 7 predicted proteins | sample KBSC23metaG_FD_64666 | JGI IMG/M metagenome (GOLD analysis project Ga0070659, IMG submission 64666) | Corn rhizosphere microbial communities from Kellogg Biological Station, Michigan, USA - KBS C2-3 metaG | ecosystem: Host-associated > Plants > Roots > Rhizosphere > Soil ... | reverse complement strand
CGTCGACCGTGACGCCCGGGCCGGCGGGAGCGTCGTATTTCCGGCCCGGCGTGAACGAGCGGATCTCGGTGTCGTCGAGCGGCGCGCAGGCCAACAACGACTCCCCCAACGGCACGCAGAGCGGCGAGTCCCTCGACATGACGCCGGACGGGCGGTTCGTGCTCTTCGTGAGCACCGCGACCAACCTGACCGCGGACGGCGTCAAGGTCAAGGGCGCCATCGACCCGCTCGGCGGCGACCAGATGTTCGTCCGCGACCGGCTCCGCCACACGACGGTCCTCGCTTCGCCCCAGCCGAAGGTCGACGCCAACGGAAAGGCGCAGTACTGCACCGACGCGAAAGAAGGCGCGATCAGTGACAACGGCCGCTACGTCGTCTTCACCAGCAGCTGTGCGTTCCTGACGCTGGGACAGGTCGATCCCGATGTCAACTCCGACGTGTTCGTGCACGACCTGAAGACGGATACGATCACCCGAATATCCGTCGCCGCCGACGGCACGTTCGCGAACGGCGCGTCGAGAGAGCCGACGATCAGCGCCAACGGTCGGGTGGTGGCGTTCACCAGCTCGTCGACGAATCTCACGCCGATGCCGTGTGCCAGCGACCCGACCGCCCAAGCCCTCTGCGAGGCGGGCAAGCACGTCAGCATGACCGGCGAGCAGGTGTTCGCCCGCGACCTGGTGGCGAAGACCACCACGCTCGTGTCGCAGGCGAGCGACGGCGGAGTGGCCAACGGGAACAGCAGAGATGCCGCCGTCAGCCCGGACGGACAGTTCGTCGAGTTCATGAGTCTCGGCAACGACGTCGTGCCGGAGGACAAGAACGTGTGCAACCCGGCGTTCGGCACGCCGTCGTGTCCGGACGTGTTCCTGCGCGATCTCAAGAAGAAGAGGACAGAGCTCATCTCGGTCGCACTCGGCGGCGGCCCGGGTAACAACGCGTCCGGCTGGATGGCGCAACGACGGCCGCACGCGATCAGCGCCGACAACCGTTACGTCACGTTCTACTCGCAGGCGACGAACCTGGTGCCGGATGGCAGGCTCGACGGGACCTACGTGCGCGACCGGCGGCTGGGTCGCACGATGAAGGTCTCGGTCGACAGCACGGGCCAGCCGGTCGAGGGATCGACGTACAACCTGAGCCGCGACGGCCGCTACGTGACGATGGACTCCGAGTACGGCCCGGTTAAGTGTCCACCGAAGAACCCGCCGACCGACATGTCCACGAACTCGCCCGGACTCGTCACGGTGCACGACAACGTGACCGGCGGCTTGGACGTTGTCGGGTGGATGACGGCCGACGGAAAACCTAACAATTGCAAGCAGTATTACAACGTCTACGGCGGTCCGATCTCGGCAGACGGCCGCATCGTCGCGTTCTACGCGGCCGCCACCAACTTGGTCAAGGGCGACACCAACAACAAGTCCGACGCGTTCGTGCGCGATCGCGGGAAGCCATTGGGAGTCGGCGGGTTGGCGGCTTCGGGCTCGCTCTCGGTTGCCGGAGCGCCCACGTTCAGGCGCGACGGCGTCGCCACTGCGGGTGACATGGCTGCCGACGTAGGTACGGCGGCGGCCCTTGGTCTCGACCTGATCGGTGCGTCGCTCGCCTATCGCCCGGAGACGAGCGATCTGTTCGTCCGGATCCAGGTCGCGCAGATGCCGCTGTTCCCGTTGGCCAGCCCGTTCGTCGTCTACGGCTTCGACTTTGTCGCCGGCGGCACGTCGTACGAGCTGCGCATCGGCAAGTCCGGCCCCGGCGCGACGTTCGGGTTGTACCGCCATACGCCGTCGGGCTGGACACACGTCCGCGACCTCGCCGGCGGCTACGGCACGACCGGCCAAGAAGTCGTGGCCGCGCTCCCGCTCACCGCGATCGGCGCGAGCGACGGTGCCCGGCTGACCGATGTCCGCGCCTTCACCGCCCTCGCACCGCTCGGCCTCGACGGCGAGGCGGTAAACCGGACAGACGAGATCTCGCTGTAGCGGGGACGCTTCGCGGCGTTCTCGGCTACTGCAGGTATTTCTCTACCTGTTCCACCGGGCGCGCGTGCGCGCCGGCGGCGTCCTCGCCGAACTCGCGGCGTGCCTGCCGCTGCCGCAACAGGTCCCAGCACTGGTCGAGTTGCTCCTCGATCTGCCGCCGGCGATCCGCGGCATCGGCGCTGCCGCTGATCGAGTGTTCCTCGTCCACCAGCGACTTGATCCGGGCGTAGATGTCGTCGTCACTCGCCATGAGCGCAGCCTTCCCAATTCGCCGGCGGATGTCCACCGCGCGGTCACGCCCGGCCGGTGCTACCAGCCGAAGCGCAACGAAGAGAACTCGTCGCCGAACGTCGTGATGTCGTGGCCGCCACCGGCCCAGCACCACGTGCCGCGACATCCTTGCGGCTTGCGCGCGACCGTCACCCGACCCGCCGGCACGGCATCCGGCGGGACGAAGTCCGCGGTCTCGCTGTGGTACAGCGTGCGGATCGTGACCGCCATCTCCAACCCGAGATTGACGACCAGCTCGCCTTCGTCGTCATTGAACCCGCGGTCGTTGAACGCCTGCAACGACCGGCCTGGCGCGCCGAAGAACATCAGCGACGCGAACTCGTCCTCCGCCTCACGGTCGTTCTGCCACACCGCCCACCATGGGCTGCCGACGACGTCGATGTCGTTGAGGTTCGCGATCTCGTCCGCCTTGGTCCACGCCATCTCCAGCTCGGCCCACACCGGGTCCAGCGCGTTGACGAGATCGATGAACAGACCGACGAAGTCCACCAGCTCCTTGATGGTGTCCAACTCGGTGCGAACGCTCTTGAGGATCGTCAGGACGCTGTCCGGGCCGAGCTGGGAGTTCGCCGGCAACACCATCAGTGACGGCCCGGCGAAGTCCGGGTCGAAGAACAGCAACAGCACCGTGGGGATGGCCAGCGGCACCAGGTCGACCGCCTGCTCCAGATCGATCCACGGCGTCGACACGCCCGCCGCGGTGAGCCGGAAGTGCGCTTGAATCCAGCGCCGTACCGGAGCCGGCGGAGAAAGGCTGACGAAGTCGACGAACGGCGGGATCAGCGTCAGCTCGACCGCGTTGTTCAGGATGTGATCGACCGGCGGGAAGAACTCCGAACCTTTGCCCTTGATGCCGGGGTTCGTCGACCAGCCGAACGTCGTGATCGGCACCCGGTTCTCGTCGAGCACCCGCCACCGCGCCTCGATCGTCGCGGTCGTCGACACGAGCTCGTCGAGGATCTCGAACACCGGCATCGTCCCGGTCAGCAGACCGATCGCACCGGGCACGCCGGCCGGGACGGGAGTGCCGACGACCGGGATCGACGGTTGCACCGGCAACTGGTCGGTGATCGTCGGTGGAACGGTCAAGTCGTCCGGGCTCGGCGGTGTCGACACCGGCGCGAACAACACGTCCTCGCTAATCCACTGCAGGCTGATCGGCTGCTGCACGATCTTGCGCACCTCGACCGTGCCCGACACAGCCAACGGGTTCGCATGTTCCGGTGGGAACACTCCCCCGTCGCCGACCCGCGCCTGCGGGTGCACCACCGGCGGCTGCGTCGACGAGACCGGCAACGTCAGCATCGCCGAGAAACGGTTTCCGCTACCGCTCGCAGCGAGCTGGATCTGTTGCGCGAGTTGGTCCAACGCATCCTGAAGCGGCGCCATCGTTCGTCCTCCCCGACACTCGGCGCGCTCAGCATGCCGCAGCCGGCGACAAGGCCTCGGTTGGCGCGCCGCCGACCGGGCGAAGTCCGGCGTAAACCGGACAATTCGCAGTAAAGCGGCCAACCTCCATTGCCATCACGATTCGCAGCATTACTCTCGGTTCGTAGGTCCCACGTGACCTGGAGAGACACCCAGTTGTCTCCGACCGGACGGCCCGCGCCTGGCCGAAGAATCGCTGGATGCCCTCCCGCGCAGTTGGGGGGTGTAGGCAATGACCGCTCCGCACGTCCGCCCGCTGTCCGCGTCGACCGAGCAGCTGCTCGACTCGGCGCCGGACGCGATCGTCATCATCGACCAGCAGGGGTCGATTCGGCTGGTCAACCGGCAGGCCGAGGCGCTGTTCGGGTACCGCCGCGCCGAGCTGCTCAACCAGCCGGTCGAGTTGCTCGTGCCGGACCGCGTACGGCGAATCCATCCGGGCCATCGCGGTCGTTACTTCAGCAACCCGACCGCCCGGCCGATGGGCGCCGGGCTCGAGCTCACGGCGCGACGCAAGGACGGCACCGAGTTTCCGGTCGACATCTCGCTGTCGTCGCTGGAAACAGAAGAGGGCGTTCTCGTGTCCGCGGCCGTGCGCGACATCACCGACCGCAAACGCACCGAAGAGCGCTTCCAAGCGTTGCTCGAAGCGGCGCCGGACGCGATCGTCGCCGTCGACGGGGAGGGCCTCATCCACCTGGTGAACAAGCAGGCGGAGTCACTGTTCGGCTACACCCGGGAGGAGTTGATCGGGCAGCCGCTCGACATGCTCGTGCCGGAACGCGTTCGCGAGATCCACCCGCAGCACCGCGCCAGCTACTTCACCCATCCCACCGCGCGGCCGATGGGAGCCGGGCTCACCCTCGCAGCGCGACGCAAGGACGGCACCGAGTTCCCGGTCGATATCTCGCTCTCGTCGCTGGAAACCCACGAGGGTGTGTTGGTGTCCGCCGCCGTTCGCGACGTCACCGACCGGCAACGCATTGAGCAAGAACGGGCCGCGTTGGAGGCGCGCCTGCAAGAGGCGCGGCGGGACGAGGAACGCGCCGTGCTGGAAGCGCAACTCCACCAGTCGCAACGGCTGGAAAGCGTCGGGCAGCTCGCCGGCGGGATCGCGCACGACTTCAACAACTTGCTCGCCGGAATCATGAACTACGCCGCCCTCGTTGCGGACGGTGTCAGCGATCTCACCGCGCGGGTCGGGCTGGACGACGACGAGGCGGCCCAGACGTTGCGTCAAGACGTCGCCGAGATCACCGCCGTCGCGCAGCGGGCGGCACAGCTGACCCACCAACTCCTCATCTTCAGTCGGCGCGAAGTCGTCAAGCCAGAGGTATTGGATCTCAACTCGATCGTCGCCGAGATGGAGAAGTTGTTGCGCCGAACGATCGGGGAAGCGGTCGACCTGCGTACCTCACTGGGAGCCGGTCTACCGCACACCCGGGTCGACCGCGGCCAGATCGAACAAGTGTTGATGAATCTCGCGGTCAACGCCCGAGACGCGATGCCGGCGGGCGGCATACTCAGCATCGACACGGCCCCGTTCGAGGTTGACGCCGACTACGCGCGTGAACATGCGATCACGCCGGGGCCGTACGTACGACTCACCGTGTCCGACACCGGTAGCGGCATGCCGCCGGAAGTGGCCGCTCGCGCGTTCGAGCCGTTCTTCACCACCAAGGCGAAAGGGGAAGGCTCCGGGCTCGGCCTTGCGACGGTCTACGGCATCGTCACCCAGGCGGGCGGCGACGTCACCATCTACACCGAACCCGCATTCGGTACGACGATCCGGGTGAACCTGCCTGCAACCGACGCGGCCGCGTCGGTCGATCAGATCGCGCCCATCGAGGATCGATCGGCGCACACCGGCGAGACCGTGCTGCTGGTCGAAGACGAAGACATGATCCGCGAACCCGCACGTCGCATCCTGACTCGCAACGGGTACGTCGTACTCGACGCGGCCAACGCGGACGACGCGCTGCGCGTCGCCGGCGAGCACGACGGCGCGATCCACCTACTGCTCACCGACGTCGTCATGCCGGGCAAGTCCGGCAAGGAGCTCGCGGCCGAGCTGCGCCGCGACCGCCCCGACACACGTGTCCTCTACATGAGTGGATACAGTCAGGACGTTATCGTTCATCAAGGAGTACTGGAGGAAGGGGTGAACCTGATCGAAAAGCCATTCGCAGCCAACGAATTACTGAGCCGCGTGCGTCACGTGTTGGACGCGGAAAGCTGACGGGACCGGCATGCCAGGACGTGGACGCGAGCGGCAGATACGCCTACTGGTCGTCGACGACGACGACGCATTCCGGGCGACGATGGTTCGCGTGCTCGGCGCGGCCGGCTACGAATGTGACGAAGCCGCCAACGCCGACGACGCGCGGCGGCGCCTCGAGGACAGCGACATCGCCGCCGTTCTCTGCGACATTCGGATGCCTGGCACATCGGGAATCGAACTGCTCCGGTGGATCGCGGCCGATTTTCCGGCCATTGCAGTCGTGATGACCACGGGCATCGACGAGCCGGCGACCGCCCAACTCGCGTTCGAGATCGGTGCGTACGGCTACCTCGTCAAGCCCTTCACTCGCAACGAAGTGCTCATCGCACTCGCCGGCGCGATGCAGCGCCAGGAGCTCGAGGTCGTCCGGGCCGCCGAGATGCGCGCGCTGCAACGGCGCCTGGAGCGACTGCGGATGCTGCGCAACGTCGTCGTCGACATCGAGCGCACCGGCCCGACGGACGCCGACGCGGAGACCATGGAACGGCTCGCACGCGCCGTCTCGCTTCGCGACGAGGAGACCGGTGCGCACATCGAACGGATGAGCCGGTACGCCGCCGTGCTCTCCGACACCCTCGGGCTGCCGCACCACACCCGCGACGAAATACGGCTCGCCGCCGCGTTGCACGACGTCGGCAAGATCGGCGTTCCCGACACGATCCTCCTCAAGCCTTCGGCGCTGACGCCGGACGAGTACGTCGTCATGCAACGGCACTCGCAGATCGGCTACCAACTGCTTGCCGAGTCCGACTCGCACCTGCTCGCCCTCGCGGCAAAGGTCGCACTGGAACACCACGAGTGGTGGGACGGCAGCGGCTACCCGCACGGTCGGCACGAGGAGGAGATCTCGCCGGAGGCGCGGGTCGCGGCCGTCGCGGACGTCTTCGACGCGCTCACCAGCCACCGGGTGTACCGCGCCGCGATGAGCGTCGATGACGCGGTCGCCGTCATGACCGAGTTGCGAGGTCGGCAATTCGAGCCTCGCGCGCTCGACGGCTTCCTCGACTCGCTCGCCGAGTTCGCCGCAATCCGAGCGGAACATCCCGAGCAAGAAGACGCCGGACGCATCCGCATCCTGATCGTCGACGACCACGAGATCTTCGTGCAAAGCCTCGTCCGGGTGCTCGGTGGGCAGCCGGACATGCGGATCGTCGGGACCGCCGGAACCGTGGCGGAGGCGGCCCGCGCGGCGGCGGCGTACGAACCGGACGTGGTCCTGATGGACTTCGAGCTTCCGGACGGCGACGGCGCACACGCGACCCGCCTGATTCACACGCTGCTGCCGGCGGTGCAGGTCGTGCTGCTTACCGGACGGGCCGACCGCGATGCCGTCATCCGAGCGATCGCGGCCGGCTGCGCCGGTTTCGTCAACAAGACCGAGAGCATCGACACGCTGGCTGCAGCCATCCGCGACGCCGCCAATGGCGACGCGCCGATGTCGATCGCAGATCTCCCCCGGTTGCTGACGCACCTCCGGCCGACGAAACGCGGCATCGGCGACGACCTCGGCGACCGGCAACTCGAAGTGCTCCGTCTCATGGCGGCAGGTCTGCCGAACAAGCTCATCGCGGCCCGGCTCCACATCAGCGTCAACACCGTGCGCAACCACGTGCAGAACATTCTCGGCAAGCTCGACGCGCATTCGAAGCTGGAAGCGGTCGCGACGGCGGTGCGCGAGGGCATCCTCGAGCGCGACTCGGGGATATCGACCGGTTAGCCCGGGTTCGGCGGTTCGGTCGGCGGCGGACACATCGCCCAAACGTGCATTCGCACTATCGCTGCGTCCGCAGAAGGCGCCGATGAGATGCAGCATGAACGTCCTTTCCGGGGACCGTCGCGCGACGGCCGTGGTCGCATTCGGTGCGGCCGCGGTCGTCTGCGCGGTTCTGTTCCTGCTCGCGCCTGCCAGCGGCTGGATGTCTGCCGGCCTGTACGTCGGCTTCGGCGCAGCCGAGCTCTTCGCGACGGTCTACGGGATCCGGCGCTACCGGCCGCGCCATCCTTGGCCATGGCGGCTGCTCGCCGTCGGCGTCGCAAGCTACTCGATCGCGAATTGCCTGCAGTTCGGCTGGCCGTTGCTGCGCGACCGTGAACTTCCGTTCCCGTCGCCGGCCGATGTGTTCTTCCTCGTGGCGTACCTGCTGTTCGCCGCCGCGCTGGTGTCGCTGACCCGCGCCCGAAGCGGCAAGAGCGAGTCCCTCGGGTCGGCCATCGACGCGACGATCGTGACCGTCTGCGCCGGCGTCGTCGCGTGGAACTTCCTGGTGAGCGACGTCGATCCGACCGCCCTCGCGTCCACGATCGCGCGCATCGTCAGCTTCGGCTACCCCGCGCTCGACGTGGCGCTGCTCGCGCTGCTCGCGCGGATGACGATGACCCGCCAGCCGCGACCACCGGCGTTCTGGCTGCTGTTCGGGTTCGTCGTCGCGCAGCTCGCTGCGGACACGTCGTACACCGTCGCGGTGCTGCACCAGAGCTTCTACATCGGGCACCCATTGACGGTCGGGTGGATCTTGTCGTTCGGCTGCTTGGGCATGGCCGCGCTGCACCCGAGCATGGCCACGCTCGCCGAGCGCCGCGACGAGCGCCCGCGTGGTGACATCTCGTGGGGCCGGCTGACGTTTCTCGGCAGTGTGGTGTCGGCGCTTCCGGTCGGCTATCTGCTCAAGCACGACGGCGACGACATCTACGAGGTCCTGGTCAGCACGATCGTGCTGTTCGTGCTCTGCATCGTTCGGATGGCGCTGATCGTGCGCGAGTCCCATCGCATGACCGTCGCGCTCACCGCACGTGAGACCGAGCTCCGCTCGACCGTCGAGGCGCTGCACGAATCCGAGGCCAGCCTTGCTCATCTCGCGCAACACGACGCGCTGACCGGATTACCGAACCGCGCCCTGTTCGACCAATCCCTCACGCACGCGCTCGGCGCCGACGCAGCGCCGGTCGCGGTGATGATTCTGGATCTGGACGGGTTCAAGAAAGTCAACGACAGCTTGGGCCACACCGCTGGCGACGACCTGCTGGTGGCGGTCGCCCGCCGGCTGTCGAGAGCGCTTCGCCCCGGCGACATCGTCGCCCGGCTGGGCGGAGACGAGTTCAGTGTGTTGGCCCGCGGTGCCGACGATCGGAGCGCCGCCCGGATCGCTGGGCGACTGCTCGCCGCGCTCGACGATCCGATCGCCCTCGAAGGGCGGCCGGTGGTCGCCCGCGCCAGCGTCGGCATCGCCGTACGAACAGTCGACGGTGACGGCCGCGACCTGCTGCGAAACGCGGACGCGGCGATGTACGAGGCGAAGCGGAAGGGCGGCCAGCGCTACGAAGTCTTCAGCAAGGACATGCACGCCCGAGTGCTCGACCGACTCGCACTCGAATGCGAGCTCCGCGAGGCCGAGCTCGGGGTCGACGTCACCGTGCACTACCAGCCGCTCGTCGACCTGCGAACCGGCGAGTTGTCCGGCTTCGAAGCGCTGCTGCGGTGGTTGCATCCCGAACGGGGTTGGGTCTCGACCGCCGACTTCATCCCGATCGCCGAGGAGACCGGGCTCATCATCCCGATCGGCAAGTGGGTTCTGGAGGAGGCATGCCGGAACGCGCGCAGTTGGGGCCGCGGGCGGCCGGAAGGCCACCCGATCGGCATCAACGTCAACGTCTCGGCTCGGCAACTCGCCGACCCCGGTTTCGTCGTGGACGTGGCTACGGTCTTGCGCAACACCGGGCTCGCGCCGGAGTTGCTCACGCTCGAGGTCACGGAGACGATGATGATCGCCGACGAGAACGAGGTGTACGAATGCCTCGTCCGAATCAAGGCGCTCGGCGCGCGGGTCTCGGTGGACGACTTCGGGACCGGCTACTCGTCGCTCGGGCACCTGCGAAAGTTCCCCGTCGACGAGCTGAAGATCGACCGCTCTTTTATCGCCAGCATCAACGACGGCTCGGAGGGGTTCGGCGTCGCCGCAGCCACCATCCATCTCGCCCGGAGCCTGCACATCGACGTCGTCGCCGAAGGCATCGAGTGCGAAGACCAACTCAAGGAGCTGCGCCGACACCGGTGCGACCGCGGCCAGGGCTACTTCCTCGGCCGGCCGATGGATGTGCACTCGGTCCGGGCGCTGCTCGACCGTGCGGGCGCGCACCTGCTGCCGCCGGTCGCACAGCCTCGAGTCCTGGTCGTCGACGACGACGACGCGGTACGCACGTCGATCTGCCGGATCCTCGAGCGCGCGGGGTTCGACGTCACTCCCGCCCCGAACGGCATCGACGCGCTCGCGGCCGCCAGCCAGGCACTGTTCGACGCCGTGCTGCTCGACGTCGACCTGCCCGACATGAGCGGGACCGAGGTCTGCCACCGGCTCAAGCAAGCGACGGAGAACTCCGCGCTCGCCGTCATCCACCTGTCCGGCTCCGCCACCGGCACCGGCCATCGGGTTCGTGGACTGGACGCAGGCGCGGACGGCTATCTCATAAAGCCGGTCGCGCGGGCAGACTTGGTCGCGACGCTCCGCGCGGCCATCCGGGCCCGTTCACTGCAATTCGTCTGAACGGACAACGGTACGGTGCGGCCAGGCTTGCCGTGGCGGCGCGCGAAGATGTGCGGATGCCGACGCCGAACGACGGTCACGGTCGAGCCGCGATTCGCGCCGCGCTGCGGATCACGTGGATCTCGATCGCGTGGAGCGCGACCGGCGGCGCGGCCTCGATCGTCGTCGGCGTCCTCGCCGGGTCGCTGTCGCTCGTCGGGTCCGGCGCGAGCGTGCTCATCGACCTGACGTCGTCGCTCGTGTTGGTGTGGCGGTTCCGGCGCCACGACGCGCACCCGAATGCCGAGCGCATCGCGCACCGGGTCGCGGCCGTCGCCCTCGTCTGGCTGGGGATCAGCCTCGTCGTCGCGAGCGGCTACCGGCTCGCGACCGGCGCGGCCCCGGACCCGAATGCCGCCAGTCTCGTCATCGCCGCGGCCTCGGTGCTCGCGCTGCCGGCCATCGCCGCCCGCAAGTACTACGTCGCACCCAGGGTGCCCAGTCGAGCGTTGCGAGCGGACGCGCACATCACCGTGATCGGCGCGGCGACCGCGCTGCTCGCCCTCGCCGCGCTCGGGCTGACCGACGCCGGCGTCGACTCCGCCGACTCGATCGCGGCCGTCGTGATCGCTCTCGTCGCCGCGGTGCTCGGGCTGACCGAGTTACGCGGGAGTCGCGGCTAACGCCTCGACGCCGGCTTCTTCGCCTCCGCGGCGAGCTGCGCGATCAGCGTCGCGACCCGTTTCTCCGCGACCGCGTACGCCGTCAGATCGCCGGCCCGCAACGCCTTGTCCGCTGCCGCCTGCGCGTCGGACAACTGCGCGATCAGCGCCTTCACCGTCGGGCTGACGCCACCGTTGCCACCGCCGGTGCCGGGACCAGGCGGGGGCGGCGAGGGCGCGGTCCCGCCGAACACCGCGTCCAACGCCGCAGCCAACGTCGGTTGGTACGCGATCGTCCCGTTGAACGACACAAGCACCCGTTTCAACGTCGGGAACGACGTCGCGCCGGCCGACTTCACGTACACCGGCTCGACGTACAGGAACGAGTTGCCGAGCGGCAGCGTCAGCAGGTTGCCAAGGTCGACGCGGGATCCGCCGTTGCGCAGCAACGACAACTCGGTCGACGCCGGCGTGAACGACTCGAACTCGTTCGCCACCTGCCCCGGCCCGTTCACTTGAGCGTTGCTGGGCAATTGCAGCACCGACATCGTGCCGTAGGTCGGCGAGGCCGGATCGCTGTCCACCGACACGAACGCGGCGAGGTTCGGCCGTCTGTTCTGCAACAGCGACGTCGTCAGCTGGAACGACGCGGACGTCTGCCCCGGCAGCGCCAACGTCAGGTAGTACGGCGGCTGCGGCACCTTCACCTGCGGCCGCTGCAGCTCGCGGGTCGGGTCGTCCGGCACCAGCCAGTAGTCGGTGCCGGCGTAGAACGAATGCGCGTCGGTGATGTGGTACTTCGTCAGCAGCGTGCGCTGCACCTTGAACAGATCCTCGGGGTAGCGCAGGTGCGCCAGCAGGTCGGCCGGGATCGCCGACTGCGGCTTCACGATGCCGGGGAACGCCTTCTTCCACGTCTCCAGCACGGCGTCGCGCGGCCCCCACTGGTACAGCGTCACCGTCCCGTCGTACGCGTCGACGGTCGCCTTCACCGAGTTGCGGATGTAGTTGACCTCGCCCTCCGGACGACCGCCGCGGGTCTGCGCGAGCGTGTCGTTCGTCGCGGACGACAGCGACGTGCGCGCGGCGTACGGGAAACCGTCGGTCGTCGTATAGCCGTCGACGATCCAGACGATGTGACTGCCGACGATCGCGGGGTACGGGTCGCTGTCCAGCGTCAGGAACGGCGCCACCTTCGCGACCCGATCACGCGGGTCGCGAACGTAGAGGATCCGTGACGATCCGTTGACCCCGCTGGAAAACAGCAGGTTCTTGTCCTTGAGCCGCAGCGCGTAGAGCAGCCGCCGCCAGGTCGATCCGATCGACACCCCGCCCTTGCCCGCGTAGGTGTTGTTCTGCTGCCCGATGCCGCTGTTGTCCGGGTAGTCGAGCTCGCGATCCTTGGTCCCGGACGGCGCGCCGACGATCGAGAACGTCGGCGACGTCTCGCCGAAGTAGATCCGCGGCTCGAAGCCGGTCGCGAGGCTGCCGGTCGGCGGGATGTCGCTCTCGTCGAACACCGGCGTGCCGTCGGCCTTCACGGTGTTGCTCGCCGCCGCGACGAAGCCGAAGCCGTGGGTGTAGACGAGATGCTGGTTGATCCACGACTGCTGCCCGGGAGCGAGCCCGTCGAGGTTGATGTCGCGGACCGCGACGACCTGCTCCTGCTGGTCGGCGCCGGCGCCGTAGCGGTCGACGTCGAGCGTCGACGGGAACGTGTAGAAGCTCTTGAACCCTTGCAGCTGCTGGAACGTGTCCGGCAGCTCGGTCGGGTCGAGCAGCCGCAGGTTCGGCAATGTCAACTCGTCGCCGCGCAACGTCTTCACGTCGCCGGCTTGCACGCCGGTGTAGGGCTTGGTGAGCACCGTCGTGCCCGGCTGCAAGCCGTAGGCGAGCCGCGTCTCGGCGATGTTGCGCGAGATGTACGGCGCCTCCTTGTCCGCCTCGCTCGGCCGGACCGAGAACTGCTGGACCAGCAACGGATAGACGCCGCCGACGACGATCGCGCCGATCGCCATGACGCCGAACGCGATCGCCGGCAGCCGCCAGTTGCGGATCCGCACGTTCGCGAAGAAGATGCCGGCGCAGATCACCGCGACGACGACGAGGATCGTCTTCGCCGGGATCACCGCGTGCACGTCGGTGTACGACGCGCCGGTGTTGACGAAGCCGCGCTTGGAGAAGTTGAGCTCGTAGCGGTCGAGCCAGTAGGCCCACGCCTTCAACAGCACGAACACGCCGAGCAACACGGACAGGTGGGCGCGGATCGCCGGCGTGACCTTCGGCCCCGCGGTCTGCGGCCGCAACCCGCCGGAGAGGTACGCGGTCGCGAGCACCGCGAGCAACGAGACGACGACGACCGCGAACAGCATCCCGAGCAGGAACCGCTGCATCGGCAACGTGAACGCGTAGTAGGAGATGTCGCGATGGAACTGCGGATCCTTCAACCCGAACGGCACGCCGTTGCGCCACTGCAGCCACGTCTTCCATCGCCCGGCGGCCGCCGATCCGGTGATGAGCACCAGCAGGACGAGCACCGCGCCGAGGATCCACGCGCGCACCGGATGCAACGCGGCGCGCAGTGCCTCGAGCTGCTGCTGCTCCTGCGACGCCGGCCGGTGTTCCGGTCGCAGCCGGTACGCGGTCACGACGTTCGCGCCGACGACCACCGCGAACGGCACGCCGAAGGTGAAGAACAGCACGAGCTGCGTCGTCAGCCGCCGGGAGAACACGCTGCCGAACCCGATCGACTGGAACCACAAGTAGTCGGTCTCCAACGTCACGTACGCCGTCGCGACGAGGACGAGCAGCACCAGCGCGACGACGCCGATCAACACGCGCCGGCCGCGCCGGCTCAGCCGCGGCACCTGGTTCGGACGCGGAAATGAGAACGGCGTACTCGACCCCACCGCCGCAACCTACCGCGCCGTCAACTATTTCTCCGGTGGCGACCACACCGGCAGCAGCAGCGCGAACTCCGCGCCCTTGCCCGGCTCCGCGTCCACGCTGAACGACAGGCCGAAGCGGGTCGCGACCCGGCTGACGAATCCGAGCCCGAGGCCCATGCCGCCGACCCGCCTGGTCTCCGACGCGTCGGCTTGGGAGAAGTCGCCGACGAGCTCGGCCGCGAGGCGCGGATCGAAGCCCGGACCTTGGTCCCGCACCGCCACTCGCACGAACCGCTCGTCGTCGGTCAGCGTCGCGACGAGCGTGATCGACGCGCCCGCCGGCGTGTACTTCGCCGCGTTGTCGGCGAACTCGTCGAGCGCGCGGTTCACCCATCGCGTGTCGACGTACACCGGCGGCAGCCGCGAGCCCACCCGCCGCTTGAAGTCCCCCGCGCGGTTCGGGTACGACGCCCGCCACGCCGCGAGCCGCTCCTCGACCAGCGCCCGCACCGACGTCTTGCCCTGCTCCGCCGCGACCCGGCCGGCTTCCAGTGCCGCGACGTCGACGAGCAGCTCGACGACGCGACTCATCCGCGCGGTCGAGTTGAGGATCTCCTCGACGAACCCGCGGGTCTGGTCGCGGGACAGGTCGCTGCGCCGCGCGAGCAGCTCGGCGTACCCGCGGATCGGCGTCAACGGAGTCCGCAGCTCGTGGCTGACGTTCGCGAGGAACTCCGACTTGATCCGCTCGATGTCGACCTCGCGGGTGCGGTCGGAGACGACGAGCACCCGGCCTTCGCCGCCCCCTAGTGGCGCCGCACCGAGCCGCACCGGAACCTCGCGTCCGGCCGACGACGTCAACCTTCCTTCGACGACGCGACCCGACGACAGCAGCGACCGTCCTTCGTCGTCGACGACGTCGAGCACCTCGCGCAGCTTCTTGCCGATGGCGTCGGCGGCCTCGATTCCCAACAATGACAAGGCAGTCGCGTTCACCGCTGTCACCCGATCCTTGCCGTCGACGACGACGAGCCCATCGGTCATCGACTCGACGACGGTCTCCAGCCGCGCGCGCAATGCCGCTTCCTGTTCGGCCGCCTCGCGCAGCTCACCGGTGGCCGACCGCAGCGACGCGGTCATCGCGTCGAACGCGCGAGCCAGCTGGCCGACCTCGTCGCGGCCGCTCACCTGCGTCGCCGCGTCGAGGTCGCCGCGCCGCACCCGGCCCGCGGCGACGGTGAGCCGGCGGACCGGGTCCGCGATCCGGCGGGCCAACAGGATGCCGAGCACGACGACGACGAGCAGCGCGATCAACGCGGTCAGGAACATCCGGCGCAGCACGCTGCGCTGCGCGCTCAGCGCCTCGCCCGCCGGCTGGCTGATCGCGAGGGTCGCGACCCGCACGTCGCCGCCGGCCTGGTTGAGGTCGACCGCGACGAACGCGACCGTCGGCGCGTCTCCCTCCGCCGGCACGACCTTGTCGACGCTCGGGTCGAGCGTGTCGACGCGCGCCGCCTTCGCCTCCGCCGCGATCGCGGCCCGGCTCGACGTCGACAGGTTGCTCGCGATCACCTCGCCGTTCGCGACGACGGAGACGTCGTATCCGATCTGTCGCGACAGGGGCCGCAGATACGCGTCGACGATGCCCACGCCGTAGACCCCGGCGTACGTCGGCTTCACCCGCGCGTCGTCCTCGTGCCCTCGGGGGCGACCCGGCACCGCCTCGACCAGCGTCAGCTTCGGCGGAGTGCCGGGCAGCAGCATCGCGTCGCCGGCCGGCTGGCCCGGCGGCGTGCCGGCCGAGAGCGCGGCCCGGACGACGGCGCTGCCGGTCAGCTGCAGGAGCGCCGCTTCGTTCAACCGCTTCGCCTT
>Ga0070659_100001659_pt1 | contig 16033 bp, 14 predicted proteins | sample KBSC23metaG_FD_64666 | JGI IMG/M metagenome (GOLD analysis project Ga0070659, IMG submission 64666) | Corn rhizosphere microbial communities from Kellogg Biological Station, Michigan, USA - KBS C2-3 metaG | ecosystem: Host-associated > Plants > Roots > Rhizosphere > Soil ... | reverse complement strand
TGCTCGACGGCCATGAAGCGACCACGCATTGGAGTGCGGTCGACGCATTCTCGCACCGCTATCCGCGTGTGAAGCTCGTGCCCGATGTACTGTATCTGGATGCCGACGCCGGCCGGCTGGTGACGTCCGCCGGCACCGCTGCGGGCCTCGACTGCTGCCTCCACCTGGTGCGCCGATGGCATGGCGCAGAGGTGGCCAACCGCATTGCACGGCGGCTGGTGGTGGCGCCGCACCGGCAAGGCGGGCAAGCGCAATACATCGAGCAGCCGTTGCATGACGCGCCCGGCGGCGATCGTCTATCGGATTTGCTGAACTGGGCCGTGGCCAATCTGGCCGAGCCGCATACGCTCGATTCGCTGGCAGAGCGTGCCGCCATGAGTCGCCGCAACTTCACGCGGCGCTTTCGCGAGTTGACGGGAGCGACGGTCGGCCAGTGGTTGCTTGGTCAGCGTTTGGCTTACGCGCAGCGCATGCTGGAGACCACGCACCAGCCGGTGGAAGCCATTGCGCAATTGGCGGGATTTGGCAGCGCGGTATCGCTGCGGCAGCATTTCAGCCGGACGTATCACACATCGCCCAGCGCTTACCGCGCGTTGTTTGCTCAGGCCTGAAGAGCGGTCCCCCCCGAAAGGTCCTGAGTCGGCTCCTGAGTCGTTGTCGTTACTTGCTCAACGTTACTTGCTCAACTCGTGGCCGATGACGGCACCAGCCGCTGCACCACCGATCGTGCCGGCCGTACTGTGCGTGAGTTCATGGCCGGCCACACCGCCCGCCACCGCGCCGCCCGCCACACACGCCGTGAGCGCGGGAGTCAGCACGGCAATGGCGCATACCAGCGCTGTTTTCCATACGTTCATGATGCTCTCCTGAGTGGCCGGCCAAATGCAGCCGCCGGCAACTCTCGTTCGAGCAAGGCGCGTGCCGCGCTCACATGAACGGTGGCCTCACATGAATAGCGGCGACAGCGACAGATGCGACAGCGCGATCACCAGCACCTGCGCAATCACCAGCAGGATCAGCGGCGACAGATCGAGCCGGCCGCCCAGCGGCGGCACCACGCGGCGGATCGGGCGCAGCAGTGGGTCAACCAGCGTGTTGAGTACCGCACCCATGGGCGATGCCGGCCCCATCCACGACAGGACGGCCGACGCAATGGTCACCCATACCAGCGTGTTGAACGCCCATTTGAAGACCGTAAAGAGCGCGGCCACAAAGCCCATCGGCAGGAACGCCATCGGGCTCACGCCCACCGAGGCGAGCAGCAGAAGCAGATACACCAGAGCCGTCGCATAGGCCGCCAACAGGCACGCCCAATCGATATAGCCCGTGGCCGGAATCACGCGGCGCAACGGATGCACCAGCCAGCCGGTCAACTGAAAAATCGCCTGCGACAGTGGATTGCGCGGTGACAGCCGCACCGCCTGCGTCCAGGCGCGCAGGAGCAGCGCCGCGCCAAAGAGCGTGAAGATCGTGTCGAGCAGAAAACGCGTGATATCGCCGAACATGCGTCCGGTTCTCCTATGGTCAGATGGGGCAAGAGCGCGCAAAAACATGGCGCGTTCGGGGCGCGGTATTGTCGCATGTCAGTCTGACGGCGGTCTGTGCGGTGATATGTCTCCGCACCGGGGGCGCGTTCGCGTATTGCGCTGACCGTCCGCTGCCTTTCCCGCCAGGAGATTCACCTTGAAGTCACATCTGCTGCGCGCGCTGTTCTCATTGGCTTGCTTGTCTGAGTGGTGGCCGCAAGCTCCGCCAGGTAGGCCCAAGGAAAGATGCCGCGTGCATGCCCATCGCTGAAGACGAATTGCGCGCCGTAGCCCGCCCGTTGGATTGCGGTGATGCGCACATCGTTCGGTGCGCTGATCGGCGAGCCGTGATGTCGGTTGAATTGGCATTCGGCGCAACGGCAGGCTTGGCGCAGCGCGGCGTGATCGAGCGAGATCATGGCATCCGCCCAGACCAGCCGAAGCCGCCCTTGCGTGAGGTCATTGTCGATGCGCTCAGGTGGCAGCACGGGTGGCCTCGATCTGTGCCAGCGCAATGCGTACGGCCTTGACGACTTCAGGGTCGCCGTCGGATTCGGCGATGCGCAGTGCGGGCAGGGCAGCCGCATCGCCCGTCTCGCCCAGCGCCAGCGCCGCGTCCTTGCGCAGGTTGCTGATTGGGTGAGACAGCAGGCCGGCGAGCGCATCGACGGCATGCGTCGCACGCCAGCGGCCAAGTGCGCGGGCAGCTTGCAGGCGGACTTGCCAGTAGTCATCGGCCAAGGCTTCGACCAGCGCGTGTGTGACGTGCACATCGGGTGCCAGCGCACGCAACTTGCCGAGTGTGCTGGCGCTTTCCTCGCGCACACGCCAAGCCGTATCGCGCAGCGCGTCGAGCAGCGCAGGCAGCACAGACGCATCGGTCGCCAGACCGAGCGCGCCCACGGCAGCGCGACGGACTTCCGCATCGGCATCACCGCGCGCGCGTTCGGCCAACGCGGGCAGCGCGGCCACGTGTTTGCGCCAGCCAAGCACGGTAACGGCTTCGCGGCGCACGGCGGCATCGGCGTCGTTCAATGCATTGAGCGCTGGTGCGTCGCTTTCGGGCACGCGTAGCTCGCGCAGGCCGCGCAAGGCTGCTGCGCGCACGAACGCATCGGCATGGCCCACGTACGGCAACAGCGCAGGTGCGGAGTCCGGCGATTTCAATTCACCCAGACCGAGCGCAGCCGCTTCGCGCACGGCGGCATTCGCGTCTTCCAACGCGCAGGCAAGTGCGGCCACTGTCTCCGGTTGTTCCCACGTCGCCAGAATGCGCGCGGCTTCCAGCCGAACCTCGGGCGATGGGTCATCAGCCAGCAGCGCAATCACTGCGGGCAGCGCATCGGCGTCTTCCTCATCGGCAAGTTGCAGGAGGGCGATGCGGCGTGTGGCGGCATCCACGTCGTGCAGGCGGTGCAGGCGGTACGGGGTCGTCGTCATCGTGCCCTCAGCGCAGCAGGTAGGGGATGTCGACCTTCACCGCGCCGGTCGGGCAGTCCTGCTCGCAGGGCATGCAGTACCAGCATTCGTCGAATTGCATGAAGGCCTTGCCCTTGCTGACGTCAATGGCGAGCAGGTCGAGCGGGCAGACGTCAACGCACACGGTGCAGCCCTTGTCGGCAATGCACTTGGCTTCGTCGATGGTGACGGGCGCGCTGCTGCGCGAGGCGATGTCGTGGGGCGTATGTGTGGTGTTGAGCATGATCAGGCTGCCTTGGGGATGCGCAGGTGTGCGTAGGAATCGGTGCCGTGCGCGTCGACGGGGACGACGTACGGCTCGATGAACTGCTTGCGGCTGGTCATGGCGCCGTGCGCGTCTTTGTAGAGGCGCGTGTGGCAGAACCAGTTGGCGTCGTCGCGCTCGGGGTAGTCGACGCGGTGGTGGTACAGGCCCCAGCGGCTTTCGGTGCGAAAGAGCGATGCTCGCGCCGCCATCTCCGCACAGTCGCGGATGAAGCTGACTTCCATTGCGCGCATCAGCTCGTGCGGGTTGCGTGCGTGCAGGTGCGTGATGTCTTCGGCAATCTCGTCGAAGCGGCGCAGGCCGATCTCCATCTTGCGCGTGACCTTGGGCGGCTGCAGGTAGTCGTTCACCATGCGGCGCAGCTTGTATTCCACCTGCGCGGGTGCAAGGCCATGGTCGCGTTGCAGCGGCGCGAAGATGCGCTCGCGTTCGCGGGCGATTAGCTCGTCGTTGATGCGTGTATCGCTTTGCTTGCCGGCGATGTAGTCGGCCGCGTTCTGCCCGGCAAACCAACCATACGTGAACGCGCCCAGCATGTAGTTGTGCGGCACCGCGGCCATATCGCCGGCGGCGTAGAGGCCGGGCACGGTGGTTTCCGCGCGCGCATTCACATAGACGCCGGATGCGCTATGCCCGCTGCAGAAGCCGATTTCGGAGATGTGCATCTCCACCATCTGCGTGCGGTAATCCGTGCCGCGCCCGGCGTGGAAACGGCCGCGGCTCGGGCGCTCGTTGGTGTGCAGGATCGTTTCGATGGTCTGGATGGTTTCTTCGGCCAAGTGGTCGAGCTTGAGGAACACTGGCCCCTTGCCGCCCTGCAGCTCCTGATAGAACTCCCACATCATCTGGCCGCTCCAGTAGTCGCACTGGATGAAGCGCTCGCCACGCGCGTTGGCGGTGAAGCCGCCCAGCGGGCCGGTCACGTAGGCGCATGCGGGGCCGTTGTAGTCCTTGATGAGCGGGTTGATCTGGAAGCATTCCAGGTTGGCGAGTTCTGCACCGGCGTGATACGCCATCGCATACCCATCGCCCGCGTTGGTGGGGTTCTCGTACGTGCCCATCAGGTAGCCGGATGCTGGCAAGCCGAGGCGGCCGGCGGCGCCGCAACTCAGCACCACGGCCTTCGCACGCACGACGAGAAAATCTGCTGTGCGGCAATCAAAGCCGAGCACGCCGCACGCCGCGCCATCGGCATCCGTCAGCACGCGCGTGACGACGATGCGGTTGGTGATCTCGACTCGCGCACGCTTGAGCTGCCGATACAGCACCTTCTTGATGTCGTGCCCCTCCGGCATCGGCAGCACATAGCTGCCCATGTGGTGCACCTTCTTGACGGCGTAGTCGCCCGTCTCATCCTTCTCGAACTTTACGCCCCAGCGGTCGAGCTGTTCGATGGTGGCAAAGCTGTGCTGCGCATACGCGTAGACGGCCGATTGATCGACGATGCCGTCGTTCGCCAGCGTGATCTCGCGCGTGTATTGCTCGGGCGTGGCGTGGCCGGGAATCACCGCGTTGTTCAGCCCGTCCATGCCCATCGAGATGGCGCCGCTGCGCTTCACATGCGCCTTGTCGATCAGCAGCACGCGCAGCGCGGGGTTGCGCTCTTTAGCCTTGATAGCCGCCATTGGGCCGGCCGTGCCGCCGCCCACGACGACGAGGTCGTATTCCAGTTCCAACGTGTTCATGCGGGTTCCTGCAAGGGGAGGATGGATTGCGCGGATGCCGCCAGTTGCCGGTCCAGCCGCAGCCGGTACTGGAAGGCATCGCCGCGAAAGGTGAGGCGTTCAAAGTCGACGGGCGTGCCGTGCGCGTCGTGCGTGAGGCGCTCCACGCGCAACAGCGGTGCGCCTGCGCCGGTGTCGAGTGCGGCGGCCGTGGCGTGGTCGGCCAATGCCGCATCAATGGCGAGCGTGGCGTGGCCGAGCGCGATACCCGCGTCCTGCTCCAGCACGAGAAACACATCGCGCGTTGCCAGATCCGCCCGCGCAACGATGTTGCCGAGCGCTTCCGGCAGCCACGTCACCTCCAATGAAACGGGCGCCCGATCCAGCAACCGCACGCGATGCAATTCGGTAATGGGCGCACCAGGCACCAGTTGCAGCGCCTGTGCCACGTCTGCCGGCGCGGGCACCGTCTGCAGCTTCAGCACGCGGTTTCGGATGGCATGGCCCTGCGCAGACATCGCCTCCGCAAAGCCCTGCAGTGCCGTCACGTTCTGGAAGGCCTTCGGCGCGCTCACGAACGTGCCCTTGCCGTGGCGGCGGAAGATCAGCCCTTCGTTCTGCAAGTCAGCCAGCGCTTGGCGCACGGTGATGCGGCTGGCGCTGAACTGCGCACACATGGCCGCTTCGGAAGGCAGCAATGTATGGGGCGCGTAGTGGCCATTGAGGATGCCCTCGCGCAACGCGCCCTTGATCCGCTCATAGAGCGGCGGCGCGGGCAAGCGAGGGGAGGGCAAGCGAGGGGAGGGCGGGGACGTCGTCATCTGGGTGCGAACTCGTCATAACAAGTGCGCCCAGTCTAAAAAGCTCGGGTTCGCCGTGGAACGAAGCTTTTTCGATATGGTTCTGCGGTTTTTGCGAGTGCCAATGCGAGCATCAACGCGGCGCGGTTTTGGTGCACCGCATGATGCGTGGGCGTGCTGTCAGATATCAAAATGGATATCGGTTGCACCGGAAAAAAGCATTAGACGGTTATGTCACGCTGTCCATACCATGGCTCAGCACGAGCAGCTGTCACTTTTGGTGTTATTGCGGCTGAAAAGAAACGTGCGCAGCCCCGGTGGCCTTGACGGGCTGCTTCCACCAATGAGGAGATACGTATGACAAAAACGAGCGCTGCCCGCGCCAGACGTACCGTGCTGACCTTCCTAGCCACGGCAGGCGCGGTGTTGGCAACTGGCTTGGCGGTCCCCACAGCCCACGCGGCTGACAAGACGTTCACCATGGGTTTTGCCCAGGTGGGCGCCGAGAGCGAATGGCGCACCGCGAATTCGGAGTCCATCAAATCGACGGCCAAGGCGCAGGGCGTCAACCTGAAGTTCTCCGATGCACAGCAAAAGCAGGAAAACCAGATCAAGGCGATTCGCTCGTATATCGCCCAGAAAGTCGATGTGATTGCGTTCTCGCCGGTGGTCGAATCCGGCTGGGACACCGTGTTGCAAGAGGCCAAGGCCGCCAAGATTCCGGTGATCCTCACCGACCGCGGCATCGACAGCAAGGACACCTCGCTCTACACCACGTTCATCGGGTCAGACTTTGTCGAGGAAGGCCGCAAGGCGGGCCGCTGGCTGCTGGATAACGTCAAGGCCAAGGGCGACGTGAACATCGTCGAGCTGCAAGGCACCGTCGGCTCGGCCCCGGCCATCGATCGCAAGCGTGGCTTTGAAGAAGTGATCAAGGCCGACCCGCACTACAAGATCATCCGCTCGCAAACGGGCGACTTCACCCGCGCCAAGGGCAAGGAGGTGATGGAAGCCTTCCTCAAGGCCGAGGGCAAGAAGATCAACGTGCTGTTCGCGCACAACGACGACATGGCGATCGGTGCCATCCAGGCCATTGAAGAAGCGGGTCTCAAGCCGGGCAAGGACATCACCATTATCTCCATCGACGGCGTGAAAGGCGCGTTTGAAGCCATGATGGCCGGCAAGCTGAACGTCACGGTGGAATGCAGCCCGCTGCTTGGTCCGCAACTGATGGACACCGCCCGCGATGTGCTGGCCGGCAAGACCGTGCCCAAGCGCATCGTCACCAAGGAAGGCATCTTCCCGATGGACGTGGCGGCCAAGGAGTTTCCGACGCGCAAGTACTGAGATGCGTTCGCACGCCCTTCGATGAGCAGGCCGCAGGGCGGGTCAGGGTTGTCCTGGCCCGCCCTGCTGGCATGCACCCACGTCAACAGGTGACATTCCATGCCGGACAGCATTTCTCACGCGATTCCGCCAGACCCGGCCGAGGCTTCCCTCGGCCGTCCCGACCCTACCGCGCTGCTGCACATGCGCGGCATCTCCAAAACCTTTCCTGGCGTGCAGGCGCTGGCCGAGGTGGATTTCCGCCTGCTTCCCGGTGAAGTCCACGCGCTGATGGGGCAGAACGGCGCCGGCAAATCAACACTCATCAAAGTGCTGACCGGCGTGGAGCGCCCCGATGCCGGCGAGATCCTGCTGGGCGGCCAGCCCATCGCGCCAGGCTCGCCGCTGGAGGCACAAAAGCTCGGCATCAGCACGGTGTATCAGGAGGTCAATCTCTGCCCCAACCTGACGGTGGCGGAGAACATCCATATCGGCCGCTTCCCGATGCGGCTGGGCAGCATCGACTGGCGCGCCACCAACCGCGCGGCAGAAGCGCTGCTGGCCGATCTCAATATCCACATCGACGTGACGCTGCCGCTGTCGCTGTACCCGGTGGCCATCCAGCAGATGGTGGCGATTGCCCGCGCGCTGTCGACCGACGCCCGCATCCTGATCCTGGACGAGCCCACCTCCAGCCTGGACGACGACGAAGTCGCGCGCCTGTTTGCGGCCATTCGCACGCTCAAGGCGCGCGGTATGGCGGTGCTGTTCGTCACGCATTTTCTGGAGCAGACCTACGCCATTTCCGACCGCATTACCGTGCTGCGCAACGGTCGGCTGGAAGGCGAATACGCCGCGCGCGATCTGCCGCAACTGCAATTGATCAACAAGATGGTCGGGCGAAACATCGATGCCAGCCGCTTCGAGCGCACGGAGGTGCTGCCGGTGGACGATTCGGTGCCGGCATTTCTGAGCGCGCGCGGCATGGGCCGCCGTGGCGTGGTGCAGCCGCTCGATCTGGACGTGCGGCCCGGCCAGGTGCTGGGCCTGGGCGGGCTGCTGGGCTCTGGCCGGACCGAGACGGCGCGGCTGCTGTTTGGCGTGGATCGCTCCGATGCGGGGTCGATCAACGTACAGGGCCAGGCGCACCAGTTCAGCTCGCCGCGTGACGCCATCCGCCAGGGCATCGGCTTCTGCCCGGAAGATCGCAAGACGGAGGGCATCATTGCCGAGCTCTCCATTCGCGAAAACATCATCCTTGCGCTGCAGGCCAAGCGCGGCCTCTTCCGCTATCTGCCCAAGAAGCGCCAGCGCGAGATTGCCGATCAGTACATCGAGAAACTCGGCATCAAGACGCCGGATGCCGAAAAACCGATCGGCCAGCTTTCCGGCGGCAACCAGCAGAAAGCCATGCTGGCGCGCTGGCTGGCCACCGACCCCGCCATGCTGATCCTGGATGAGCCGACGCGCGGCATCGACATCGCGGCCAAGCTCGACATCATGGACCTCGTGACCGCCCAGTGCCGCAAGGGCATGGCGATCCTGTTCATCTCCAGCGAACTGCCCGAGGTGCTGCGGGTGAGCCACCGGCTGGCGATCCTGCGCGATCGCAAGAAGGTGGGCGAACTGGCCGGCGCAGACGTTACCGAAGACAACGTGTATCACGCCATCGCCAGCGCGGACATGCCCGCTGCCAGTGTGGTCGCCAACACCACGCCTGGAGGCGCCGCATGACGCATCCCGCCCGCATTCGCGCGCTCACCGGCCACCGGTTGTTCTGGCCGTGCGTGACGCTGATCTTGCTGTGCCTGCTCAACACGTGGTTCAACCCGCATTTCTTCCACCTCGATATTCGCAACGGGCACCTGTACGGCAGCGTGATCGATATCCTCAACCGTGCGGCACCGCTGATGCTCGTCTCACTGGGCATGACCTTGGTGATCGCCATTGGCGGCATCGACATTTCCGTCGGCGCGGTGGTAGCCATTTCGGGCGCGATTGCCGCGTCGCTCATTGGCGGCACGCTGGTCATCCAGAACGGCGCGCCGGTCTATGTGACCAAGGTGCCGATGCTGCTTGCGCTGCTGGCCGCCGTGGGCGCGGCGCTGCTGTGCGGGCTGTGGAACGGCCTGCTGGTGGCGGGCGCCGGCATGCAGCCCATCATTGCCACGCTGATCCTGATGGTGGCTGGGCGCGGCGTGGCGCAGCTCATTACCGGCGGGCAGATCATCACCGTGTACTACGAGCCGTTCTTCTTTGTTGGCAATGGCTATCTGTTCGGGCTGCCGTTCGGTTTGTACGTCGCGGCGGCGGTGCTGGGGCTGCTGTTGCTGCTGATGCACCGCACGGCCCTGGGCCTGTTCATCGAGGCGGTAGGCATCAACGCGGTGGCCGCGCGGCTGGCGGGGCTTAACACCAAGGCGCTGGTGTTTGGCATCTACGCGTTCTGCGGCGCCATGGCCGGCATTGCGGGGCTCATCATCTGCTCCAACGTCAAGAGCGCAGATGGCAACAACGCGGGCCTGCTGCTGGAGTTGGACGCCATCCTGGCCGTCACGCTCGGCGGCACGTCGCTGGCGGGCGGCAAGTGCAGCCTGTGGGGCAGCGTGCTCGGGGCGCTGATCATCCAGACGCTCACGTACGCCATCTATTCGATGGGCGTGCCGCCGGAGATCAACCTCGTCGTCAAGGCGGTGGTGGTGTTTGCCGTGTGCCTGGCGCAATCCGCCGCGTTCCGGACGATGCTCTTTCAACGCCGCTTGTTTCAACGCCGGACGGGAGCGCAGTCATGAAGGTCAATCCACGGCGCTTGCCGTTTTACGTCACGCTGTTCCTGTTTGTGCTGTTGTTCGGCTTTGGGTCGGTGCGCTACACCGGGTTCTTCAGCGTGCAGGTGTTTCTCAATCTGCTGATCGACAACGCGTTCCTGATCGTCGTTGCCATCGGCATGACGTTTGTCATTCTGTCGGGCGGCATTGATCTGTCCGTGGGGGCGGTGGTGGCGCTCACCACCATGATCTCCGCCGCGCTGGTCGAGCACCATGGCTGGTCGATTGGCGTGGTGGTGCCGCTGGTGCTCGCCATTGGCGCGCTGTTCGGGCTGATGATGGGCGTGCTGATCCAGGTGTTCCAGATTCAGCCTTTCATCGCCACGCTGGGCGGCATGTTTCTGGCGCGGGGGCTGTGCTACCTCATCAGCATTGATTCGATCAGCATTACCGACCCGGTCTACACCGCGCTCTCGCAGCACAAGATTTTCGTGGGCGGCGGCAACTACGTGTCCCCCAGCGTGGTGATTGCGCTGGCCGTGTTTGCCGCCGCCGCGTGGCTCGCGCATTGCAGCCGCTTCGGCCGCACGGTGTACGCGTTGGGCGGCAACGAGCGCTCGGCCTTGCTGATGGGCCTGCCGGTGGCGCGCACGCGCGTTCTCGTCTACGTGCTCAGCGGCTTGTGCTCGGCGCTGGGCGGTGTGCTGGTCACGTTCTACATGCTGTCGGGCTACGGGCTGCATGCGCAGGGCATGGAGCTGGACGCCATTGCCGCCACCGTGGTCGGCGGCACGTTGCTCACGGGCGGCGTTGGGCTGATCAGCGGGAGTGTGGTGGGCGTGTTGCTGCTGGGCGTGATCCAGTCGCTCATCACCTTTGACGGCACGCTCAGTTCCTGGTGGGCGCGCATCGCCATCGGGGTATTGCTGTGCCTGTTCTGCCTCATGCAGCGCTTTCTGGGGCGCACCCAACGTGGGGCGTCGTTGCCGCCGCCCGGCACGCATAAACCGGCGCAGCGGTCGGATGCGGGCGCAAAAGACGCTGCGCCATCTGCCCTCATCATGCAGTCGCACGCTCTGCCGCCGTTCAACTAGGCACAGGCGCGCGGCACAGACGCTGCCGTCGCTCAAGGCTGGCCCGCCGCTCGCGCGGGCCGCCAAACCTACGCGTTTCCCCTTGCCCCGCCGTGACCGCTGAAGCGTGCACCGATACGGGTGTGCGGCCTTGTTCTCACCCACTTAAGGTATTCCGCGCCCGACCGATATGCAGTTTTAGAAAATCCAAGATTCCGAGGCAGATGTCTTCGGACAACCACAACGGGGGGGGGGAACCATGTCGTCTATCGTGCATTCCGTGCGCTTCAAATTGCTTGGCGCGTTTGGGTTGTGTCTCGTGCTGCTGCTCGGCACGGGTGTGTTCGGGGTACGGGGCTTGATGCGCCTGAACACCAACATTACCGACGCATATACCGGCAACACGCTGCCCATTGCGCAGCTTGCTGAACTCCGGACGACGCAACTGGATGTGCGACTGCAACTGCGTCGCACGCAGGTGTTCAAGGACGATGTGGCCCAGGTGGCACAGGCCGTTCATGCCATCCATGCCGACCTGGATCAGTTCAACCGCGCCTGGAAGCAGTACTTCCCTGCCAGCGTGACCAGCGACAAGGAACGCGAAGTTGCCACGAAGATCAACGACGCCTTGCCGCAATTCAATACCGCAACGGCTGAAGCCATCGACGCGTTGCAGGCAGGCCGCCACGATGTTGCTGCGGAAATCATCAATCGCCACGCGCGTTCCGGACAGACCATGAGCGAGCTGCTGGCGCAAGACATTGCCCTCAATCTGGAGCAAGCCAAAACCTTTGTGACTGACAGCGAGGCGACCTATCAATCCATTTTTGCTGTGGCCGTTGTGCTCGTATGCGCGGGGCTCGCGGTGGGCGTGGGCATGTGCTGGTACTTGCTGCGCGCGATTTCTCGCCCGCTGAGCCGCGCTGTCGACGTTGCCAACCACATTGCCGGTGGCCGGCTGGAGAACGACATCGTGATCGACACGCAGGGCGAGTTCGGTGAACTGCTGGTGGCCTTGCGCAAGATGGACCAGCAATTGACCGAGACGGTGCGCGGCATCAAGGTGTCGGCTGAATCGGTGACGGTGGCGTCAAAGGAAATTGCGGCCGGCAACATCGATTTGTCAGCGCGCACGGAGCAGCAGGCCGCATCGCTGGAAGAGACGGCATCGAGCATGACGCAGTTGACCGAGACCGTGAAGCAGAACGCAGAGAACGCCGCGCAGGCCGATGCATTGGCCTCCAACGCCAGCACCATCGCGCAAGCCGGCAATCAGGCCGTGCAGGCGATGGTCGGCACGATCGATCAGATCAGCAACAGCTCGGGCAAGATTTCCGAGATCACGGGCCTGATCGAGGGCATTGCCTTCCAGACCAACATCCTCGCCCTCAATGCCGCTGTCGAGGCCGCGCGGGCCGGTGAGCAGGGCCGAGGCTTCGCCGTCGTGGCCAGCGAGGTGCGCACGCTGGCCCAGCGCTCGGCTGCTGCGGCCAAGGAGATCAAGGAGCTGATTGGCGCATCCGTTGCTGTCGTGGAGGCGGGGTCGAAACAGGCCGCTGAAGTGGGCGAGACGATGAGCGAGGTGAAGGACGCCATCCGCCGCGTGTCAGAGATCGTGGCGGAGATTGCCGGTGCCTCCGCCGAGCAAAGCCGTGGCATCGAGCAGGTCAACCAGGCCGTCACGCAGATGGACGAAGTCACGCAGCAGAACGCCGCGCTGGTCGAACAAGCGGCAGCGGCTGCGCAATCGCTGGAAGAGCAGGCGACGACCCTGCGGCGCGCGGTGTCGGTGTTTCGGTTGTCAAACGGGCCGAGCGGGGCGGTGTTCGCCTGACGGCTCGGGGGCTATCGGCGTCCTTCCTGCTGGGTGCTTGAAAAGGTTGTGTCGTGCAACTATATTGGTTGCGTAACACAACTAAAGCAACCCATTGAGCCCGGCATGGATTTCATCGAAGCCCCCACCCAACCGCGCGAGCAAACCATCCGAGAGCTGCGAGAAGTCTCACGCAAGCTCGTTCGCGAGCTGGGTTTCATGCGCAACACGCTGGCCGAGAGCGATCTCGCGCCCTCTGCGGTGCACGCCATTCTTGAGATTGCCGGGGCGCCCGGCATCCAGGCGCGCGATCTGGCCGAGTTGTTGCGGCTCGACAAATCGAGCACCAGCCGCCAGGTCACGCGGCTGGAATCCACCGGGCTGGTGGAGCGCCGCGCCTCCAATGAAGACGGCCGATCGTCCGAGCTGTACCTGACCAAAGCCGGCCAGCAACTGCGCCGCAAGATCGACGCGTTTGCCTCTGACCAGGTATCGAACGCGCTGCGCCACCTCACGCCGGCGGATCAACAGCAGCTGCTGGTGTCGCTCTCGCAATACGCCAGCGCGCTGGCCGATGACAACGACCACAAACCGCAGCCAGGCGGCACAGCATCTGGCATCCAGATCGTTGAAGGCTACGTGCCCGGCTGCATTGGCGACATCGCCAGCCTGCACGGCCGGTTCTATGCGCAGCACTGGGGCTTTGGCGTGTTCTTCGAGCGCAGGGTCGCAACGGAGCTGGCTGCTTTTGCGCAATCCTTGCCGGACGACAACAAGGCGCTCTGGCTCTGCGTGGAAAATGGCCGTTGCCTCGCATCACTGGCCATTGACGGCAACCCACACTACCGCGCCGCGCATCTGCGCTGGTTCATCGTGGACGATGCACTACGCGGCACTGGCGTCGGGCGCGAGCTCATGTCGCGCGCCATGCAGTTTGTCGACGCGCGCTTTGATGAGACCTACCTCAATACCTTCAAGGGTTTGGATGCGGCCCGGCACCTGTACGAGTCGTTCGGCTTTGCGCTCACGCAGGAAGAAGAGGGTACGCAGTGGGGCAGCGCCGTGACGGAACAGCAATTCCGCCGCCGCTCGAAAGTGCGTGCATAGTGCTGGCTTCGGCCAGCTTTCGGCCCGTTTTGGCCAACGCGCACGGAGACAGCGCACGGAGACAGCACGTGACCCACTCGATTGATCTGGACGCCTATTTCAACCGCATCCAGTGGGGCGGCAGCACCCGCCCAACCTACGACACGCTGGCGCAACTGGTGGGTGCCCATATGCGGCACATTCCCTTCGAGAACCTCGACGTGCTGCTCGGGCGCGGCATCCGGATTGACCTGGACAGCATCCAACGCAAACTGGTCCGCGCGCGCCGCGGCGGCTACTGCTTTGAACACGCAACCTTGTTTGCCGCGGTGCTGGAGCAGCTTGGCTTTCAGCCGGTCCGCCATTCGTCGCGCGTGGTTTTGCTGGCGCCGCGCACCGAAGCGCCGCGCACGCACATGTTCCTGACGGTGCCGTTGCCCGAAGGCACGTTTGTCGTCGACCCCGGTTTTGGCTCGTTGGCGCCGCGCGTGCCGGTACCGCTCGTTGACGGCAAGCAGGCAAGCATTGAGGGTGAAACCCATTGGATGGTGCGCGACGCAGGCTACTGGGTGCTGCGCGCACAGGTGCGCAGCGACACGCCCGTCGACGCGTGGATCACCACGATGGAACAGGACTATCCCATCGACTACGAGATGGCGAACCACTACACGTCAACGCATCCGGCGTCGCCATTCATGAACCGCATCCTGATGCGCGCGCTGACCGACGATGGCCGCGTGACCGTGATGAACCGCGATGCCACCATCTGGCGCGGAAATACGCCGCACAAGTTCGAATTGGAAGACCGCCGCGCGCTGCGAGGGTTGTTGCTCGAATACTTCGGCATCGATCTGCCGGAAGTCGAGCACATGCGTGTGCCTGGTGTTGCGGAGTTGGCTTGATCAATACAAGTCAGCCGTTGTGGAACAGGAATGCCATGGCATTGCTCTGTAACTGGTTGAGTGGGGGAGCCGCCCACCGGAAGGGGTGGGCGGGCACACGGCGAGCTATTTGCCAAACGCCGAATGCAGAGCTCGGAAGACGGGGGCTTCGGGTCATCACGGCTGCCGGTAGTCCCACGTGGTTTCCTGAATCACCGCATCGACCTTTCCCTGTTCCACCGTCGTCAAGGTTTCATACGTTTTGTCGGGACCGAACAGCTTCTTGGTCAGGTAGTCCCGCAAGCTGGGCTCTTTTTCCTTTGCGACTCGGCTGTTCACTTTGGAATCGGTTCGCTTCTCTTCGCGGGTTGCCAGAAAAGCCGCTAGCAGCGGGTATGTTCCCAGCAGTCGTGTTGTGATGTATTCGAGGAGGTTCTCCGGGCTGCGAGAGTCTGTGAGCGTGTCGGTGTTGTATGGGCTGTTTGCATTGGGCCTATCAACCTTATTCCGATCGAACAGTGCGTCCCAAAGACCGAGTTGCTTCCACTTCGGTTCTCCGACACATGGTTTATGGACTTGGGTACCAATCCATCGATAAAAATCTGCCCAGTTGGTGTGCGGTGCGAAGTTCGTCTGCGTCATCAGGCAGTACCACTGGATGCGATGTGTGAACTCGCCATGTCCGCCAGGCACGGTCGGATCTTTGAACGGTTGCTGCGTTTTCAGAACGTCGCGAAATTTATCCGGCTTGACGAAACCCGTTAGCAAGAGCGCGCGCTTCTTGCTGGGCTCGGAGGCGGAAGTGATGAGCTGGAAACCACCTCCTTCCTCAACGGGTGCCAGTACGCTTGTGAGAAGGCTATCGAATTGGGTGCTTGTACCCCCGCGCGAGTTTGCGAGCTTACGCATAGCCTTGTTGAGGTACTGAAGCTGCTCGACGACCGCATCTTCATTGCTCAGGAATGAGCCGACCTTCGCCGCAAGCTTTCCATGTTCAGGGTGGCCCTTGTCGTATTCAGGCATGCGTTCGCGGATCTCGGCTTCAACGTCTCTAGGCGGAATAGTCATTCCATAGTCCTCGCATCACGATGGTTAAAAAGGGGCATGCGAGTTCAGCCTAGTGGCGAGGCCGCGCGGGTCCTATGGGAAGTCTGGCGCAACGGAGGTCATGGAGAGAATGCCCCGTGTGGCGAGGGAAGAACGGAATCCGTGAATAGCGGCTCAAGTCATGTCGGGCCTGTCAGTAATTTCGTGTTCAAGGCATAACATGCTCGCAAGGAGAAGTTATGCCACGCAAACCGAAAGCCAAGCCGGTGGACCTGCCGGCGATCCCTGCCGAACTGCTTGAGCAA
>Ga0070659_100001658_pt1 | contig 16043 bp, 12 predicted proteins | sample KBSC23metaG_FD_64666 | JGI IMG/M metagenome (GOLD analysis project Ga0070659, IMG submission 64666) | Corn rhizosphere microbial communities from Kellogg Biological Station, Michigan, USA - KBS C2-3 metaG | ecosystem: Host-associated > Plants > Roots > Rhizosphere > Soil ... | reverse complement strand
TAGTTTCGCCATGATTCTGGACCGGTTCAAGGTCGACGGCCGGGTTGCCGTCATCACGGGCGCGGGGCGAGGCATCGGTGCGGGTTCAGCGGTCGCCCTCGCCGAGGCCGGCGCGGACGTCGTCATCTCGGCGCGGCACGAGGACCAACTCGAGCACGTCGCCGAGGCGGTACGCCGGGCCGGCCGGCGGGCCCACGTGGTCCCCGCCGACCTGAGGGATCTCGACGCCGCGGCCGAGCTGGCCCAGGCGGCGTTCGACGAGTTCGGCCGTCTCGACATCGTGGTCAACAACGTCGGCGGCACCATCCCGAACGCCTTCCTCGACACCGACCCGGCGTACCTGGAGGAGGCGTTCCACTTCAACGTGAGCACTGCGCACGCGCTCACCCGTGCCGCCGTGCCGCTGATGCTCCGCAACGACGACGGGTCGGGCTCGATCGTGAACATCTCCTCGGTGATGGGGCGCGTCTCCGGGCGCGGGTACCTCGCCTACGGCACGGCGAAGGCGGCGCTGGCGCACTACACCCGGCTGGCCGCCCAGGACCTCAGCCCGACGATCCGGGTCAACGCGATCGCGGTCGGCTCGGTGATGACCAGCGCGCTGGAGTTCGTCGCCTCCGACGAGGCGACGATGGGCGAGATGACGTCGAAGACCCCGCTCGCCCGGGTCGGGGAGGTGGACGACATCGCCGCTGCGGTGCTCTACCTCTCCAGCCCGGCGGGCAGCTTCCTCACCGGCAAGGTGATCGAGGTCGACGGTGGTCTGCAGGTGCCGAACCTCGACCTCCGCCTGCCCGACCTCGGGAGCCTGGCATGAGTGCGACGAAGAGGGTGGTGGCCTGGTCGACCGGCACCGTCGGCCGACACGCGATCGCCGGCATCGACGCGCGTCCGGATCTCGAGCTGGTCGGACTGTGGGTCTCCAACCCCGCCAAGGTCGGGCAGGACGCCGGTCGGCTCGCCGGCCTCGAGCGTGACCTGGGCGTCGTCGCCACCAGTGACAAGGAGGAGCTCTTCGCGCTCCGCCCGGACGCCATCGTGCACACCGCGATGACCGACGACCGGATCTTCGATGCGCTCGAGGACCTCTGCGAGATGGTCGAGCGTGGCATCAACGTCGTCTCCAGCGGGCCGGTGCTGCTGACGTTCCCCGACGGACTGGGCCTGGACTCCTACGTCGAGCGGATCGACAAGGCGGGAGCCGAGACCGGCGCGAGCCTGCACGTCAACGGCATCGACCCCGGCTTCGCGAACGACGTGCTGCCCTTGGCGATGACCAGCCTTTCGCAGCGCATCGACCTGGTCCGGGTCAGCGAGATCGCCGACTACTCGACGTACTACCAGCCTGTCGTGATGCGCGACATCTACGGTTTCGGCACCCCGATGGAGAGGGTGGCGATGCTCTGGCAGCCGGGCGTCCTCACGACCGCCTGGGGACCGGTGGTCCGGCACATCGCGGCGGGCCTCGACCTCGAGCTCGACCCCGAGCTGGAGGAGATCGTCGAGCGCGTGCCTTCCGGGATCGACCTGAGCACGGTGAGCGTCGACATCGCGGCCGGGACCATGGGTGCGGTCCGGTTCCAGGTGGTCGGCAAGGTGGCCGGCGTACCGCGGGTCGTCCTCGACCACGTCACCCGCACCTCGGTCGACCAGATGCCCGAGTGGCCGCAACCGCCGGAGGGCGGCGGCTGCTACCGCGTCGAGATCGAGGGAGAGCCGATGATGGTCGTCGACTTCGTCCACCACGGCGAGGACGGCGACCACAACGTCTCCGGGATGGTGACCACCGCGATGCGGCTGGTGAACGCCGTGCACGCTGTCTGCCAGGCACCGCCCGGACTGGTCCTGGCCAAGGACCTGCCGCTGGTCACCGGTCGAGGTCTCGTACGTCGCTGACGGCGACCCTGTGATGATGACTGCATGACCCAGGAGCAGTCGGCGCAGACCTCACACCGGATCAGTGCCGACTCAGGGCTCGTCTGGACCGAGCCCGGCGCCTGGTCGGTGGCCCCGGGGGTCGTGCGAATCCCGCTGCCGCTCCCCATGGACGGCCTGCGTGCCGTGAACGTCTACGTGGTGGAGACCGACGACGGGTTGGTGCTGATCGACGGCGGCTGGGCGATACCGGAGTCGCGGGAGGTCTTCGAGTCGTCGATGAAGGCGGCCGGCTACGCGCTCTCCGACATCCGGCGCTTCCTCGTCACCCACCTGCACCGTGACCACTACACGCAGGCGTACGTGGTCGGCCGCGAGGTCGGTGCGCCGGTGTCCCTCGGCCTGGGCGACAAGGCGTCGATGGACCTGATGCACGACGACACGCTCGTCACGGACCCCAACCTCTCCCGTCTCGAGGCGGCCGGTGCCCTCGAGCTCGCGGCCGGCTGGCGCGCGATGATGTCGCCAGGGCGTCAGCGGTCGATGGAGGACTACGGCATGCCCGACGAGTGGCTGGACCGCGACGTCACCCTCGACCTCGGCGGCCGCACCGTCGACGCGATCGCGACGCCGGGACACACCCAGGGTCACTACGTCTTCGCCGACCCGGCGCACGGTCTGCTGTTCGCCGGCGACCACGTCCTGCCGTCGATCACTCCGTCCATCGGTTTCGAGCCGCGGTGGGTCGACCAACCCTTGCGCGACTTCCTCGACTCGCTGGCGAAGGTGCGCGCCCTCCCCGACCTGATGCTGCTCCCCGCCCACGGCCCGGTGACGGCGAGCTCGCACGCCCGGGTCGACGAGCTGGTCGACCACCACGCCGGACGACTCGACCTGTGCCGTGCTGCGGTCGCCGGTGGTGCCGCCACCGCCTGGGAGGTCGCCGGCGAGCTGCCGTGGACCCGCCACGAGCGCCGCCGTGACGAGCTCGGCCCGTTCGACGCTGTGCTGGCCGCCTTCGAGACCCTGGCGCACCTCGACCTGCTCGCGCTGCGCGGCGACCTGGCGCGCACCGACGACGGGACCGAGCGCCGCTACGCCATGCCGACGCCGTAGCCACGTGGGCTAGATTGACCCCACACGACAGGGGAGCGCTTCGGCGCTGAGAGTGCGGACCAGCCGCAGACCCTTGAACCTGCCCCGGCTAGCACCGGCGAAGGAAGTCGAAGGAGAGTCATGCGAACCCGTTCAGCAACAGCCGTCCTGACCACGCTCGCGCTCGGATCGACCCTCGGGTTGGTCGCGTGCGGGAGTGAGAACAGTCCGGGGGACACCAGCGCCCGGGCGGGCACGACCGTCACGATCGCCACCCACGACTCCTGGGCCATGTCGAAGAAGGTGCTCGCCGACTTCAAGGCGAAGACCGGCATCACCGTGAAGATCCAGCCGCACGGCGACGCCGGTGAGCTCACCAACAAGCTGGTCCTGACCAAGGGCAACCCCCTGGCCGACGGGGTGTTCGGCATCGACAACACGTTCGCGAGCCGAGCGATCGACGAGGGCGTGCTGGCGAAGTACGCCGGTGATAGGCCGGCCTCGTCGAAGGCCTTCGACCTCGCCGGCACCGGATCCGACTACCTCACTCCCATCGACTACGGCGACGTGTGCGTCAACATCGACGACACCTGGTTCGCGAAGAAGAAGATCGCGCCGCCGAAGACGTTCGCCGACCTTGCCGACCCGGCGTACAAGGACCTGCTCGTGACTCCCGGCGCGACCAGCTCCTCGCCGGGCCTCGCCTTCCTCCTCGCGACCATCGGCACCTACGGTGACGGCTGGCAGGACTACTGGCGCAAGCTGCTCGACAACGGCGTGAAGATCGACGCCGGGTGGGAGGACGCCTACACCGTCGACTTCACCGCCGGTGGTGGCAAGGGTGATCGCCCGATCGTCGTGTCGTACTCCTCCTCACCCCCGTTCACGGTTCCGAAGGGCGGCGACGAGCCGACGACGAGTGCCCTGCTCGACACCTGCTTCCGGCAGGTGGAGTACGCCGGCGTGCTGAAGGGCGCGGACAACCCGAAGGGGGCGCAGGAGTTCATCGACTTCATGCTGTCCCACGAGTTCCAGGCGGCCCTGCCCGACGAGATGTACGTCTACCCGGTCGACACCGGCGTCGCCCTCCCGCCGGGCTGGCAGAAGTGGGCGCCCACGGCGCCCCACCCGGTCGAGGTGTCGGCAGCCGACATCACCGCGCACCGCTCCGAGTGGCTGCGCGACTGGCGAGACATCACCAGCCGATGACCGGCCGATGACGCTGCGGGGCCGCCTCGGCGTCGGCGCGCTCGCGGCGGTGCCCCTTGCCGTCCTGGTGGTCTTCTTCGCCTACCCCGTGGCCGGCATGGTCGGGCGCGGCTTCTGGCCCAGCGGTGGGTTCGACCCGGGCGGGGTGCTCTCGGTGCTCGACCGACCGCGGGTGCACCGGGTGCTGTGGTTCACCGTCTGGTCGGCCGGGCTCGCGACGGCGCTCGCGGTCGTTCTCGGCGTACCGGTGGCCTTCGTGCTGCATCGGCTGCGGTTCCCCGGCGCGGGCCTACTCCGCACCCTCGTGGTGCTGCCGTTCGTGCTCCCCACCGTCGTGGTCGGCGTCGCCTTCCGGCACCTGCTGTCCCCCACTGGGCCGCTCGGCGCCCTGCACCTCGACGGCACCGCCGCGGCGATCGTCGCGGCCCTGGTGTTCTTCAACGTCAGCGTGGTCGTGCGCACGGTCGGTGCCTTCTGGGAGGGTCTGGACCGGCGGGCGGAGGAGGCTGCGGCCACCCTCGGCGCGGGCCCGCTGCGGGTCTTCTCCACCGTCACCCTGCCGGGACTGCTGCCGGGCATCGCGTCGGCCGCGGTGGTGGTCTTCCTGTTCTGCTCGACTGCCTTCGGCGTGGTGCTCACGATGGGAGGACTGCGCTATGCGAACGTCGAGACCGAGATCTACCTGCTGACCACCCAGGAGCTCGACCTGACCGGCGCGGCGGCGCTGTCGATCCTGCAGCTGGTCGTCATCGTCGTCCTTCTCGCGCTGTCGGCGCGGACCCGTCGCGCGCCGACGCTGGCGCACGCGTCGGCGCAGGCGCGGCTCCCGCGTCGCCGCGATGCGCTCCTGCTGGTGTGGACCGGCTGCGTGGTCGCGTTCCTGCTCGCCCCGATGGTCTCGCTGGTGCTGGCCTCGGTGGACACCGGCGACGGGTGGGGCCTGGGCCACTACCGCGACCTGCAGACCGTGGGCCAGGGCAACGCGCTGCTCGTGCCGGTCACCACCGCGCTGTGGACCTCGCTGCGGATCGCGGTCGTGGCAGCTGCCCTGGCCCTGTCTCTCGGCTGCGCCGTCGCGCTCGTGGTCTCCCGCCGGTGGCGCACGAGCCAGGGCCGTCGGCTCAGCACGCTGTTCGACGGCGCCTTCATGCTGCCGCTCGGCGTCTCCGCGGTCACGCTGGGGTTCGGCTTCCTGATCACGCTGGACCATCCGCCCCTCGACCTGCGCACCTCACCGATGCTGGTCCCGATCGCCCAGGCGATGGTCGCCCTTCCCCTGGTGGTCCGCACCGTGGCCCCGGTGCTCGCGTCGATCGACGAGCGCCAGCGCGAGGCCGCGGCGTCGCTGGGTGCCGGGCCGCTGCGCGTCCTGCTGGTGGTCGACCTCCCGGTGGCGTGGCGCGCACTGCTGGCGGCCACCGGCTTCGCGTTCGCGGTGTCGCTGGGCGAGTTCGGGGCGACGAGCTTCCTGGCTCGTGACGACCACCCCACGCTCCCGGTGGTGATCTACCAGCTGATCAGCCACCCCGGGGAGACCAACTTCGCGATGGCGATGGCCGCCTCCGTCGTCCTGGCCGGTGCGACCGCGGCCGTGATGATGCTCGTAGACCGGCTGCGGGTGGGTTCCGTGGGAGCGTTCTGACATGACCGGGCTGGAAGTCCGCGACCTCACGGTGCGCTACGGCGCCACGACGGCGGTCGACGCCGTCGACCTCGACGTCCCGGCGGGGTCCCTGACCGCGGTCCTCGGACCGTCCGGCTCGGGGAAGTCGACCCTGTTGCGCGCGATCGCCGGACTCGAGGCGCCGTCGAGCGGGTCCATCAGGTACGACGGCCACGACCTCGCTCGGGTGCCGACCCACCGTCGCGGCTTCGCCCTGATGTTCCAGGACGGCCAGCTGTTCTCGCACCAGAGCGTGGCACGCAACGTCGGCTATCCCCTGCGGCTGCAGCACGGGCTGGGGTCTCGACAGGCTCGACCAGCCGATCACGAACGCGTGGCGGAGCTCCTCGAGCTGGTCGGGCTCGCCGGCTACGGGGACCGGATGCCGGCGACGCTCTCCGGGGGGGAGCGGCAACGTGTCGCCCTGGCCAGGTCGCTGGCGGTCGAACCGCGGATGCTGCTGCTCGACGAGCCGCTCAGCGCCCTCGACCGCGACCTGCGCGAGCGGCTGGCCGCCGAGCTGCACGACATCCTGGGGCGAGCCGGGACCACGGCCCTGCTCGTCACCCACGACCAGGAGGAGGCCTTCGCGATCGCGGACCGGATGGCGGTGATGCGAGCCGGTCGGATCGTGCAGGCCGGGACCATCGAGGAGGTGTGGCACGCGCCCGTCGACTCCTGGACCGCCCGGTTCCTCGGCTACGCGACCATCCTGGAGGGGCAGAGCGCGGAGATCATCCGTGCCCTGGTGGACCCGACGGCGACCTGGCGCGAGGTCGCCCTGCGGCGTTCGGCGATCCGGCTCGACCCGACCGGACCGTTGCTCGCCACCGTGACCTCTGCGCGGGTGACCCCCGAGCAGCTCCGGCTCGATCTCGACGTCGAGGGCATCGGCGCGCTGCCCGGCGTGGCCGAGCCCGGGCAGGTCGTGGCCGTGGGAGAACACGTCCGGGCGCGCGTCGTACCGGACCGGCTGGCGGCACTGGGACCTGATCGGTCGGCCGGCACACCCTAGAATCACTTCTCGTGAAGCCCCCCGTCGTCGCCCGGCATCCGGTGTCGTCGATCCCGGGCCGGGGCGCCGAGATCGTCCCGCAACGTCGCGCGTACGCGATGCTGGTGGTGCTGGCCGTGGTGATGGGCGCCCTCGCGATCATCTGCAGCGTCTCGCTGGGCTACCCCTTGCGCGACCCCGACGGCTTCCTCGGCCCCGCGTGGATCAGGCTGCCCCTGCTGGTGGTCGGCGCGTTCGTCGCGGACGTCGTGCCGCGCACCCTGTTCCGCGCGCGCGGCAACCCGGGACGGTTCCGCGCGGAGGCCGAGCAGATCGTCCGTGAGCACTGGACCAAGGAACGGATCACCCTCGTGGTGGTCGGGCTGGTGGGGTTCTACGTCACCTACGTGAGCTACCGCAACATCAAGAACTTCCTGCCGTTCATCATGCGCGACGGCGACGGACCGCCGACGAAGTACGACTACGCGCTGCACCACTTCGACCGCTGGCTGCTGTTCGGCCACGACCCGTCGAGTCTGCTTCACCAGGTGCTGGGCACCGGCGTCTCGGCGTACGTCTTGTCGTGGGTGTACCTCATCTTCCTGCCGATGGTGCCGGTCTCGATCGTGGTCTGGGCCGTGTGGTCGCGCAACGTGAGCTTCGGCTACTGGTTCATCACCGCGCAGTGCATCTGCTGGGCGCTGGGCACCCTGAGCTACTACGTGATCCCGACGTTGGGCCCGAACTTCTTCTTCCCCTGGCTGTACGCCGACCTGCCCGACACCGGCGTCGCTCACCTCCAGGACGCGCTGTTCTACGGTCGGCAGAACATCTTGTTCAACCCCTTCGCCGACGGGGTGCAGTCCGTCGCCGGGTTCGCCTCGTTGCACGTCGCGATCACGGTCGCGCTCGCCCTGGTGGCGCAGTACACCCTGCGCACCCGCCTGTTCCGGATCGTGCTGTGGGTGTACGTCGTGCTGGTGGCGATCTCGACGACGTACTTCGGCTGGCACTACATCGCCGACGACATCGCCGGACTGGCGATCGCGCTGATCGCGGTCTACCTCGCTGCGCTGGGCACGGGCCAGAAGTTCGAGCGGGGTGGCCGCAGATCACACCCCACGACGTCCACCAGCGACGTCCCGGTCGACGCGACGGAATGACAACGTTGTAGTTTGTCAAGGCGACACGCCATCCAAACGGACTATTTTCGCGAAAACCCTCCCGCCTGTGACGGATGGGACTTAGCGTGACGGGGTCGGGCTCTGATGGGGAAGGGAGCCCGGCTGTCGACGAAAGGTTTCCGAGGCCCGTGCGCACCAGGACCAGGGGAGTTCTGACTGCCGTGCTCACGGTGGCAGTGCTGATGTCGATGAGCCCGGCTGCGAGAGCCGACCGGGACAAGCCGGTCCCCACCCAGGCCCAGGTCGACAAGGCCACGGCGGCTGCTGCCAAGAAGGCCGGCGACGTCGCCGGCCTGCAGGCTTCCCTCGCCGTGGCCAACGCCCGCCTGCACAGCGCCGCGGAGAAGGCGGAGATCGCCGCCGAGGCCTACAACGGCGTGATGTGGCGCCTGCAGCAGGCGCAACAGGCCACCGACGCGGCGAAGGCCTCCGCAGCCGACGCCCTCGCCCACGTGGGCGAGCAGCGCGCCGGTATCGCCCAGCTGGTCACCCAGAGCTACCAGGACGGCACGGTGCTCAACGGCGTGACCGCGTTCCTCGGCGCCGAGGGCCCCGCCGGGATCATGGGCCGGATGGGCGTGGTGCAGAGCGCGGGCGACTCGATGCAGGCCCGGTTCGACCAGTACACCGCCCTCAACGCCCTGGCTCGAGTGGCCCAGGCCAAGGCGGAGAAGGCCGAGGCGGCCCAGGCCGTCCTGGTCAAGAAGGCAGCGGCCCTGCGTGACGGCGCTGCGCAGGCGGCGAACGTGGCTCAGAGCGAGGCCGCTGCGATCGCCGGCCAGCGCAGGCAGCTGCTCCAGCAGCTGGCCGACGCCCAGAAGATCTCCTTGGAGTTGGCGACCAAGCGGCAGAAGGGCCTGGAGAAGCAGGCCGCTGAAGCGGCTGCCGCTGCGAGCGCCGCCGCCGCCAAGCACAAGGCGAACAAGGCCAAGACCCAGGCCCAGCAGGTCAAGGACGCGGCCGCGCAGACCCAGGACCAGCTCGCGGAGTTCGGCGTGGAAGGTGGCTGGGACGACCCCGGACTTCCTGTTCCTCGCGGCACCAGCGACGAGGCACGGGCAGCGATCGAGTTCGCGCGGCAGCAGCTTGGCGAGCCCTACGTCTGGGCTGCCGCAGGACCCGACGCCTGGGACTGCTCGGGCCTGACGATGATGGCCTGGCGCCAAGGCGGCATCGCGCTGCCGCACTACTCGGCCGCGCAGTACCAGCAGACCAAGCACATCACCGCGGCGGACCTGAAAGCCGGCGACCTGGTGTTCTGGGGCACCTCGCCGAACACCATCCACCACGTCGCCCTCTACATCGGCAACGGGCAGATCATCCAGGCGCCGCGCACCGGCGACGTGGTGAAGGTGAGCCCGCTGTTCGCGAGCGCCCCGGACTTCTTCGGTCGCCCCTGAGCGCTGCGCCGGGTGCTGGCACAGTGGTGCCATGAGCGACACGCCCGGCGTCGACGTCGACGTCCCTGCCCTCCTCAGGCTCCTTGACGGCACGTACGCCGAGGTCCGCGAGCTCACCCGCAAGCGGCTGGTCGAGCACGCGCAGATACTGGCCGACGCGCGTGACCTGAGCTGCGCGGACTACCGCGAACGCGTGCTCGAGGTCGTCAGGGAGCTGGCGTCGACCGGTCAGACCGGGATGGGCTTTCCCGTGCAGTACGGCGGCGGCGGTGACATCGGCGCCTCCGTGGCCGCCTTCGAGACGATGGGCTTCGGCGACCTGTCCGTGCTGGTCAAGGTCGGCGTGCAGTTCGGGCTCTTCGGTGGCGCGATCCTCCAGCTCGGCACGACGAAGCACCACGACGCCTACCTCTCGAGGCTCGTCCGCGGCGAGCTCCTCGGCTGCTTCGCGATGACCGAGACCGGCCACGGCTCCAACGTCGCGGCACTCGGGACGGTCGCGCGCTACGACGCCGGAGCCCAGGAGTTCGAGATCACCACGCCGGACGAGAGCGCACGCAAGGACTACATCGGCAACGCCGCCGAGCACGCCCGGCTGGCGGTGGTGTTCGCCCAGCTCGAGGTCGCCGGCAGCTCGCAGGGCGTCCACGCGTTCGTCGTACCGATCCGGGACGAGGACGGTGCGGTGCTGCCGGGGATCCGGATCGAGGACGACGGGCCCAAGATCGGCCTGAACGGTGTCGACAACGGCCGGATCCGGTTCGACCGGGTGCGGGTCCCGCGCGAAGCGCTCCTCGACCGGTACGCCGAGGTCACCGAGGCCGGCGTCTACGAGTCGCCGATCGACAACCCGGACCGGCGCTTCTTCACGATGCTCGGCACCCTGGTGCAGGGGCGGGTCTGTGTCGGAGGGGCGGCGATCAACGCGAGCAAGGTGGCGCTGTCGATCGCCGTGCGCTACGGGCTCGAACGCCGGCAGTTCGGCAGTCCGGGTGGCCCGGAGGAGCTGCTGCTCGACTACGGCCTGCACCAACGCAGGCTGTTGGTCCCGCTGGCCCGCACTTATGCGCTGCACTTCGCCCAGGAGGTGCTCGCCGGGCAGCTGCACGCGGTGTTCTCCGCGACGGAGGAGGTCGACGAGCACACCCGTCGGGCGCTCGAGTCGCGTGCGGCCGGCACGAAGGCGCTCGGCACCTGGCACGCCAGCCGGACGATCCAGGAGTGCCGCGAGGCGTGCGGTGGCGCCGGCTACCTCTCGGCCAACCGGTTCGACGCCTTGCGGGCCGACACCGACGTGTTCACCACCTTCGAGGGTGACAACCACATCCTGCTGCAGCTGGTCGCCAAGGGCCTGCTCACCGACTACTCCTCGTCCTTCGGCGAGCTCGACCAGCTCGGGATGGTCCGGTTCGTCGCCGGGCTCGCCGTGGAGACGGTGATCGAGAGGATGTCGGTGCACAAGGTCGTCGAGCGGATCAAGGACGTGCTGCCGGGCGGCGACGAGGAGTGGGACCAGGAGGCCGGGCTCGCCGACCCGGCGTACCAGCTGGCGATGTTCCGGTGGCGCGAGGAGCACATGCTGGCCGGGGTCGCGCGCCGGCTCAAGCGTGGGATGGACTCGGGCATGGACCCGGCCGAGGTCTTCAGCCGGTGCCAGGACCACGTGATCGGAGCGGCGCGGGCGCACGCCGAGCGGCTCGTGCTCGAGGCGTTCGTCGACCGCACCGCCGCGATGCCCGCCAGCGCCAACAAGGTCGCGCTGAACCTGCTCTGCGACCTCTTCGCGCTCAGCACGATCGAGGACGACCGGGCCTGGTGGATGGAGCACGGCCGACTGTCCTCGGCCAGGGCGAAGGCGATCAGTCGCGAGGTCGACACGCTGTGCCGGCGGGTGCGACCGATCGCCCGAGACCTGGTCGACGCGTTCGGCGTACCGGCCGAGATGCAGGACGTGGAGATGATGGCCTGATGCTCGATCGACTCCGACTTCCCGGCTTCGGCGGCTGGCACGACGACCCGCTGTGGGCGTCGTTCTACGACTGGTCGGTCGAGCACTCGCACGTGGGCGGCGCGCTCTGGAAGCTGGGAATCGGCAGCGAGCTCAGCCGGCTCTACGACGCGGCGGCGGAGATCGGGCGCCAACCAGCCGGCTCCGCCGTACTCGACATCCCCTGCGGCGGCGGCGTGGCGCTACGCGGCCTCCGGCCGGACCAGGGGATCCGGTACGTCGCCGCGGACATCGCCCAGGCGATGCTCGACCGCACGATGATGGCGGCGCGGCGGAGCGGCGTCGCGGACCAGGTCGAGCCGCGGATCGCCGACGTGGGCGCCCTGCCCTTCGAGGACGGGGAGTTCGACCTGGTCGTGTCGTTCACCGGTCTGCACTGCTTCTCGGACCCGCACCGGGCTGTGCGCGAGATGGGCCGGGTGACGCACGCCGGCGGCGTACTCACCGGCAGCGCGCTGCTCAACACACCACCGTTGTCCCACGCCGGCCTCCGGACGATCCCCCTGCGCCAGGTCGGCCGGCTCTCCGGGCTCCTCGGCCCCAGCGCGACCGCCCTCGAGGTGCGCACTTGGCTCGCCGAGGCCGGCTTCACCGACATCACCCTCGAGATGTCCGGTGCGATGGGTTACTTCCGCGCTACCCGTCGTTGAGTTGGGCGTCCGTTCCCGTTGAGTTGGGCGTGCGCTCCCGTTCAGTTGGGCGTGCGTACCTGTCGAGTTGGGACCCTGTGTCCCGCAAACCGGCGGTCACGATGGGGGCACGAGTTCGACGGAAGCCAACTCCCAACTCGACGGAAACCACCTCCCAACTCAACAGGAACCAACCCCCAACTCGACGATCAGTGGGGGAAGGGGTTGAGCTTGAAGCGCTCGAAGGAGGCGCGGACCTCGGCCTCGGCTTCGGTGCGACCCACCCACTCGGCGCCTTCGACGGACTTGCCAGGCTCGAGGTCCTTGTAGACCTCGAAGAAGTGCTGGATCTCGAGCAGGTCGAATTTCGGGAAGTGGTTGATGTCGCGGATGTGCTCCATCCGCGGGTCCAGGGTCGGCACGCAGAGGACCTTGTCGTCCCCGCCGGCCTCGTCGGTCATCCGGAACATCCCGATCGCGCGGCACTTGATCAGGCAGCCGGGGAAGGTCGGCGTCTGCAGGACAACCAGGGCGTCCAGCGGGTCGCCGTCCAGGCCGAGGGTGTTCTCGATGTAGCCGTAGTCCTCGGGGTACGCCGTCGAGGTGAACAGCATCCGGTCGAGCCGGATCCGCCCGGTCTCGTGGTCGACCTCGTACTTGTTGCGTGAGCCCTTCGGGATCTCCACGAGTACGTCGAACTCCACGGCGTTTCCTTCCGCTCACTGATGACCGGGCTAGTCTCGCGCAGAACAACGCGGATCGGTGAATCACGAGGGGTCGAAAATGGGCGTGGGTGAGCAAGACCACGCGCCGCCAGCGCCGCCCCGACCGCGTCGCCGCCGCGTCCGGGCCGTGCTCGGCTGGCTGCCCGAGATCCTGGTCGTCGTGCTGGTCGGCTCCGCGACTGCGAACCTCGCCTTCGACCTCGATGCCCGCTGGTTCGGGCTCGACCACGCGGCCACCACCCCGGCGCAGGTGCCGCCGCCCGCCGGGCTCGACCTGGCAGCCGGCACGCTCGCGCCGCCGGTCGCGTCGTCGTCGCCGGGAGGTCCTCTCGATCCGGCAGCGGTGCGTGCCGCGATCGCGCCGTACGTCGGCGATCCCGCCTTGGGCCGCCACGTCGACGTCGCGGTGAGTTCGCTCGGCTCGGGTCAGGTCGTCTACCGAAGCGGCGGTGGCGCGATCACGCCGGCGTCGACGACCAAGCTGCTCACCACGGCAGCCGCGCTGTCCGCCCTCGGCCCCGACTCGCGCTTCCGCACCGTCGTGCGCGACTCGGGCGCCCGGATCGTCCTGGTCGGCGGCGGTGACCCGTTCCTCGCCAGCAGCCGCGCAGCCGCGAAGGGCCTCTACCCGGTCCGCGCGACGCTCGAGGAGCTGGCGGCCCGGACGGCGGCCGCGCTCGTCGCGCAGGGGCGCACCACGGTCAGACTGTCGTACGACGACACCCTGTTCACCGGACCGAAGGTCAACCCGGCCTGGCCGGCGTCGTACCTCCCAGAAGACGTCGTCCCCCCGATCACGGCGCTCTGGGCCGACGAGGGCCGGGACGCGGCCGGTCACTACGTCTCTGATCCGTCCCACACGGCGGCCGCGACGTTCGCCGCCGAGCTCGCGGCCCACGGCATCACGGTCACCGGTGCCATCCGGACCGGAGCGGGCACGGCGACGGGCCCCGAGATCGCTGACGTCCAGAGCGCACCGCTGCGCCAGATCGTGGAGCACACCCTCGCGGTCTCGGACAACAACGCGGCGGAGGTGATCGGCCACCACGTCGGCCTCTCGGTTCGCCACGACGCCTCCTTCGCGGGCGGGGTCGGCGCCGTCATGCAGGTCCTGGAGCAGCTCGGCGTGCCCACGACCGGCTCGACCGTGTACGACGGCAGCGGCCTCTCCCGTCACAACCGGCTCACCGCGGACACGCTTCTCGGGGTGCTCCGGGTCGCCTCCTCGCCCGACCACCCCGAGCTGCGAGCGGTCGTCACCGGGTTGCCGGTCGCTGGCTTCACCGGGTCACTCCAGTGGCGCTTCGACGACGCCCCCGCGGCGGCGCGCGGTCGTGTTCGCGCGAAGACCGGGACCCTCACCGGCGTGAGTGGACTCGCGGGCCTGGTCACCGACGTGGACGGCAACCGGATGGCGTTCGTCGCGATCGCCGACCAGGTCGCCCGTCCGCAGACGCTGGCCGCTCGCCACGACCTCGACCTGATCGCCGGTGCCCTCGGCGCCTGCCACTGCTCTGGTCCGACCTCGTAGGGTCGTGGTCATGGACGACGCCGGCTCCTCGATGATCGACTGGGACCTCGCCGTACGGGTGGGCTCCCGACTCGCCGGTGACGGACCCCAGGTCTCGCGCGACCAGGCCACCGATGTCGTCGAGGAGCTGCGCACCGGGGCGGAGAAGTCGACACCGCTGGTGCGCGACTTCACCGGCCTCGTCGCGCAGGAACGGACCGCTCCCGTGCTGGTCGTCGACCGACCCGGCTGGATCCGGGCGAACGCGGACGGTTTCTCCACGCTGATCGGGCCGATCGTCACGAAGCTGCAGGAGAGGAAGGGGCCGCCGTCGGCGCTCACCGAGGCGATCGGGTCGCGGGTCACCGGGGCCGAGCTCGGGCTCATGCTCGGCTTCCTCGGCGGCAAGGTGCTCGGCCAGTTCGACCCGTTCCACGAGGCTCCGGATGCGGCTGGCCGGCTGCTGCTGGTCGCGCCGAACATCGTCCAGGCCGAGCGCGACCTCGCCGTCGACGAGCACGATTTCAGGCTGTGGGTGTGCCTGCACGAGGAGACCCACCGGGTGCAGTTCACAGCCGTCCCGTGGATGCGCGACCACCTCCGGTCGCTCGTGGCCGAGATCGTCGGCTCGATGGAGACCGATCCGGGTCGGTTGCTGTCAGAAGGCATCTCCCGCGTGGGCGAGCTGGTGTCGGGCAAGAGCGAGGGCAGCCTGATCGACCTGGTGTCGAGCCCGGAGCAGAAGCTCGTGATCGACAAGATCACCGGCGTGATGAGCCTGCTCGAGGGCCATGCCGACGTGGTCATGGACGGCGTGGGCCCCGGAGTCATCCCGACCGTGGCCGACATCCGCGCGAAGTTCACCAAGCGGCGTCAAGGCGTCGGCACCCTCGACCGGCTGCTGAGGCGCCTGCTCGGCCTCGACCAGAAGATGGCGCAGTACCGCGACGGGGCGGTCTTCGTGCGTCGTACCGTCGAGGCGGTCGGCATGGACGGCTTCAACGCCGTCTTCGCCGAGCCGGCCAACCTGCCCGGCAAGGACGAGATCCACGACCCGGCCGCCTGGGTCCGGCGCGTCCACGGCTGATGTCCCTGCACCCGTCGCTGGCCGCGGTGAGGGCCGGCGTACGACGTGCGGTGGCCGACCTCGAACCGGGTGCCACCCTCCTGGTCGCGTGCTCCGGCGGCGCGGACTCCCTCGCCCTGCTCGCGGCCGCGGTCTTCGAGGGGCACAAGGCGTCGCACCGCGTCGTCGGGGTCACCGTCGACCACGGGCTCCAGGAGGGCTCAGCCGGACGGGCCGAGGCCGTCGCCACGCAGATGCGCTCCCTCGGCGTGGACGAGTCCGCGGTGGCGACGGTGACCGTGGACGCTCCGGGCATCGGCCCCGAGGCGGCTGCGCGGGAGGCACGGTACGGCGTGCTCGGCGAGCTCGCGGAGCGGTTCGGCGCCGAGCTGGTGCTCCTGGGGCACACCCTCGACGACCAGGCCGAGACCGTGCTGCTCGGCCTGGCGAGGGGCTCCGGTGCGCGGTCGCTCGCCGGGATGCGTCCGCAGTTCGACCGGTTCCGCCGGCCCCTGCTCGCCGTGAGCCGCACCGACACCGAGACGGCGTGCACGGTCGACGGCATCGAGTGGTGGACCGATCCGCACAACAGCGACCCGCGATTCGCGCGCTCCCGTGTCCGCACGGTCGTCCTGCCGACCCTCGAGCACGAGCTCGGTCCCGGGGTGACCGCAGCGCTGGCCCG
>Ga0070659_100001656_pt1 | contig 16046 bp, 15 predicted proteins | sample KBSC23metaG_FD_64666 | JGI IMG/M metagenome (GOLD analysis project Ga0070659, IMG submission 64666) | Corn rhizosphere microbial communities from Kellogg Biological Station, Michigan, USA - KBS C2-3 metaG | ecosystem: Host-associated > Plants > Roots > Rhizosphere > Soil ... | reverse complement strand
CGGGTAGTAGCCATCGGGCGTGCCGCGTCCGTCCGCCTGGTGGCACGTGGCGCAGTTGCCGAGATACAGGCGTGCGGCATCGATGGTGGTTTCGATGGGCTTGCCGCGCAGCGCCGTCACGTCGGTGGCGGGCTTGCCCCAATCCTGGCGCGCGCGTTCCAGGTTATTGCTCACGGCCGGCACGGTGCGCAGGTATTCAGCGATGGCCTGAACGTCCTGCGTCGTCATGCGCGAGAAGCTGTGCTGCACGGCCTCGCCCATCGGCCCCGCGGCCTGCGCCACGCCGGGCAGGCTGCCGGTGCGCAGGTACTGCACGAGCTGTTCGGGTTTCCACGCGCCGATGCCGCTGGTCGGGTCCGAGGTGATGTTGAACGCCGTCCAGCCCGCCAGCGTGGAACCGGCCAGGTAACCCTTGCCGCGCTCGTCCATCGCCTTCTCCTGCATGGCAAAACCACGCGGCGTGTGGCACGTGCCGCAGTGTGCCAGCCCCTGCGTGAGATACGCGCCGCGATTCCACGTCGGCGACTTGTCACCCTTGGGGACGTACGGCTCGCTCTTCAGGAAGACGAGGTTCCACAGCTTGAGCGGCCAGCGCATGTTCAGCGGCCAGCGGATCGTGCTCGGCGGTGGCTCGTTCTGCACGGCCGGCACGCCGTAGCGGAAGTACGCATAGAGGTCGCGCATGTCCGCATCGTTGATCTTCGCGTACGACGGATACGGCATGGCCGGATACAAGTTGTCGCCATCGTCGTCCACGCCCTTGCGCACGGCGCGTTCGAAATTTTCGTAGCTCCATTTGCCGATGCCGGTCTTCTGGTCGGGCGTGATGTTGCTGCTGTAGATCGTGCCCAGCATCGGGATCGGCATCGGCAAACCGCCCGCGAACGGCTTGCCGCCGGGTGCGGTGTGACACGCCGCGCAATCGGCGGCAATGGCGAGGTATTCGCCGCGCTTGATCTGCGCAGTATCGGCGGGCGTGTCCTTGGCCCATGCGTTGGCCACCAGGCCGGAAAGCAACAGCATGGAGAAGGTGGCGATCGTTCGCATGTCACGCCTCCTTCTTCAGTTGATCGGCAATGCGCAGGGCGAGCGCCGCGATGGTCAGCGTCACGTTGACGGTGCCCACGGTCGGCATGGTCGAGCTGCTGCTAATGAAGAGGTTCGGGTGGTCGAACGTGCGGCAATCCTTGTCGACCACGGAATCTTTCGGGTCGGCGCCCATGATGGTGGCGCCGGTGATGTGGTTGTTGGGCGCGAAGTCGTCGTGGAACTGCACGTCGGTGCCGCCCAGCACCTTAGCCGCCGTGGCGTACACCTCGCGCGTATGCACCGCGCTGCGTTTGACGTAATCGTCGATGTGGTACGTGATCTCCGGGCGCGGAATACCGATGGCATCCACCTCCGTCGCGCTCGGCACGATGCGGTTCTCGGGCAGCGGCAGAATCTCGTGAAAGCTGTCGAACTGCACGTAGCGCGCAGACTGATCGCGAATGCGCGCGTCCAACTCGGCCGGCTTGATCAGCTTGCCTTCCTTGAAGATGCGCTGCGTCTCCTGCTCGATGCGCGACATGTTCGACAGATGCAGCTTCTTGCCCGCCTGCGTGGCGCGGAACGGCCCGTCGCGAAAACCGATCAGCGACGTCATTTCCTGCGGGCCGCGCCCGGGCCACAGTTTGCGGTCGGCATAGAAGCTCACGCCGGTGCCGGGGTGGTCCATCAGGTTGCGGCCGACCATGTCGGAACTGTTGCCGACGCCCTTTGGGAAGTTCTGGCTGGTCGACATCAGCATCAGCTTGGGCGTTTCGATGCCGTTGGCGGCCAACACGAACCACTTGCCTTCCACGCGGTGCTCAACACCTTTCTCGTCCTTGTAGCGTGCGGCCACGATGCGCTTGTTGGCGCCCACTTCCAGCTTGAAGACCACGGCGTTTTCGATCAGGCGTGCGCCGGCCTGCTCGGCTTTCTCCACGTGGAAGATGCCGTTGTACATTGCGCCGATCGGGCAGATCGGCATGCAGTTGTTGTTGCCGCAGCAGGTCGGGCGGCCGTCGTACGGGCGGCTGTTGCGCGCCACGGGTTCGGTCACCACGTGGAAGTTCGCGTCATGCGCGTTGAGCGCTTCCTTGATCGTGCGTTCATTGAACGACAGCGGCAATGGCGCCATCGGATACGGCTGGCTGCGCGGTGAGCCCAACTCCTCATCGTTCGGCCCCCAGACGCCGAGCGCCGCTTCAGCGAGACCGTAGTAGCGCTCCAGATCCTGATATTGAAGCGGCCAATCCCGCGCGATGCCGTACACGCTGCGCAGCTTGAAATCGTTCGGAATAAAGCGCCACGCAGATGCTGCCCAATGCCACGTCGTGCCGCCCACCGCGCGGATGTATTGCGAGTTGAATTGATGCTCGCCCTTGAGGACGAGGTAGTTGTTGGGCGGCCCATATTCCGGATGCGGCGCCCACGGCGTGGACGGATACGGCGCCATGAAGTCCATCTTGTCCGCCTGGTTGCGGAAGCGCTCGACGATCTCCCAGCGCGGCAGGCGCGGGCCGGCTTCGAGCATCAGCACCGACTTGCCCGCACGTGCCAGCTCGTACGCCACCAGCGCGCCGGCCACGCCGGAGCCCACCACCACAATGTCGGCTTGTTGGCCGGTTTGTTCGGATTGAGCCATCAGGCTTGCCTCTCGACAGGGGGCTCAGCCCAGAAGCCGGGCTGGTTGGGGCAATACGTGCGGATGACCAGCGTGTCGGACACCACGCCGTACATCAGCGCCTGCTCGTACGTGACGACGTTGCCGTCGACCACGCCCAGATACCACGCCTCCAGAATCCGCAGCGCGGCCTTCTGCTGCGCGTCGGAGAGCGAGCCTGCTGCCAGTGCCTGCGCCAGCGGCCGCAATTGCCCGGAAAAGCCAGCGCCGGACTTGCCCAGCGCCGCCAGCAGCCGTGTGCCAACCGCACGGTCCAGCGCCGGCCGGCCGGTGAGCGCTTGTGACAGCGCCATGAACGCATCCAGCGATTCACCAGGCGCCTGAGCCACCGCGCGCAGTACCTGCGAGCCCACCAGCCCGGCCGTAGCCAACGCCAGCGTGCCCTGCAGCCACTGGCGGCGCGTCAGGCCGGCGGGGGGGTCAGGAGAATGGGAACGGAGGGCCATTTCGACATCCTGTTGAAACTTTTGCGGGGGGAATAGCAAGCACCTCGGCCGGGCATCCTTGACTAGCCAATATAGGCGGCGCGGAACGGATCGCCAGAACACCGCCCCAAGCGCAAACCGTGCCAGCTCTTTGCGTGCGCGCAAACGGCGGTCGGCGGTGTTTGTCTATACTCGGCCCGTTGCTACGCCGCATCCTCTGCGCACCATGACTTCCATTGCCGATATCCGCACCGAATACGCCCGCGCCTCGCTCGACGTTGTTGATGTCGATGCCAACCCCCTGCGCCAGTTCCGCCGCTGGTTTGACGAAGCGCTCAAGGCCGAAGTGGCGGAGGTCAACGCCATGACACTCGCCACGGTCGACCCGCAGGGCCAGCCGTCGGCGCGCATCGTCCTGCTCAAGAATCTGGACGAGCGCGGTTTCACCTTCTTCACCAACTACGCCAGCCACAAGGGCGAGGAACTGGCCGCCAACCCGCATGCCGCGCTGTTGTTCCACTGGATCGGGCTGGAGCGACAGGTGCGCGTCCAGGGCGTCGTCGAAAAGGTGAGCGACGCTGAAAGCGATGCCTACTACCATTCGCGCCCGCTTGGCTCGCGCCTGGGCGCCTGGGCTTCGGAGCAAAGCAGCGAAGTGCCCGACCGCGCCACGCTGGAAGCGCGCGAAGCCGAATACAGCCAGCGTTTTGGCGATGCCCCGCCGCGCCCGCCGCACTGGGGCGGTTATCGCTTGCTGCCCGAGCGGCTGGAGTTCTGGCAAGGCCGGCCCTCGCGCCTGCACGATCGGCTGGAATATCGCAAGCAAGCGGACGGCAGCTGGAGCATCGTTCGACTCGCCCCCTGACTAAGCAGCCAACCCGCCCACATGCAATGGTTTATTGCGCATTGCGCCATGGCGGCACGCCCCTTGCTGGCGGTAGATCAGGCCAGGTGGTGCCGTAAGACCCGCACAGCACAATGGGAAAGTTTGTCGTAAGCTAATGTGATCCGTTCGGGCCGCAATCCGATGGCCGTCCCGAACATTTGCACATCAGGGAGGCGTCGACATGTTTTTCCAACAGGCGATTGACCGCAAACTCGAACAGTGGATCAAGGACATCCGCGAGTCTGCCAACCTCCCGCTACGCCTGCGGTTATGGAACGGCGATCAGTACGAACTGGGCCGTTTCGAGCAACCCCGCGTCACGCTCACCGTGCGCGAAGCCAGCGCCCTGCCGCTGCTGCTAGCCCCCACGCTCAACAACCTCGGCGAAGCCTACGTGCAGGGAAAAATCGACCTGGACGGCAAGCTGACCGACATCATCAACGTCGGCTACGGCCTGGCGACCTCAGCCGCAGCCCGCAGCGGCGACGCGCTGGCCCGTGTGGTACGCCACTTCGCCCACACGAAGCAAGGCGACAAGGAATCGATCCAGTACCACTACGATGTCTCCAACGACTTCTACAAGCTGTGGCTGGACCAGAACATGGTCTACTCCTGCGCCTACTTCGAGAACGGCAACGAAACGCTCGACGAAGCGCAGCTCAAGAAGATCGACCACATCCTCACCAAGATCCGCCTGCAGCCTGGGCAGACGCTGCTCGACATCGGCTGCGGCTGGGGTGCGCTGGTCCTGCGAGCGGCGCAGAAGTACGGCGCGCGCTGCCTGGGCGTGACGCTGTCGCAGAATCAATACGACCTCGCCACCGAGCGCGTGCGCGCCGCCGGCTTGCAAGACCAGATCGAAATCCGCATCCAGGATTACCGAGACCTCACCGGCCAGTTCGACCGCATCACCAGCGTCGGCATGTTCGAGCACGTCGGGCGCAAGAACCTGCCGGGCTATTTCCGCCGCATGCATGACCTGCTCGCCGACGGCGGTGTCGCCATGAACCATGGCATCACGTCGTCTGACTCGGCCGGCGGCGAAACCTCGATGGGCGGCGGCGATTTCATCGACCGCTATGTCTTCCCGCAGGGCGAGCTGCCGCATATCTCGCTGGCGCTCAGCGCCGCGCAGGACGGCGGCCTGGAGGCGCTTGACGTCGAAAGCCTGCGCCGCCACTATGCGCGCACGCTTGAGCACTGGGCCGAGCGCTTCGAGGCCAACGGCGAAACCATTCGCGCGATGGTCGGCGAGAAGAAATACCGCATCTGGCGCGTCTACCTGGCCGGCTGCGCGCACGCCTTTGACGCCGACGAGATCTCGATCTTCCAGACCGTCCTGCAGAAGGCCGGCAAGTCGGCGACGTCGATCCCGTGGTCGCGCCGCTATATCTACGCGTGACCATTTGACAGCAAGCTCGCCCATCGACGATCTGTTCGGCGCGCCGCCCGCTCCCAGCGACAACGCGGCCGCCGAATCGACGAAACTCGAAGCCAAACCCAAGCGCTCCACCACCCGCCAGGGCGTGCAACCGGCCACGGTTTCGCCGGAGGTGGCCGCGCTCGCGCAGCGCCTGCCGCGCGGGCTGCGCATCGGTACCTCGTCGTGGTCGTATCCGGGGTGGGATGGGCTGGTGTATGCGGGCGAGTATTCGGATTCGATGCTGGCGCGCAAGGGCTTGGCGGCCTACGGCAAACATCCGCTGCTGCGCACGGTCAGCATCGATCGTGGCTTCTATTCGCCGATTCCGCTTGCAGACTACGTGGCCTACGCGGCCAGCGTGCCGGAAGATTTCCGTTTTGCCGTGAAGGCGACTTCCGCCGTATGCGATGCGTGGATTCGCGAATCGGACGGCCGTGGCCGCATGGCCAATCCCGCCTTTTTGAACGCTGAATTTGCGATCCGCGATTTTGTCGACCCGGCCACGCGCGGGCTCGGCATACGCTGCGGGCCGCTGGTGTTTCAGCTCTCGCCGCTGGGCGCGCTGGCCGAAGATGCGACCGGCTTTGTCGAACGGCTCGAAGCGTTTCTTGCCGCGTTGCCGCCGCTCGATCCGCAGCTCACTCCGGATGCGGTCTATGCAGTGGAACTGCGTGACGCGACGCTGCTCACGCCGCGCTTCATCAAAATGCTGCGCGCGGCTGGCGTGCGTTATTGCGTCGGCTTGCATGAGCGGATGCCGGCGGCCGATCGGCAAGCCGCGGCTGTTGCACTGTTGGATGAAGGCGCGGGCGGCCCGCTCGTGGTGCGCTGGAACCTGAACAGCCGGTACCGCTATGCGCAGGCCGAAGCGGCGTACAAACCGTTCGACAAGCTGGTCGACGAAGATCCGTTCTCGCGCGAGACGCTGGCCGACATGGCGGTCGCCGCGCTCGCAGCCGGACGCAAAGTGACGATCCTGGTCAGCAACAAGGCGGAAGGATCCTCGCCGCTGTCGTGCATCAAGCTGGCCGAGGCCATCGCCGCGCGCTTGCCGGCAGACGCGGCGTAGCCTCAGCCTTCCCTCTTAGCCCTGCAAGCGGTGCGCGAACTGCTTGCGGAACTTCGCCACCTTGGGCGAGATGACGAACGCGCAGTAGCCCTGCGCCGGGTGGTCGCGGAAGTAATTCTGATGTTCATCTTCCGCGCGCCAGAAGGTCACCTTGCCATCGGCGGCATCCACCAGTTCGGTCACGATGGGCGCTTCAAAGATGTCGCTGGCGCCCAACTCGGCAATGGCCGTGCGCGCGGTCGCCAGTTGCTCGGGCGTTTGCGCAAAGATGGCCGAGCGGTACTGCGGGCCGATGTCATTGCCCTGGCGATCCGGCGTGGTCGGGTCGTGGATGGCGAAGAAGATATCGAGAATCTCGCGATACGGAATCACCGTCGGGTCAAATTGCACCTTCACAACTTCTGCGTGACCCGTATCTGCGTTGCATACGGCGCGGTAGCTGGGGCGATCGACGTGGCCGCCGGCATAGCCGGACACCACGCTGCGCACGCCCTGCACCTGCTGGAAGACGGCTTCCAGGCACCAGAAGCAGCCTCCGCCCAGGACGGCGGTTTCAAGGGCGCGTTGTTCAGTCATTTTGGGATCTCCTGCAAGGTTGATTGGGCTGCAAGGTCGGGCTGACATCAGTCGGCCGAGGGCGCCAATCCTGACACAAGCGCTGACACGAGCACTGACACGTGTGCGCGGCATCACGCAAAGCCCTACGCGCGGGCGGCCTATGGGGGTGTCCGTTACAATTGAATATCACTCTCGATTGTTTGCATGGATCACCACGGAGCCATTCCCATGGATGCGCGCGACAGCGAATCTCCTGCGCGCGAGCTGTCGGCGGCTGGCCGCGCCGCCCCGCCCGATTTTGATGCCGCGCATTTCCGGCATGCGCTGTCCCAGTTTGCCACTGGTGTGACGGTTGTCACCACGCGCTCGGAAGGCGGCCACGGCAAGCCGGCGTTCGTCGGCGTGACGGCCAGCTCGTTCAATTCGGTGTCGCTCGACCCGCCGCTGGTGCTGTGGAGCCTGGGCACGCAGGCGAATTCATTCCCGCTGTTCCACAGCGGCTCGCACTACGTGATCAACATCCTGGCGGCCGAGCAGTTGGACCTGTGCAAGCGCTTTGCCACGCTCAAGGGCGATCGCTTCGCCAACATCGACTACCGCCTGAGCCCGACCGGCCTGCCGATCCTCGCGCAGTCGCTGGCGTGGTTCGAATGCCATAACCGCAGCCGCTACGACGAAGGCGACCACGTCATCTTCGTCGGAGAAGTGGAGCGCTGCGGCGTGGTGGATCCGGCTGGTGCGCCGCTGGTGTTCCATCGCGGCGCGTTCTCGTCGCTCACGTCCATCGAATAGTCGTTCGATCGCTCAATCGCTCAATCGTCAACGGGGGCCCGCCGACTTCTGCGGTGCCTCCGCCTCGATCCCCCAATCGCCGAATTCATACCAGTCGTCGCCGAGCAACTCGGCCGGGTGCTGCGTGCGGCCCGAGCCGTTGCCGCAGCCCAATGCATCGGTGGAGCAATACTTGTCGCAGCCCCAGCAGATGCGCTCGGGGTGCACAGGATGCAGCGGAAACTTCTTGGCCATGGCCGGCTCCGGTCGACAATCGACAACACAGGGCCACTATCCGCACATGCCGCCAGTAGGGGATTGATCCTCGTCAGAAACTAGCCAGCCCGCTTTACCGCCCTTGCTTGCGCTTGGCGCTCGGCTCCAATGGCCGCACGCCTCGCGCCTCCATCAGCAGCGCCAGCCCGCCGTCGCGGTCCTTGATCGTGCGCAGAACGATGTTGGAGCGGATGTCCATCACGCCCGGCGTCTTGTACAGCCGCTCGATGATGAACTCCGAGTAGTGCTGCAGCGTCGGCGCCTGCACGCGCAGGATGTAGTTGCAATCCCCGGTGATGATGTACGCGGCCACGATCTCAGGCCAGCTCTGCACGGCGGCCATGAAAGTCTCGTGCCAGCCGGTCACGTCCTGCCGCATCGACACCTGCACGATGGCTTCCAGCTCCAGCCCGAGCGCCGCTCGGCCGAGCTGTGCCCGGTAGCCAGTGATGGCGCCGCCCTCCTCCAGCATCCGCACGCGCCGCAGACACGCCGACGGCGACAGCGCCACGCGCTCGGCCAAGTCCTGGTTGCTGATGCGACCGTCCTCCTGCAAGACCTGGAGAATGCGCAAATCTGTGGTGTCGAGTTGCATCTGTCGTGGTTCTTTGCATGGTTTTGTCGATATGTTGAATTTTATGCGAATCCAACGAGACCGCACGCACGAATATGCAAACCCATTGCGCGTGGATTTCCCTATCATTTCGGCACGGATTCACGCTTTTTCACACGCGTTTTCAGCCTGGGAGTTGCCTTGGAACGCACTTTGTGGGACATCAGCCCCGCCCTCTCGCCGGCCTCGCCCACGTGGCCCGGCGACACGCCGTTTTCGCAGGAAATTGCGTGGAAGCTGGAAGGTGACTGCCCGGTCAACGTGGGGCGGATCACGCTGTCGCCGCACACGGGCGCGCATGCGGATGCGCCGCTGCACTATCACGCAGATGGTGCGGCCATCGGGCAAGTGCCGCTGGACGCCTACCTCGGCCCGTGCCGCGTCATCCACTGTGTGGGCGTTGCGCGCGTCGAGCCTGAGCATGTGCGCGACGCGTTGACTCGTGCGTTACCGCTGCCGCCGCGCGTGCTGCTGCGCACGTACGCACAGATGCCGCAAACCACGTGGGACGACCACTTCGCCGCCGTCGCACCTGAGACCATCGAGCTGCTGGCCGCGCACGGCGTCAAGCTGATCGGCGTCGACACAGCCTCGCTCGACCCGCAGACCTCCAAGACCATGGACGCGCACCACGCCGTCGGCAAACACGGACTCGCCATCCTCGAAGGGCTGGTGCTCGACGACGTGCCCGCCGGTGACTACGAACTGATCGCACTGCCGCTGAAGTTCGCCACGCTCGATGCGAGCCCCGTGCGCGCCGTGCTGCGCCGCCTGCCCTGATCCACAGAACACCCCACCGCTTTCTACGCCCCCACACCGACATGACCATTACCCGAAACGCCTGCCTCGAACGCGACGCGGCCGACCCCATCGCGCCGCTGCGCGATGCCTTTGCGCTGCCCGACGGCGTGATCTACCTGGACGGCAACTCGCTCGGCGCCCGCCCCAAGGCTGCGCTTGCGCGCGCGCAGGAAGTCGTCGCCAGCGAATGGGGCGACGGCCTGATTCGCAGCTGGAACCAGTCCGGCTGGTTTGAGTTGCCGCGCCGTCTGGGCAACAAGCTTGCCCCGCTGGTTGGCGCGCGCGAAGACGAAGTGGTCGTCACGGACACCACGTCGATCAATCTGTTCAAGGTGCTGGCTGCCGCGATCCGCGTGCAGCGTGAAGACGCGCCGAATCGCAAGATCATCGTCTCGGAAACGCATAACTTCCCGACCGACCTGTACATCGCCGAAGGTCTGGCCGACTTGCTGCGCGATGGCTACAAGCTGCGCCTGATCGATTCGCCCGAGGAGTTGGAAGGCGCGCTAGGCGATGACGTTGCCGTGACGATGCTCACGCACGTGAACTACAAGAGCGGGCACATGTACGACATGGCCGCCGTCTCGGCGCTGGCGCACAAGCACGGCGCGCTGGCGATCTGGGACTTGGCGCACTCGGCCGGCGCGGTGCCCGTTGACTTGCACGCAGGCGGCGCCGATTACGCCATCGGCTGCACATACAAATACCTGAACGGTGGCCCCGGCTCGCCGGCCTTCGTGTGGGTAACGCCGGCTCTGCGCGAGCGCTTCTGGCAACCGCTGTCGGGCTGGTGGGGCCACGCACGGCCGTTCGCAATGGAATCGCGCTACGACGCTGGCGCGGGCATTGGTCGCTTCCTGTGCGGCACGCAGCCGATCACATCGATGGCGATGGTCGAATGCGGGCTCGACATCTTTGCGCAGACCTCGATGACCGAACTGCGCGCCAAGTCGCTCGCGCTGACCGATCTCTTCGTCACGCTGGTGGAAACGCGCTGCGCGGGCTTTCCGCTCACGCTGGTTACGCCGCGTGACCACGCCGTGCGCGGCAGCCACGTCAGCTACGAGCACCCGAACGGCTATGCCGTGGTACAGGCACTGATCGCGCGCGGCGTCATCGGCGACTACCGCGAGCCGCGCATCATGCGCTTCGGCTTTACGCCGCTGTACACGAGCTTTGCCGATGTGTGGGATGCCGTGGAGGTGCTGCGCGACGTGCTCGAAACCGGCGCGTGGCAATCGGCCCAATTCAACGAACGTACGCTGGTGACCTGAGATGTCGAACCCCATTGAACCGATCAAACCCGCAGCATCGGGCTGCCCCATGCACGCTGCCCAAGGCAGCCAGGGCGAAAGCTGGCACGACGCGCAGCTCGATTTCTCGCAGTCGATGAGCTATGGCGATTACCTCGCGCTCGACCAGATCCTGAATGCGCAGCACCCGCGCTCACCGGATCACAACGAGATGCTGTTCATCGTGCAGCACCAGACCACCGAGCTGTGGATGAAGCTGATGCTGCACGAGTTGCGTGCCGCGCGTGACTGCGTGCGCAACGACAACCTGCCGCCAGCGTTCAAGATGCTGGCGCGTGTGTCGCGCATCATGGATCAGCTTGTGCAGGCGTGGAACGTGCTGGCTACGATGACGCCGCCCGAGTACTCGGCCATGCGTCCACACCTGGGGCAGTCGTCGGGCTTCCAGTCGTATCAGTATCGGGAGATCGAGTTCATCCTTGGCAACAAGAATGCGGCGATGCTCAAGCCCCATGCGCATCGGCCTGAGCATTACGAGCAGGTGAAAACGGCGTTGGAGATGCCATCGTTGTATGACGAAGCGGTGCGCTATATGGCGCGCCACGGTTTCGCTTTTGACGCGGATTGCGTGGAGCGCGACTGGTCGAGGCCGGTCACCTACAACGCTTCGGTGGAAGCCGCGTGGCTGGAGGTCTATCGCGACCCGACGCACCACTGGGAGCTGTATGAGCTGGCCGAGAAGTTTGTCGACCTGGAAGATGCGTTCCGCCAATGGCGCTTCCGTCATGTGACCACGGTTGAGCGCGTGATCGGCTTCAAGCGCGGGACTGGCGGCACTGAAGGCGTGAGCTATCTGCGGAAGATGTTGGATGTGGTGCTGTTTCCGGAGCTTTGGAAGTTGCGGACGGATTTGTGATTGGTGTTGTTGGTTCGTCCCTGTCTCATCCCCTGCCGGGGCTGACTCACTTTCTTTGTCTTGCCAAAGAAAGTAAGCAAAGAAAGGCGCGCCCGAGATGGCGAAAGATTCCTTGAATTTATGTCGCAGGGAGGGAGGGGAGGCAAACTCGCTGCGCTCAGACAGCCTCCCCTCTTTTTCCTCCCTGCAACAGAAATTCAAGGCACCATCTAGGGCATCAACGGCCAAACCTTCTGCGTGCCACTGTTGGCGCCAAGACAAGCCTCGTAGTTCGTTGGTGCGACTACATGGTTGGCTCGGCCACTTGGCCGAGTCGCGCTGCAAACTCGCGCAGCGCGGGCGCCAGCTCGGTGCGAATGCGCTCGGCATCGGCTGCTGTGTACGGCGCGCTGCAACTCGCCACATACGGCTCGCGCTGGCTCGGCGCGAAGAATGCCACCGCGCATGCGTGGATGGCCGGATGCCAGTCGCGCAGCGATACTGCATAGCCGTCGCGCACGCCGGCCTTCACGGCATCGTCTGCTGCCGCACCTTCCGCACCCCATTGCGCTGGCTGTTGCGTGCGCAGTGCCTCGTACAAGCGCTCACGCTTTGCCGGGGATAACGAGGCCAGATACGCCCGTCCCATCGAACTCGACAGCAACGACAGCCGCGAACCCACGCCCAGTCCTGCTGAACCGCTCATCGAAGGGCTGTCGTGGCGAATCGTCTCCAGATAGACCATGTCTAGCCGGTCGCGCTTACCCAGCGAGATCGACACGCCGTACTTCTGCGCAAACGCGCTCATGTGCGGGCGCGCGAGCTGGATGATGTCGCTCGAGGCGAGGTACGCGAAGCCGAGCGCCAGCACGCCGGCATCGAGCCCATATTTGCCGAGCGCCTCGTCGTAACGCAGATAGCCGAGCGAGACGAGCGTGCCCGCCAATCGGCTGACCGTGGCCTTTGGAAAGCCCGTGCGCCGCACGAATTCCTGGTTGCCGAGCAGTGTGTCGCCGGGACGGAAGGCGCGCAGCAGTTCCAGCCCGCGTGCGAGCGCCGTGACGAAGTTCGGGTCACTCGACTCAGCGGGCGAAGGCTCGAATTCCGGCTCGGGGAGACGCGTTGTGCTCATGGCAAAAAAGCCCTGGAAATCGTCGATGGTTGCGCTATGATAGCTCTAAATTTCGAAACTGTGTTCCGTATATCGGAACAGCAAAGACTCGGAGACTACTGCTGTGACTGCTCGCAACGCCTTCAACTGGGCCGATCCCCTGCTGCTCGACCAACAACTGACCGACGACGAGCGCATGGTGCGCGACGCCGCCGCGTCGTACTGCCAGGACAAGCTGCTGCCGCGCGTGCTGGAGTCGTTCCGGCATGAGAAGACCGATGCGTCGATCTTCCGCGAGATGGGTGAACTCGGGCTGCTGGGTCCGACGATCCCCGAGCAGTACGGCGGCCCCGGTCTGAACTACGTCAGCTACGGCCTGATCGCGCGTGAGGTGGAGCGCGTGGATTCGGGCTATCGCTCGATGATGAGCGTGCAGTCGTCGCTGGTGATGGTGCCGATCTACGAATTCGGCAGCGAAGCGCAGAAGCAGAAGTACCTGCCCAAGCTGGCCACCGGCGAGTGGATCGGCTGCTTCGGCCTGACCGAGCCGAACCACGGCTCCGACCCGGCGTCGATGATCACGCGCGCCAAGAAGGTCGATGGCGGCTATTCATTGTCGGGCGCCAAGATGTGGATCACCAATTCGCCCATCGCCGATGTGTTTGTCGTGTGGGCCAAGCTGCCGGATGACAACGGTGAAGACCAGATCCGCGGCTTCATTCTGGAGAAGGGCTGGAAGGGCCTCTCTGCCCCGGCCATCCACGGCAAGGTCGGCCTGCGCACCTCGATTACCGGCGAAATCGTGCTGGACGAAGTGTTCGTGCCGGAAGAGAACCTGATGCCCGGCGTGCGCGGCCTGAAGGGCCCGTTCACGTGCCTGAACTCGGCGCGCTACGGCATCGCCTGGGGCGCGTTGGGTGCGGCGGAAGACTGCTGGCACCGCGCCCGCCAGTACGTGCTGGACCGCAAGCAGTTCGGCCGCCCGCTCGCCGCCAACCAGTTGGTCCAGAAGAAGCTGGCCGACATGCAAACCGAAATCACACTCGGCCTGCAAGGCTGCCTGCGCCTGGGCCGCATGAAGGACGAAGGCACGGCGGCAGTGGAAATCACCTCGATCATGAAGCGCAACTCGTGCGGCAAGTCGCTCGACATTGCCCGCGTGGCGCGCGACATGCTGGGCGGCAACGGCATCTCGGATGAATTCGGCGTGATCCGCCACGTGGTGAACCTGGAAGTGGTGAACACTTACGAAGGCACACACGATATCCACGCGCTGATCCTGGGTCGCGCGCAGACGGGGATTCAGGCTTTCTTCTGATTGCGCTTTGTTTTTTTCGGCGGGTTGGTGCACACTCGTGCGCCTGCCGCCGCATTTCTCGCCCGTCCTGGGCACCGTTGTTCTCCTCCCCTCGCGTTATACAAGTTTGCAAATGACCGAGATACGCCACGCCGCATGAAACGGCCGTTGGCGCGCGTCTATGCTTCGCTCCAAGTGTCGGCGGATTGTTCGGCCGCACGCCCCTCACACCGATAGAACGAGCGCGCAATCCACACGCAGATTGCAGCGCCACGCGACAAAACCAATCGCGAGACAACGGTCTGGAGAATGCCAGCGCGCGTACGCAGGCACCCGCACCGATATCAAAACCAGAACAGGACACCTACGCAGGCGACCAAGATCGGCCGGCGCGGAGTCCTGCCAGGAGACAAACCACCATGGCTGAACAGTCCATTCCGTCGGTGACGGAACTCAATGCCGCCGGCTTGACTGACGCGCGCGCTGTTGATCGCTATTTCCAGATTTCCGCACGCGGCAGCACACAAAAGCGCGAGGTGGTGGCCGGCGTCACCACCTTCATGGCGATGGTGTACGCCGTATTCGTCGTGCCCGGCATGCTGGGCAAGGCCGGCTTTGACACCAGCGCGGTGTTCGTCGCGGTGTGCCTGACCACCGCGTTCGGTTCCCTGCTGATGGGCCTGTGGGCCAAGCTGCCGATCGCCATCGGCTGCGCAATTTCGCTCACGGCCTTCATGGCGTTTGGCTTGGTGCTTGGGCAGAAGCTGACGCCAGAGGTCGCACTGGGCGCCGTGTTTCTGATGGGCGTGGTCTTCACCGCCATTTCGGCCACCGGCGTGCGTTCGTGGATCCTGCGCAACCTGCCATCGGGCGTGGCACACGGTACCGGCATCGGCATCGGCCTGTTCCTGCTGCTGATTGCGTCCAATGACGTCGGTCTGGTAGTCAAGAACGCTGGCCCCGGCCTGCCCGTGGCGCTGGGCCATGTCACCGCCTTCCCGGTGATGATGTCGGTGCTGGGTCTGGCAGCCATCTTTGGCATGGAGCGTCGTCGCGTGCCGGGCGGCATTCTGATCGTGATCATCGCCATCTCGGCGCTGGGCCTGATCTTTGACCCCGCCGTGAAGTTCACGGGCGTGTTCGCGCTGCCCTCGCTCGCCGCAGCGGGTCATGCCTCGCTCATTGGTGCGATGGACATCCGCGGCGCGCTCTCCGCCGCCGTGCTGCCCGCCGTGCTGGCGCTGGTGATGACCGCTGTGTTCGACGCCACCGGCACGATCCGCGCAGTAGCTGGCCAAGCCGGTCTGCTCAACGAGAAGGGCCACATCATCAACGGTGGCCGCGCGCTGACGGCCGATTCGATCAGCTCGATCTTCTCGGCGTTCTTTGGTGGCGCGCCGGCTGCGGCTTACATTGAATCGACGGTGGGCGTCGCTGCCGGCGGTAAGACGGGCCTGACCGCAGTGGTGGTCGGCGTGCTGTTCCTGGCGGTGATGTTCTTCTCGCCGCTGGCCGGTCTGGTGCCGTCGTATGCGACCGCTCCGGCGCTGATGTACGTTGGCCTGCTGATGCTCTCGAGCGTGAGCAAGCTGCACATGGACGATATGGTCGACGCGCTGGCTGGCCTGGTCTGCGCCGTGTTCATCGTGCTCACCTGTAACATCGTCACCGGCATCATGCTCGGCTTCACCACGCTGGTGATCGGCCGTGTGGTGGCCGGCGAATGGCGCAAGCTGAACGTCGGTACCGTGGGTATCGCCGCCGCGCTGGTCGCGTTTTACGTAGGCGGCTGGGCGATCTGACCCTGAGCCGTCCTCACAAAAGACAAACCGGCCAGACCCGCAAGGGCTGGCCGGTTTTGTTTTGGTAGCGCAGTCAATCGTTTGCACAAACGCAAAAAACGCCCGGCACAAGGCCGGGCGGCAATCACACTACCAAGGAGCCGGTTACTTGTTGGG
>Ga0070659_100001654_pt1 | contig 16057 bp, 17 predicted proteins | sample KBSC23metaG_FD_64666 | JGI IMG/M metagenome (GOLD analysis project Ga0070659, IMG submission 64666) | Corn rhizosphere microbial communities from Kellogg Biological Station, Michigan, USA - KBS C2-3 metaG | ecosystem: Host-associated > Plants > Roots > Rhizosphere > Soil ... | reverse complement strand
ACATGGGACCCAACGCCGCCGCGCGCGACGCGGCCAACGCCAGCGTGCGTGCGTTCCTGCGCGAGCGGCTGCGCGACTGAGCCTTTGCGCCGCGCGTCAACCGCCGGGCTTCCTGCCAAGAACGCCCGCACCCGGTCGATCCATCGGCGTGCCCACTTCGGGCTTGCCGATTTCGATGTTCGCGGCGCCGTAGTCCTTCGTCGGAATGTTGCTGCCGGTGCGGTAGATCTTTTCCGGTTGCCAGTCGGCATCGTGTTGCGGCGACGGCGAGGCGCAGCCGGCGCAGGCCAAGGCAAGCGGCAAGCCGGCGAGCACAGCGATTCTTGCAAGCATGGTTACCCCCTGGAAAGGCTCGCATTATCGCGTAGATCGGCAACTACGTCGGCCGCGATTCGACGAATCCGGGAAATTGCGGGATGAAGGCGCGCTGCGGCCGATCGAATCGCCGAAGGCAGTACGCTTTCGACGGTTTTGGCGTCCCGCTGCTAGACTGCGGCCACATCGTCGGGGAGTTCGCGGGATGAGCCACATTGCTGCTGCGATGATTCCGATGCGGCCGGCGGAGGGCGCGAAAGCGTCCGGGGACGCCGCGTGCATGTTCGCCGTCGAGCAGTGATGCGATGGCGTACCGGGATCTGCGCGACTTTCTCGGGCAACTCGAGGCCGCCGGGGATCTGAAGCGCGTTTCCGCGAGCGTCGATCCGAAGCTCGAAATGACCGCGCTGTGCGATCGCGCGTTGCGCGCGCAGGGGCCGGCGCTGCTGTTCGAGCACCCGGCCGGCTCGTTCCATGGACCGAGCGGCGAAATCATTCCGGTCCTCGGCAACCTGTTCGGCACACCGGAACGGGTCGCGCGGGCGATGGGTGCCGAAACCGCCGACTGGCGAGCGTCGCTGCGCGCGATCGGTGAACTCCTCGCATTCCTGCGCGAGCCCGCGCCACCGAAGAGCCTCGTCGATGCATGGCGCAACACGCGTCCGGTGCTGATGAAGGTGCTCGACATGGCGCCGAAGGTACGCAGTGGCGGGCCCTGCCAGGAGGTGCTCTGGACCGGCGACGAGGTCGATCTCGCGCGACTGCCGATCCAGACCTGCTGGCCGGGTGACGCCGGTCCGCTCATCACCTGGGGGCTGACGGTGACGCGCGGTCCGCACAAGAAGCGGCAGAACCTCGGCATCTATCGCCAGCAGGTGATCGCGCGCAACAAGGTGATCATGCGCTGGCTTGCCCACCGCGGCGGCGCGCTCGATTTCCACGAGCATGCGCTCGCCGCACCGGGCACGCCGTTCCCGGTTGCGGTGGCGCTCGGTGCCGATCCTGCAACGATTCTCGGCGCCGTCACGCCGGTACCGGACAGCTTGTCGGAGTATCAGTTCGCGGGATTGCTGCGCGGCGGACGCACCGAGATCGTCAGGTGCCTGACGCACGATCTGCAGGTGCCGGCGAGCGCCGAGATCGTCCTCGAGGGGTTCATCCATCCCGATGCCAGCGATCCGACGGGCTACGAAACCGCGCTCGAAGGCCCGTTCGGCGACCACACCGGCTACTACAACGAGACCGAGCGCTTTCCCGTGTTCACGATCGAGCGCATGACGCTGCGCCGCGCTCCGATCTATCACTCGACCTACACCGGCAAGCCGCCGGATGAGCCGGCGATGCTCGGCGTGGCGCTGAACGAGGTGTTCGTGCCGCTGTTGCAGAAGCAGTATCCGGAGATCGACGACTTTTACCTGCCGCCCGAAGGCTGCAGCTATCGCCTCGCGGTCGTCGCGATGAAAAAGCAGTACCCGGGACACGCGAAGCGCGTGATGTTCGGCATCTGGAGCTTCCTGCGCCAGTTCATGTACACGAAGATGATCATCGTCACCGACGACGACGTGAACATTCGCGACTGGAAGGACGTGATCTGGGCGCTCACCACGCGCGTCGATCCGGCGCGCGACACGCTGATCGTGCCGAACACGCCGATCGACTACCTCGACTTCGCGTCACCGGTCGCGGGTCTAGGCAGCAAGATCGGCATCGACGCGACGAACAAGTGGCCGGCGGAGACGGCGCGCCAATGGGGACGCCCGATCGCGATGGACGCCGGCGTCACCGCCCGCGTCGAGGCGATCTGGAAGACGCTCGGGTGACGCTTTCGTCAGCGGCGGTTGACCAGCAGGCCGATCAGAAAGCCCGCGGCGGCCGCGGCGCCGATCGCACGCCACGGATTGTCGTGCACGTAGTCGTCGGTGACGCGGGCCGCCGCCTTCGCGCGGTCGATCGCCTCGCCTTCCATCTCCTGCAGCCGCAGCTTCGCGGCGAGGAGCTTCGCCTCGACCTGCGCACGCAGATCCTTCGCGCGTTCGCCTGTCTCGTTGCCGGCGCGTCGCAGCAGGTCCTCGGCTTCGGTCAGCATCGTGGAAAAATCGTCGAGCAGCGATTCGCGGGAGAGCTCCATCGTCGACTCCTTCGGGCGGGCGTTCGGGCCGGCCATTATAGCGGCGCAACGCGACGCGCAAGACGGGGCCCCACGCTTCTGCCCGGCGGATGGCAAGACGCATCGACGCTTCTTGTCCGCTGGCCGCGAACATGCTTTGATGGCGCCCGGCGACATACGAGGAATTTCGATGCCTGACCTGCGCCTGCCCGCCCTCGATCCGGCAACCGTGGCCGAGCGTCGCGGCTCGGGCTATCCCGAACCGTTCCGCTCGCGGATGGGCGAACGCGTGAAGCGGCGCCTCGGCGACGCGTGCGGCTTGACGCACTTCGGCGTCAACCTCGTGACGCTCGGGCCGGGCGGACAGTCGGCGCTTCGCCACTGGCACACGAAGGAGGACGAGTTCGTGTACGTGCTGGAGGGCGAGGTCGTGCTGCTCACCGACGAGGGTGAGCAGACACTTCGCGCCGGCGATTGTGCGGGCTACCCCGGCGGCCGCGGCAATGGTCACCATTTCATCAACCGCAGCGACGCGCCGGCGCGCTACCTCGAGATCGGCAACCGCGATCCCGACGACGCACCGTTCTATCCCGACGATGACCTTGCCTGGGCCGACGATGCGCAGGGCGGCCGTTACACGCACAAGGACGGCACGCCGTATTGATCGGGTGCCGAGGAGCCCCATCTTATCCGCCGGGCCCGATCGCGCCCGCGCGATGGTTCGTTCACTGGTGTCGCTAACCGGAGATCCCGATGGCTGATTACCCCGCTCCCGCATCGACGAATTCGACGACCGAGTCGCGCCAGCCGCCCGCCACCGGCGCGCTGGTCGCCTATATCCTGTTCGGCATCGCGGCGCTCGTCGGATTCGCCGGCCATGGCTTCTTGAGCGTCGTCGGCATCGTCGGCGTGATCCTCGCCTACGTTTCGCGCGGCGATTCGCGCGGAACGTGGGTCGAATCGCATCTCACCTGGCTGATCCGCACGTTCTGGTGGTCGCTGCTGTGGAACGTGCTCGGCGGGCTCGTCGTGCTCGGAACGCTGTTCCTCGGCTATCCGATCGCCTGGGTCATCTGGGTGGCGACGGCGATCTGGGTGATCTACCGCGTGGTCCGCGGCTTCCTGCTGTTCAACGACCGCCGCCCGATACCTTCCGTGTGAATCAGCGCCGCTGCAGCGCCGGGTCCCACGTGGCGCCGTTGCGGTACACCCACTGTACGAGGTAGTCGAGGGCGGGCACGGCACGCCGGGCATTCGCATCGTTGACGATCGCAACGACGGTGAACCGGCGTCCCGCAGGATCGAGCACGTAGCCCGCGACAGCGCGCACGCCTTCGAGCGAGCCCGTCTTCAGCAGCGCCTGTCCGGCGACCGCGTCGCCGCGAAAGCGCCGCTCGACGGTGCCGTCGATCGCGGCCACCGCGAGGGATCGCTCGAATTCCTCGCGCACGTCGCTGGCATCGGCGGCGACCAGCAGCCGGTTGAGCCCGATCGCGCTGTTGCGCTCGTGCCGCGACAAGCCCGACCCGTTCTCGAGCACGAGACCGGGCATCGCGAGCTTGCGCGCGGCAAGCCAGCGCTTCACGACGTTCACCGCTTTGGCGGGCGTGGCGGGCGGCGTGTCCCTCGCCGTCGCGAGCGTCAGGAAGATCTGGCGCGCCATCACGTTGTTCGACAGCTTGTTGACGTCGCGGACGATGTCGGCCAGCGGCGGCGACTCGAGCACGGCGAACGGCGCGGTGCCTGCCGGTACGCGCCGCTCCGTCACGCTTCCGTCGAAGCGTCCCCCCGCGGCACGGAAGTAGGTCGCGAACATCGCGCGCACGTAATGACGATGGTCGAGCATCGCGAGCCACCAGTCGCGCTCGCCGCAGCTCAACGGATAAGTGCCGGTGAAGGTGATCGCGGCGCGATCGCCATGGTCGTCGATCGACGGCGTGGCCGGCGCGCTTGCGCCGGCGCAATCGTCGTTCGACACGGGCGGCGGCGCGCCGAGCGTCACGACATCGAGTGGCGGATCGGCGTTCACGGTCACGCCGGTGCCGCTCGCATCCGGGACGAGGGTCAGCCGCAGCGACTTGAAATTGACGAGCAGCGCGTCGGGCCCGACGTTGTACGGCTTCAGCGGCTCGTGATCGAAGGCGCCCGGATCGTACGGCGGCAGCGCGAACAGGCTGCGATCGAGCGCGAGGTCGCCGTCGACCGCAGACAGGCCTTTCGCCCGCAGGTCGGCGATCAGCGACTGCCATTGCTCGACGGTGATCTTCGGGTCGCCGTAACCCTTGAGGATCAGGTCGCCGTGCAGTTCGCCGTCGACGAGCGGACCAGCGACGTAGGCCTCGGTCTTCCACCGGTACTCGGGGCCGAGGAGCTCGAGTGCGGCAAACGTCGTGACGAGCTTCATCACCGAGGCCGGACTGCGCGAGCGGTTCGCGTCGTAGGCGAAAAGCGGCCGCGTCTTCGCCGTGTCCTGCACGACGATGCTCACGTGGTTGAGCGGAATGCCGGCGTCGAGGAACGCGCGGCCCACCGCACGCGGCAGCGCGGCGTGCGCGTCGAGCGCGACCACGGCGAGGATCGCCGACAACGCGAGCCGCCGCAGATCACGACGCATCGATCACCTGCAAGGTGCGCTCGACCAGCAGCGCGAAGTCGTCGTCGCAAAGCGTGTAGGGCGGCATGAAGTAGACGGTGCTGCCGATCGGGCGCAGCACCAGCTCGCGGCGCAGCGCCTCGTGCGCGAATCGCGTTGCGAAGCCGGAGTCGGCGCCGTCGACGTCGAACGCGATGATCATTGCGCACTGGCGAAACCCGCGCACGCGTGCGTGCGCCGCGAGCGGCGCGGCCATCCGGCGCCAGCGGATGGCCTTCGCCGCATTCGTCGCGATGATGTCGTCGTCGCGGAAGATGTCGAGGACGGCGAGCGCCGCGCGGCAGGCGAGCGCATTGCCGGTGTACGAATGCGAGTGCAGGAAGCCGCGGGTCACGTCGTCGTCGTAGAACGTGCTGAACACGTCGTCGGTCGCCAGCACGCACGACAGCGGCAGATAGCCGCCGGTGATGCCCTTCGACAGGCACAGGAAGTCGGGCACGATCGCGGCCTGCTCGCAGGCGAACATCGTTCCGGTACGCCCGAAGCCGGTCATGATCTCGTCGGCGATCAGGTGCACGCCATGGCGCCGCGTCAGCTCCCGCGCGGCGCGCAGGTAGCGCGGCGCATACATCGCCATGCCGCGCGCGCCCTGCACCAGCGGCTCGACGATCAGCGCGGCGGTCGTCGATGCGTGCGCGGCGAGAAACTGCTCGAGCGCCGCAAGCGCCTCGTCGGTGGCACGTTGCGCCGCCGGACCATCGCTCGCGTCGTTGACGCCGGGCGACGGCAACACGGGTTGCGAACGAAGCAGCGGTGCATAAGCGTCGCGGAAAAGCGGCACATCCGTTACCGACAACGCGCCGACCGTTTCGCCGTGATAGCCGCCCGCGAGGCGCGCGTAGTGGTCCTTGCCCGCCTCGCCGCGCTGGCGCCAGCAGTGGAAGCTCATCTTGAGCGCGATCTCGGTCGCCGACGCGCCGTCCGAACCGTAGAAGGCGTGGCCAAGGCCGGGCGGCGCGATTGCCGCAAGCCGCTCGGACAACTCGATCACCGGGCGATGGGTGAAGCCGGCGAGCATCACGTGCTCGAGCTCGCCCAGTTGCTGCGTGATGGCCGCGTTGATGCGCGGATTGGCGTGACCGAACAGGTTCACCCACCACGAGCCGACGGCATCGAGATAACGGCGGCCGTCGAAGCCGTAGAGCCACGCGCCCGATGCACGCGCGACCGGCACCAGCGGCGTGCGCTCGTGCTGCTTCATCTGCGTGCACGGATGCCAGACCGAGGCTCGGCTGCGCGCGGCCCAATCGGCGTCTGCTTCGCCGTTCACCGGTATCGCACCTGCATCCGCTGCACGGCCGCGACCAGCTCGCGCGCGATGCCCGGCTCGCGCACCGAATGGCCGGCGTCGGGCACGATGACGTACTCGGCTTCGGGCCACGCGCGAGCCAGCGACGCGGCGGACATCGGCGGACAGATCACGTCGTAGCGGCCCTGCACGATCGTGCAAGGCAGATGGCGTATCGCCGCGAGGCCGTCGAGAATCTGGTGGGGCGCGATGAACGAATCGTGCACGAAGTAATGCGCCTCGATGCGTGCGATCGCGAGCGCTGCGGCGCTGCTCTCCTGGCGCGTCGCACCCGGCGGCCGCGGCAGCAGTGTCGAGCACGTGCTTTCGTAGCGATCCCAGGCGAGCGCGGCCGGGCCATGGATGCGCGGATCGGGATCGAGCAGGCGCCGGTAATAGCTGTCGAGGATGTTCGCGCGCTCCGGCGCGGGCAGCGCGTGCGTGAAATCGCGCCAGGCCTCGGGGAAGAACCGCTGCATGCCGTCGATGAACCATTCGACCTCGGCGCGGCTTGCGAGGAACACGCCGCGCAGCACGAGCCCGAGCACGCGCGCCGGATGCGCTTCCGCATACACGAGCGCGAGCGTCGATCCCCACGAGCCGCCGAAGAGCAGCCAGCGGTCGATGCCGAGATGGATGCGCAGCCGCTCGATGTCGTCGACGAGATGCGGCGTCGTGTTGTCGACGACATCGGCGATCGGCGTCGAGCGCCCGGCACCCCGCTGGTCGTAGAGCACGATGCGCCAGTACGATGGATCGTAGAAGCGGCGGTGATGCGGCTGGCTGCCGCCGCCGGGTCCGCCGTGAATGAAGAGCACCGGCACGCCGGCGGGGTTGCCGCATTCTTCCCAATGCATCGTGTGCCGCGCATCGAGTGCGAGCATGCCGCTCGCGCCGGGCAGGCAATCGGGATAAAGCGGCCCTTCGGGCGGATGGCTGCGGATCGAATCGATCATCGGGGGCGCGGCGTGGCAAGCGCGGGTGCGCGTTACGCTGGACGGGCGGACCGCCTCGCGAGTGCCCGTATGATCGCATCTCATGACCCTCGACATCCGCTCACACCTGACTGCCGGCGCCACGCTGCCGGCCGACGCGCCGCGCGCGCTTTTGATCGGCCGCGCGTGGGTACCGGCCGTGCAGGGGCCGATGCTCGTGCGCATCGACGGCGACAGCCTGTTCGATCTGTCCGCAATTGCGCCGTGCGCCAGCGAGCTTCTGAACCGGCCTGGTATCGCGCACGAGATCCGCGGCGCGGATGCGTTGCCGCGCGTGGCTGCGCTCGCCGATGTGCTTCGCAATTCGGCCGACGAAGCGCGCGATCCGTCGCTGCCATGGCTGCTTGCGCCGTGCGACCTGCAGGCGGTGAAAGCGTCCGGCGTGACCTTCGTCGCCAGCATGCTGGAGCGGGTGATCGAGGAGCAGGCGCGCGGCGATCCGGCGCGGGCCGACGCCGTGCGGCACAAGATCGCCGGCGTCATCGGCGACAACCTGCGCAGCGTGCGGCCGGGCTCGCCCGAAGCGATGCGCGTCAAGGACGTGCTGATCGCGGAAGGATTGTGGTCGCAGTATCTCGAAGTCGGCATCGGGCCCGATGCCGAGCTCTTCACGAAGGTGCAGCCGATGTCGTCGGTCGGAACCGGCGCCGACGTCGGCATTCACCGGCAGTCGACGTGGAACAACCCGGAACCGGAAATCGTGCTTGCCGTGAACGCGCGTGGCGACACGGTGGGTGCAGCACTCGGCAACGACGTCAACCTGCGCGACTTCGAGGGGCGCAGCGCGCTGCTGCTCGGCCGCGCCAAGGACAACAACGCGTCATGCGCGATCGGGCCCTTCATCCGCCTGTTCGACGCGGCATTCACGATCGACACGATCCGCCGCGCCGATCTCGCGCTGAAGGTCGAAGGCGCCGACGGCTTCGTGCTCGATGGCTCGAGCTCGCTTGCCCAAATCAGCCGCGACCCGCTCGACCTCGTTGCGCAGGCGATCGGCGCCGATCACCAGTATCCCGACGGCCTGATGCTGTTCCTCGGCACGATGTTCGCGCCCACGCAGGATCGCCACGCCGCCGGGCAGGGCTTCACGCACGACGTCGGCGACGTCGTGACGATCGCCACCCCGTCGCTCGGGACGCTGGTCAACCGCGTGAACTACGCCGACGCGATCGCGCCGTGGACGTTCGGCGCCGGCGCACTGATGCGCAATCTTGCCGGCCGCGGACTCCTCGTCGCGCCGGCTACGCCGCCATCCGCCGCCCCTTGAACGGCACGATGCGCTGCCGCTGCTCGCCGAGGCCCGCGATGCCGAGCGTCACGACGTCGTTCACCTTGAGCCATTGCGGCGGCTTCATGCCGAGGGCCACGCCCGGCGGCGTGCCGGTGGTGATGAGGTCGCCGGGCAGCAGCGTCATGTAGCGCGACACGTCGGCGACGAGCTGCGCCACGGAGAAAATCATCGTGCGGGTGTTGCCGGTCTGGCGGCGCTCCCCGTTCACGTCCAGCCACATGTCGAGGTTCTGCGGGTCCCTGATCTCGTCGCTCGTCACGAGCCACGGCCCGACCGGACCGAACGTGTCGCAGCCCTTGCCCTTGCTCCATTGCGATGCGCTGCGCTTCATCTGGAACTCGCGCTCCGACACGTCGTTGACCACGCAATAACCGGCGACGTAGCGCAGCGCATCCTTCTCGGCGACGTAGCGCGCCGTTCGGCCGATGACGACGCCGAGCTCCACTTCCCAGTCGAGCTGCGTCGATTCGAGCGGGACCATCACGTTGTCGTTCGCGCCGACGATGCATGTCTGCGCCTTGAAGAACACGACCGGGTGTTCGGGGATCGGTGCGCCGGTTTCCTTCGCATGATCCGAAAAGTTGAGCCCGATCGCGACGAACTTCGACGGCGCCGCGATGCAGGGTCCGAGCCGCGGGCGGCCCTTCACCGCCGGAAGCCGCCGCGTGTCGAGCTTGCGCAATCCCGACAGCGACATCGGCGAAAGCGCGTCACCATCGATGTCGTCGACCTTGCGCGACAGGTCGCGCAGCACGCCGTCGGCGTCGATCAGTCCCGGCTTTTCGCGCCCCGCGGGGCCGTAACGTACGAGCTTCATGCCTTCGTCTCCTCCTGTTGTTCAGATCGTCATGCCGCCATCGCAGGAATACACGTTTCCCGTGATGAATGCCGCTTCGTCGGACGCGAGAAACACGACGAGCGGCGCAATTTCCTCGGGTCGCGCGAGCCGTCCCATCGGCTGGCGCGCGACGAACATCCTGCGCGCCTCGGCGGGATCGGGATACGCATCGATGCGCTGCGCGAGCGACGGCGTGTCGACGGTACCGGGCGCGATCGCGTTGCAGCGGATGCCGCGCTGCACGTAGTCGGCAGCCACCGATTTCGTGAGGCCGATCACGGCGGCCTTCGACGCGCCGTACGCGAACCGGTTGGGCAATCCCTTGATCGACCCGGCGATGGAAGCCATGTTGATGATGCTCGCACCCTGTCCGCTCGCCTCGTGGTGCGCGAGCATCGCCGGCAGCGCGGCGCGGATCGCGACGTACATCGCACGCACGTTGAGGTTGAAGCTGAACGCCCAGTCCTCGGGCTTGCAATCGAGGATCGTGCCGTTGTGCACGTAGCCCGCGCAATTGAACAGTATCGAAAGCGGCGGCAGCTCGCGCAGCGTGCGCGACACCGCTTCGTCGTCGAGGACGTCGAGCGTTCGCGTCGTGACGTTCGCGATGCCCTGCATCGGCGCGAGCAGCGCCGGGTTGACATCGGTCGCGATGACGCTCGCGCCCTCGCGCGCCATCGCGAGCGCCGTTGCATGGCCGATGCCCTGTCCGGCCGCGGTGATGAAGGCGGTCCTGCCTGCGAGTCGTGCGTTCATGGCTCGTGCGCGCGAAACGGCGGATTCTACGCCATGCACGCGCGGCGCACGCCGCGCACACCTTGCCGCTTCAAGCGTACGCGGCGGCCGAGCCCTGCATGAACGTGTCGACCAGGAATGCGAAAGCGATGCGCCATGCCGCTTCGGCGGCCGGCGCGTGATAGCTCTCGCGATCGAATGTCGCGAACGCATGCGGCGCGTCGGGCAGCACCGCCAGGGTGTAGCGCTTGTTCGCGTCGGACAGCGCCTGCGCCAGCCGCGCATGCTCGTCGCTTGCGATCGAGGCGTCGCGCGCGCCGTAGATGAGCAGTTGCGGCGCCGATACTTCGGCCACGCGGTCGATCAGCGGCTTGCGCTTGCCGCGCGCAACCGCGGGAGCGATACCGCCGCCATAGAACGACACCGACGCGGCGAGCCGTTCGCCGTGCACCGCGTTGGCGAGAAAGGCGAGCCGCCCGCCCATGCAGAAGCCGATGATCGCGAGCCGCCCGTCGCGCGCCCCCTGCGCCGCCAGCATGTCGAGCGCCGCGCCCACTTCGCGCATCGCGACGTCGTCATCGACTTCGCCGAGGCGCGCAATGGCGCGCTCGCGGTCGGCATAGTCGAACGTGTCGCCGTGATAGACGTCGGGCGCGAGCGCCATGTAGCCGGCGCGCGCGAAGCGCTCGCACACGCCCTTGACGAACGCATTGAGGCCGAACGCCTCCATCATGACCACGACGCCGATGCCGGGCACGCCGCCCGGCTTCGCGAGGTAGCCGGAGACGCCGGGTGCGATCGACAGGGATTCGGTGTGCAGCGCGGGCGCGGCCATGATCGGTGTTCGGAGGCTGCCTTCTTGCTTCGTCGGATCGCAACGCGAAGAATGCGACGCGCGACAGTCCGGCGCAAGCGCTCTCGTACCCGGCCGGCGGCGCCGCCGCGCGCCTGTTGCGGTTATGCCGCGATTGGTCATGCCACTTGACCGGTGAAGTCTTCCGCGGGTAGCCTTGCCGATTGCCTCGCGGCGCTCGGCAGCGGCGCCGCTACCACCATGCCGTTCCAAAGCATCGAGCCCCGCCGGCTCTACCGGCAGATCGCCGACCAGATCCGCATGCTCATCAGAAACGGGGAGTTCGTCGCGGGTGCCCGTCTTCCGCCCGAGCGCGACCTCGCGCGCGAGCTCGGCGTGTCGCGGCCCTCGGTGCGCGAGGCGCTGATCGCCCTCGAGGTCGAGGGACTCGTCGAAGTGCGCATCGGCTCGGGCATCTACGTGCGGGCGGTGCCGAACGGCCATGCGCGCGATGCCACCGATGCGTTCGCCGGCCCGTTCGAGCTGCTGCGGGCGCGGCGCGTGATCGAGTCCGAATGCGCGGCCCTCGCGGCGAAAGAGGGCACGCGCCCGCAGCTGCGGGCGATCGACATGGCACTCGACGAAATGGAGCACGAACTCGCCGCCGGGCGCGAGCCGCTGCCCGCCGACCGGCAGTTTCACCTGCGCATCGCCGAAGCGACCGGCAACGGTGCGCTCGTGCACATCGTCCGCCTGCTCTGGGACGAGCGGATGGGCGAGCTGTTCAAGCGCCTCGAGGACCATTACGATTCGCCGCCGCTGTGGCAATCGGCGCTCGCCGAGCATCGCGCCGTGGCGAAGTCGATCGGCGCGCACGATCAGGACGCCGCACGAGCGGCGATGCAGCGCCATCTCGATCAGGCGTACAAGCGCTTCAGCAAGGGCTGGAACGCCCGCCATTGACGAAGGGGATCACCATGCTCGCGTGCCGCATCCATGCCAGGGAAGACCTTCGTATCGAGCCGCAGGACGCGCCCGTGCCGGGGCCCGGCGAAGTGCTGCTTGCGCTCGGTGCCGGCGGCATTTGCGGATCGGACCTTCACTATTTCTTCGAAGGCCGCAACGGCAGCTTCGTCGTGCGCGAGCCGTTGATCCCGGGGCACGAGGCGTCGGCCGTCGTGGTTGCCACGGGCCCCGGCGTGACGCGCGCCGCGGTCGGCGACAAGGTCGCGGTCAGCCCGTCGCATGCCTGCGGACACTGCGGCTATTGTCGCCAGGGCCGCGAGCAGCTGTGCGACAACATGCGCTTTCTCGGCAGCGCGAGTGTGTTTCCGCACACGCAGGGCCTGTTCCGCGGCCAGTTCGTGATGGGCGAGCGGCAATGCTATCCGGTGCATACCGACATTTCGCTCGGCGAGCTTGCGTTCGCGGAGCCGCTCGCCGTGGGCTTGCATGCGGTCAACCGCGGCGGCGACCTGCTCGGCAAGTCGGTGCTGATCACCGGCGCCGGCACGATCGGCTGCCTGACCGTGCTCGCCGCGCGGCTCGCGGGGGCGACGCGGATCACGGTGAGCGATATCCTCGATCGGCCGCTTGCTCAGGCGAAGCTCGTCGGCGCCGATGCCACGCTGCACGCCGCGCGCGACGCCGAGGCACTGCGCGCGCCGCAGTTCGACGTCGCGTTCGAGGTATCGGGCAGCTTCGCGGGGTTCAAGACGTGCGTGGCGGCGACGAAGCGCGGCGGCGTGATCGTCCAGGTCGGCACACTGCCGCACGAGCCGCTGCCGTTCGTCGTCAACGAGCTGATGGCGCGCGAGCTGGACCTGCGCGGCGCGTTTCGCTGGGGCATCGAATTCGACTGGGCCGTCGAATACCTCGCCTCGCGCAAGGTCGACGTGCGCCCGCTCCTGACGGGCCAGTTTCCGCTTGTCGATGCGGTGGCCGCGTTCCACGCCGCCGCCGACAAGAATCGCAGCACCAAGGTGCAGCTCGTCGCGTGAAGCGGCGGCCGGTGCCGGGGATCCGGATTTACTTTCGCGTTCATCGAGGGGAGGAATGATGCGTTTGCTGTCGAAACTGGTGTTGGCCGTGGCTGCAACGGTGGCATTGATGGTTGCGCTGCCCGCTGCCGCGCAGACGAAGCTCAAGTGGGCGCACGTCTACGAGACGTCGGAGCCGTTCCACCGCTGGTCGGTATGGGCCGCAGGCGAGATCGAGAAGCGCACGAACGGCCGCTATCACATCGACGTGTTTCCGGCGTCGAGCCTCGGCAAGGAATCGGACATCAACCAGGGACTGACGCTCGGTACGGTCGACATGATCATCTCCGGGCTGTCGTTCGCTGCCCGCACGATGCCGCGCTTCGGCGTCGGCTACTACCCGTATACGTTCCGCGACGGCGCGCACCTGATCAAATGGGCGAAAAGCGACGCGTTCAAGCAGCTCGCCGACGAATACCGGCAGAAGACCGGCATCCAGGTGACCGCGATGACGTACTACGGAACGCGCCACACCACGTCGAACAGGCAATTCAGCGACTGCGCGGGCATGAAAGGCCTGAAGATGCGCGTGCCGGACGTACCGGCCTACCTCGCGCTTCCCAAGGCGTGCGGGGCGAATCCGACGCCGATCGCGTTCGCCGAGGTCTATCTCGCACTGCAGAACGGCACCGTCGACGCGCAGGAGAATCCGCTCACGACGATCGAGGCGAAGAAGTTCTACGAAGTGCAGAAGTACATCGTCCTCACCGGCCACATCGTCGATTCGCTGGCGACGCAGGTCGCGCCGCACGTATGGAACAAGCTTTCCGACGCCGACAAGAAGGTGTTCACCGAGGTCACGCAGGAAGCGGCCGAGAAGGCCACCGCCGAGATCACGAAGCACGAAGGCGAGCTGGTCGATGAATTCAGGAAGAAGGGGCTGACCGTCGTTCCGGTCGACAGGAAGTCGTTCCAGAGCGCCATCGAGAAGTCGGTTTCGCTCGAGTCGATGGGCTACCAGAAGGCCGACTGGGATCGCATCGAGGCCATCAAGTAGGTGCGGTGGTCATGAGCACGCCCATTCCCGCTGCCGCGTCGCCGCCACGGATCGGCGACGCTCCCCTGCGCGACGAACAACGGGCCGGCGAGCCGCTTCTCGACGAATCGGGTCACTTCCACGCGACCGATGCGCCGATCGAGCTTCGTCATTACAGTGTCGAGGCGTGGCTCGCCTTCGGCTTCTTCTGGCTGCTCGCCCTCGACGTCTTCTATCAGTTCTTCACCCGCTACGCATTGAACAACTCGGCGTCGTGGACCGAGGAGATCGCGCGCTACCTGCTGATCTCCATGGTGTTCGTCGGCGTGTCGGCGGCCGTGCGAACGAGCCGACACATCCACGTCGATCTCGTGTACCGGCTGATTCCGCGGCGCGCCGGGCGCGTGCTGTCGACGTTCGTCGACGCCGTGAAGATCGCGTTCTTCTCCTTCGCGGCGGTGCTCACGTGGCAGATGATGGAAAAGATGACGAACTACAAGATGACGATCATCGACCTGCCGATGAACCTCGTCTATGGCGTGTGCATGCTGGGCTTCGCCCTTGCCGCGCTGCGCTCGGTGCAGGTTGCCGTGCTCAACTGGCGCCGCGGCTACAGCGCACTCGAGCGGCCCGATCTGGCGGACGAGATCGCACGATGAGCGCCGCGGGATCGTTCCTGGGCGCGAATAGCGTGGGACCTCGCCCATGACTCCGGCGCTGCTCGGCTCCTTCCTCGCGATGATGACGACCGGGGTGCCGGTCGCAATCGCGATGGCGGGCTCGGCGCTCGTCTACGTGCTGCTGACGGGCGACACGCCGCCGTTCGTCGTCGTCCACCGGATGATCAGCGGCATCGACAGCTTTCCGCTGCTGGCAGTGCCGTTTTTCATCTTCGCCGGCAACCTGATGAACAACGCCGGCATCACCAACCGCATCTACGATTTCGCGCTCGCGCTCGTCGGCTGGCTGAAGGGCGGTCTCGGCCACGTCAACATCATCGGCTCGGTGATTTTCGCAGGCATGTCGGGCACCGCGATCGCCGATGCCGCGGGTCTTGGCACGATCGAGATCAAGGCGATGCGCGACAAGGGTTACGACCTCGGATTCTCGGTGGGCGTGACGGCGGCGTCGGCGACCCTCGGGCCGATCATTCCGCCGTCGCTGCCCTTCGTCATCTACGCGACGATGGCGAACGTCTCGGTCGGCCAGCTGTTCCTCGCCGGCATCCTTCCCGGTGTCGTGATGGCGGTGCTGATGATGCTCACCGTCGCCTGGTACGCGCACAAGTACAAGTGGGGCGGCGACGTCCGGTTCGAATGGGCGCGCATCGGCAAGGCGCTCGTCGAGCTTGCCGTCGTCGTCGGTTTTCCGCTCGCGATGTGGGGTGCGGTCAGCGCCGGCATGCCGTTCAATTACGCGCTCGGCGCAGGCCTCGCGCTGCTGTTCCTTGCCGACTGGCGCTTCAAGTTCGACGCCGTGATGCCGATCATGACGCCCATCCTGCTGATCGGCGGCATGTCCACCGGCGTGTTCACGCCGACCGAAGGCGCGATCGCCGCGTGCGTCTGGGCGCTGGTCCTCGGTCTCGTCTGGTACCGGACGATGACGTGGAAGATGCTCGCCAAGGTGAGCATGGACACGATCGAGACGACGGTGACGGTGATGTTCATCGTCGCCGCCGCGTCGATCTTCGGGTGGCTCTTGACTGCCACGCGCGTCACCGACATGGTGGCGCTCTGGGTGCTTTCGTTCACGCACAGCCCGTGGGTGTTCCTGCTGCTGGCGAACCTGCTGATGCTGTTCGTCGGCTGCTTCCTCGAGCCGACCGCGGCGATCCTGATCCTCGTGCCGGTGCTGCTGCCGGTCGTGCAGCAGCTCGGCATCGACCCGGTCCATTTCGGCCTCGTCATGGTGCTGAACCTGATGATCGGCCTCCTGCATCCGCCGATGGGCATGGTGCTGTTCGTGCTGGCGCGCGTTGCGAACCTGTCGATCGAGAAGACGACGATGGCGATCGTGCCGTGGCT
>Ga0070659_100001652_pt1 | contig 16064 bp, 10 predicted proteins | sample KBSC23metaG_FD_64666 | JGI IMG/M metagenome (GOLD analysis project Ga0070659, IMG submission 64666) | Corn rhizosphere microbial communities from Kellogg Biological Station, Michigan, USA - KBS C2-3 metaG | ecosystem: Host-associated > Plants > Roots > Rhizosphere > Soil ... | reverse complement strand
AGGATGACGAAGGGCGCACCGCGTTGATGGTGGCTGTAGACAAAGGTAACACCGAGGCGATAGGCGTCTTACTCAAGGCTGGAGCCGACATCACAGCCCAAGATACAGAAGGCAAGACCGCCAAAGAATATGCAACCGAACTGGCTATCGCAAGAGATGATAAGAAATTGCTCGCTTTGATCGAATCGAGCCAGCCTCGCAAAAACAAAAGAATGCGAACTCAGGAGGCGCATGATTCTCCTGGACATGAGTAGGTGGGCAACTTATTCCTGCTCACTATTCCTTACTTCAGATTCGCAAGCGCGACAAACTGCTCCACCGGCACCGCTTCCGGCCGGGCTTGCGGATCAATGCCGGCGTCGACGAGATCGCTCTCCGTAAACATGCCGGCAACGCAATTGCGGATCACCTTGCGCCGCTGCGAAAACGCTTTGGTCACGACTTTTTCCAACCTGTCTGGATCGCAGGCCAGAGGCTGCTGTAGCGGCACCATGCGCACGATGGCGGAATCGACTTGCGGCGGCGGGTCGAAGGCTTGCGGCGGCACCACGAACAGCAGTTCCATGTGATAGCGCCACTGCAGCATCACCGACAACCTTCCATAAGCCTTGCTGCCCGGCTCCGCGACCATGCGTTCGACCACTTCCTTTTGCAGCATGAAGTGCTGGTCCTGCACTTGCTGCGCGATCTGCGCCAAGTGGAAGAGCAGCGGGCTGGAAATGTTGTAGGGGAGATTGCCGACGACGCGCAGCTTGCGTCCGGAGGGAACAGGGATGGTCGTGAAATCGAACTGCAGGGCGTCGCCCGCGTGGACGGTCAGGCGAGCCGGATCGAACTGTTTCTTGAGACGTTCGACCAGGTCGCGGTCGAGTTCGACCACGTGCAACTGCTGCAGCGATTCCAGCAGCAGGCGCGTCATGGCGGCGAGACCGGGGCCGATCTCGACCATGGCGTCTTCCGGTTGCGGATCGATCGCACGAATGATGTCGTATAGAACGCCTTGATCGGTCAGGAAGTTCTGGCCGAAGCGCTTGCGCGGAATATGTTTCATGAAGCTAACTTGATTGAGTGGATGCCTGCGCCATCTGAGCCGCGACCTTGATCGCTTCCAGCATGCTGCCGTGATCGGCCTTGCCAAGACCGGCGGCGGCGAGGTCGAGCGCGGTGCCATGGTCGACCGAGGTGCGGATCAGCGGCAGGCCGAGCGTAATGTTGACGCCGCGTCCGAAGCTGGCATGCTTCAACACTGGCAGGCCTTGGTCGTGGTACATCGCCAGCACGCAGTCAGCATCCTGCAGGTGCTTGGGTTGGAACAGTGTGTCGGCGGGATAAGGACCGCTTGCATCGATACCCCTGGCTTGTGCCGTTCGCAATACGGGCGTGATGACGTCGATCTCTTCCCTGCCCAGATAACCGCCTTCGCCGGCATGCGGATTAAGTCCCGTGACGAGAATGCGCGGATGCGCGATGCCGAACTTGCGCCGCAGGTCGGCATGCACGATGTCGAGCGTGCGCGACAATCCGTCGAACGTGATTGCGGCCGGCACCTCCTTCAGCGGCAGGTGCGTTGTCGCGAGTGCGACACGTAGCATGGGAGAACCGCCGGCCAGCATCATCACTACTTGAGACGTGCCGGTTTTCTCGGCGAAATATTCGGTATGGCCAGTGAAGGGAATGCCTGCATCGTTGATCGTGCTTTTCTGCAGAGGTGCGGTGACGACGGCGGCAAAGACGCCATCCAGCGCCGACTTGATGGCAACGTCGAGCGTCTGCAGCACGGCGCGGCCGTTGCGTGCATCGAGCTTTCCCGGCACTGCTGGTTCAGTCAGCGGGCAGTCGATGACGATGATCTGGTCTTGCGATACTTGCGGCAAGCCGCTGTTGCTCAAGGCTTGCGTCGATAGTGCAAGCAGCCTGATCGCGGGATCGATGTCGCGTGCGATCAGGGAGAGCAGCGCGGCATCGCCGATCAACACGCTGTTGACAACAGCGCGCAGCTCCCATGCAGCACGGATGGAGATTTCCGGGCCGATGCCTGCAGGCTCGCCGCAGGTGATGGCAATAACGGGCCTGACGCTCATGTCGGTTCGCATCAGCGCGGATCGCCGCTGTCGAAACGGTATTCGACATAGGCGCGGTCGCGCAGTTGGCGCAACCAGTCCTGGGTTGCGTCTTCCAGCTTGCGCTCGCGGATCACTTGTCGCGCGAGCAAGCGGCGGCGTTCTTGCGATACGTCATCGGTCTTGCGTTCCAATACCTGGATCAGGTGCCAGCCGAAGGGCGACTCGATCGGTTCGCTGACTTCGCCCGGTTTCAAGGCATCCATCGCACGCTCGAATTCCGGCACGGTATCGCCGGGATAGACCCAGCCGATATCACCGCCGCGCGAGGCGGACAAGTCGTTGGAGAACAGCTTGGCCAGCTCCTCGAAGGTCGCGGCCTTATTGTCGAGACGCTGCTTGAGTTCGGTCAGCTTGCGCTTGGCATCGGTGGAAGAGACCAGCTGGTTGAGCTTGATCAGAATATGGCGTACATGGGTCTGCTGCACGGCAGCCGCTGCTGCGCCGCTCCCTGACTTGACCACGCTCGGACTGCGCACGCCATTGAGTTTGATGATGTGAAAACCGTTGGAACTCTTGATGAGCGGCGAGACCTCGCCTTGCTTCATACGGGCAATCGTATCGACAAACAGTTGCGGCAGGCGGTCTGCATTGCGCCAGCCGAGGTCGCCTCCGGAGAGTGCATCGGAGGCATCCGAGTAAGTGGCGGCCAGCTTGGCGAAATCGCCGCCGGACTGCAATTGCAGCAACACGCCTTCAGCACGGCGGCGGCGCTCGGCGATCTGCTCGGCAGTGGCGTTTTCGGGGATGCGCACCAGGATGTGCGACACGCCGTATTCCTGCTGCCCCTGCGAGGCGCCGGCTTGCGCGGCGAGATAGTTGTCGATTTCGGATTCGGAAACTTGAACCTTGTTGTCAACTTCGCGCTCGCGCAGACGCTGCATGATGATCTCTTCCCGGATCTCATCGCGGAAGACCTTGAAGGGCGCGCCCTCACGTTCGAGCTGTGTGCGGAACTGCTGCACCGTCATCTTGTTCTGCTCGGCGATGCGGGCGATGGCGCGATCCAGCGTGGCGTCGTCGATGCGGATGCCGGATTCCTTGGCCAGTTGCAATTGAGCCATGTCGACGATCATGCGTTCGAGCACCTGGCGCTGGAATTCCTGCGGTGGCGGCATTTGGATATTCTGGCTCTTCAGGCGGCGCTCCAGCAGTTGCATGCGGTCGAGCAGTTCCTGACGGGTGATGACTTCGCTGTTGACGACGGCGATGATCGCATCGGCCAGCGCGACGCGCTGCGTGGGCTGTTCGGCCGTTTTTTGTGCCTGGGCCGCTACATCGTGGGTGATGCCGGTGGCCAGCAGGGCTGTTGCGAGTGCGATGCCGCATGCCGGCTTCACCTTGAATCGCAAAATGTTCGGAATAATCATGTTCGAGCTGTCTGGTTAGGGTTTGCCGGGTTGGTTGACCATTTGATAGCCCTGGATGCTGGTGCGCAGTGCATCGAGCGGATTGGAACCGAGCCTCGTCAAACCGTTCAATTCGAGCTGGAAGAATAGCGCAGAAGTGGCTTGGCCGGTCGCGGTCGGAATGCGCTGCGCCACCATGCGGAATACCCAGCAATCGGCCTTGTATTCGAAACCGGCCAATCCTTCTGCGACCTTGCTGCTTTGCAGAGAGTAGTTGATGCGCCCAACGCCATACCAGCGCCCCGCCAGCGGCCATTGGCCGGAGAGGTCGATCTGTTCGAGTTCGTTGGGCCGGTCGCGCCGGTACGTCAGGTTGAGCACCTTCCTCGGCGCCGGCATCCAGTGCACGCCGTAGTTCGCCCGGTTCATCGTATGTTGTGACTGGCTGTACTGAATGTTGCCTTCGGTCGTAATCGTATTGGTCAATTGACCGTATGCGGACAGCAGCAGGTCGGAACGATTGTCGGTGGGCGTCGTGCCGAGAGTGACGCGCGGATCGGTGAAATAGAAGCGTTGGCCGATTGCCAGGCGGACGCGTTCGGTGCCGTTGGGTTCGATGTAACGTGAGATCAGCGCCGCGGTAAGCTGATTAGCGTCGCTGATGCGGTCGTTACCGACAAAGCGGTTTTCGCTGAATAACTGGGCGAAGCTGAGGTCGGCCTCGGCGGTATCAAACAGGGGGTAATTGATCTGATCCTTGAACGGCGTATAAACGTAGAACAGGCGCGGCTCCAGCGTTTGCGTGGCAGGGCTGCCGAAGAAGGAGGCGTCGCGCTCGAATACCAGTCCGCTGTCGAGCGAGAGGGTCGGCAACACGCGCGTCAGATCACGATCTTTGGGAGAGGTCAGATCGTCGAGCCGGTAGGTTGTCGCATGCAATGCCAGCTTCGGCGTGATGAAATAGCCCGGACGGATGACTGGATAGGCGATGCGCGGATTGACGTAGAAGCGGTCGCCGCGCACCATCTCCGGGTGCCAGAAGCGGGTCAGTTCCGAATCGACGGTCCAGTCGAAGCCGTTGACGTCCAGGCGCGTGGCATTGAAGGTGATCTGCGGCAAGCGGCTGTAGGGGCGCGTGATGGGCGCCAGCGGGTCTTGCAGCACTTGGAAGGTGGATGTGCGCGCCGCCAGCGACCAGAAGCTGGGCGCGTAGGTCAGGGCGAGGTCGCGGCCGAGCAGGCGTTGCGAGCCTGCCGTGATGGTGTGCGAGAAGTCGCTCGGATAGTCGTTGTCCGATGCCTTGTTGACGTTCCAGTTGTACCAGAGCCCCGGCATGAGTGTCTGGGTGTGCACCGAGCTGATCGAGTAGCGGGTGGTCTTGGTTTGCTGGTCGTCGGGCAGCATCTCGACCTTGGTCTCACCGTTGTAGCTTTCGCCGAGATAGCGTCCGTCCGCGCCGATCTGCAAGCCGCGCCGTGTATACAACCGAGGGTAGAGCGTAAGGTCGCGGTTGGGGGCGATGTTGAAGTAATACGGCACCGTGACTTCGAAGCCGCCCTTGTTGGTCGTGCCCACCGTGGGTGGCAGAAAGCCTGACTTGCGCGCGTCCGAGAGCGGGAAGGACAACACCGGCGTGCCGAGAATAGGCACGTTCTTGAAGTACAACAAGGCGCTGTGCGCGGTGCCGATCTCGCGACCGGAGTCGAGATCGAGACGGCCGGCCTTGAGGTACCAGTCGGGATCAGGTCCTTCGCATGCGCTGTAAGTGCCGTCGATCACAGTGGCCTGATCCTGTGCCAGGAAGTCGATGCGCTCGGCCTTGCCCTGCGCGTTGTTGCGCAACAGATGATAAACAGGATTCAGCACGAAGCCCTTGCCGGCATCGATTTTCAGCTTCATTTCGTCGCCACTGTAGCGATCGCCGGCGCGGCACATGCGCACATTGCCCTGCGCCTCGACTTCGTCCTCGGGGACGCGGTAAGTTGCGCGGTCGGCGTTGATGACGGTCGCACCGCGCACCACCTCGACGTCACGTTCGAGGTAGATCACACGGTCGGGGCTGCCTGTCATCTGCTCGGCAGAGATGGTGGCGGGTGCATCCTTGTCATCGATCTTGACGGGCTGGGCTTGCGCGGCCACGAGCGAAGGCGCCGACGCTGTGGCGACAGCGGCAGTCAGGAGGCGGAACAGAAGTCGTGATGGGGGGGCGGCGGAGAACCGGGTCATGAATCGTCTGGCTGGCGATTTTTTAGGTCGAATCCCTTATTATATGGGAACTCACTCCCCCCAACCCGATTGGCCTGTTTCATGTCTTCCAATATCTCCCACGATCTTCGCCTGCAACAATTGCAAGAATGGCTTTCCGGCCTCGCCGAACCTCACGTTTTTCCCGCTTCGATCCGTCCCGCATCCTCCGACGCCAGCTTCCGCCGGTATTTCCGGATGGATGGCAAGGATGGTCAAACCTACATCGCGATGGACGCGCCACCGCCGCAAGAAGATGTAAAACCTTTCATCCATGTCGCGGAAGTGTTTGGCGCTTCGGGCGTCACCGTGCCCAAGATTCTCGCGAAAGATGTCGAACGCGGTTTCCTGCTGCTGTCCGACCTCGGCGGCACCACCTACTTGCATCAACTGAACCACGATACCGCGCACAAGCTCTACCTTGATGCCATCGATGCGCTGGTGCTGATGCAGGCGCAGAGCAAGCCGGACGTGTTGCCGGAATACGATCGCGCCCTGCTGCACCGTGAGCTGATGCTGTTCCCGGATTGGTACATCGGCAAGCATCTCGGCCTCACGCTGACGGACAAGCAGACCGAAACCCTGAACAAGGTGTTCGACGCCCTTCTGGCGAACAATCTGGCGCAACCGCAGGTCTATGTGCATCGCGATTATCACTCACGCAATCTGATGGTGCTGTCGCAGGGGAACCCCGGCATTCTCGATTTTCAGGATGCGGTTTATGGCCCGATCACCTACGACCTCGTTTCGCTGTTGCGCGACGCCTACATCCAGTGGGATGAGGAGATGGTGCTCGATTGGGTGATCCGCTACTGGGAACGTGCCCGCCGTGCCGGTCTGCCGGTCAATCCCGATATCGATGCCTTCTATCGCGACTTCGAATTCATGGGCCTGCAACGTCACATCAAGGTGCTTGGCATTTTCGCCCGCCTCTACCACCGCGACGGCAAGGACGGCTATCTGAAAGACATGCCGCTGGTGATGGAGTACACGCGCAAGGCGGCCGGCCGCTACAACACGCTGGCGCCGCTGATCAAGCTGCTCGACGAGCTGGAAGGCAAGGCAGCGTCGGTCGGATACACATTCTGACCTCCCGATAGGATCATCCCGATGAAAGCAATGATTTTCGCCGCAGGTCGCGGCGAGCGGATGCGGCCCCTGACAGACACCTGTCCGAAGCCGCTCTTGAAAGTGCGCGGCCGTCCGCTGATTGTTTGGCACATTCTGAACCTCGTGCGCGCCGGCATCACCGAAATCGTGATCAATCATGCGCATCTCGGCCACATGATCGAGGAAGCACTGGGCGACGGCGCGCAGTTCGGCGCAAAAATTGCTTACTCTGCCGAAGGCACTGCGCTGGAAACCGCAGGCGGCGTAGCAAAGGCACGGCATCTGCTGGGCGAAGAGCCGTTCGTGGCCATTGCGGCGGATGTCCACTGCCCGCACTTCAATTTCGAGCAGGTCAAGGATGTGCTGGTGGATAACGACATGTGGGGCAATCCGCATCCGCACGACAAGCGCGATGTGGCTTGGCTTTATCTCGTGAAGAATCCGCCGCATCACCTCAAGGGCGATTTCGCCCTGAACAGTTATTCGGTGGTCAACGAAGGCGAGCCACGCTATACCTTCTCCGGCATCGGCGTCTACCGCACCGAGATTTTCGACTCGGTGCAGCCGGGGCAATCGGCGCAGATCGCGCCCATCCTGCGCGCATATGCCACGCGCGGACAAGTCGGCGGCGAAGTCTATTCAGGGTCATGGACTGACGTCGGCACACCGGAGCGCCTGGCACAATTGAACGGATAAGGAGCCGAAATGAAATCCTATGCAGCACGACGCGCAGCACTGCTCAAGCAGATGCATGCCAAAGGCGGCGGCGTCGCCGTCATCCCGACCGCACCGGAAGTCGCTCGCAACCGCGATTCGGATTATCCATATCGCCACGACAGCTATTTCTACTACCTGTCCGGCTTTGCCGAACCGGAAGCGGTGATCGTGCTGGTCGCCGGCAAGACCGATCAATCCATCCTGTTTTGCCGCGAGAAAAACCTCGAACGGGAAATATGGGACGGCTATCGCTACGGCCCGGAAGCGGCACGCGAAACCTTCGGCTTCGATGCGGCCTATCCGATTGCCGCGCTCGATGCGGAAATTCCCAAGCTGCTGGCGGACGCCTCCGCGCTGTTCTGTGCGTTGGGCAACAGCCCCAAGCTCGACGCGCAACTGCAATCCTGGCTGCAAAGCGTGCGCATGCAAGCCCGTGCCGGGGTGGTAGCGCCATCGACGATGCACGATGTGAACGTGCTGCTCGACGAGATGCGCCTGTTCAAGGATGCGGAAGAAGTCGCGATCATGCAGCGTGCGGCGTCGATCTCCTCTGCGGCCCATCGTCGCGCGATGCAAATGGCCAAGCCGGGGCTGCGCGAATATCATCTGGAAGCCGAATTGCTGCATGAGTTCCGTCGCAATGGCTCGCAATTTCCCGCCTATGGTTCCATCGTCGCCACTGGCGCCAATGCCTGTGTGCTGCATTACCGCGCTGGCGACACCGAACTGAAAGACGGCGATCTGGTGCTGATCGACGCCGGTTGCGAACTCGACAGCTACGCTTCCGACATCACCCGCACCTTCCCCGCCAACGGCAAGTTCAGCGGCCCGCAAAAGGCGCTGTATGAAGTCGTGCTCGCAGCCCAGCAGGCCGCAATCGAAGTGACCCGTCCCGGCAAGCGTTTCATCGACGGCCACGATGCCGCCGTGCGCGCGCTGGCGCAAGGCATGCTCGACACCGGCCTGCTTGACAAGAACAAGGTCGGCTCGCTGGATGACGTGATCGAGAAAGGTGTCTATCGCCAGTTCTACATGCATCGCACCGGCCACTGGCTGGGCATGGATGTGCATGACGTGGGCGATTACCGCGAAGCGGCTGTGCTGGCTGACGGCGAACGGCAGTGGCGCACGCTGCAGCCAGGCATGGTGCTGACCATCGAGCCGGGTATTTATGTGCGTCCGGAACCGGGCGTGCCCGAACAGTTCTGGAACATCGGCATCCGCATCGAAGACGATGCGCTGGTGACGGACGACGGCTGCGCATTGCTGACGCATGAAGCGCCGAAAACGGTAGCGGACATTGAAGCGTTGATGAAGGAATGACGACGGATTTCGACATCGCTATCTGCGGCGCAGGGCCGATCGGCCAGGCTCTTGCATTGCAATTGACCAAGCGTGGCGTGCCGGGCGCGCGCATTGCGCTGATTGATGCCAAACCGCTGGAACAGGCGAAGCTGGACCCGCGTTCGATTGCCCTGTCCTTCGGCAGCAGGCAAATCCTCGAAGAAATCGGTGCCTGGCCGCTGGCTGCCGATGCGATTCACCAAATCCATGTCTCGCGCCGCGGGCATTTCGGCCGCACACTGATCGAACACGAGGAATACGGCGTGCCGGCCCTTGGCTACGTCGCCCGCTATGGCACGCTGGTCACCGCGCTGGCAACCCAGCTTGCGCGCACCTCCGTCACATCCCTGCGCCCCGCACACATTACCTCCTCGACCGAACTGGCCGATGCTGTCGAATTACATTTTGGCGATGGCACTGCAATCACCACGCAAATCATGGTGCAGGCCGAAGGCGGCGTATTCTCCGAGCAAGCGGCAAAACCCTTGCGGCGCGACTATGAACAAACGGCCGTCATCGCGCATGTACGGGTTAGCGCACTGCTCGCACATCGTGCCTTCGAACGTTTCACCGAAGAAGGCCCGCTCGCGCTGCTGCCGCAGAATGATGGTTATGCGATGGTGTGGTGCGTGCGGCCCGAGACGGCTTCGCGTCAGCAAGCCTTGCCAGATGCCGCATTCCTCTCTGAACTCCAAAGCGCATTCGGCTCCCGGCTGGGACGATTCATATCTGCAACGCCGCGTGTCACTTATCCGCTTGGCTTGAACGCGCAAAGCGTGGCAACCGCGCGAACAGTCGCCATCGGCAATGCCGCGCAGACGCTGCATCCGGTGGCAGGCCAAGGTTTGAACCTCGGCCTGCGCGATGCCGTCGTGCTGGCGCGATTACTGTCACAAGCCTTGTCTTCCGCTTCGATTGAACGTTTCGCAGTGCAACGACAAACCGACCGTAGCCTTACGATCCGCATTACCGACATGATGGCGCGCATCTTTGCCAGCGCGCCGGATGGGGCCGCGACGCAGGCGATGCTGGGCCTGTCGCTCGGTTTGCTCGATGCCGTCAAGCCCGCCAAACGCTTGCTGGCGGAACAGATGATGTTCGGCGTGCGCTGACATTACCTCGACTTTTCCGCCTTTCACATCCCTTCATTCAACAAGGCGCTGAGATGCTCGATGTGCGCACAAGCATTACATCAAGGTATTTTTTTGCGACCAAGAAGCAATAGAGAGTGATCCCCTCTGGCTCGATCCGTATGAAGATTCTTGTCTGAGAATGCGCTTGCTGGCATTGGGCAACGGCAGTTGCAACTCAACCCGTTACTTCGAGATGCGGGCCGAGAATCCGTTGATGTGAAAGCAGCACGTTTGATATTCGGGATGACACTGTCATTACCCGCCTCCTCATTCCAACAACATCATTTGATGCAGGCAAAATAGCGCTGAATTGATATATCTCGCCTCGATTCATCATGAATGTACAAATCATCATGAAGAGGTGAAAAATGAAAAATGGCGATTTTTACAAACTTGCCTGGTTTAAGAAGTTGAAGAATTATTCCGCCTCATATAACGATGGCAGAACCAATGGCTCTGACAGGAATAAGCTGTGGCGAGATTTAAGCAATCTGTGTGTGTGCGCTGTTCTTCTCGGATGGAATGCTGACCTTGCTGCTGGCAATCATGCAGTAGCTTCCACGCCGGTTACCAAAATACAACCTCCTGTCATTACCGTCTGGACACATGAAGACATTGATTCGCTCGAATTCGCTGTCCTCAAGATGGCTGCGGAGAAATTCAACCGTCGCCAGGCTGTCTATCAAGTAGCAATCACATCCTCCCTTGGCAGGGAATACCAAAGCTGGGTAGACCTTGAAGCGGCCAACGGTACCTTACCGTGCTTGCTGGAATTCGATGGCCCCTTACTGGCGAAATTTGCGTGGCTTCAATATTTACGCCCCATCGATCAATTTGTCTCATCAGAATTATTGAACGACTTCTTGCCGTCGATAGTGGCCCAAGGAACTTACCATGGCCGGCTATACAGCTTGGGACAATATGATTCCGGTATGGGATTGTGGGGAAACCGCCGCTATCTGCTTGCCGCCGGCGTGCGCATTCCCACCCTGCAATCCCCTTGGAATCTCATGGAATTCGAAGATGCATTGGCCAAGCTGACAGCACTGGAAAACGTGGACTATGCTATTAGTTTCAGTCTGTACGCTAGGAATAGCGAATTTTATTCCTATGCCTATTCACCTATCTTGCAAGGGTTCGGCGGTGATTTGATCGATCGTCGAACTTACCGCAACGCCAAGGGAGTGCTAGACGGGCATCAGTCAGTGACGGCACTGAAGTATTTCCAACGATGGATTGAAAAGGGTTGGAGCCGCGTCGTTTTCGACCGGGAAAATGATTTTGAGATGGGCAAGACCGCCCTGTCTTGGATGGGACACTGGGCCTACCGCTTCTATCGCAAACCATTGGGAAAGAATTTAGTATTGCTGCCCTTGCCGGATTTTGGGAACGGCATCAAAACCGGCATGGGGTCATGGAGCTGGGGCATTTCAAGCACCTGTCATGCCCCTGCCGGCGCTTGGGCATTTCTTGCCGAGTTACTGTCTACTCAAGAGATCGTGCATATGACGAATGTTAACCACGCCATACCAGCTCGCCGTTCAGCGCTAGCGCAATCACCGCTGTATGGCCCTCAAGGTCCCTTGAGATTTTTTGTGCATCAACTTGCCATAGGTGGAACATCTCGTCCGACAACACCAGCTTACGGCACGATCAGTAAAACTTTCGCAGAAGCGGTCACCAACATTGTGACCGGAGCTGACGTGCAATCCGAACTCAGCAAAGCTGCCGAGATCATTGACCAAGACATTGCCGCACATCGAGGTTATCCATACCCCTGAAGTCATTGTTACAAAAGCTTATAGCTGTCAGAGCGCAAACATGAATTTCGGCATCAAGAAAAAGATTCTGCTTGTGCTAATCGGAGTGCTGGCGCTTACCGTCATGCTGGCCGCAGGACTCGCGTCGTATTACACGAACCTGCAAAATGAAAAATCCGCCTTCGCCGCTCTCAGTCGCGATCTGCTGGCTTGGCAGAACGACTTGCAGGCATTGACCCTGCGCATTAAAAGTTCAGCGCTTTCGGTCAGCGCTGATCCCGTAGTGTTGAACCAGCTAGCCGAACTGCTTACGCTCGAATTCAACGTCGAGACCCATACGCGGAAACATGAACTCCCGGATATGGCAAGAACCTTGGCTTATAGCAAGGCCGTGTCCCTCAATCGCTTGCACTTCGCATTGCGTACCGGCGGTTTTTCGAGTATCGCTGTCTATACGCATGGCAAGTTAAGTCACTATGTCTCCACATCTGAAACAGGAATGATGGTACGCCGTGAAAATTCTTTTTCAACGTGGGTGACAGGAACCCTTGATGCCGCAGGAAATCTGGACTTCCAAAGCTGGCCCGCTTGGCAAGAAGGACCATTTCCCCCTCTCGTCGCGCGCACCATTGGCGATGTAAATCAGTTCACTGTGTCCTTTGTTTTCCCTTCCCCCGAGTTCGCGGCAATCGAGATTGCCGTTCCCTTGCAAGGTGTCATCAAAGAGGTTCTGAGTGAATTACCTGTTCATCCTTCTTATCAACTCGTTTCCGATTTAGTCGTCGCTGATCCTGCGCGCAGGCAAAGCGACAAGTCATTTGGTCAACAACGGGCGACAGTAGCTGTCCTTGTCTTTAGCAAGCGGATTGATCATGCCAGCCTGGAGGATATTGCTGAAAAAACAGGCAAGTTACCAATACTCATCTCTCCCGATGGCCGTCACCACCAACAGCTTGCCAGACTCGATTTAACACCGACAGAATTTTTAAACGAGGCACAATTGTTCCATCTTGGAACGTCTTCTTCAATCATCCAGCAAACTGTTACGCCGCAACAAGGATCGTTTTATGCGGCCTTGCTGCCTTGGCAATTCGAGGGGCGAACGCGCCTGATTCTAGGATTGATGTCATCACGGGACCCTACTCTGCAAAACATCCGGCAAACAGTCACCGCCATCCTAATTGCAACTGGCCTGATTCTCATGTTCAGCATCGGCTTAGGTGCCTTCTGGGTGGGGCGATTCATCGACCCGATTATTGCTCTGACCCGTGCCGTAAAAGAGATCGGCCTCAAACGCCGCATGGAGGGCGGGCAACCAGCAGGCAGAATCACAGCCGATGAACTGCAACCTATCGATCTTAAGGCACCCGATGAAATCGGCGAGTTGAGTTCGGCATTCAATGTGATGATTGCCGAGCTGCGGCACTCCATCGAAACCCTGGAGCAGCGCGTGCAAACCCGCACTGCTGAATTACGGCAGCAGACACGTTATCTGCGCACCCTCATCGATACCCTTCCCTTGTGGGTCTGGCTCAAGGATACAAAATGCCGCTACCTGACCACCAATCAAGCCAATGCCCAAGCTTGCGGCCATACGGTCGATGAAATGATCGGCAAGTCCGATCAGGAGCTGTGGCCGCCCGAACTTGCCCGGCGCCACCAAGCCAATGACATGGAAGTAATGATGTCGCACCAGCGCAAGACGGTAGAAGAACCCATTGAAGACGAACACGGCATCGTCTGGATGGAAACCTTCCGGGCTCCGGTGCTAGACGAAGACGGCACCTTGTTGGGCATTGTCGGTGCCGCGCGCAACATCAGCGAACGCAAGGCAGCGGAGGAAGCGCGGGAAAAAGCCTTGATGGAAGCAGTGCGACTGGCGCGTCAGCGCAGCGAATTCCTGGCGCAAATGAGCCATGAACTGCGCACTCCCTTGAACGCTATCCTAGGCTATGCGCAGATCCTGCAGCGCAACACGCAGCAGTTGACCAGACGCCAGGCAAACGGACTGGCGACCATCTATGAAAGCGGCCAGCATTTGCTTAACCTCATCAACGATATCCTGGATTTGGCGCGTGTCGAAGCCGGCAAACTGAGCTTGTACCCGACTGACATCAACCTGCCCCTGTTCCTGCGTGTGGTAACAGAGATCATTCGCGTCAAGGCCGATGAGAAAAGCCTCTTGTTCACTTATCAGGCAGCACCGGACCTGCCCGCTTCAGTGAAAGCCGACGACAAGCGCTTGCGCCAGGTGCTGCTGAATCTGTTAGGCAATGCCGTCAAGTTCACCGATCGCGGCGAGGTGATCTTGCGTGTGCAAAAGATTGCCTCGTCCGAGCCCGAAGACAGCGAAGAAGCCATGGTGCGCTTGCGCTTCGAGGTGCAAGACAGCGGTATCGGCATGACCGAGGAACAATGCTCGCACCTCTTCCAGCCTTTTGAGCAGGTCGGTGACGTGCGGCGGCGTGAAGGCGGGACGGGACTGGGTCTGGCAATCAGCCAACAGTTAGTCCGATTAATGGGGAGCACTATCCAGGTCCAGAGCCAATTGAGCAAGGGCAGTCTCTTCTGGTTCGAACTGGAGCTACCGGTGGTTGCCACGGTGGCCGCAACCTTGCCCGAACCGCAAGTCATGATTGGCTATCAAGGGCCGCGCAAGAAGATACTGGTCGTGGATGACGTGCCGAAGAATCGTGTCATGCTGATGGATGCCCTCTCTTCGCTAGGATTTGAGGTGTTCGAAGCCGGTGATGGTCAGGAGTGTTTGGACCTGCTCGACAGCGTCAAGCCCGATCTGATCATCATGGATGTGATGATGCCGGTCATGAATGGGTGGGAGGCTGCATCGAGCATTCGCCGCTTGCCGGCGTTTGCCCACATTCCGATCATCATCGTCACGGCCAGCGCCACCCTTGAAGATGAAACCAAAGCGTATGCAGCCGGTGCCAATGCCTTCCTCCCCAAGCCCATCGAACACGACCGCCTGCTCGCGACCATTGGCACGCTGTTGTCCTTGCAGTGGCTCTATAAGGAACCCACCGCAGAGCGCGCCGAAGAGGCTGAAGGCTTCATCGCTCCGCCGCAGGAAGAAATCGAACAGCTCTATTACCTCGCCAAGCTAGGCGACATGCAGCGCATTTGCAGCCAGGCCGATTACCTGAAAGAACTCGACTCGCGCTATGCCTCCTTCGCTCAACAATTACGGCATCTGGCGGAAAACTATCAATCCAAGGCCATCGTTACCTTGGTGGAGCGGTATCGCACAAAACAAGAAGAGATGCGGACTGAGAATCCTTCGGTATGAAAGCAGCGCACTCGATATTCGTGATGACGTAATCATTGCCTTGTCGTCCGCCACAAGAAGGCCATAACGTCGCTTGAGGTGTGCAAAATAACACTGCGTTGAGGTATCTCATTCCACTGCATCATGAATGCATGATGATAAGCCGGGTTCAATCACAAGATAGAACCTTGCCCATATACGCAGGGAGAGAGGATTTTCATGCACAGCAAATGCTTTGTCAGAAAGCGTTCGATGGCGCTCGCGGTATCGGTGGCACTGCTGCAATATGCCGTAGCAAGCGCTCAGGACACAAGTGGGGCTCCTGCGGGTGGCGGCGCTACTGGCGCCGGTCCGGCCCCCGCTGCTACACCAATGGAAAGCGTCGTTGTCACCGGCACCGCGCTTCCTCGACGTCGATTCGATGCTCCCTATGCCAACTCGATCCTCTCAGAGCAGCAGATCGAGATGTTTGCACCGCTTAGTCCGGTGGATCTGTTTTCCAGAATGCCGGGGTTCGCCACCGAACCATCCGGCGGCGAAGGCGGCAATAACCTCAACGTGCGCGGTCTTCCTATCTCCAACTTCGTATTCGTACCAATCCTCCAGGATGGTTTGCCCATCTTCCAGGAAGGGCAAGAGGCGTTTGTCAATGCCGACGAACTGGTGCGAATCGACTTGATGACCGAGCGCGTCGAAGCAGTGCGCGGCGGCACTTCCCCGATCTATACCTCGAATGCGCCGGGCGCTACCATCAACTTCATCACCAAGAAAGGCACCAAGGAGCCGCAAGGAGCCGTACGCGCAACCTGGGGCGATTACGGACTGATCAGACTCGATGCACAGTGGTCAGGTCCTGTTGCCGACGATCTGCTGTTGAGCATGGGGGGCTTTTATCGCGTCGATGACGGCTTGCGACCAACCGGGTTCAATGCAGACCAAGGAGGACAGTTCCGCATCAATGTCACAAAACTCATTTCGGACGGCGAGATAACACTCTATGCCAA
>Ga0070659_100001647_pt1 | contig 16097 bp, 14 predicted proteins | sample KBSC23metaG_FD_64666 | JGI IMG/M metagenome (GOLD analysis project Ga0070659, IMG submission 64666) | Corn rhizosphere microbial communities from Kellogg Biological Station, Michigan, USA - KBS C2-3 metaG | ecosystem: Host-associated > Plants > Roots > Rhizosphere > Soil ... | reverse complement strand
GAACTCGGGCAGCATCCTCACCATGGATGCGCGTGCGGTCTTCCTCATACGGCGCAGCATTCGGCCGGTCGTGCACTGTCGCGTCCGGAGCAACTAGGCGCTGTCGTTCGCGACGGCGCCTTTTTTCGTCTGCCCCTCCTCTTGATCCGGCCCGATGCCGGGGTGTCGAATGCCCGCAAGCCGTGCGGGCGCCTTCGAGAGGAACCGCCATGCGAACCCTGGTACTCAACGCCGGCTACGAGCCGCTCGCCGTCGTGTCGTTCAAACGGGCCATCGTGCTCGTGCTCGACGGCAAGGCCTCGATCATCGCGAGCGACGACGAGCATCCGGTGCTCAGTGCGTCGGGGGAGTGGGAGCGACCGTCGGTCATCCTGCTGCGCCGCTACGTGCGCATTCCGAGCGGTCGCGCCGTGCCGGTCTCGCGCCGCGGGGTGCTGCGCCGCGATTCGCAGCGCTGCGGGTATTGCGGCGGGTCGGCCTCGACGATCGACCACGTCATCCCGCGTTCGCGCGGCGGGGCGGACAGCTGGGAGAACCTGATCGCCTGCTGCCTGCGCTGCAACAACATCAAGGGCGACCGCACGCCGCACGAGATGGGCTGGTCGCTGCGGCACATCCCTCGCCCGCCGCACGGCACCGCCTGGCTGGTGCGCGGGGTGGAGCGCGCGCTTCCGCAGTGGGAAGAGTTCCTCGCCCCCGCGGCGTGAGCGTTTTCTCAGCATGGGATCGCGGTGTCCCCAGGTTACGGGCCGTTATGTCAACGTGACATTCGGCGGCAACTCGCCTAGGCTCGGTCGGGTCGCAAACCCGGAGGCTTCATGACGGAACGCGAGATCCCGGACGGATTGGGATTTCTCTTCGGCGGGATGACGGACTCTTCACTTCCCCAGTCCGCACCGTCGGATTCGAGTGCACCCGAAAACCCGGCCGTCGGCCCGGCGCCTGCCGGTGCACCTCTCTACGCATCGCGCCGTGAGGCCCGTGCCGCCGGAATCCTGTCGATGGATGCCGCGGCCGCCCCGACCGCCCCGCCCGTGCCTCAGGCGCCCGCCGCACCCGCCTACGAGGGGATCGCGTCGCTGTTCCCGCTGCTCGGAGACGTACCCAGCGGCCCGGTGACCAGCGACCTGGGTGCCACGCAGGCCATCCCGGCCGTCGAGGTCGCCGCCGAGCTCGCGACCCCGGTCGCCCGGTACGTGGTCCCGCAGAGCGCCCCGGTTGCGATCGTGCCCGGCACCGTGCCCAGTGTCGTGCCCAGTTGGCACGTCGACGCCGCCGCCCCGGCCCCCGCCGCTGGCGCCCCCGCCGCTGGCGCCCCCGTCGTTGGCGCCGCCGCGGCAGCCGCCGCCGACGACCCCTTCCTCGTCACCCGTCGGACCCACGCCGCACCGGCTCGTCCGACCGGTCGGACGACGTCCCGCGGACGCGGCAGCGGTCGGGCCGACTCCCGCCGCGCCGACTCCCGCCGCGCCACCGCCCCCCGGGCCGGACGCGCGGCGTCGACCCGCGGTCGCGTCGCATCCGGATCGGCCGGTGCCGACGCCAAGTCGCTGCGCCAGCGCCTGTTCGGGGTCGGTGTGATGGTTCTCGTGGGCGGGCTCTTCGCGGTGCTCGCGATTCCGGCGTATGCGGACAACGATGCGGCCACCCTTCACGCGGCAGCGGCCGTGCAGGCCCAGAAGCTGACAGTGGCGGACGCGGCAGCATCCAAGATGGCCGTCGCCTCTCGTGACGGGTACACCGCAACCAGTGCCGCAGATCTCAGGTCGCTGTACGCGGCCGCGCTGCGCGAGCAGAACATCGCCGCCTACCTGCAGTCCGGCGCGAAGGCCAAGGGCGACGACTACCCGTGGTTCGCCGAGTTGTCGCGCAACCAGGGCGGCGGCCTGTCGCCGCTCGGCTACTACTACCGCGAGTGCGTGGACTTCGTCGCCTGGCGCCTCAACCGCGATGCCGGCACGACCTCGGCTCCGTTCCGTTGGACCTGGAGCCAGCTGACCCCGAACGGCGGCGACGCCCGCCAGTGGAAGAGTGCCTGGCTCGCGCACGGCTGGCCCACCGGGACCACGCCGGTGCCCGGAGCGGTCGCCTGGTTCAGCGCCAACCACGTCGCATACGTCAACGGGATTCTCCAGGACGGCCAGGTGCTGATCGAGGAGTACAACTACGGCACTCAGCATCAGTACGGCACCCGCGTGATCAACGCCAGTGATGCCTACTACCTGTACGCGCCGCCGAAATAGCCGCCCGTCGGCGTCGCGCCGCCCCGCGCTCTAGCATTCGGTGCATGACTCCCGAACTCTGGCGCAAGTTCAGCGAATGGCCACTCGCCGCGGCGGCAGTGGTGTTCCTGGTGGCGTACTCGATCGAGGTGATCGACAATGTGCCGGAGCGCGACGCCGCCGTCTTCGACATCATCATCTGGGCCACCTGGGCGCTGTTCGTCGTCGACTACCTGGCGAACCTGATCCTCGCCGAGCGGCGGTGGCATTGGTTCACTCACAACCTGCACCTCGCCGCGATCCTCGCTCTGCCGATGCTGCGGCCGTTGCGGCTGATGCGGCTGCTCTCGGTGATGCAGTTCTCGCACCGGCTCGCCGGCCGGCGGCTGCGCGGCCGCATCCTGACCTACGCCTTCGCCATCGCCATCCTGCTGGTCTACGTCGCGGCGCTGGCGGCGTTGGATGCGGAGCAGAACGTTCGCGGCGCATCCATCACCAACATCTGGGCGGCGTTGTGGTGGGCGGCATCGACGATCACGGGGACCGGGTACGGCGATATCGTGCCGGTCACCCTGGTGGGCAGGCTGATCGCGGTGGGACTCATGGTCGGCGGGCTCGCCATCGTCGGCGTGATCGCCGCGTCGTTCGCCAGCTGGATGATCGAGCAGCTCGGAAGCCGGGTCGCCGAAGAGGCGGAGGCGGCCGAGTCCGAGACCCAGTCGGAGGTCGCGGTGCTCACCGACCAGGTGGCCCGGCTGACGGCACTGGTGGAGTCGCGGCTTCCCCCTCGATGAGCGAGGGCGGCTCGACGGTGAGCACGCGGGTCGCTCGCAAACACGGTATTGGCACTCGGCCCTCGAGAGTGCTAAAACAGAATCGGGTCGCACGGACCCTCGTGTGACTCTTCATTCGGTGACCACATTCGGTGACGAAAGGAGATTGATCATGTCCAATCCGTTCGATGTTCTGAGCCAGTTCGACCGACTCGCGTCCAGCGTCTTCGACACGGCGCGTGCTCCTCGATTGATGCCCGTGGATCTGTTCCGCGAGGGCGATCAGTACGTGCTCAGTGCTGACCTTCCCGGCATCGACCCCGACTCGGTCGATCTGGATGTCGATGGCCAGTTGCTGACCATCCGCGCCGAGCGCCGCGGACCCTCGAACGAGCAGGTGAAGTGGCTGACGCGCGAGCGCCCATGGGGCAGCTACATGCGCCAGTTCACCCTCGGTGACGGTGTCGACGTTGAGCACATCACCGCGAACTACGAGCACGGCGTGCTGTCGGTGATCGTCCCGATGGCCGAGCGCGCCAAGCCGCGCAAGATCGCGGTGGCGTCGGTGAACAGCGAGCAGCGGCTGGGCCGCGGGCAGGATGCGATGGCCGGAAAGTCGCAGGACCAGCGGCAGGTGACCGCATGACCGCCGCGCTCGCTCCGGACCCCCGCCGGCGAGCGACGGCTGCGCACGGCTCGTCGCTGAGACTGCCGCGTCTGCACGCGCGCCTCACGCCATCCCTCGGCCGGCCGCAGGGCCGCCCGTCGGGTACGCGCCGACGAGGGGGCTGGCCGCCGGCCTTCGCCTGATCCACGGTGCCCCGGGTTTCGCGCCCGGGGCACCGTCATGGCGCGGTCCGCGCGACCCGCCGCCAGGCCGCCCTCGTTAGAATCGACCGGTCAGCCTCTGTAGCTCAATGGAAGAGCAGTTCCGTCCTAAGGAAAGGGTTGGGGGTTCGAGTCCCTCCAGGGGCACCGTGATTCGCCGTCTCGGGCCTCGGCGCGACGGGGATGCGGCTAGGTCACGACCTGAGGGTGCAGGACGATTCGTCCGTGGATGCGTCGATCGCGCAGGGCGCGGTACGCCTCGCGAACGTCCGAGAGCGGGTATGTCGCCCCGATCGGAATCCTGACGCCTCCCGCACTGACGAGCTCGGCGAGTTCGCTCAGTGCAGCGAGGCCGCCGGCGTCCCGGGTGCCGAGCGCTTTGACGCCCTTCTCCTGGGCTGCTGCGTAGTCCACGACCGTGTCGATGTGCTCGGGCGCAACGCCGAGCGCGAATGCGAGGTCGATGTAGTGACCGCCGACCGCGTCGATGAACCCCGTGACCGGCTGGTCGCCGGCGGCCGTGCGGATGCGGTGCTCCTCCTGGTCGCCGTAGGGCACGGGCTCGATCCCGAGCTGTCGGAGCCCGCCGAAGTGCCGACGGCTAGCCAGACCGATCACCCGCGATCCGGCCCTGACGGCGTATTGAGCGGCGACCAGCCCCACGCCGCCGGACGCGCCGGCGATGACCACGAGATCCCCGGGGCCGACATCGATCGCCTTCCAGGCGCCGACACCGGCCATCGGTGTGGTGTACAACGAGCCGGCCAGGTCCCAGCTCAGAGTGTCGGGTTTGGGCACCAACTGGCTGGTCGGCACCGTGACCCGCGGCGCGTGCGCGTCCCAGCTCTGCACCCAGCCCAAGACCTGGTCGCCCGCGGCGAAGCCCGCGCCGGTCGAGCCGGCGTCGGTCGAGCCGGCGGCGCTCGCCCGGCCCACGTCCGAGCGGCCTGCGCTCGAACCGCCTGCGTTCGAGCCGACCGGGTTCGACCCGCCTGCGTTCGACCCGCCTGCGTTCGGGCCGCCTGCTTTCGGGCCGCCTGCTTTCGGGCCGACGGCGATCACGGTGCCGGCGAGGTCGCGGTTCGGAGTGAATGCCGCCCGGTTCAATGCCGGGAGCGACCCCGGGTTGAGTGCGGCGGCCTCGACCTGGACGAGCACCTCGCCGGGCCCCGGCGTCGGTTCGGGGATGTCGGCGAGGTAGATCCCGTCGATCCCGGCGAACCGGTCGTAACGGACGGCTAGCACGGGGCCTCCGCAAGATGCGTCGGGCCGTCGAGCCGGCGCGGGGCGGTCACGACGTTCGCCCCGGTCGCAGCAGCCGCGCCGCCCGCGGCAGTCGCGCGGCCCCCGCCGCCCACGGCGCGGGCACCGCTCACGCAGCGACCCCCGACCCGTCGACCGCTGCGAGCCCATCCAGGGCCGCCACGGTCTTCGCGTCGAGGTGGATGTCGCCGACCGCGGTGTTCTCGACGAGGTGGTCGAGGCTGCTGGTTCCGGCGATGAGCAGGATGTGCGGAGCGTGCTGCAGCAGCCAGGCGAGTCCGATCTGGGCGGGGGTGACGCGCAGGGCGGCCGCGGCATCCCGAACCGCCTGTTCCTCGGTCACCTTGGGGAACCCGGGGAAGGCCGAGCCGAGCGGAAAGTAGGGGGCGTAGGTAATGCCCTCGCGCTGCGTCAGTTCGACGACCGGCTCGTCGTCGCGCTGCAGCAGGCTGTAGGAGTTCTGCACCGTGACGATGCCGGCCGGCAGGGCATGCCGCAGCTGCTCGAGGGTGACGGTGCTGAGTCCGATGCCGTCGAGCTTGCCCTCGTCGCGCAGGGCGATCAGCTCGGCGAGCTGGTCATCGAGATCGACCCGCTGGTCGTCTTCGGCGACGAGCATGCCGACATCGGTGCGGCGCATGTTGACGGCGGCGAGCCGGTCGATGCCGAGGGTGGTGAGGTTGGCCTCCACCTGGGCGCGGAGCTCGTGCGGCTTCTGCGCCGTGACCAGGCCGCGGGCTCCCGGGCCGACGACCGCGCCGACCTTGCTCACGATCGCGATGTCATCCGGGTAGTGGCCGTCGGGGGCGAGGGCCTGCCGCAGCATCCGGTTGGCGAATCCGTCGCCGTAGAACTGGGCGGTGTCGAAGTGGTTGACGCCCAACTCGACGGCACGGCGCAGGATGCCCACCGCGGTCTCCGGATCGACCGCGCGGTGACCGGGCAGCGAGCCGAGTTGCATGGTTCCGTAGCCGACGCGGGCGACGTTGTAACCGGCGAAGGCGGTGACGCCTCCGGGCCGCGGGGTGTTCTGAGACATTCGATGCTCCTTGTGCTGAGGACCTGCTACAGGTGGTGCTGCAGGTTGTGCTGCTGGTTTGCGATACTGGAGGAGCGGAGGACCCTCCGTTAAGCCCGACGATAGCATTAACGGAGGTGCCTCCGGTTATGAGTTCAGAGAACTCGCAGCTCGTCGACGCCCCCGACGCCTCCGACGCGGCAGACGCCACCGACGCCACTGATGCGGCCGACGCCGAGCCCGACGCCACGGCTCCGCCCGCCGAGCCCGACGCCACGGCTCCGCCCGCCCCGCCCACCACGCCCGGGGGCTCTTCCGCCTCCCGCCGCCCGCGCGCCGACGCGGCACGCAACCGCGAGCGCCTGATCGAGGCGGCATCCGCGGCTTTCGCCACCGGCGCCAAGGAGGTCAGCCTCGAGGCGATCGCGCGCGACGCCGGCGTCGGGATCGGCACGCTCTACCGCCACTTTCCGACCCGCGACGCGCTGGTCGAGGTGGTGCATCGCGACGGCCTCGCCACCGTGCTCGCCCGCGCCGACGAGCTGCTGGCCGAGCACGATCCGGCGACCGCCCTCCGGCTCTGGATGGACGCCTACGCCCAGTTCGTCGCCCGCAAGCGCGGCATGGCCGAGTCGCTGCGAGCCCTGTCGAAGGCCGGCGTGATCGCCGCATCCGACACGCATGCGCGAATCAGCGACACCCTGCAGAAGTTCCTCGACGCGGGCGCCGCGGCCGGCACCCTGCGCTCCGACGTACAGGCAGAGGATGTCGCGACCACCCTGGTCGGCGTCTTCCTCGCGTCACACGACTTCCCCCGGTCGGAGCAGACCGGCCGCATGCTCGACCTGGTGTTCGCGGGGATCCGAGCGTAGGGCCGGCCCGAACCGGCAATCGCCGCGTCTCACCCCGCCAGGTCTCTCACCCGCCAGGTTCTCTCACCCAGCCAGCAGGTCCCTCACATTCGGGCTTCCGGCCATCAGCATCGGCCGCGCCCCGGGATGGTCGTGAGGTGGAATCAGCCAGTACTCCGAACGCGCGGGTCCGCGCCGCTCGATCTGCCAGTGATGATCGTGGAGCAGCAGGTGATGGTGCTTGCAGAGCAGGATGCCGTCGGCGACGTCGGTGCGACCACCGTCACGCGCCCAGTGCTCGATGTGGTGCGCCTCGCACCAGGAGGGTGGTCGGTCGCAGCCCGTCCAGCGGCATCCCCCGTCGCGCTCGGCGAGCGCCGTGCGCTGGCGCGAGGTGAAGAGGCGCTGCTCGCGGCCGACGTCGAGCGGCTGCCCGTGCTCGTCGAAGACGACGGCCACCGTGCCCTGGGTGCAGGCGAGCCGCTCGACCGTCTCGATCGAGACGGGCCGCTGCGTACGCTGCAGCCGGCCGTGGCCGGTGCGCGCGATGAGGTGCCGCTCGGTCACGGTGACCCGCACCGCCGGCGCTCCGCGACCGAGCAACTGCGTCGGCTCGACCTCGGCGCCGGCCGTGAGCAGCTCGAAGAACACATCGGATGCCAACTGCTCGGTGCTGCGCGCATCATCGGCAATAGCCTGCGCCCGCTCGGCGTCGGCCATGAACCGTGGACCACCGCGCCGCGGCGAGGTCGCCCGGTCGTAGATCTCGCTGACCACCGACCCCTCGAGCGGATCGAGCTGCCAGACCACGCGCACACTCCCGTCGCGCAGGCGGTGCACTCGAAGCTCGCGGGCGGCGCGGGCGGCGCGTTCGCGGTCGACGATGCCCGCGGCATCCAACTCGTCTCGAGTGTCGCGAGCCAGTGCGAACACCTGGTCGGCATCGAGCGAGACGCACTCCGGCACCAACCGCGCCGCGGCCGTCGCGAGCACCGAGGCGGGCACGTCGTCGCTCGGCGTTCCCAGACCGGAGCGGATGGCATCTGCCGCATCGGTCGAGAGCCGGCGACCGGCGACCGCCTCGGCCACCGACTCGAGCCAGGGATGGGTCTGTGCCAGCGCGCCGACCCGCACCGCGGCCGCGGCCTCGCGGGCGCCCGCCCCGGTGGTGGCCTGGATCAGCTTCTGCGGAGTGCGATGCCCGCTGCGCTGCGCCAACCCCAGATGCCCGAGCTCGGGTGCCGACCGCCGGCTCAACTCGCCGGCCAGCATCGCCGAATGCGCGCGCGCCACGCGCTCGTTCGCGGCCGACGCGGCGATCAGCTCGAGCAGTTGCGAGTCGGTGACGTCAGCCAACCCCTCGACCCTGACCGCCTCGAGGGCGCGCGCGACGCCCGCGAGTTGAAGGGAAAGGACGGTCATGCATCCATTTTCGACCATCGAACACATGTTCGAAAGTACAAGATCTTGGGAAAACAGAGCCTGTGGAGGAAAAGACGCGAGCGGCTGTCCGATCCACTCCACCCCGTTCGTGGATGAGACGAACACCCACCCCAACAACGAACGAACGAAGGATACTGATCAACATGCGCAAGATCATCGTCATCTCCATGATCAGCCTCGACGGCGTGCTGCAGGCACCCGGAGCTCCCGACGAAGACACCTCGGGCGGCTTCCGGTACGGCGGCTGGACCGCCAGCTACGGCGACGCCGACTTCGAGACGCACTTCGGCCCGCTCATGGAGCGCCGCGACATCCTGGTCGGACGCAAGACCTTCGATATCTTCGAGGCCTACTGGCCGAAGCACGCCGACTTCTGGCCGGGCATCAACGAGGTCACGAAGTATGCGGTGTCGACCACGCGGCACGAATCCGACTGGGCCAACACGGTCTTTCTCGGCGGGGTCGACGACATCCGCGCCCTCACGCAGTCGGGCGATGCCGACCTGATCGTCTGGGGCAGCGGCGACCTCATCCAGACCCTGCTCGAGAACGACCTGGTCGACGAGCTGCAGCTGGTGATCTACCCGGTCACCCTCGGCAGCGGCAAGAAGCTCTTCGCCCGCGGCACGATGCCGGCGGCGTTCACCATGATCGACGGAGCTGTGACGTCGGGCGGCGTGGTGTTCGCGCGGTACGCGCGCGGCGGCGACATCGTGACCGGCCACGTCGGCCCCGAGTAGCCGCCCCCGAGCGCCCGGCTGCGCCGCCCCAGGCAGATGGATGCCGCTCCGCCAGTCAGATGGATGCGGCACCCCAGCCCAACTGCATGCCGCGCCCGACACGCCCACACCCGCCCGGGATGAGACGCTAGCCATTATGAGGCGCCGCGCGGTCACGATCTGGACGGCCATCGACGGGCTGTTCTTCTTCGTCGGAACGGTCGCGGCGGGGTGGCTGGTCTGGCTGACGATCGACGAGCTGGTGCACCACGGCATCCGCTACGGATGGCTGGTGCTGGTGGTCTGGCTGCTGGTCGCCTACCTGCTGCTGCCGCGCATCCACACCATGCTCGCCCTGCTCTACCTGCCGGACTATTTCATCGGGCGCGCGCGGCTCTATGACGGGCTGCTGGGGGATCCGGTGAACCTCGCCCTGCGCGGCTCGGAGCATCAGCTGCGCACCGCGATGGAGCGCGCCGGCTGGGTGCGCGCCGACCGGCTCGGCTTTCGAAGCGGGCTGCGGATCGTCACCTCGACCCTGCGCCGCCGGAGCTACGCCGAGGCGCCGGTCAGTCCGGCGTTCCTGTTCGGACGCGTGCAGGATGTCACCTACCAGCAGGAGGTCAACGCCAGTCCGGCGCGGCGCCACCACGTGCGCTTCTGGCGCGCGCCGCGCGGCTGGCGGCTGCCAGGCGGAGCGGTGGTCGACTGGATCGGCTCGGCCTCGTTCGACCGCAGCGTCGGACTCTCGCTCTTCACCCTGCAGGTCACCCACAAGATCGCCAGCAACACCGACGTCGAGCGCGACTACATCGTGCGCACCCTGCGCGCGGCGAATCCCGCGGCCGAGGTGCAGGTGATCCGCCATTTCTCGACCGGATACCACTCCCACACCGGAGGCGGCGACGCGATCGAGACCGACGGCGATCTGCCGATCGTGGGTCTCTCGCACCTGGACGCCGAGACGAACATCGAGGATGCCGCTGCCGCTGTGCCCAGCCCACCCCCGACCGCGCACCGCCCCGCCACGGCTCTGCTCGACAGCGCCGCATCCAACCGGATCGACCGCCCACCGACCGTGTATCTCGGCTACGTGCTCACCGCCCTGAGAGCGCTCGTCGCCGTGATCACCGCGGTCGCGGCTCTGGTCGGCGCCCCGGCGCTCCCGGGCTGGGGGCTGCTGCTGGCCGCGACCGTCCTCGGCGCCGTCGCCTACCTCGCGCTGGCGCAGCTGACGTTCTCGGGCCGGCCGCTCGCGCGCCTGGCGATCCTCGCGCTCAGCCTGGCCGGCGCTCTGGTCGCGCTGTTCGGCGGCCCCGCCCTCGTCGGTCTCGACAAGCCGTTGTGGATCGCGAACCTGATGCTCGACATCGGGATCCTGGTGAGTCTGTCGGCCGGCGACGTGCGAGCGTTCGAGTTCCGGATCGCGGCCGATCGGCGCCGACGGCGCGCCGCGGCTAGGCGGTCGAGAACCGCAGCATGACCTCCGACTGCAGCTCGACCGCGAGGCCGGCCGGCACGCCAGCCGGGTCGAGCGCGGCGGCGAGCGCGGCATCCGCCATCTGGTCGACCGGCTGACGCACCGAGGTGAGCCGCAGCGAGCGGGCGAGCAGGGTGTCGTCGAAGCCCGAGATGGCGACCTCGCGACGACCGGGCTGGATGCCGAGCTCGAGCAGCACCCCGACCGCGATCAGGTCGTTGGCGCAGATGATCGCGTCGGTCTCGGGCCAGGTCGACACGATCTCGCGCGCGGCGGCGCGGCCGATCTCGGGCGACATCGCCTCTTTGACGATCCGCAGCGGCTGGTCGGGGAACGCCTCGTCCATCAGCCGGGTGAACTCGGCCTCACGCTCCTGCGAGGTCGGGATGGTGGTCTGCTGTGCGATGAACGCCAGATGCTGCCGTCGCGAGGCCCGCAGATGCGTCACGATCGCCGCGATCGGCGCCGCCTGATCGGCGCGCACCCAGGGCAGTGACTCGGCGACGATCCGGTCGAGTTGGATGGTGGGAACCACCCGTGCCGCGTCGGTGATGGTTGCGACGCTGTCTGTGACGTGCGTGGCGGAGACCAGGATGGCGCCCACCCGGCGCTCGATCAGCATCCGGAATGCGTCGTGCTCGATGGCCGCGTCGTTGTCGGAGTTGGCGATCAGCACGCCGACCCCCCGGGCGCGCGCCGCGCGCTCGACGGCTTGAACGAGCGACGGGAAGAAGGGGTTGCCGAGGTCCGGGATGACCAGCCCGATATCAGCCGCATCGCCGCGTGCGTCGCTCACTGTGCTGTGTCCTCTCGAACATGTCCCAGCGTCGTCAGCTTAGCGAGGGGGCAGGTGGGCGCGTCGGCCGGCGCGTCGCCCGAGGCTATGACGCGCTCTGCTCGACCAGCCGTCCGGATCCGTCGAACAGCCGCCACTGCCCAGTCGACACGACCTCGGGAGCGGATGCCGGGTCGCGCACGAGCAGCGCGGTCTGGTCGTCGAGAAAGTAGACCGGGCCCCCGAGGCGAGCCGCGCATCCCGCGATCACCTCATCGGTCACCTGCGGCTGCCAGGCCGCGCCGCGATGGCAGATCACGAACCAGTCGAACAGCGGCACCGCAGGCGCGACCGACTCGAGTTCGAACATCGCGACCTCGTCTTGGTCGTAAAAGGCCTCGACCGACTGCGCCTGCAGGCGCGAGAAGATCATCGACCCGGCGCTCCAGCCGAGGTACACCTTCTCGTCGAGCAGCTCGTCGAGCACCGTGTCGAGGCCGGTCGAGGTCCAGGCATGGGCGAGCCAGTGGTTGCTGCCGCCGTAGCAGAAGATCACATCGGCCGACCGCAACCGCGACTCGACGAGCGACGCCGGCCCGGCGAACAGCGACAGCAGGTCGTACTGCTTCCAGCCGAGTGCGCTCACGCTCTGCAAATCGGCGAGCGTCTTCGTGTTATCGCCCGGGAACGGCAGGATCGCGTCGATGACCGCGACGATGCTCGCCTCGTCGATGGGCTTGCCGAGCAACTCGACCATGGTCTGACGGAGGAGCTCGGTGCCGACGCCCTCCGAGGTGAGCAGCATGCGCATGGGAGTTACGGTAGCGCGGCGGGCGTCGTACGATCTGCCAGCCTGGTCCTGTTCTGCAGCGCCCGCGTCGGGCCGCTACGCGTCGATCGAATGAGTTGCCTTCTCGAGCGTGGCGAGGTCGCGAATCGAAAGCCGCGGCCTCTTGATGAAGGCGACGATGGTGATCGTCGAGACCAGGAACCAGCCGACTGCAGAGCCTCCCGCGGCGATCGTCGACCCACGCGCGCCGAAGAAGCTGAACATGATCGTGACGCCGACGAGTGCGAGCCCGATCGCGCCTGTAGCACAAGAGACCGCGATAAAGCGGGTGTCGCTCCAGGTCGGCGCGCTGTTCTCGCGTCTGAACTGCGGGCTCTTGACCTTCGCCAGGAACAGGTAGGCGGCCAAGCCAAGTGCGAGGACACCGGGTGCCCACAGCCAGACGCTGGTTCCAAGCCGACCAACTCCCCAGGACAGCGCCGTAACCGTCACCAGACCGGTGTCGACGAGAAGCACGATCCCCACCCGCTCGCTAGACCATCTCCAGAAGGCGACCCCGGTGCCCATCATGGCGATTCCCACCATGACAGTCATGATCCCGCTCACCGGAAGGCGGTCTTCTGCAATCGCGCTACCAAACCCTGCGACGGCCCAGCCGGTGCCGAAGAGCGCCATCCCGCCGACAACCGGTCGCGAGGATGCGAGGACAACCGCGCCGGCTGCCATCCCAATTGCTGTGCACATCAACGAGGCGCCCGAAATCCAAAGGTGGGCGAGAAGGAGTTGTGCCCCCTTCGCCAGGACCCCGAAGGCGCCTGCGAGGATGGCCATCGCGATCGCCGAGATTCCCCCCAGTTTGGCGAATCTCCTCAGCGCCATTCGACCGCCCAGTGGATCCCTCTTGACGCGAATGAAAAGGGCACTGTCGATCATCGAGGCGAAGGCCCAAGCCAGGATCAGTGCGAGGACTGCCGTCGTCGGTCGCGAGGTAGGAGCAAGGATCACAGCCAGGACTCCGGTTCCAAGCCCGAGCATCATGAGACAAGCAACCGCGCGAGCGGCCGCCTGGCTGTCTTCGGACTTCCCATAGCCCTTGAGCACCACTCGCCCCGTGGCAAGTCCGATGACTGCGAGAACGATGCTCGCGCACGACCAAATCGCGTTCCCTTGGATCCCGGTCACAATTCCGCTGGCCACGGGCGCCGCGGTCAAGACGAGCTGCGCCCAACCGAGCGCAGTCATCTTCTTCGACTTCTTCGCTGTCATGGCGATCCTTTCGTCAAAGGCTCTGCTGCTTTCCACGAACGATAGGCGTTCGCCTGACGTTCGAACAGAGTAAAAGAAACCACCGCGAGCGTAAGAATCTCCTACAGTGGGGAAATGGCCGACCCGAAGAAATCAGAAGACTGGGATCAGTTCCGAGACGAGCTCAACGCCTTCATGACCTGGAGGCGGATGAGCGCGCCCGATCTCGCCGAACAACTCGGAATCGGCGGAGAGGGCGGCGCTACTCGGATTAGGCAATGGCGATCGGGAAACGGCCGCCCCTCGTTTGCGCAGTTGCCTCAAATCGTGCGAGCGCTACGAATGAACGCTCGCAGCCGACAGCAATACGACGATTGGAAGGAGACGAACAATCCCGATCTCGAGGCCTTTCGCGACCAGGAGCCTGCTGATTGGACCTACCTAATCGTGAAGATGGGTCTCGCAGACCCACTCGACGTTCAGAGGGCTGCGGAACTCGCCATCACGGTGGAACGACTCGAAGGTCGACGTCAGTTCCTCGATGAGACGCTGGTCGCCCAAGGGCAAGCGGGCCTAAGTCGTCTCGTCAGTGAGGTCGTGGCTACAGAGGAATGGGCGATTGCGGTCTGGCCGGCCATCGAAGGACCGGTGATCAAGCGGTCGGAAACGGAGACGCTGGATCTCCGCCTCCACGTTGCCGATCGGGTCGACTTTCGTCGAATAGACGGTTCAGCCGTCTCCAAGGATCTCGTCTGGGACGCTTTCGAGGATGCCCTAAAGGCTTCACGAGCGGTGCCTGCGAAGCGCGATGGTGCAAGATGGGCCACGGCTGACAAGCTCTTGAATGAAGACGATTCAGCGGCAAAGGTATCGTCATGGTCGATTCGGAGGCTGGGTGCACCCCACCCGTCGGTCGTCGAGGCGGCTCATCCCCGCCTTCCAAGCGTGGCCGTTACGTCGTTGACGGTGGGCGCCTGGGGCAACGACGTTGCCGATCACCTATCACGTCTCATCGGATACGGATTCACGTCAACACGGGACGTGGCTACCGACCTGTACGGGAAGCGAAACGATGTTCAGTACGGCGAGAGTCGGGCGCGCATGCACGGCCAGATGTTGCGCGGATCTATCAATAAGCGAGTCTGGGGCCACTATTCCGCCGATCAGGAAGCGCTTGCCGATCTCATCGGAGACCCTGACGTGACGAACGTGTTCACCGTGTATCTGAGCCAGCCGAAGCGCGACTTCAAGGCCGAAGCCGAGAGGCTATGGGCACGCCAGCAGGAACGGCAGCGTGCTGGAACCGTGACTGCTGCAGAGGACTGGATCTCGCGTGAAGATGTAGTGCTTCACCTGACGAAGGCCCATCAAGAAATCGAATCGATGCTTGAACGAGTTACGGGCGAGAACCTGTTTGTCAAGACGCTGAGCGGCGCCAAGGCCGACAGTACCCGTGCTGGAAAGTATCGACAGTGTCTAGACATCGCGGTCGAGGTTCTCGCGATGTGGTTCGAGAGGCGCCTCGTGAACCGCACAGACGTCGAGGCAGTGTGGGACGGTATTGCCCGAAAGCCGCCACGACTTCAGACCGACGGCGACCGGCACACCCTCATGCTCGCAGAGTACTTCCGGTACGTCGAAAACGCCGAGAAGGGCCGGCAGTAAGCCGGCCCTTCTCAAACGCGGAACGAGTCTCTAGAACTCGTCTTCCTCTTCTTCGCGGAGGTACACGTTGTTCCTCTCTTCGAACTTGTTCGGAATTGTATCGGACCCTACTGCCTCACGGAGTCCCTCTAAGAGGGGACACCCGAACCTGGGGGCTAGGGAGCTGGGAGTGGCTCCGGAACTGCCTCGGCGGGACAACCGTCTTACGGGGGCGAGGGTCTTCACCGGCTCACCCCGGCTGATGAACGTGCACCATGCTGCTCAACGACGCTCCGTTGAGGTCGAGATACAGCTGCCCGTCGGTCACGGACACCGTCATCGCGTTGCGCCGCTCGAGCGCAGCGACCGCCGCATCCACGAACCCCGGATCGAAGCTCTGCACGGTGATCTGCTCGAGCTGATGGATGCGCTTGCCGGCCCACGCCGCGATCACCTTCTCGGGATCGCGATGGGTGTAGACCGTCGTGCGGTCGGCGAGCTTGCTCGCGTAGTGCAGCCGGTCCGCGTCGGGGGCGCCCACCTCGATCCACGTGGTCAGCCGCCCGGTGAGGTCGCGGACGAGTACGGCCGGCTCATCGGTGGACGAGATCCCGTCGCTGAAGGCGATCCCCTCCCCGTATTCGAGGCAGTACGCGAGCACGCGCGTCATCATGTACGCGTCGGTCTCGGAGGGATGCCGAGCGGCCCGCAGCGTGACGTCGTCGTAGACGCCGCGATCTACGTCGGCGAGTAGCACCGCGAAGTTGTACATCACTGCGCCGGCTGCCATGGGGGCGAGCCTATGGCCCTCTTGGTGGTCGAGTAGCACGCAGTGCGTATCGAGACCGCGGATGCCGCGACTCTCGTCCGGCGCTTCCGCACGGTTCCCGGCTCCGGTTGGGTCGTCAGGAGAATCGGGCAGCCAGCCTCTGTAGCTCGATGAAAGAGCAGTTCCGTCCTTAGGAAAGGGGGGTTCGAGTCCATCGAGGGGCACAACAGGGGTCTTGCTAGAGAGTGAGAACGAACGCCCGCTTGTCGTGTCACTG
>Ga0070659_100001644_pt1 | contig 16113 bp, 18 predicted proteins | sample KBSC23metaG_FD_64666 | JGI IMG/M metagenome (GOLD analysis project Ga0070659, IMG submission 64666) | Corn rhizosphere microbial communities from Kellogg Biological Station, Michigan, USA - KBS C2-3 metaG | ecosystem: Host-associated > Plants > Roots > Rhizosphere > Soil ... | reverse complement strand
GCTCGAGCTCCAGTGCGCGGTGCGCGAACGTCGGGTTGCAGGCGCCGAGGATGAGATACGGCTCCATCTCTGCGTCGAGCTTCTCCCGGAGCGTCCCCTGCACGTCGATCTCGGTAAGGACGCCGAAACCCTCCTCCTTCAGGGTCTCCCGCACCCTGGCGACCGCGTCCGCGAAGGTCAGCCGCGTGGTGCCGTGGAGCGTGTACGTGCGATCGGATGCCGTGATCACGGCCATGCCTCCTGCTTGAGTATTTGACCAATCAGTGAAATAGACGGTACCATGACGGCATGACCGGTGTCCCGACAGCGATGCTCGACGCAGCGGCGGAGCGCTTCCGCCTCCTGTCCGATCCGACACGGCTGCGCCTGCTGAACGAGCTCGACCTCGCCGCGGAGATCCCGGTCGGCGAGATCGCAGAGCGGGCGGGTGTCGGCCTGTCCAACACGTCCAAGCACCTCCACCAGCTCGAGCGCGCCGGTCTCGTCGGCAGGCGGCGAGTCGGCACGACCATCCTCTACCACGTCGCGGACCCGGTGATCCCACAGCTCTGCGAGATCGTCTGCGCGTCGCTGCGCCGGCGGTACGCGACGCTCGCCGAGCAGGCTTGAATACCCCGCGTACCAACGCATGAAGGAGAAGCGAGAGACCATGGATGCAACCACCGAGACGTTCGAGCAGGACGTCATCCAGCGATCCCACGAGCTTCCGGTCGTCGTCGACTTCTGGGCTGCCTGGTGCGGCCCGTGCCGGATGCTCGGCCCCGCGATCGAGCAGGAGGCCGCGAAACGCGAGGGCAAGCTCGCGCTCGTCAAGCTCGACGTCGACGCGGAGAGCGAGATCGCCGGCCGCTACGGCGTCCAGAGCATCCCGACCGTCGCCGTCTTTCGGAACGGCGAGGCCGTCACGGGCTTTGTCGGCGCCTATCCCGCGGCCACGATCGGCAAGTTCTTCGACGAGCTCCTCGAGAAGGAGCTGCCCGCCGCGGCCGCCTGAGCCAACCGGCTACGAAAGGCAGGAATCGACATGCGACCCACCGAGCCGTTTCGCAAGGAGCACGAGGAGCTGCTCGCCCACATCGACCACATCGGGCTCGCCGCGCGCGAGCTCCCGGGTCTCGACCCGGCGGAGCGGAGACAGGTGATCGACCGCGTGCTCGGCTTCCTGAGCGGCACGCTCTTGCCACACGCGAAGGCCGAGGAGGACGTGCTCTACCCGGAATGGGCGCGCCTCGTCGGCTTCGCGGATGCCGCCGTCCCGATGGTGCACGACCATGAGGCGATCGTCGCCCGAGTCGAGCGCCTCGAGCGGACAGAGATGGACGACGTCGACACGCTCCAGGAGCTGCTCTACGCCCTCCAGGCCCTGATCGGGGTGCACTTCCGCAAGGAAGAGGACATCCAGCTCCCCGTCTTCGACGCAGCCCCGCCAGAGGTTACGGCGCGAGTCCTCGAGCGCATGGGTGCGCTCGCCGGCCACGCCCACGAGCACTGAGCGACACCGCACCGACGCGGGGTCTGCCGCGACGGGCGCCGCGATGACGGTCTGCGGTACGTGAAGAACGGCTGCCGCGAACCGGGGTGGCTACGGCAGCCGCCAGAAGTCGCCGGTGAGGCCGGCGGCGTCCAGGATCGCCTGGTTCTGGTCACGCGTGTGCGGACGCCAGTCGGGTGAGAGCCGGTCGCTCCACCATGCAAACGCGAGCGCTGCGAGCTGCGCGACCGGGATCGTCGCGCCGGGGGCGCGGCCGGCGAGCCACCGCTCCACGTGCTCTTCCGACCGGAAGAGGTTCATCGCGCCTCAGGTGAAGACGATGTTCTCCCACCAGCGCGCCGCGGGCACGAGGCAATGGAAGAACAGCGTCTCGTCGTCGGGGCGCTCGTCGCGCGCCTCGACCGTGATCGGCTCGTCGCAGTCCGGGCAGGTCGTCTCGATCCGCCCGTCGGCGCCGAGTGCGGCGCAGATGCCGAACGCGTCCCAGGCGCAGTTCGCGTGCCACGAGCGACCGTCCGCGAGCACGCGGAACCGGGTCGGAACGCCGGAGAACGGATTGGCCATCCGGATCTCACCGGTCGATTCGTCGAGCACGAGCGCGTGCGCCTCGTGCAGCGAGCGCCAGCGGGCGCGGACGTCGTCGAGTCCGAGCCCGGTCGCCCGCGCCGCCTCGTCGGCCGTCGGCACCCGCCCGAGCTCGGCGACGAGCCGGTACGTGGCGTTTCTCAGGCCGAGGTCGCCCTCGTCCACCCGATGTCAGACCGCGACGACGCTGAACGGGGTGTCGACCGCGTCCTGGCGCCCCGGCACCCAGAGGCTGACCCGGAAGACGCCGTTGCCGACGTACCCGATCGTCGTCTCCGCGGCGCCCGCGCTCGCCATCGCGACCTGGCTCGCGTTCCCGGGGAAGCGAACCTCGTACACGCCGACGTTCACGCGTCGGGCCTGCGGCGCGGCGCCTGCGCAGTTGAAGCGCGCCCCGATCAGCGGCTTCGCGCTCGTGAACTGGTCGGGGAAGTTCGCAATGCCCTTCGTCGCATCGCCGTTGACGGCCGCGTAGCCGCGCACGGCACCCGGCTGGCAGCGCGCCTGCGGCTTGACGGCCTCGTTGACGGCGATCGCGGAGCCGCCGAGCGCGAAGAACAGCGCCGTGGCGGCGAGGGCTGTGGACGGGCTGACACGCATCGGAACCTCCCGGGAGCAGGCAACGTCCGCCGCATCCTGGTCGGCGCGTCGGACGGTGTCAGCCGTCGCCGTCGACGACCAGGTCGGCGCAGGCAACCGGATCGTCCCGTTCCACGTAGCGATCTTCCATCGGCATCCACCGCTCGACCCATGTCGACCGCGCGGCCTCGCCGTCGCGCGCCACGCCGCGCGCGAGCCGTGTCTCGTACGGAGCGTCCACCCACACGCGGACGTCGTAGGCGTCCCGGAACATGCGGTGGAGCGCGCAGACGCCCTCGACGACGACGAGGCCCTGCGGCTCCACCGTCAGCTCGTCGCCGGCGCGGCGCGCGTCCCAGTCCCAGGCCGCGTATCGCCCGGCGCGGCCCGCGAGCAGCGGCTCGAACACCTCCGCCCGGAGCCGCGAGAGCTCGAAGCCCTCTCCGTTCCAGAACTCGTCGGTCCCCACCACCTGCGCGCCGGCGATCTCGCCGGCCAGGGTCGATTTCCCCGAGCCGCCGCGGCCGCCGATCCCGATGAACGTGAAGGGACGCGCCGGTCGCGCCGCGCCGATCAATTCGAGCACCGGACGGGCGTCCATCGGGCCACGGTAGACGATCGCGCCCGACCGGCCGGATGGACTACGCTCGACCTGACCACGCGCGCCCACCGGAGGAGCCATGAGCGAGACCACCCGTGTCGTCGTCCCCTACGAGTCGATGGACCCCCTCGCGATCGGGGCGACCGACGACGAGTCGAAGAAGCACCGCGACACGCTCGAAGTCGACATTCCGACGGCGAACCTCGTCACCGTCGTGCAGCCGGACGAGCCGGCGCCGGCCGGCGACCCGACCGAGGCGGCGCGTCGCGCACTCGCAGAGCCGGTCGACGGGCCGACGTTCGCCGCCCTGCTCGAGGGCAAGGCCAGCGTCGCCGTGATCATCGACAACCAGTTCCGGCCCACCCCGTCGTCCAAGCTGCTGCCCGCCGTCTTCGACGCGATCGAGGCGGCCGGCGTCACCGATGTCCGTGTCTGCTGCGCGAACGGCAAGGTCTTCCCGATGTCGGAGACGGACACCGAGCAGAAGCTCGGTCGCGATAACCGCGCGCGGATGGAGCGGAACGGCTGGTCGTTCTCGCAGAACGACCCGCAGAACCCTGACGCGTACACGTTCGTCGGGGTCTCGTCGGGCGGCACGCCCGTCTGGCTTCTGAGGGAGGTCGCGTCCGCGGAGGTGAAGATCACGATCGGCCAGGCGCAGGCGAACCACTGGGGCGCGGGCGGCGGGGGCAAGCTGATCCTCCCGGGCGTCGTCTCCGACGAGACGATCGAGTCGAATCACTGCGCGTTCGTCACCTCGCCGCAGACCCACTACGGCGCGTACGTCGGCCCGATGCGCTCGGACATCGACGAGGTCGCGACGATGTGCGGGCTCGACTGCACCATGAACGTGCTCCTCGACACCCACGGCCGCGTGATGGACGTCGTGTTCGGCTCGCATCCCGAGGCGCACCGGGAGGCGATCCGGCGCTTCAACGACGTCTACGCATACGAGTCGTTCGTGCCCGAGCACGGCCAGGCGGACATCGCGATCTGCGGCGTCTTCGCCCCCACCGACCACCTGTTCTTCCACACGGGCTGGGGCTGCATGTCGGCCGATCTCGTCGTCAAGGACGGCGGCACGCTCATCTACACGAGTCCGTCGCCGGGCGTCTCGACGGCGATCGGCGACTTCCCCGGGTTCGCGCTCATGGACCTGATGAAGCCGTACATGCCCGCGACGCCGGAGAACTACCAGCGCGTGCTGCGGGACATCCACGCGCGGGCGATCCAGATGTGGGCCGGCTGCATCTGGGTGCCCATCTACGAGGTGATGACGCGCAAGCACCTGACGGTCGTGACGCTCGAGGAGAACCTCGAGCTGGCGGCCGACATCGGCATCGACGCGACGACGTCGCTCGACGACGCGCTCGCCGCCGCGCTCGCCCGGCACGGGGACGAGGCGAAGATCGTGGTGCTGCCGTTCGCGCGGTACCAGCTGCCGCGCAACGCCGTCCGCATGGAGCCCGCGGACGATCGCGTCATCGCGTACGCCGGGCGCACGTAGCCACATGTCGGAGGCCGCTCGCCGGACGATTCCCGGGCTCCGGGCGTCCGGCGTGGCGGCGTCCGACGAGGTCGGCCGGGACATCCGCGGCTCGACCACGATCCTCGAGCTCCTGCGGATGTTCCCCGACGGGCGCGCGGCGAAGCTGATGAGCGACATCCAGTTCCCGTGCGCCCACTGCGGCGGTGCAGTGCGCGAGCCTCTGACGCTCGCCGCCAAACGGCACCGCCGGGACGCGCGGGCGGTGATCGACGCGTTCCGGGCGCTCGAGGCGGGCTACCCGGCCGAGCCGCTCATCGAGGCGGCACGCATCCGGTCCGACCCGGGTGCGCTGGCGGCTGGGTCGCGACAGTAGATTCTCGCCGTGGGAGTGGCGACCGAGCGCGAGACGTGGGTCGGCCGCTCGGTCCTGCGCGTCGAGGACGAGGCGCTGCTCCGCGGGAAAGGGCGCTTCATGGACGACCTCGAGCCGGTTCCGCACGCCTGGCACGCGGCGATCGTCCGCTCGCAGGTCGCCCATGCGCGCGTGGCCGTGGACGCATCGGCCGCGCTCGACCACCCGGGCGTCCGCGGCGTGCTCACCGGCGACGATGTCGCCTCGCTCTCGCGGCCGTTCCCGGCCGGGATCGAGTCACCGGTGCCGCACTACGCGGCCGCCGTCGGCACGGCCCGCTACGTCGGTGAGCCGCTCGCCGTCGTGGTCGCGAAAGACCGCTACCTCGCCGAGGATGCCGCCGAGCTCGTCGCCGTGGACTACGAGCCGCTCGAGCCCGTCGTCGAGCCAACTGCCGGGGAGGTGATCCACGAGCGCAGCTTCCACTACGGCGACGTGGACGACGCGCTCGCCCGCGCCGACGTCGTCATCCGCCAGACCTTCCGCGTGCCGCGCTTCACCTGCCTTCCGGTCGAGTGCTACGGCGTCGTCTGCGACTGGGACGAGCCCGCGGGACGCCTCACCGCGTGGGCCAACTTCCAGGGGCCGTTCACCCTGCACGGCGTCGCGGCGGCGGCACTCGGCCTTCGGGCGGATCGGTTCCGGCTTCTGACGCCGCCCGACTCGGGCGGGTCGTTCGGCATCAAGGCGGCGATCCTGCCGTACGTCGTCCTCGTCGGTCTCGCCGCCCGCGCTCTCGGCGTCCCCGTCCGCTGGACCGAGGACCGCCTGGAACATCTCGCCGCGAGCGCCACCGCCACCGGGCGGGTCACCGAGCTCGAGGCAGGCTTCACCTCCGATGGCGAGCTCGTCGCACTCCGCTACGACGCGCTCGAGGACGTCGGCGCCTACGTCCGCGCTCCCGAGCCGGCAACGCTCTACCGCATGCACGGGTCGCTGGCCGGCGCGTACCGCGTCCGGAACGTCGCCGCGCGGAACAGGATCGTGCTGACGAACACGATCCCCTCGGGCTTGAACCGCGGCTTCGGCGGCCCGCAGCTCTACTTCGGCCTCGAGCGCGTGATGGCAATCGCCGCCCGGCGGCTCGGGATCGACCCTGTCGAGCTCGCGCGACGCAACCTCGTGCCCGCCGACGAAATGCCGTACCGCACGCCGAGCGGCGGCCTCTACGACTCGGGCGACTACGCGGCTTGCCTCGACCGGGCGGTCGAGCTCGCGGGACACGACGAGCTCCGAAAGCGCGTCGAGGCTGCGCGGGAGGCGGGGCGGATCGCAGGCATCGGGCTCGCGTGCGTCGTCGAGCCGTCGATCTCGAACATGGGCTACATCACGCTCGCGCAGACCGCCGTCGAGCGCGCCGCGGGCCTGCCGAAGTCCGGCAACGCCGAGGGCGCCTCGGTGGCCGTCGATCCGCTCGGCGGCGTCACCGTGCGGCTGGGGACGACGCCGCAGGGCCAGGGCCACCGCACCGTCGTAGCGCAGGTCGTCGCCGACGAGCTCGGCTGCGATCCCGACGATGTGACGGTCCTCTCCGAGCTCGACACGGCGACCACGCCGTGGACCGTCGCGTCTGGCAACTACTCGTCGCGGTTCTCGGGCGTCGGCGCCGGCGCCGCCCAGGCGGCGGCGCGCCGCGTGCGCGTGAAGATGGACGCAGTCCGCGCCCATCTCGGCGAGCTGGAGCTGCCGCTACGGAAGGTCGCCGGGACGATCCACTGGCACCCGGAGGGCCTTCCCGACGGCATGGAGCCCGGCCTGTCCGCGGTCGCCTTCTACGCCGTCCCGAACCTCGATCCGCCGGACGCCGAGGACCGCGTCGTCTCATCGGGGGCGCACGGCTTCATCGTCGACATCTGCGCGGTCGAGATCGACCGGGCGACGGGGGCGGTCACGGTCACCGACTACGCGAGCGTCCACGACGCCGGCACCCTCCTCAACCCGCTTCTCGCCGACGGCCAGGTGCGAGGCGGATTCGCGCACGGCGTCGGCGCGGCGCTCTTCGAGCGTCATGCGTATGACGACGACGGAAATCTCATGACAGCCTCGCTCGTCGACTACGTGACGCCCACCGCTCCCGACCTGCCGGCGCTCGTCGTCGACCACCTCGAGTCGCCGTCGCCGTTCACGGCGCTCGGCGCGAAGGGGCTGGGCGAGGGGGCGACGATGTCGGCGCCGGTCGCGATCGCCAACGCGGTCGCCGATGCGCTCGGCGTGGACGACCTCGAGCTGCCGCTCACCGCGCCCCGCGTCTGGGAGCTGCTCGGCGATGGAGACGAGGGATGAAGCCTGCGCCGTTCGGATACGTGCGGGCGGGGTCGCTCGACGAGGCGCTCGCGGCGCTCGCGGAGGGAGGGGAGGATGCGAAGCCGATCGCGGGCGGCCAGAGCCTTGTGCCGGCGCTCAACCTGCGGCTCGTCCGGCCGACCCTGCTCGTCGATCTGAACCACGCGGGTCTCGACGGCATAGCAGCGAATGGGACCCTGACGGTCGGCGCGACGACGCGGCAGGCCGCGCTCGTGGGCGACGAGCGTGTGCACCCGCTCGTCCGGGAGGCGCTGCCCTTCGTCGGGCACTTCGTGACCCGGAACCGCGGGACGGTCGGCGGCTCGATTGCCCATGCGGACGGCGCCGCCGAGCTCCCGCTCTGCCTCGTCGCGCTCGGCGGAAAGGTCGTGGTCGACGGCCCGAGCGGACGGCGCGTGATCGCCGCCGACGAGTTCTTCATAACGCACTTCACGACCGCTCTGGGCGCCGGCGAGCTCGTCGTCGAGACCGTCTGGCCGCTCGCTGCGACGGGCGAGTCGAGCGCGTTCGAGGAGCTCGCTCTCCGCGCCGGCGACTTCGCGCAGTCGATGGTCGCGGTCGTGCTCCGGCGCGACGCGGACGGGAAAGTCGTCGACGCGTCCGTCGCCGTCGGCGCGGTGAGCGACCATCCGATCCGGCTGCGCGAGGTCGAGACGCTGCTCGTCGGCACGTCCGGAGCCGAGGCCGCCGCCGACGCGGGATCGCTCGCCGCGACGCTGGTCGACCCGCCCGGCTCCATCCACGCGAGCGCGCGGTACAGCCGCGCTCTGACGGGAGCGCTCACGACACGCGCGATCGAGAGGGCCGCATGACCGAGGTCGAGCTCACGGTCAACGGCCGCGTGGTCCGCGAGACCGTCGAGCCGCGGCTCCTGCTGACGGACTTCCTCCGGCATCGCCTCGGGCTCACGGGCACTCACGTCGGCTGCGAGCACGGCGTCTGCGGCGCGTGCACGGTTCTCCTTGACGGCGTCTCCGTGCGAGGGTGCTGCCTGCTGGCGATCCAGGCCGACGGCAGCCGGGTCGAAACGGTCGAGTCGCTCGCGGAGAGCGGCCCGCTCACCGAGCTGCAGGAGTCGTTCCGCCGGCACCACGCCCTCCAGTGCGGGTTCTGCACGCCGGGGATCCTGATGGCGGCGACCGATCTCCTCTCTCGCGGTCGTCCGACGCGCGCCGAGATCGCCGACATGCTCTCCGGGCACCTCTGTCGCTGCACGGGTTACACGCCGATTGTCGACGCGATCGAAGCATGTGTTGATCGGGACGGGAGCGCATGAATCTCGCGGCCTCGCTGCTCGCGGCCTGCGAGCGCCACCCCGAGCTCGAGGCGTTCCCGGGGCTTCGCTACGGCGAGCTGCTCGACCGCGTCCAGCGCCTCGCCGGCGGCCTCGGCGTCGAGCCCGGCGAGCGGGTCGCCGTCGTGCTCGACAACCGGCTCGAAACGGCGCTCCTCTACTGGGCAACGCAGTGGGCCGGCGCCGTCTTCGTCCCACTCTCGTGGCGGGTCTCGGACGAGGAGCTCGACTACTGCCTCGACGACTGCGGCGCGCGCGTCGTGATCCGCGACGGCGATCCGCTTCCCGACGGGCCGGCCCATCCGGGGGCGCTCGGGCGCGACGAGCGCGAGCTCTCGCTCCTGCTCTACACGTCGGGCACGACCGGCCGGCCCAAGGGCGTGCCGCGCTCGCACGCAGCCGACCGCGCCGGCGGGTGGTCGCAGGCGCTCCAGCACGGCTACGGCTGGGCCGACCGCACCCTCGGCGTGATGCCGCTCTACCACACGATGGGGATCCACTCGCTCGTCGCGATGCACCTCGTCGGCGGGTGCTTCGTGCCGCAGGCGCGCTGGGGCGCCGGGGAGGCGCTCCGCCTCGTCGAGGAGCAGCGCATCAGCTCGCTCTACCTGGCGCCGACCCTCTTCCACGACCTCGTCCACCACCCGTCGTTGACTTCCGCCGACGTCGGCTCGGTGCGGGCGCTCGGATACGCGGGGGCGGCGATGACATCGACGCTCGTCCGTCGCTGCGCCGACGTGTTCTCGCCCGAGGTCTTCGTCAACCACTACGGCTCAACCGAGGTCTACACCTTCTCGATCGGACGGGACCAGCTCGCGAAGCCCGGGTGCGCCGGGCGCCCCGCCGTCAACACGAGGATGAGACTCCTCGAGACCGGGGAGATCTGCGTCGAGCTCTCCTCTGCCGAGGCCTTCGCCGGCTACTGGAACCGGCCAGACGCCGATGAGAGGGCGATCCGCGAAGGCTGGTACCACACGGGCGACACGGGGCACCTGGACGGGGACGGGGATCTCTGGATCGACGGCCGGGTCGACGACATGATCGTCTCGGGCGGCGAGAACGTGCACCCGCTCGAGGTCGAGGACGTCATCGCCGCGCACCCGGCGGTCCGGGAGGTCGCCGTGATCGGGGTCGCCGACGAGCGCCTCGGCCAGCACGTCACCGCGGTCGTCGTCGGGTCGGCTTCCGAGGACGAGCTCGACGCCCACTGCCTCGACTCGCCGCTCGCGCGCTTCAAGCGGCCGCGCGAGTACCGCTTTGTCGACTCGCTTCCGAAGAGCGCTTCGGGGAAGATCCTCCGCAGGATGCTGCGGGACGGCACAGGAGGCGGCGGGTGAGCGGGCACGACGGCTTCGGGGTCGAGCGCGACGGTGCTGTCGCAAGGATCACCCTCGACGTGCCCGGGAAGCTCAACCGCGTTTCGATGGCCGCGCGCGATCAGCTCTCCGCCGTCTTCGCGGAGCTCGACGCAGACGACAGCGTGCGGTTCGTCGTCCTCACCGGTGCGGGCGGGCAGTTCACCGCGGGGGGCGACATCGCCGGCTTCCTCGAGCGGTCGCCCTGGCAGGTGTCGCAGCTCGCGCGGAACGTCGCCGCGCCGGAGCGATGCTCGAAACCGGTCATCGCGCGCCTCGAGGGATACGTGTTCGGCGTGGGGCTCGAGCTCGCCCTGGCCTGCGACTTCCGCCTCGCCGCGTACGACGTCCAGCTCGGCTTGCCGGAGGTGACGATCGGGATGATTCCCGGCTCCGGCGGGACGCAGCGGCTCGCGCGGATGATCGGCCTCGGGCGGGCGAAGGACATCGTGATGCGCGGCCGGCGGATCAACGCGGACGAGGCGCTTGCCCTGGGCCTCGTCGGCGCGATCATGCCCGGCGACGGGCTCGACGCGGCCGTGGCGGGACTGGTGGAGGAGCTGTCGCGTCACTCGCCGCTCGCGCTCGCGATGGCGAAGCGCGTCCTCAACACCGCGTACGACGGCCCGCTCCATCTGGGGCTCGAGCTCGAGGGCCTCGCGTACGGCTTCCTACGGCAGACGCACGACTTCCAGGAGGGCGTGCAGGCGTTCGGCGAGAAGCGCCGACCGGAGTTCACCGGGGAGTGAGCAGCCGGGCGACTGCGCGCGCCGATACGTCGCCTGACGCCTCAGGTCAGACCGTGCGCCCGCAGCCAGGCGCCGACCCGCGGGAACATGCCGCGGGCGTAGCGGTCGGAGCGGAGCATCTCGGACGTGAGCCCCGTCTTCGTCTCGACGAGCGCGTGATTCGCCCGTGGGAACGTCCAGACGGTGAAGTCCCGGCCCGGCTCTGCGGCGAGAGCGGCAAGGCGCTTCGAGGAGAGACGCGGCGGGACGATGTGATCGAGGGCTCCGTACAGCCATAGCGCGGGGATCCGGAGTGCGGCGATCCACGGCGCCGGATCCACTCCACCCAGGTGGGCCCCCTCCACCCGTGCGTCGATCGCGGCATTGGTCATCCGCTGGGGCCGGTCGCCCTCGCCGGCGAGCGTCTGGTAGAGGTCGTTCTCGTCCGCTGTCACCGCAGACCCGGAGAACACGACGAGGAACCGGATCCCCGGCTCTCGTTTGGCCGCGAGAGGCATGATCCAGCCGGCCTGGCTGTGCCCCGCTAGGCCGATTCGCGCGGGATCGACCTCGGCGCGCCCGGCGAGGAAGCGTGCGCCCGCCGCCGCGTCGCGCGCCAGCTGGTCGATCGTGATCTCCGTCGGAGACTCGCCCGGATAGGAGCCGCCCGAGGCGCCGATGCCTCGCTTGTCGTACGCGAGCACCGCGACGCCGTGGTGCAGCAGAAGCGCCTGCAGCTCCGGCAGGTACTCGCGCGTGGTCGGACCGGAGCCTGTGACGTACGCGACGGCCGCTCTGCGGCCGCCCCCAGGGGGGACGAACAGCGTGCCGGCGAGCATCGCGCCGTCGCTGCGGAACCGCACGGGAATCGAGCGGAGCGGGAGGAGCGACAAACGGCGGCCCGCGATCGTGGCGCCGCGCGCATCGAAGACCGCCCGACCACGTGTTGGAGTAGGGGTCGCGAACCCCGAGCCGAGCGAGAACGACCGGCCGGTGCGGTACAGCGCGTGCACGCGTCCGGCCGCGAGATCGACGAGCCTGGGCGGGCCGTAGGGGTCGTCCACGACGGCGAGTGATCCGCTGTACAGGCGAACCGAGCCCGCGGCGGCCGGCGCGATCACGAGTGCGAGGGCGAGGACGAGGAAAGAGCGGAACATAGTGCGCTGACGCAGCATCTTAGTGCGCTGACGCAGCATTTGCAACACTGCGCCCATGCGCGACGACAGGCTCTTCCTCGAAGTGCCCGTGGCGAGCCGGTACGTCGTCCGGATCCTCGAGCACCGGCTCGCCCAGACCGGGATCCCGCCCTATCAGCTCGGGCTCCTCACGCACATCCGCCAGGCGCAGCCCGTCACGCCGACCGAGATCTCGATCGCGTCGGGCGTCGCCCCGACGACCCTGCGCGACAACATCCAGCGGCTCGTCGACGGCGGGCTCGCGCGGCGGATGCCGCACGCGACCGACGGTCGTTCGTACCGTCTCGAGCTGACCGCCCGCGGTGAGCGGATGACGCGCGCCGCGGATCCGGTGCTCGCGGAGTGCTACGCCGCAGTCGAGCGCCAGCTCCCGCGGCCGCTGGCCGACTACCAGGCCGCCGTCGAAGAGCTCAACGCGGCGCTGGAGCGTGCGCTTGCGGAGCTCGAGGCGCCGGACACGACGCCGGAGCGGCAGCGCGAGGGTCACCTGCGCAGTTAGCATCGATGCCGATGCCGCGAGTCGCCGCGACCTTCGTCAACGACACGTACGACGAGCACGGCGACGGCGAGTTCGAAGGCAGCGCGCTCGCGCGGATCGACATCACGCGGACGTTCAGCGGGGACGTCGACGGTCGCAGCACGGCAGAGCTCATGACCGTCAGGTCCGCGGACGGGTCTGCGGCCTACGTCGCGTTCGACCGCGTCATCGCGACGATCGACGGGAAGTCGGGCGCGTTCGTCCTCCAGCACTGGGGCATGATCACGGCCGACGGAGGCAACATCGCAGGGGCGATCGTTCCGGGCTCGGGAACGGGCGACCTCTCCGGCATCGAGGGCGAAGGGACGATCCGGGTCGACGGCGAGGGAACGCACACGCTCGAGCTCGACTACCGCCTTCCCGGCTAGCCTCGGGTCACATGCGGAACACCCCGAAGGTCGTCTCCGGCACCGGTGCGTTCGCGGCGGCGGCGAGGCCGAGAGCGAGGACGCGTCGCGTGTCGCGCGGGTCGATGATCCCGTCGTCCCAGAGCCGCGCGGTCGAGTAGTACGGCGAGCCCTCGTGCTCGTACTTCGCCCGGATCTCGTCGGGGTCAGCGTCGCCCACCGTCGTGAGCACGGTCGCGGCCTGGTCGCCCCCCATCACGGAGATCCGCGCGTTCGGCCACATCCAGAGCTGGCGCGGCCCGTAGGCGCGGCCGCACATCGCGTAGTTGCCCGCGCCGAACGAGCCGCCGGTAATGACGGTGAACTTCGGGACGTCGGCACACGCCACGGCCATGACGAGCTTGGCGCCGTCGCGGGCGATCCCGCCCTCCTCGTACTCGCGCCCGACCATGAACCCGGTGATGTTCTGGAGGAAGACGAGGGGAATCCGCCGCTTGCACGCGAGCTCGACGAAGTGGGCGCCCTTCTGTGACGACTCGGCGAAGAGGATCCCGCGGTTTGCGAGTATCCCGACCGGGAAGCCCTCGATGCGTGCGAACCCACAGACCAGGGTGTCGCCGTAGAGCGCCTTGAACTCGTGGAAGCGGCTGCCGTCGACGATGCGCGCGATCACCTCGAGCGGGTCGAGCTCGTGGCGGAAGTCCTCCGGGACGAGCCCGTGGAGGTCGGCCGGGTCGACGACGGGCTGCTCGGGTGAGGTGAAGTCCCACGGGCTCGGCGGCGGGTCGCCGAGGTTCCGCACGACCTGCCGCGCGAGTGCGAGCGCGTGATCGTCGGAGGTGGCGTAGTGGTCGGCGACGCCCGAGCGGCGCGTGTGCACGTCGGCGCCACCTAGCTCCTCCGCGGTCACCTCCTCGCCCGTCGCTGCTTTCACGAGCGGCGGGCCGCCGATGAAGATCGTCCCGGTGCCCCGGACGATGATCGTCTCGTCCGACATCGCGGGGACGTAGGCGCCCCCCGCCGTGCAGGAGCCCATCACGGCCGCGATCTGGGCGATGCCCTTCGCGGACATGCGCGCCTGGTTGTAGAAGATCCGGCCAAAGTGCTCGCGGTCGGGGAACACCTCGTCCTGGAGCGGGAGGAACGCCCCGCCGGAGTCGACGAGGTAGATGCACGGAAGATGGTTTTGCTCGGCAACCTCCTGCGCGCGGAGGTGTTTCTTGACCGTGAGCGGGAAGTACGTGCCACCCTTGACGGTCGCGTCGTTCGCGACGATCACGCACGCTCGGCCCTCCACGATCCCGATCCCGGTGACGATGCCCGCCGACGGCGCCTGGCCCTCGTAGACGTCCCATGCGGCGAGGCCGTTCAGCTCGAGGAAGGCCGAGCCGGCGTCGACGAGCCTGTCGATCCGCTCGCGCGCGGGAAGCTTCCCGCGCGAGCGGTGGCGCGCGACGGAGGCCTCGCCGCCGCCAGCTGCGACGAGCGCCGTGCGCTCGCGGAGCTCCTCCACGAGCGCGGCCATCCGCGCCTCCCGCCGTGCGAAGGCGTCGTCGCGGACGAGGTGGGTCGAGAGAACGGTCATGCCGTCTCCAGCGTGACGAGCACGGTCCCGGTCGTCACCTGCTCGCCGGCCGCCACCTCGACCGACCCCACCGTTGCGTCGTACGGCGCGCTCACGATTTGCTCCATCTTCATCGCCTCGAGCACGACGAGCGGCTGATGCGACGCAACGCGCGTGCCGGCGTCGACTCTGACGTCGATCACCTTGCCGGGCATCGGCGCGGTCACGCGGCCGTCACCGCCCGCCATGCCGGCCGTGAGCGCCGCCGCCTCGACCTCGAGCGGGCCGAGCGCCGGCGCGGGGGCGAGGTTGAGGCGCCAGCCTCCGTCCCACGGGCCGGGCGGCGCGGGGAGCGGCGACGCCGAGAGCGGGGGGAACCGCGTCAGGAAGTCGGTCGAGAGGTCGGCGTCGCGGAAGGCGGGATGGGCCACGAGCCACCGGAGGAAGGGCAGGTTCGTCGTCACTCCCTCGACGACCGTCTCGTCCAGCGCGGCGGCCAGACGGTCGAGCGCATCGTCGCGGTCGGCGCCGTGCGCCACGAGCTTCGCGATCATCGGGTCGTAGGCGCCCCCGATCTCGTCGCCCTCCTCGATGCCCGCGTCGACGCGGATCGTCTCCGGAAGGCGGAGCCTCGTGACGACACCGGGTTGCGGCAGGAACGTCCGCGGGTCCTCGGCGTAGAGGCGCGCCTCCACGGCGTGCCCGTGCGATTCGATCTCCGTGCCGGCCAGCGACTCGTCGTTGGCGACGCGGAGTTGGAGCTCCACGACGTCGAGCCCCGTCACCGCCTCCGTGACCGGGTGCTCGACCTGGATCCGGCCGTTGAGCTCGAGGAAGAACACGTCGTCTCCGTCGACGAGGAACTCCGTCGTGCCCGCGCTCTCGTAGCCGATCGCGTTGCCGAAGGCCACCGCATGCCGCGCGAGGAGTGCGCGGACGGCTGCCGGCAGAAGGGGCGGGGGAGACTCCTCCATCACCTTCTGGTGCCGTCGCTGGACAGAGCAGTCGCGCTCTCCGAGGGCGACGACGTTGCCGTGCCGGTCGCCCATGAGCTGCACTTCGACATGCCTGGGACGGGGCAGGAACCGCTCGTAGTAGATGGTGCCGTCGCCGAACGCCGCCTCGGCCTCGCGTGCCGCGGCCTCCATGGCCTCCTCGAGCTCGCCCGCGTCCCGGACGACCCGCATCCCGCGCCCGCCGCCTCCGGCCGCCGCCTTGACGAGCAGGGGATAGCCGAGCTCCTCCGGATCGCCGGCCGGGAGCGTGGGGACGCCCGCGGCGGCTGCGATCCGCTTCGCCTCGAGCTTGTCGCCGCCGCGCCGGAGCGCGTCCGGGGGCGGCCCGACCCAGGTCAGACCCGCATCGATCACCGCCTCCGCAAACGACGCGCTCTCGGCGAGAAAGCCGTACCCCGGGTGGACGAGCTCCGCGCCGCTCTCGCGCGCGGCGTCCACCAGCACGGTCGCGTCGAGATACGACGCGACCGGGACGACGGTGTCGGCGACGCGGGTGTGCAGCGCGCCCTCGTCTCCCGGCCCGGCGACCGCGACGGTGCGCAGGCCGAGACGGCGGCACGTGGAGAAGATGCGGACGGCGATCTCGCCGCGGTTGGCGACCAGCAGCGTCCGT
>Ga0070659_100001643_pt1 | contig 16114 bp, 22 predicted proteins | sample KBSC23metaG_FD_64666 | JGI IMG/M metagenome (GOLD analysis project Ga0070659, IMG submission 64666) | Corn rhizosphere microbial communities from Kellogg Biological Station, Michigan, USA - KBS C2-3 metaG | ecosystem: Host-associated > Plants > Roots > Rhizosphere > Soil ... | reverse complement strand
GCGATAACTAGTGAACTCAATCGGCAGTATCGAAAAAACGACGCCGACGCAAAGCTTGATGTATATTATCCAAGCTCTACGCCAAAAAGCGCAGTCTTACCAACAATTATCTGGACACACGGTGGCGCTTGGATTTCAGGCGACAAAGCTAATGATGCCCCCTACTTCAAATTACTCGCAGCCGAAGGTTTTACGGTGGTATCTCTAGACTATTCATTGGCACCTGAACATCAATACCCAACCCCCGTTCATCAGTTGAATGACGCCTACGCATATCTACAGAAGAATACATCTCGCTTCCATATAGATGCAAATAAATTCATTCTCGCAGGGGACTCAGCGGGCGCCCAACTTACAAGCCAGATGGGTGCAATAATTACAAATCCAGAATATGCTCATGCAGTCGGCATAACACCCTCAATGAAGCCATCTCAATTAAAAGGCTTGGTGCTTAACTGTGGTATATACATGATGGACGGGCTCACTGAACCTAATCCAACACTCCCAAAGTTGATTGGGTGGGGTGACGACATTAGTGTATGGGCGTACAGCGGGACAAAAGATTTTAGTGACCCAGTCATTAAACAGATGTCAGCCTACTACCATGTCACAAAGGATTACCCGCCAACCTATATTAGTGGCGGAAATGCCGATCCTCTGACTAATGCCCAGGCAAAGCCATTCGCAGATCTACTCACATCTTTGGGCGTGAATGTAACCGAGAACTTCTTTGCCGATAATCACAAGCCAGCACTCCCACACGAATACCAATTCAATCTTGATAATCAGGACGGCGTAGCGGCATTCCAAAAAACAGTTGAGTTCGCTAAAGCGCAAACCAAATAGCGCAACTACTTTCTAGGCAGGAAATTCTCACCGAGCATACAGCGCACGCTTCCACCGCCAATAGTCTCAATTGTCGGAATACTAAAAGGTAAAAGCGTTTTATCAGCACCCAGCACTGAGCGCTGTTCATTGGTGAAGTTGTCATAGGCTGTTTGACTCATCGCAAGGAGTAGTTCGCCGTTATCTCTTTGAAGCTCTAAAACATTACCGCAAAATGCCGACATCTGAGATTGTGAGATTTCAACCACCTCGTGGCCAGTGTCTTTGAGGGTGTTAATCACAAGTTTTCGATCGGCTTTATCGGTGATAGCTTCGGCGCAAATCACTGCAGTCGTACTCTGGACTCCCATCAAAACATTAGTGTGGTATACGGCAGTACCATCCTGCCCATAGGCACGAAAAAGAATGGGCTTATAACCGAGCTCGAGTGCATGGCTCGTAAACAAGCTCGCATCACAGCGCGGCGAAATGCATCCGTAAACAATCTTGTTAATATGGTCAAAAATCATCACGCCTGTACTCTCGAGCGCAATCCCATATGCCTCGGCAGAGCTGATATCGGTAGTCTCGGCGATTTTAAATTCACCCGCTAATGCCTGAACTGCGACATAACTCCGCTCGACACGTCGGCTTTCTGTAGCCATAGGGTAAAAGTATACATGGCCATCACCCCACGTGCTGAACCAATTATTAGGGAACACAGCGTCAGGCTTTGGTTGGGTGTCGCTATCTTCAAAAACGGTAACATGCATGTCGTTCTCGCGCAGCTTTGCTACCATATTGGTGAATTCTTGATTAGCCCGTGTATGTACTTCATCGGCACTTAGATTTGTATGATTTTGAAATGCGTTAGTAAGTGCGGTTTGCTCGTTAAAGCCAAAGCTTGTCGGGCGAACCATCAAGACGGCCGATGTAGATTGATTTGTTTTCATAATAGGAGCCCATTATAGGATTCGCGTAAGCGATATGTAAAGAGCAAAGTTGGGTGTATCTGGGCTCTCAGCGATATAATGAAGTCATGGAACCATTCGAAGATATTCTTGCAGCAGGCGGGCACGCTAATTCATTAGGTAGGGCAGGAGAGGTGTTACAAACTGTGCAGAATGACCCCTCGCGACTTGAGGAATTATTTAATTGTATTTTCGCCGATGATGCATGGGTAAGAATGCGTGCTATCGATACATTTGAGAAAGTAGTAAAGGATAGGCCAGAACTCGGCCAGACGTATCTAGAGTCTATTTTTAGTGAATTAACGAAAAGTCAGCAACCGTCAATTCAGTGGCATATTGCACAAATATTTGGCGAAGTGAAGCTCAATGACATTCAGTGCAAGAAAGCGGTGGAGTGGCTAAGGCAACGTATCCAATCAACAGATGTCGACTGGATAGTCTCTGTGAATGCAATGAAGACGTTGCTCAGTTTTTGCAAGCAAGGCTACATTTCGGCAGGCGAACTTGAACCTCTCTTCAAAACTCAGGCAAACCACGCGTCTAAATCTGTTCGCAAGAAAGCAACCGTATTTCTCCAAGAACTAGTCAGTGCTAAGTGAGCGCTTGGGCTGAGATTTCCGTCATTGACTACGCAAAGCTGTAGTGGTATAGTATCAATTCTATGGTAAGTAAGAGTAATCACATAACCATTGCGACAGCTACATCCCTTGAAGAAGGGGTAACTTTGGCTGGTCTAGTCATTACTTAAGAACTCACAATTATCTAAAATAGTTTCACGCTATCCAGTGACCAGCCAATGTGGCTGGTTTTTTTGTGAAGCAAGGTTTTTGTGAAATATCGCAATGAATATTTTGATAATGAAAAGAAAAAGCAGAAACAATGGAAGAAGGAGCATGACGCTGGCGGGTTCAAATGCTCTCATTGTAAACAGTGGGTGGTTATTAATAGTTACATGGGCACGGTGAACCGTAATCACTGTAATATTTGCCTATGGTCCAAACATGTCGATGAAAACAAGGGTGACCGTAGAGCTGAATGTCTTGGAGGCATGCGCCCAGTCGGACTCACATTCAAGCACGAAGGCATAGGGAGACAAGGGGAAATCATGCTCATTCACGAGTGTGCCCAGTGTGCAACCGTCTCAATCAACCGCATTGCAGGCGATGACGATAACGAAAAGATACTGTCTATTTATCGCGATTCGCAGGGTGACTTTGCGCTATTCAGCGCTCTTGAAATACAGAGTATACAGCTCCTCACTCATGAAGATGAGGGCGAGGTAAATATGCAGCTATTTGGAAAATCCTAGCTCAAGAAATCATTGATGTACGTGGCCACCTCGCCAGGATGACTAAGCATAGGCAGGTGGCCCGAATCAACGGTCGCAATAGTAACGTCTGAAAGATTTCTCGCTATTCTTCCCTGTAGCGATAAAGGAAGGTCTTTGTCGGCTGATGTACAGATATAGAGATTCGGGCACTTGGGGAGTGGCGTAGTTGACGTCGAATCGGTATAGAGTCGTACGGCTTCTTGCCTAAAATCTCTTACTACCCTATCAGTATCTTCGTTATGAATGCCCGCGCAAAGGCCTTTTCTAATCATTGATTCTGGTGGTCTTGTGCCTGCAAGTTTAAAAATCAACTTCATCATAAGCCTTTGCTGGAGAGGGAAGGCAGAGAGGTACGCCTCTCCGGGTTCTGGAATAACGGCGCACACTCCTATAAAGCCTACAAGCCTTTTGCCAAGTTTTTTAGCAAGCTCGCTACCCACTACGCCACCGATTGAGTGGCCTACGATGATAAATTTTGCGACACCAAGGCGATCAACCTGCTCCAATGCTGTATTAGTATAGTCGTTGAGGCTACTGTTTTTGTCGAGTGCCGAGAAGTCTATAGTCATGCTTGGGGCGTTGATTTTTTCTCGCACCTTCTCCCATATCCAGCCTTGCAGGCCTGCACCACTCAAGAAAATAACGCCGATATCACTCTGATCACCTGATATAGAGTCCATAGTGGTCACCTTTAGCCCGCAATCTCAAACTTTGTAACGACAGGGTAGTGATCGGTCAGTGCTTCTTTGTTTACAGTACTCTCGACCAGTCGGATTCCCTCGTAAAGAACATGGTCATATCGCTTACCTTTCGGTGTTGTTCCTTCTTCAAGAGAAACTTCTTTTAAATCTTCGGTTATGAGTTTCGGAAAAATCGGTGCAAGTCGAGTGAAGTCCAAATTAAAATCACCCTGGATAAGCTGACGCGATGAATGATTTATGAGCTTATTCTCAACATCCTGAAGGATGTAACGTCCTTCTTCCGACTGTGGGTCGATGCTGAACAATCGAAAAGGCGTGAGATGTGTCGTGGTTGTACTGAGCATAACCTCGCCCAGGCTAATATTGCATCGAGTAAGCCCTTTATCATGCGAGTACCATGTAGTGGAGCCGTCATCACTAGGGGCTTGTTTGTTGGGATTTGCATAAAGCTGGAATTCTTTATTTGTAATCGGATATTTCGAAATGATTGCCTGGCTTAATTTTTGGCCCTCTTCAATATGTGATTCTGATAACACATCACTAATCCAGTACGTCATGCCAAGTTGGCCTGCAATGTATTCTGCCTGATTTAGCTCATTGTTGATATGGATTTCTTGAAGTGTAATAATATCTGGCTGGATAGTTTTTAGATAGTCCACGATGTACTCGAGGCCATCATCCGAATAAGAAGACATCGTTGTTGGGTCAGAGCCTGAGTTTAGGATTTTACCACCGCCTATGTTCCACTGGACTGTCGTTATTTGCATAATATTAAGTATAGCAGGCGATATCTTTTCCGTATAAATGTGAGTATATCTGGCATAGATCCCTCGGCAGGATGTAGCCCCCATGGGGCCACATCCTGCCGCATGGCGACGTCAATGGGTTAATTTGCACTTCTGCGGCTTCGGGGCCGCTTGAGATGCTTGGTCGTAGTCGCTGTCGCGATTACCTGGTGCTGGTTTCGTCTGGACGGCGCGAACACCAGCGTCTGGCACCCATCCCGCACCACCATTCGGCAGCTGCGGAATGTAGTACCAGATTTCGCCGCGGATTCCAGCCGGGTTGCTTGGGTAGAGAGATTCTCCCGTGTCGAACCACCCAGTTGCGGTCAGCTTGTCGTTGCCGCTGAGGCCCGCATGCTGACCTGTCGCGTTCAACGTGCTGCGAACCAGAGTGCCATAGCCTCCGTCCGGAGCGCTGAATTGCTTCTGCGTCCAGATGGTGAAGCCCTCCTTGCAGCCACCACCGTAGTCAGGAACGACCTGTGCGGGTGGTGAGGTTGCGGAAGTATTCTGTCCATCGTTGCTTTGATGCCCGGCTCCCGAGCATCCTGACATGAGCAGCGTCGTAAGAGCCAGTCCTACGATTACAGGTCGGCGCATAATTCTCCTCTCGTCGCCAACTGTATTTTATATGCTCTAATGCATTGTGTAAAATTAGACGTATTCTCTGGAATATGAACTAGCTTACAACTAATTCAGTAAAACCTGTTTCTTCGTCCATCTCACGTTTCATTTCTATGTATTCGTTTATGCCAATAACAATTTCTGCTGTCGGATGAATGATTGTGCCCTCTTTGAGGTGTCCACCGCGCACTATGCCCTCGTCGTCGGAGAACGACATATGGAGGTGAGTGCCATTGAGAGATGACGTGCCTACTAGAGATACGATTTCAAAGTCGCCTCTAAATGTTCGAATATCCTGCGCCTCTGGCTTTGCGCCGGCCATGCGTACGGTTGCTTGTTCAAGTCCTCCAACACAAGTAACGATAAAGCCAGCCTTAACGGCATTCTCTTTAGTTACTCCTTCAATTGAACTTTTAAGGTCGGCGCCAGGTTTTAGACGAAAGATTATTGTCTTCATATAACCATGATAGCGGCAAGTAGGCCTTGGGGATGTTGAAATTAAGAGTAGTAGATCACCCCCCCAGGGCGGTATAAGGCCTTAGCTGGGCTAATAAGCAAAACGGCCCCCGAAGGGGCGGTTGAAGGGCTAATGCCACTTCAAGGGCCGTTTCGGGGGCGCAGGTAGAGCGAGGTGATGCTGTGCGGCTCAGGCCGCGTCGGCACCGCGGTAGGTGACCACGGCGGGCGTGACAGCGGTGAGCACGGCGTCGCGGATCACGTCCTTGGCGCCGGCGCTGGTCCGCGCCTTGCGGATGGTGAGGTTGGCGGCGGCGTTGAGGACCAGCAGGGTGCCGGTCGCCGCAGCGACGATCTTGATGACCTTCATGACAGCTCTCCCTCGAGCTCAGTCCGACGCGAGTGCATCGAATCTTATTGAATTTAACATGTATACATAGTAATGTCAATACCTCCAGAAGTTGTGTACGGCAAATATACGGCCGTACACCTGGCGGCAGAATTCAAGATAAAAGTGACGAACGTAGTATACGAAATCAGAGTTTTGTTTGTCTAAAATCTAATGAACAAACGGGCGATTTGTTGCATTTCGTCAATGTATTTTTCAGGAGTATCCTTTAACTCTTTTATAAACTGCTCCTCGCTTACCCAGGCAAGTTGCTCCAGCTCCTCATCTTGATGGCGAAATGCTTCGATAGGCTCATCAATAACAGTGCAATACCACTGTACAAAGTATTGGGCAGGCGAGCTGATATATTGTTTTGGCCCGATTGTGTAATGATTAACTTTTAAGCCAATCTCTTCCTCAGCTTCGCGAAGCATGGTTGACTCATAATCGTCCTGTCCTTCGACTGTTCCGCCAACAGCTTCACTCCATTTCCCTGGATTATTGCGCTTGGTATATTTTCGCTGGGCAAGAAGTATATCACCGTTAGAGTTCGTAATCCACAGTGATGCCGAACGAACGATATCTATAGATGTATCAATATCGCTGCGGTCTTTATACCCAATTATTTCATCCTTCTTGTTTACGATAGGGATGTCCACAACTACACTTCACTCCATTTGGTCGAGTACTTCTCTGTTAAGAGTAGTGCTTGGATATCGGCCTTAATCTCCTTGATGTCCTCTGCATTAAGGGGCTCAAAAGCGTCGTAGAAGCCCGTTTCACGGTGGGGCAGTTGCACTGCATCTCCATATTTTTGAACCGTAGCTGTAGTAGCGCGGCCGTAGATTTGCATGTGGAGAGTTGGTCCTTCTGGTTTAAATACGCTCCAGTTTCCCATGTCCTGGTAATTCACAATACCAACGGTAACGCCGCGCCGAGCCATCGCAGATACAAGCGCTTCACCGACAACCATAGAGAGCTTGGTATATTCGATAGCAAGCGAGGGAGAGAGCTTAGTGCGGTCTCGCACATCAACTTTCGGAAATAGGTATAGATGGCCACCTTCGGCGCGGTCGATGAATGGCCGTTTTGCAGCTTGAATGTAGAAGTTCTTGGTCTCATAAATAGGAATCTGCGTGTGCATCTACTTATAATAGCAAATCAGCACACTGAACGAAGGGGACCAATTACTTAGGCACGTATGCTCTCAGCGAGTAATTGGTCAACACGAGCTTTGAGGATTTCGTATCGTTTTCGTGTCGAATCATCGGCGAGCCGTTTTTTGCGGGCAGACGCGAAACCCTTTAGGTCGATTGGCTTAATGCGCATAGTTACAGGCTGGGGGTACTGGGATGCTGTCGTATCAAGGATCGCTCCACCGTCGAGCATATTTGCGTAATGTGTTTCGTGCAGGTTGCCTTCGTCTATCATGTAGCGTACTAATTCGCCACCGAGATGATCCTGTATAACCAGACTAGAGACGACACACTGCCCGCGCGCTCTGTTATCTTCACTCCATTCGCTAGGGTCAAAAGCTGTGTCCTTACCCCATGAAGAGCGCAGGGCATTGATAACAACTTGCATGTTTAACTCCATAATATCTGCGACCTACTTTTCTAGGGCTGCAACGGATTTTTGATTGAAACCTTTAACGACAAGCCAGATACCTAATAAAAATTCAAAGAGCGCAACAAGGAGTGCTGAAAGGCCCGCCCACGAACTGTGCTGGCCAATGACACTAAACATGACAGCACCATAGCCGATAAGGAGTGTAAATGCACCGATAATTCCAATGAGCGAAAGCGCTCGCGGCACAAGTCGAGATTTATATAAAAGGATGCCTAATAAAAGGTCGTTAATCGCAGGCAGAAAACTTTGACTCTGTAGGAAGACGCGGTCATATAGATTAGTGATCGATGTAAGTATAGGCGAGGCGCTGCTAGTGTGATGAAAATCTACTGCCGATAGTATAAGTGTCGCACCTATAAATATACAGCTTGCTTCGAGTATTCGTGAGGCAACAAGTCCGAGCGCGAGTGTCTCACTCTGCTTTTTTAAAAGAGGATAAAGTACAACCGCAGTACCAATGCAGGCTAAAGCCATAATAATTTCAAGGAGTACACCTATAATTACACCAGTGTCAGAGCTATCACTAGTAACATACCCTGCGTCCCTAATAGGCTTATAGAGCGAAAGGGTAGGTATTGAGATAAAGGTAAGGAGATAGAGTGTGCCAGCTGCAAATGATATCTTTCTGTGTGTTTCAATGATTCTCGTCATAGCATCATCATAGCAAATATAAGAATCCTAAAGAACTCGTTAAAGCTGTTGGTGCAAGGTAACGGTAGACCACTGCTATCCTCGGAGTTCTAATTGATCAACCTAGTTCAGTAGCGCAACACCAATTGTCAAATAGGTTGCAAAGCAAACCCACGCAAGATAAGGCACGAGTAGCCAGCCTGCGTATTTATTAATTCCATAAAATTCACGAATTGTCAGTATGATATTGGCAATGAGTCCGATAATTACAACCACGCCAAGCCAGGGCGAATGGAGGCCAAAGAATGTCAATGACCACAGTGCATTAAGTACAAGCTGAAGCCCAAACCAGTAATAGGCCTTTTTCTTTACCTGCTTGCCTGACTTTAAAATTACTAGCGCTAATGAAACCCCTACTAATGTATAGAGCACCGACCAAACTGGCCCGAAAACCCAATTTGGAGGATTGAGCATGGGCTTTTCAAGAGCTGCATACCACGAAGGAATATTTGGAATAGTAGCGAGCGAACCGATTGCTCCTGCAGCGAAAGATACAGCGATGGATAGAGTAAATACCATAACCTTCTTAATCATATATTCAGTGTATCAAAAATAATGTCGATTGCTGTAGATATATGGCACCACCTTGAGGAAATACGAGGAGACGACATTCGATTCATGTTTGTATTGCTTGGAAAGAATGACCCGTCATCAAAAGTGCATGAGCATCTTATCCACAAGACCTCGTCAAAGTAGATAAACCAAAACCATGACGTACATATCGGTTCGGCGTGATGAAATTAGAACCGCGCTTGCGGGCTAGTCGATGAGATTCCTTTCTTTGAGAATTGGCATAACCTCATGTTCAAAGATTGATCCAAGGTCGATTTCTGTGGTTTTTGTGTTGATCCACTTAATCTCTTCAACCTCGTTTGATGGTGTGGGCATCCCGTCATAATCATGAATAATAAATACGTCCATTTGAAGAACTTTATCTTCTTTGCCTGCGGCCTTCGCTACAAAACTACCCAAGTTTTCGAGAGTCTGGGTATTAATGCAGACTTGCACTTCCTCCATCATTTCTCGAGCCAGTGCCTGTATAGAGTTCTCATTGCCTTCGAGCTTGCCCCCGGGAGCAATGAAGAAAGTCTTGTTAACAGACCGGGTAACGAGAAATTTCCTATTCTGGATAATGACCCCACCGGCTTTATGGATATCGATTGGACGCTTCATGTACCCATCATAACAAAGGGAGAGACTTATGTGAGAGTCTTGGAATAATCTCTATGCAGTATAGAATGATACGGGGTGCTATACGAAATTAGAAACGATTTAATTAAGGGATTGGTATAATCAAAATACAATGGGCTTCAATTCTACGTTCACTATTCTCTCGTTTGCGGCGGCACTTTATTTAGTCAACACTTTAAATGCAGGCCCCACCTTAGCTGCATTTGTCGCCGTTATCTTTCCGTTCCTGGCTAATTGTTTGGTTTTATATATTCTCAAATTCAGTGTATGGACGGATATATTGTCGATCTCTACTATTGTAGTAGTAGGACTGCAGTTTGCGGTGGCGTACGTCGTCTTTATGAAGATTCGTGATACTGACGGCATTGCGGAAATGTTTTATTGGTCGACGGGTGGACTACTCATTTTGTTCTTCCTGCCGTCTATCGTACAGGCTATCCACTAGCAGCTATCAATATGATTGCATTAACTCCGCAGCCTTAACAAGTTCATCACTTGAACTTTTAGGATAAATGTTGCAGTGACTTACATTCTGAAAAATGTAGCGCAGACCGTCTTTTGTGGGCATAACCTCTCCCGCAAACTTCTCATTACTAAAGCTATCTTTTGAAGTGCTTAGTCGCACCATTCGATCACACGAAGAATCATCGGCGCTAGATTGATGGCCAATGACACCGGTGAGACTCAAATATAAGTCTTTTTTATCAGATTGTGTCGAGATATAGTATTGGAGCTTCCGGCTTATGTCGGTTAAAGTGAAGAAAATGCGACTTTCCGGAATGTATACTCTATTCTCACTTACATCAATAACCGGCATGGTATATCGTCTGGATTCGGATTCGTTGATAAAACGATTGAGTAGTGAGGGTGCGGCCACCTGGACGTCTATTTGCTGCTTGATAATAAAACCTATAGTTATGGCTTGGATTATAAAAAGCACTGTAACAGCAATCCATAACTTGTCAATCTTCGCCCTTTGAACAGGTTCTTTTTTAGCCATAAGCTTATAATAACAGACCAAAGGTCAGACGGTATGGTATAAAAATAATTTCTCTTCACTAGTATGTACAAGTAAGACATAGACAGCTTATGTTAGGCGCTGTAGCCGTCAATTGTAGCCGTCAAAAATAGCAATTTGCCCAACTAAATAACCGGACAGAAGCCCGGCTACTTAGTCTGAACGTGAATCTAATTTCGGTCGGAATAGTTCTCAGCAACGAATGCACCTGTCCTGGCTGAAAGTGCCATCATAGTGAGTGCAGGATTAGCAACTCCAATACTTGGGAAGACGCTACTCCCTAAGACGAATACATCATCTTCTCCGAATATCTTTCCATGGACATCGACACATCCATCCTTAGCATTCTCGGCCATCCTTATAGCACAGCTTTCATGATAACTACCACCTTCTTCGCACGGTTTAGCGACAAGATTGCTGCCCTCAAGCTTTTTAACGATTTCGCTTAATCGAGTCTCCATTGCTTCAATTCGTGCAGTATCATTAGACGACATTTTATAAGATACTTCTACCTTAGGGATGCCCATGTCATCCACAGACTGCGAAAGCTCAATACGATTATTTTTCAGCGAGTCCATTGCGGTATGCCCTGTCATAGCAACAGTGCGCACTCCATTCTCTTCTTTCGAAAACTTCAGCTCCACATGGAACCTATCTACTGATTTGCTACCTTTTGGTGGCATAAGAGCACAAAACGCTTCGTCCGGACCACCTTGGATGGCCCTTGTTTCAAAATACCATTTCTGACATCCATGCTCTGATAGATATTTGCCTAGGTAGTTTTCATTTACCTTGATGTCAGGGGAGTTAAGTAATATGCGCGTAGATTCAATCGTATTGGCGGCAACGACAACAATGTCCACTTCCTGCTCATGTCTTTCGCCGGTAGATAAGTCTACATAGGTAATAGTGTAGTTTTTTGCCGAAGAGCTTTTTGAGATAGATACAACCTGATTTCCAGTAAGAAGATTAAGATCTTTCGTATGGTGGGCCCTCAGTTGGAAAATATCCCGGACAGGTGAGTAAGCGGTTTTAGGCAACGGTTTACCATTATGGCTATCACACGACATCTGCATAGACCTGAAGCTATCATCTCCTACAGCGTGCTTGAGTTTGTTAAAAAGCTCTGAGGGCTCAAAAGTCCAAGAGTTTCTACCTAAGATTTCATCGTAAACCTTACTCAAATCCCTTACTTCCTCCGGCCATACAGCCGATGGGTCAATCGTGAAATCTTCGGTATAAAATCGGCAAAGATGAGATGCGCCAATCATAGCTTTACCACCAAGCATTTTGAGCATATAACCCTTCTGGAATCCTCCAGTCCAAGGAGTATGTGCATGTCGTTCTACTACGCCATCACGTAGTCCTACATCTAAATTTCTAATATGATCAATTAACTCAATCTGACCGGTTTCGAATAAAGAAACGTCAAATGAGCCTTTCTTGCTATTTGAAAATAAGTAGCGCAGAAAAGTGGTGGCTGATAGGCCGCCACCAATAACAGCTATTCTCGGTTTAGTCATCATGTAATAATTACTCCTATGGTTAAAATTTTAGAGTGCTCTTCAAGAATAGGCTAGGAGCACTTCAAACACAACAATGGTCTATAACTAATCGTCCGCTGGAAATTTCACGCCTGTTTGGCTCCTGATTTCATCCAGTACCTCCATAACTTCAATAGAAAGCTGAAATGTATTTACAGGAGACTCTTTCGCGCCATCAGTATATAGCTTTCCATAATGCTCCGATATGTACAAGAGCGGATTTTTATCTTGCGGTACACCAAGCTTTTCGACAGTGCCATCAAGGTGGATAAACTCAATGTCAGAAATGAAACTTATAAAATTAATTGCAAGCGTTCCTTTCTCACCTATAATCTCTGTCTTGTTATATGTATTGGCAACTTTTGAGTGCTGAATAGTAACTGGAAAATCTGGATATTCTAATATGGCTACACCTCCACCGTCTACGCCGCTAGCAAGAAGTGAGCCCGCTGCCTTAATAGACTGAGGCTTCCCGAATAGTGATACAAAAGGGTAGACGCAGTACGTCCCCAGGTCCATGATTGAGCCATTCGACAATGATAAGTTGAAAGTATTTGGATTTTCACCTTGTAAGTAGCTATCATATCTACTGGAACGCTTTGAATATGTAGCAAAACATTGATGAATCTTGCCGACTCTGGAAATATTTTCAGCCAGTATCTGGAAGTTCGGACAGAAAAGTACTTTCATCCCCTCCATTAGTAGAACATTATTCTCTCTTGCCGCCTCAACCATCTGACGTACCTCTTTTGCATTGGATGCTATCGGCTTTTCAACAATGAGAGCCTTCTTTTGCCCCAGGCAGGATAGGGTTTGCTGTATATGAATAGAATTTGGCGTTGCAATGTACACGACATCAACATCAGAACCAGCCATCATTTCTTCGACTGTATTAAATACCTTTATATCATCAGGATAGCCATTCTCTTTTTTAAATTCCTCCCCTCTAGAGGCTTTCCTTGATGTGATCGCCTTCAAGGAAAAATAGCCTGAGCGAATCGCTCCATCGATAAATTTCGGCACCACAAAACCAGTGCCTACTACCCCTAACTGTATTTTCTTAGTTGTATCATTTTTCAAATAGCTTATCCTCCATTGCAGTACTACGATATTACCCGCCTTAGAGTTATAAAACAACCTCTAGATGGGGCTGTTTAAGATTGTCCTACAAGTCACAAAAGATTCAAGAAATAGAAAGAAGGGTAGCAAGAAAGGGGTGTCAGGATACTCCTAGTAGGATATATGAAGCGGATGAGATTGATAAATCATTCCAGGCTTAGAAGACCGCCCTATTCAACTATTCCAACCACCTTCACCGAGGTGTGTGAGTATGTACAAGTAAGGCATAGACAGTCAATGTTAGGCTCTATAGCCGTCATTTGTAGCCGTCAAAATCGTAGATGAACTTAAAAGTTAGCTAGCATGACAACCATAAGCAAACCCTTTTCATTTTAGACTTCGTTTATTAGTGCTGCAATTTATACTAATCCTACTATTGGTTTGTGATTTGAACAAAGGACTATAGAATAAGATCTATGCAAAACAGAATACTTGATATATTCAAAAAGTATAATGATGCAGGACTCAACCTCCCAACGTTACTGGCCGTGCTGCCTTTAATTACCACTGCACTGATTACCTTGCGAGTTTCATATGGTGATATTACGCAGGCAACTTATATAGTAGGAGAGCTAGGACTAATTCAGGTGTGGACACAGGGTGTAGGTTCACTACTCGTGAATACTGTTCCTTTTGCGATAACCACTCTAATGCTGTACCTAGTTAGGCAAGGTAAGCGACATCCTCTCATGTACTTTTCAGCACTGCTGTTGTTAGGGCTAGTCTATTTCGTTGCAAGTATTGCGACTATAATTCTTGCGATAGTATTTATATTTATATTTGACCCTCTATATGACAAGCACTTGGACAAGAGTTTAGCAAAGGACGATAAGCAGTTTAAGCATAAAATTGAGAAGATTTCTGCTGAGCTTAAAAATGCGAATAGTAGAGATAAGCTAGAAAGTGTCGATCAAGAGCTCGATGCTCTAAAAGATGAATATAGTCTAGAGAAGCAGAAACTCAACACGAGCATGAGGGCCTCCGCCTTCTTGGTAGGGTGTTTGGTATTAATACAAATCGTTCTAAGCTACCCTACAATACCTCAAACAACGCTCATACTAAAGGGTGGTCATAAAATAACGGGCCTCGTTATGAAACGTGATGACAATAGGGTTATGATATACGATCAAAAGAGTAAGGCAGTAGAGATGGCATACATAGACAGTATTCAAACCGAAGATGTATGCGCCCCACGTATGCAGACATCTTTATACGGGTTTGGGTGGAGTTTTTCAAGACTGACGCTTGAATCTCAGGGGAGAGCTTCGGTACCCTATGCGATGTGCAAGTAAGCCATAGAAGCTTATGTTAGGCGCTGTAGCCATCAAATTAAGCCGTCAACTGAAAAAGCCATTGCACAAAACAATGACTCTTACAGTGGTACCCCGAGCTGGGGTCGAACCAGCGACCTTAGGCTTAGAAGTCCTCTGCTCTATCCAACTGAGCTATCGGGGCATTGACCCAATTATAACACCTTACGGGGTAGCTGAGTTTATGATTAAATCTGTTGCCAGTCGAAAGTCGATGTGCCAGGGTCGTAGTTGATGGTGATACCAAGGTCGGGCGCCTCTATAGTGGTCCATCCGCCATTCAAAATGTAGGTGCCACTTTGGCGAAGCGGAATGTCTTGATACCGCGAAAAACGCGGGCGAATAACCCCAGAATCAGAGCCTGTTGATGAGTAGTTAGATGCACTGAGCGCAGTACCGTCTAGTCGCCACGTGCGTGCAAGCCCTTCGCTAACACCACGGTAATTATCAATAGTTGCATCACTTGTGCCAGTATGGAGCATAATATTCGCTGCATAAATACGAATGCCAAGACCAGTGCGGTAGGCGATTGCTTTATCCCCGCGAGTCTTAACATCCGAAATCGTTGCATAATATGGTGATGAATACGCATCGCTATTACAAACCCAAGATTCCAAAAGCAAAACATCGCTTGAATTTGCTACGGTGGGGGCGCCAGTCGGGTTATAAGTAGCATCCACATTCGCGCTCAGCGCGTCATCTGCATTCCACACATTAATAATTGCGCCAATATTTTTACTATGGATATAATTCAATATGCTCGTTTGGCGGGCTCGTGGCACCTGATAATCGTAGCCAAAGGTATCGAGGAAAATACCTTTCGCGCCTGCAGTAATCCATTGATCGACTTGCATCTGAAGCGTTGCAAGCGACAAGTTGCCAGTCGTGACGCCAACATTAATATACCCCCATACGACAGTGCTTGGTGATAGCGAGGCAAGCTTTTCGATGATATTTTTCGTACTCGTATAGTAAGTATTGCCCGGGTCCTCGAGGCCGGTACCAAGCACGACATCATCATAGCGCGCAAGTGACGCAGCTGCGTAATCGTCACTGAATCTACCGTTCATCGTGTTGGGTGGTGCATAGAAGATCTGGAATGAGCGAATGCCAGAATTGCCGCTCGTAGTGCTGGCGGCTAATTTTGCATTCGTAATTGACCCATCAGCAATTTTCGAACCAGTAATAGCGTTGCTGGCAATTTGTGCAGCTCCAACAACGCCGCTTTTAAGCGTGCCGTCGGTGTTGAGCGATTGTGACAAATAATCGTTAAGGATATCTCCCCACGAACCTTGATCGCTGCCAGGTACAGGTAAACGTGCCATAGTGTTTACGGTTATTATAGCGTAAAAGTTACTGAACAATACAAAAATATAGGCGCCCTACTGAGCGCCTATATGCAAAAATCTCTTGTGGTGCGGGTGGGGGGAATCGAACCCCCGTCCCAAGTTTGGAAAACTTGTATACTAACCGTTGTACTACACCCGCGAAGTCTAACGTATTGTAGCATTTTTATAATACATAGGGAAGTGA
>Ga0070659_100001642_pt1 | contig 16115 bp, 13 predicted proteins | sample KBSC23metaG_FD_64666 | JGI IMG/M metagenome (GOLD analysis project Ga0070659, IMG submission 64666) | Corn rhizosphere microbial communities from Kellogg Biological Station, Michigan, USA - KBS C2-3 metaG | ecosystem: Host-associated > Plants > Roots > Rhizosphere > Soil ... | reverse complement strand
TGTTCTACGCGCTATTCCAAAAGACAGTGGTCTGATAGTATTTTGCAGATGTCACCATACGGAAAGCGAATGAAAACGGCGCGTTGGGTTTTCCCTCATTCCCCTCATCTGTTTGACAAAGTGGTCTGCCGTCCGCAGCCTCCAGTCACGCTTTGGCTTTTCGTTCGACTGCCCTGATGCGGATATTCTGATGTCTTTTTTCATGGCGCAGCCGCCGCTCCGCGCAATCCGACTCTCACTGCCTTCACTTGCCGGCTGTCTGTTAGCGGCATTACTGCTGGCATTGTCGCTGGTCGCCTTGCCTGCGCGCGCCGAAGGTGTCGAGATCACGCGCGCCGCACTCGAGAACACCGACGAGGGCTATAAGCTTTCGCTGAGCTTTTCCTTCGATCTCAACCGCAGTCTGGAAGACGCCATCACGCGCGGCATCCCGCTTTACTTCACGACCGAGGTCGAAGTGACAAGGCCCCGCTGGTACTGGTTCAACGAAAAGACGCTGTCGGTCTCGCAAACGACCCGCATCTCCTACAACATGCTGACGCGCCAATATCAGGCTGCCATCGGCGGCCAACTGCAGGCCAGCTTCGGCAGCCTCGACGAAGTGCTGTCGCTTATCCGCCGCCCCGGCCGTTGGTTGATTGCCGAAAAAGGCGTATTCAAGCCGGGCGAAACGTACAACCTCGCGGTGCGCATGGGACTCGACGTTGCACGTCTGCCCAAACCCTTCCAAGTCAATGCGCTCAACAACAGCGACTGGCGCCTGTCGTCAGACTGGAAACAATTCACCTTCAAGGCGGAATAAGGTGCCTCGTATCCTGCGTTATCTACTCGTGGTTGGTGGCGCTGTAGTCAGCATCCTGCTGTTCCTGCTAGCCTCAGCCTCGGAAAATTCCGCCTTCTTCGACAAGCACTATTCCTGGCTGCTCGGGTTGAATGCGCTGATGGCGATCGCGCTTTTGGGTCTGGTGGGGCTGCTGCTGCGGCGGCTGTACAGGCGCTATCGGCGCCGGGAGTTCGGTTCCAGGCTGATGGCGCGGCTGGTGCTGCTGTTTGCCATGATCGGCATCCTGCCCGGCACGGTAATCTACATCGTGTCGGTGCAATTCGTATCACGCTCGATCGAATCATGGTTCAACGTGCAGGTCGAGTCGGCGCTCGAATCCGGCCTGACGCTCGGCCGTACCGCGCTAGATGCCTCGCTGGCCGATCTGACAAGCAAAGCGCGCAGCATGGCGCTGGAGCTGTCGGAGATGTCCGAGTCATCCCAGGTGACTCTGTTGTCGCGGCTGCGCGACCAAAACCAGATGCAGGAAGCAACTATCGTCACGGCCAACGGTCAAATCGTGACGACAGTCGGCGGCCGCATCGGAGCACTGATGCCCGATTTGCCCAGCGCAGCCATGTTGCGGCAAGCCCGGCTGACACGTGCTTTTTCCGCAATCGAAGGTGGTCTCGATACGCACGAAAGCGCGGGGGCCAATATAAAACCCGTCGTAACACAAGATGCAGCACCCGGCGGTCTGCGTTTGCGTGTAGTGGTGGCGATACCTGAGTCAAGCAATGTACTGTCGCTGCAACGCGAGTCGCTCTTCTTGCAATTGCTGCAGCCGGTGCCGCAGCATCTTGCTGGCAATGCCGAGGCACTGCGCCTAGCGTACAGTGAATATCAGGAACGTTCACTGGCACGCTCCGGCCTGCGCAAGATTTATATCGTGACGCTGACGCTGACGCTGCTGCTGGCCATCTTTGGCGCGATCGCCGCAGCCTTCCTGATTGCCGGCGATCTGGCCAAACCGCTGCTGGTGTTGGCTGAAGGGACGAAGGCGGTGGCCGAAGGCAATTTGTCGCCGCGCCCCATTGTGCCGACCTCGGATGAGCTCGGCACACTGACGCAGTCGTTCAACATGATGACGCGGCAGTTGTCGGAAGCACGCGCATCGGTCGAACGCAACCGCCTGGAATTGGAAAACGCAAAGGCTTATTTGGAATCGGTGCTAGCTAACATGTCAGCAGGAGTGATGGTGCTTGATAGTCACTTTCGCCTGGTGACGTGCAATGAATCTGTGGAGCGCATCATGCAGCATGACTTCGACCAGCATATCGGCAAACCGCTGTCGGCGATCGACGGACTCAAGCCGCTGGCCGACGCCGTGACCAAGGCCTTCTCCGAGCAGAGCGCACAATCGGCCGGCGACGAAAGCGCCGGAAGCGACCCGCATTGGCAAAAGCAAATCGAAATTCCACGCAGAGGCGTCGAGAGCGATACCGATCAAAGCATCACGCTTCTGGCACGCGGCTCGCACTTGCCGGTCGGCGGCGGCACCGGCTATGTCGTGGTGTTCGATGACATCTCCGACGTGATCTCGGCACAACGCTCAATCGCCTGGGGCGAAGTGGCGCGTCGCCTGGCGCACGAAATCAAGAACCCGCTCACGCCGATCCAACTGTCGGCAGAGCGGCTGCAGATGAAGCTGGAAGACAAGCTGACCGGACAAGAGGCGGCGATGCTTGCCAAGAGCACGACGACCATCGTCAACCAGGTGGCAGCAATGAAGCGTATGGTGGACGACTTCCGCGACTATGCAAAAACGCCACCTGCAGTATTGTCCCCACTTGACCTGAACGCCTTGATCGAGGAAATTCTTCACCTCTACCTTGGTGGAGACGAACGCGAAACAATTCATGCGGTCCTGGCACCTGCTTTACCGCAGATTATGGGCGACGCGACACAATTACGTCAGGTTATCCACAATCTGCTGCAGAACGCACAAGATGCGGTGAACGACCGCCCCGACTCCGATGAGCCGCCGTGCATCGATGTCGTGACGGAAGCTGTCCATTACCAGGATTCCGATGGAGAAAAGCGCAGTGCAGTACGACTGACGGTAGCCGACAACGGCCCGGGATTTTCTTCGAAAATCCTATCCCGCGCTTTCGAACCCTACGTAACATCGAAGGCGCGTGGAACCGGCTTGGGGCTGGCGATGGTCAAGAAGATCGTCGATGAACACGGCGGACGGATCGATATCAAAAACCGGTCGAGCAGGCATGGTGCAAAGGTGTCTATATTGCTGTTGAAGTTGACACCCCATTGAACATGACCTTTCTCGACAACAAACTGAAGCAACAATGGAGAGCGTAAGGTAGGCGTATGGCAAATATCCTCGTAGTCGATGACGAAATGGGCATCCGGGAATTACTCTCGGAAATTCTTGGTGACGAAGGCCACGTCGTTACCACCGCCGAAAATGCGCAACAGGCGCGCGAGCTGCGCGCGCAATCGACGCCCGACCTGGTGCTGCTCGATATCTGGATGCCAGACACTGATGGCGTGACACTGCTCAAGGAGTGGCAGCGGGACGGACAGTTGACGATGCCGGTCATCATGATGTCCGGCCACGCCACGATTGACACAGCAGTCGAGGCCACACGTATTGGCGCACTGAATTTCCTGGAGAAACCGATCGCCTTGCAGAAATTGCTCAAGGCTGTGCAACAGGGACTTTCGCGTTCGCAAGAACCGCCGCCACGCCCTACCCTCACCTACCACTCGCGCCCGGTAGTCGTGCACGCCGAACCAGCGCATCACCATGCATCGCCCCCCGTTGCCGCACCGGTGGCAATCGTTGCCCATCAGACTGCGGCAATGCCGGCATCTCATGCCGATCCCAGCGGGCTGTACAGCCTATCCTTCGACTTGCCGCTGCGCGAAGCACGCGATGCCTTTGAGCGTGCCTACTTCGAACACCATCTGGTGCGAGAAGGCGGCAGCATGACCCGCGTTGCTGAGAAAACCGGACTGGAGCGCACGCACTTGTACCGCAAGCTCAAGCAGCTCGGCGTAGAACCCGGCAAAGTTGCGCGCAAAGGGTGACAACGCTCATCACGCTCGTGATTGGCGCAACGGCGGCATTGCGAGAAGCCGCCATCGCCTCCTGCCTGGATCGTGCTCTGGATATTGCAGCGATTCTTGAGGGCTTGCCAAGCGGCGAACCTATACTCGAGGCTACTTCCCGCCTCCGGGTTTCCCGCATTGCCCCAGGTTGCCTGTGCTGCACAGGCAACCTGACCATGCAGGTGACCTTGAACCGCATTCTGCGGCAACCGCCGCAGCAGCTTTACATCAGCCTTGCAAGCGCCGAACACCTCGACCGCCTGCAAGCCTTCCTGACGCAACCGCCCTACGACAGTTTGCTTGAATTGATGCCAGTGCTGAATGCGTAAAATCAAAGCCTATTGCATCGACATCTTTCCGACGAACTCGTAGCGTCCAATCCAGCGCTGTACAAGCACTGTCTCATCAGACCGACCGGGCAGATCGACTAGCAGGCGATCCTCGAGGAGAAGGGAAACATCGACTGCATCGTCATAACGCTGGTGCTCAAGAAGATGATAAAGATGGCACGCAGCCTCAACTATTTCTGACCATACTTAACGCGCCAGCCCCCTGCGGCCTGGGTAGTCTGGAGATACTTGCCGTGGCGGGAAGAGATGGCGCATGACGAGCAGCATTGACCTTGAATACGCTAATGGTCGAGGCCAACGTGGTGGCCTGTTCCTGCAGTGCTTCCGACGCCGCAGCCACTTGTTCGACGAGCGACGCGTTCTGCTGCGTCGCCTCGTCCATCTGACTGATGGCCCGATTGATCTGCTCGATGCCGGACGTCTGCTCAACACTGGCTGAAGTGATTTCTCCCATGATGTCAGTAACGCGCTTGACGCTTTCCAGAATCTCCTTCATCGTCTCGCCCGCCGTATCGACCAGTCTCGTTCCGGCATCGACCTTTTCTACCGAATTGTCGATCAGCGCCTTGATCTCCTTCGCAGCGGAAGCCGATCTTTGTGCGAGACTGCGTACTTCGGATGCCACCACGGCGAACCCCCTGCCTTGCTCCCCGGCGCGCGCGGCTTCGACGGCTGCGTTGAGGGCGAGAATGTTGGTCTGGAATGCGATGCCGTCAATAACCGCGATGATGTCCACGATCTTCTTCGCCGATTCGTTAATCTGGCTCATCGTATCGACCACTTCGTCAATCACCGCCCCCCCCTTGGACGCCACCTCCGATGCCGAGGCTGCCAGCGTATCAGCCTGACGCGCGTTATCGGAATTCTGCTTAACCGTCCCCGTCAGTTCCTCCATGGAGGATGCCGTCTCTTCAAGCGCGCTTGCCTGCTGCTCTGTACGCGATGACAAGTCCGCGTTGCCGGACGAGATTTCGCCGCTGGCTGGTGCAATCAACTCGGCGCTGGTGCGTACACGGCTAATGATGTCATGCAGTTTTTCAATGAATCCATTCAGCGAGACAGCCAGCGTGCCAAACTCTGCAGTCAACACGGGCAGGCGATAAGTCAAATCACCCTCGCCGGCGCGCAGGTCTTCGGTTGCCCGCAAAACCTGATGCAGCGGGGTCAGGATGCTGCGAGTGATCATAATCGCAAACACGGACGCGATCAGCGTGGCAAAAATTCCGCCCAATAACTGCACGTTGTTCGTCATGCGTTCCAGTGAAACCACCTCTTCGGAGCGCTTGGCCAGCAGCGTTGACTCAGCCTTTGAAACCTCATCCAGCTTCCCCCTCAACGCATCCATCGTCTGCTTGCCCTTGGCGGCCTGCTCGAACGAGATGACCTCCGCCATCTTTGCAGCGTCATTGTTCGCCGTACGCCGCAGTTGCAGTACCGGTTCAAGGGCGTCCTTTACCCATCTCTGCTTTTGCTCGTTAATCTCCTGCAGGCGCGTTTGCTGTTGTGGATTGTCGGAGGTGAGCGATTTTGCCTTTTCCCAGTGCTTGGTGAAAGCCGCCAATCCGGCATTGTAGGGTTCGAGCGATGCCTCATTGCCGGTTAATGCGAATCCGCGCTCGCCGGTCTCTATATTGACCAAGGCCGATAACATCCCGTCGCACTCGGCCAGCACTTCATAGGTATGAATGTTCCAGGAATTGGCCGTATTCAGTTTGCCAAAGCTGCTGTAAGCAATGACAAGCAATACGATAAAGCACCCGACGACTGCAGCGAAACCGAAATACAAACGCTTGCTGATACTGAGATTGCTGATCCACATAACATATTCTCCCTTCTTTGTTGTTCTGCTGATAATTGCTTGGGTAAGTCAGGCGGTACACACATTCACTAAATCAACCCCTGCGCCATTGCATCGATGTGCCAAAGTGGAAGCTTGACTAACCAATTGAGATGGGAAAGCCGATAGACTCATTATGGAGATGAGGGGGAAGGGTAGCAAAGCAGATATTGCGGTACATATCCGTCAAGGAAATTGTTTATATGCGGTAGTTGCTCGTAAATAGCACGCACATTGCAACATCATGCCGTGAACAAGCAGGAACGCCACGAGAGCTAACCTGCCCTTCTGGCCGCAGGATGCAATATGAATGTGGCTTGCGTGGTACAAACCAGTAAAAAAAGCACTCTTACTGATGGTTCTTCGAAGGGGACTGTGTGAACTTCGGCTATTGCTATCGGCGTACAGGTCGGCGAACTGGTCCGCGCCCAGCCTGGCATGATTTACACAGTCTTTTACGTCGACTTGAAACCTGCAAACCTGGCCCCATTTTTGCTGCAAAAGGAATCGCAGCATTCCTGACATCTATTGGTAGCAAGGAGCGCAAAATGAACTTGATCTACAACAGCGAGCAATACAGCGTGGTGGAATTCGGCGCGGATGACCGCCGTGAGGCCTTGCGTTTTGGCGGGTTTGAGATCATGGACAAATCCGGCAAGCGTGAGATCTTCATCGGCGGCCAGCTTGCCCAATCCTTCCGCGAGGAAGTAGAAAACCTGATCGCCACGGAACCGACAGTCGAGGAAATAGACGACTTTCTCGGCAAATACGACGCCTTGATGCGTCAACCAGTTACTCTGCATTAAGGGAAATCGCGAGGAGAAAAGTCGCATATTTTTGCTGTACCGTAGCGGGTTCTGCTCTTTTTACAAAACCGCCACAGAATGTACATGGCATGAAGTGCGTTCTGTGGCCTTTAACATTCGCATGTTTGCCAATTCCCGCCCAGTTACAAGCACACAGATTGCAATACACGAACACCTCGCCGCTCTTGTCGCCCGACATTCGGCAACGACCTTCAGAAAACCGGTTCAACCTTATAACCGCACCGCCTTTGACGTCAGCATGCAGGTTTGGGAGGCAGCAGGCAAGCCGCCGCTGATTCTCGATGCCGGGTGTGGCGTAGGTTTGTCCACCCTGCATCTGGCAAGCCGCTTTCCTGACCATTTCGTGATCGGTATCGATCAGTCAGCTCATCGTTTGGGACGCAATACATATTGGGCAGGCGAACCGCCACGCAATGCAATTTGCGTGCGGGCCGACTTGGTAGATTACTGGCGTCTGCTGCTATGGGCTGGCATACGACCGGCAAGACATTACGTTTTATACCCTAATCCATGGCCAAAGGTCGGCCATCTTGCCCGGCGCTGGCATGGCCATCCGGTGTTTCCCGCCATCGTCGCCTTAGGTGGCATATTTGAATGCCGCAGCAACTGGCATATCTATATTAATGAGTGTGCCGCCGCATTATCGCAACTGTCCGGCAAGCCGGTTGAAACAGCGCCATTCTTGCCTGACAACCCCATCACCCCTTTTGAACAGAAGTATCTCGCATCAGGCCATGCCTTATGGCGATGCCGTACGGATCTAACTGGAAGCTCCCTTTAGACGCCATCGCATTCAGAGCAAAGCTTCAAAAGCAATATATCTTTCAGTCCGGAATTGCCTTGAAACTCGCATGAATGCGAGATGTTCCTCATGAACATCGCATGTCTTAACAGGAGCCATCATTTGACGCTGCGCAAATGTTAATTCCAAATTTGTCAACTCCCTTGTTTATGGCATTGTTCGTGTGACTAAAAGGCGGTAAAGTCGGTCTAGATTTGTAACAGGCTCTCCCCAATAGTTGACGGAAACATCACAACCTTCCGCACAAAGCTGTACCGTCGATGGCAGGGGTGCGCCCGACCCTGATCATCGGAACCCGACAAGCGATAACACGAAAAGGTACTGTGACATGCTGTATGTTTCCAACTCTGCACCATCCAACCAAACCGTGATGGTCCTGCGGCTTACCAGCCGCGTCGAAGCAGCCTGTTCCTACACCGAGCTTCTGCGTCAGCACGGACTGAACCTGATCGAATGCTTTACACTCGATTCCGCGCAGAACGTGATGAAAGACGGCTGTCGTGTGGGCCTGCTGATCGTGACACGGGAAGACGAGTTGCGTGAACTGGACAAATACGAGTCTTTCGTAGGCGGCAATCGCATCTCCTGGGTCGGGTTGGTCGCGCAGGAACTGATTTCCATGCCGCGCATGCGCCAGTTCATCGGCGAGCATCTGTTCAATTTCATTACGTTGCCGGCCGAACTCGATCATATCGTGCTCACGCTAAGACATGCCTGGGGCATGGCCTTCATGCGCGACATACCGCAGGCTGTGGCACACACCGCGATCCAGGACAACACCGACTATGCGATGGTAGGCAAGACGCCCGAAATGCAGCGCCTGTTCGGCCAGATCCAGAAGGTCGCGCGTACGGATGCCTCGGTGTTGATCATGGGCCCGTCCGGCACCGGCAAGGAGCTCGCCGCGCTCTCCATCCACCATCACTCCGCGCGCAGCAATTCACCTTTCGTCGCAGTCAATTGCGGCGCAATCGCACCACAACTGTTTCAATCCGAATTGTTCGGTTATGAGAAAGGCGCGTTCACCGGCGCCACGCAACGCAAGATCGGACGCATTGAGGCGGCGCAAGGCGGCACGCTCTTCCTCGACGAGATCGGCGACATGCCGCCGGACATGCAAGTCAGCCTGCTGCGCTTTTTGCAGGAGAAGACCATCGAGCGCGTCGGCGGTACCGAGCCGATCGAGATCGACGTGCGGGTGATCGCTGCAACACACATCGACCTGGCCGAAGCGGTACGCGAAGGGCGCTTTCGCGAAGATCTCTTCTATCGCATCAACGTAGTGTGCATCAACATGCCCCCACTGGCCGACCGCGGACAAGACATCGAAGACATTGCAAGGCACTACTTCACGAAATTCGCCAGCATGCATAACAAGAGCCTGCGCGGCTTCTCGAAGGCGGCCATGGATGCAATGTTGAGTCACCCATGGCCCGGCAATGTGCGTGAGCTGGTCAATCGCGTGCAACGTGCAACAGTGATGGCCGAAGGACGCTTTATCCAGCCTGAAGACCTCGGCTTTGAACGCGACAATGGCTTCAAGCAAACCATGTCACTGGAAGATGCGCGTGCCGCCGCCGAAAGCATGATGATCCGGCGTGCGCTGTCACAGTCGCGCAATCAGATCTCACGCGCAGCATCGCTGCTGGGCGTATCGCGTGTCACACTGTACCGTCTGATCGAGAAATACAACATCCGCTCCGAGCTGATGCCCCCGCCACGCGCCGTTCCGCAGCGGATTGATACCGGGCATGGCAGCACGCAAATAACAGACATCCGGCCGCTGTAACAGCCGCCATCCGTTTCACTGTCCGCCAGCGGCATTGCCGTCTGCGGACGGCTTCATGACAACGATCCAACAGGTAGTCTCCGTGGCCTTTGCGCTGTCCGAGAGCATCACGCGCACGGACAGCAAACTCGCGGAAACAATGACTGTGGACAGAGGGAGGCAAGCACTGTTCAGGGCTTCATCAAACGGGCCAAGGCCGCACTTGCAAGCGCGTTCGTACGAGGATGTACAGCGAGCATCGCAGGTGCGGGATTGGTATCTGCGACAAAGCCATGAATAGTTTCCAAGAGACTGTTCCAGCAGGAATAGGCTCTGATGCCAATATTACGTGGGCAAGACAAGTCCACGGAACAGGATTGCGGCAAGGTACTCAATCGACAGGTGATGCCATGCATTGCCTGTCGATCGGACAGCCTTCCTCCCTGCCGTGACTTTTCTTGTTCACACAACCCGAACCGACAGCGAAAGGTGGTGCAAGAATGAAATTAACAAAACCAGGCGTTCAGCTCATCCCGCTTGCGCTTCTCGGCGCGGCGCTCGCCTCGGCCTCGCATGCGGCAGAAACGCCCGCTCAAAAACGCGAACGGCAATTGCTCGAACGGCTGGCAAAAAGCGATGCTCAAGCAGCGATATTGCAAAGACGCATCGATGCGCTGGAGCAGCGCCTACAGGAATTGCGCGCCAACATTGAGGACAGCGATAAGGCACAACTACGGCCTGCAGTTGCGGTAGCGCAAGCGCCCGCTCCCACTCCTGCACCGTCGAAACCTGCTTCGAATTCGCCCAAGCCGGCCGCGAGTTCAGCTCCCGGCAAGTTCGAAGTCGACGAAGAAGCAGCACAGCGCGCCTTGGAGCGGACTCTGACGCAAGCGGGTGCCCTGCTGCTGAATGCAGGCACCTACGAGCTGACACCGAGCTTCACTTACAAGCGCAACGAGTTCACGACACCGACTCTGCTCTCCACAACCAATCCGACCACTGGTGCGAGCGAGCTTTTGTTGGGCAACCAGCGCACCCGACGCAACGAAATGACTGCGGAACTGGACTTTAGAGCCGGCCTGCCTTATCAGGCGCAATTCGAAGCAAGCTTGCCTTACAACTACACGCGCTCGTCTCAACTGACTGATCTCTCGCCTTCCAACGTAAAGGACAATGGCAACGGCATGGGCGACGTGACCATCGGCATTGCGAAAACCTTGTTTCGCGAAAGCGGCTGGCGTCCCGACCTGATCGGACGCTTAAGCTATAACTTCGGCAATGGCAAGCGCCGGGACGGCACGGTCGATCTTGGCGGTGGCTTTCGTCAACTGCAAGGAGAATTCGTTGCAATCAAGCGCCAAGACCCGCTGGCATTCGTCGCCAGCGCTTTCTACGGCAAGTCTTTTGAAGACGATGGCATCAAACCGGGCAATGCCATGGGCTTTTCGCTCTCGGCACTGCTGGCAGCCAGCCCTGCGACCTCGCTCCAGTTCGGCTTTTCGCAAATCTACCGGCAAGAGCAGGAGCTCAACGGCGTGACAGTTCATGGATCGGATCAGACCTACGGCATCGCCACGATAGGCGCCTCCTCAGTGCTCTCCCGCGATACAACTCTTATCACACGTATCGGCATCGGGCTTGGCAACGATGCACCGAAGTACAGCATCAATGTTGCGCTTCCCATTCTGATCCGCTGATCCAGAAACATCCCTTTGAGAGCATAAGAAACGGCAGGCCACGAAAGCCTGCCAAGCCAAATAAGTAGGACTTACGCAAATTGTCCCAGCAAGGCGGCGCAACGCCGTTGGGGCGGTTTTGCGTAAGTCCTAGAGCGGTTTGCGGGTCTGTGTAAGGGAGCCAAGGTCGGGCCGAGGAGCGGACGTGTACATGGCGTACACCGAGCACCGCAGGCCCGAGATTGGCCCCTTACACTGATCCGCAAACCACTCTAATAAGGAATGTGCCTTTTTTCTTGGAACCATAACATCTTCGAGAAGCAGATATTCTGCTTGATGCTGATGCTCAAGTGGTATATCGCACGAGCATCAACCATTTCCATCAAAGTAACGAAGCGTAAACCTGATGCCCGTAAAAAAGCCAATCAGCTTGGCTGACTGGCCTCAGATTTGTTCTTCGCTTTTTCAGCCTGCACAGCGCGCCATTCATCATGGCATGAAGAAAACTGCCGACCTCTCGAAAGGAGGCCGGCCAGTACTACGTAGTCTTAGCGTTGACGAACATCGTTGGTTACAGCTGCAACGTTGAAAGCAGAGGAAGAACCGCTGCCAATAGTAACTGCAACCGCAATCTGGTTCACAATTTGGATCGTAGGTGCAATATTGATGTTAAGTCGAGTAAGGTCGAAGGTGTCCGCGAACCCTGCAGTAACGTTGTCCATTTGTGTTGCGTTCAGTTCCATCGGTTCCGCAGCAAAAGCCATCGGAGACAGCATCGAAGCAGCAACGAGAGTAGCCATTAGTGATTTCTTCATTTTTCATTCTCCTAAGCATAACTATTGGAAAGTAGCGAAACGCGACCATATTTAGCTCTGCGCTTCACCTTCACTTTACCTAATTGCCTCTTCAAAAATAAGAAAGAAATTTAGATGATATGCTTGCGAGATCTCCTCTTTCCATTCATTTTTTGGATCATTTCCTATGATCCAAAGTGAACGGCCAAACCGTTCACTTTATAAAAAGATTCAATGATGAGATCGATGAAAAACAGCCTGGCAGTTTGATTTCTGCATTTAGCGGGCTCGCAGGTGACATGGATAAGTAGAGCTTTTATCAGCACATATGAGTGCCGCATTCGGTCAAGAAGGAATAAGGCGGACGCACGCCGTCTCCTATGCAAACGCTATAACACCGCGCTACATCTCTTGCACGAACTCTCTAGGCAGCCGCAGCATGATTTTATTTTTAGGTTGCGCTTTGGAAGCCCTAACACGAAGGGAGAGAAACCATTAAGGCAGGTTATGAAATCATATCGAATACATCCCATATGATTTCATAACCTGCCTCATGAACACATTCGATAATGCCGCCGCAAGGCAACGCAAGCGGCGGCAAAAGCAGATGAACCGTGATCTGATCGGCACTGACGAGAAATACGTTCCATCCCACACTCAGTGCTGACAGCAAGTTACCGAGATTAAAATCGTCGGCAATATTGCTCGCCTAAGCCAGAACCTTTGCAAGATTCTCCAGTTCCAGCTTCGTACCGACCATGATGCGATTCACTGCGAATGATTCGAACCTAGCCTTAGTTCTGAGTAACCGTGTTGGAAATGGCACCCAAGTTAGTAGCATTGGAAGTGCCGCTACCAAATGTCAGTGCAACACCAACCTGACGCACAATTTGGAAAGTCGGCGCGCGATTGACATCGATCGAGGTAACGGTAAATGTATCCAGGAACCCGGCAGTGACGTTGTCCATCTGGTTTGCGCTCAGCTCTACCGGCTCAGCAGCAAAAGCCACCGGCGACATAACGGATGCAGCAACGAGAGCAGCCATCAGTGATTTCTTCATTTTTCATTCTCCTAAATATAGCTGTTGGAAAGTAACGAAGCGCAAGCCAACATAGCTATGCGCCTCACCCTCACTTTACCTAATAGCGCCGCTAAAAATAAGAATGAAATTTAGATGATGCGTTGTTTAATTCTTCACTTCCCATCCAGTTTTTTAATCAGTTTCCATGCATCTATCCGACTTAATATTTAATGTTCTTGCATACCCCATTTAATCGTTTGCATTGCAGTAAAAACTTAGGCATGAACGCAATGAAAGGCACAAACCAATAGCATCGGTGGCTTCATGCAATGGTGTTGTAAAACATATGGATGGCGAGAGACTGTTATAAGTTCATATTGATATCGCTTTCTTGCAATATTCGATTAAATAGATACAGGCAAGGCTGCCGGCATGTACAGGCAGTCTTGTTTCACTTTATGAACAGCACAAAAAGATAAGCAGGGAATTTCGATGAGGTACCATCGAATTCAAGAGAACCGATTCATTTTCTGAATCGAGGTGAATACAATCGCGGTTGGTTAGGGAACTCTTGCAGAGATCTTGTTTTTAAAAATCAACCAAAGCATCCATTCGGATTTATGAGAGACACAGGTTGCTTTTGCAGGACTTAAGTGATTTCCATAAATGAATATCCCATGATCGCGGTGCAGACGGGATACTATGCAAGGTGTAACGAGTGCCGTGTGGCGGGCCACGCAAACGAGGAACAACTCAGCAGCGCGCCCGTATTCACCGCGACCATAGGATATTTTTTCGCGGAAATCACCTTAGCGTAGCATCACGAATTCGCTCATCTTTGGCGCCAACTGGTTCGGTTCCCTCACACCGTCCCGACGTTGCACAGAGAAACCGATGTGCCCCAATGATGGGTAATCGATCCAGCGCTTAGTAAACTCGTCGATAAGCATGGTGCGATTACCCCAGGCCGGATCGGCCAGCAACACCCGATCACCCCGCATGCCGCGAAATATGACGAAATGGTTGTAGCCATTGGTGGTGATCGGGACGATGAGCGGGGCCTTTGCCACCAAGTCATTGATCTGCAGTTTGCCGAATCCCTTGCCGATATAACCGTGTGCATCGGCATGGCGCTTTAAGTCCAGCAGGGAAAATCCTTCGCGAATTTGCACCAGTTGCGGATTCTGGATGTATTCATCCCGTTTCATCAGCGACAGAGCGATTTCGCGCTCCGTCACCGGTTCGCCGTGTTGATACTTGAGCAGCGTTGCGAGCGCGGCTGCACCGCAACTCAAGTCCCATTTCTGTATCACCACGTTTTCATGCCGCATTTCCAGCAGCGATTTGACAGCCCGTTCCTCGGCATGCGCAATGCCGCACGAGAACACAAGCAGCGATGCGGCACAAAGAATGTTTCGGCCCGCAATTCGCAAGCCCCTCCTGTTGAAACGTTCTTCCGGCGTTTTTTTCATTTCTTCTCCATATATGGTGAGTGCCCGAAAACACCGTCAGGCGGCATCCGCTTCTTGTTGTTCGGAGCATGCTGCCGCAGCACTTCGCAGCAATTCCGACAACCGTACCACTGCCTGATTGATTGCCCAGGGACGGCCGTGGATCAGGTACAGCACGATCTTGTGCTCGCATTTTCCGCTCAGCGGCAAACGTACCAGCGCTCCGGATTCCAGTGAATGCTGGATACGATGCTGAGGCAGCCAGGCAAAGCCAAGGCATCCGGATACCGCTTCAATCACAGTATCCATGCTGGACATGCGCCAGATATGCGACTGCTTCGAGCCAGCCGACACATCGCGTTCACGCTCGCTTGCACCACCAACGACAATCCGGGCGTATTGCTCCAGGTCGTCCATGGTCATGTCTCGATTAAGGCGTAGTAGCGGGTGATCAGGATGCGCGACAGGAACATATTCCACTTCGATCAGCGGCTCGCCGAGAAAGCCAAGCGGCACGGATTCACAAATCGCCAAATCCACTCCGTGGTCGCGCAGCACGTCCTCCGCATGCAACCTCACCCCCTCGTTTAATTTCACATGGGCCGAGCCATTGCTGAGTTGCGAAAATTTGTTCAAAGCGTGTATCAGCAAGTGCGACGGGAAATTATGGTCGACAGCCAGCCTTACCTCGCCGCCTCCTTTGCTGATGCTCTTTGCAAACGCCTCCAGCTCGATAGCCTCCTTCAGCAGATGGCGGGAACGCGCCAACAGCAGTCGCCCTTCGGTCGTCAGCGCCGCCTTGCGCCCTTCAATTTTCAGTAACGACACACCAAGCTGGTCCTGCAGCTTGGAGATGGTATAGCTGATAGTGGACTGGGAAAGATGCAAGGTCTTGGCAGCTTCCGCATAACCGCCGCAGTCAACGACGGCGTGCAGGATGCGCCATTGCTTGAGGCTGACATACAGCTTCTGGAGATCGTAGGGTCTGGACTGGAATCGCGCTCCGGAATGCACGCTTCGGGCGCGCTGTTCGAGCAGGTTTTTATGACTGTTTTTCATTATTCCTTCCTTTCCTGTTCGATAGCCTTCAGACTTCTTTGCCAACACATGACGAGCGCAGCAGCAATGCAACATCACCGGTAATCATTATCGAAACCGTGATGTACATTTCTGCTGCACCGCAACAGGCAAGCAAATCATACTTAAAGCAAAACCTGCGCCGAGCGAGCAACAAATTGATTTCATTACGTTTTTTGTCAGAGAAAGCAGGTGCCGTGTCGAACGATGTATCAAACGCCTCACGCTATTTGCAGCCTTGCAGAAACATTTGTGCCTCCAAATGGAAAAATCTTTGCGATCAAGGTTGTTTTTATGCGGACCGGTGTACGAAAACCATGCCGGCTTCACGTTCGGCAACCCGTCTCATCACCACGCGCCGCATGCCACGGAATGTAAAGCAATCGAACATAGATAAAGGAGAGCAATCCAGGCGAATAGCATTTCGCAATTACGCAGAAAAAAACCGCCACGCCTGCAAGAGCAGACAGTGGCGGCAACCGGAGCTTATCGTCATACACAATGAAAGTGCTGGCAAGACACTTTGCCCCATGCGCATGGCCTCTGCGCAAAAATGTGGCAAGTACTATGCCAGCTAAGTACCCGCGCATAAAAAACTGTGAGATGGATGTGGTCC
>Ga0070659_100001640_pt1 | contig 16124 bp, 10 predicted proteins | sample KBSC23metaG_FD_64666 | JGI IMG/M metagenome (GOLD analysis project Ga0070659, IMG submission 64666) | Corn rhizosphere microbial communities from Kellogg Biological Station, Michigan, USA - KBS C2-3 metaG | ecosystem: Host-associated > Plants > Roots > Rhizosphere > Soil ... | reverse complement strand
AATTTTGAAAAATGGCCAATGTAATAATACGAATTGGTATAGATTAATTCGCCGGTTTTTGTGTCAGCATGTACCGGCGCAAAACAAAAATTACCTACATGATTAGGCCCGCCGGTTTCATCAAGCAAAATATTCCAGTCTGTCCAGCCAACGGTGCCACAGTTAAAATCGTTAATCATAGAGTAACCGTACTTTTCGCCCAAAGCCCAATCATCCAGTCTGTCATATTTAAAGCTTTCGATACAACCCTCTGTAAATAACAGATTTTTCGCGGGGAAAGAATCGGCAACGCGTTTTATATTGTCAAACTGCATTTTACTGCCTGTCCAGGTTTCGTACCAGTGGTAGCCTGTTCCCCAGATATACTTCGCTGCTTCCGGGTCATCGTAAATGGTGCTGGCGGTTTGATAAACCAGGTCGCGGTTATGATCCCATACAATCAACTTTTTGCCTGCCATGCCACTCTTCACCAACGTTGGCCCTAAATACTTTTTCACGAAATTACGTTCATCTTGGGCCGTAAATATGCACGATTCCCACTTTTGCGTAGCCATAGGCTCGTTCTGCACCGTCAGGCCCCAAACGGGGACACCGGCCTTTTCATATGCGTTAATAAATTTGACATAATAATTAGCCCAGCTTTGCATAAACTCCGGTTTCAGCTTACCACCGTGCAACACATCATTATTGGTTTTCATCCATGCGGGCGGGCTCCAGGGACTGGCAAACAACGTAAGTTTACCGTTTGCTGCAATCATGGCTTGTTTTATCAAAGGTATCTTATATTTTTCATCATGCGCAATATTGAAACTCTTCAGAGAAGCATCGTTATTATCCACGTAAGTGTACATATCCGATGAAAAATCGCAACTATTAATATTGGTACGACCCAAAGTATAGCCAATGCCCTTGTTAGGGTCGTAATAGGCGGTGATAAATTCTTGTTGCGCTGCCTTTGGCAATTTTGCAAACGTTTCTGCGGCGGCATCGGTTAAGGCGCCGCCTATGCCCAGCATAGTTTGGAAGGTCCTGTTCGGATCGACCACAATAGTTGGCTGCGTTTCCAGCGGCTGAGGGAAATCCTTAAAAGTTAAAACTTCGGTTTTGGATAATTTCAGGTCAGTATTTTTGGCGGTAACGTACACCGTTACCTTTTTGTTACTTGCATCGTACACCTTAGCGGGATACGCTGTACTTTTATGTTGCGCGCTCGCTGCGAATGCGGACTGACTTAATACGATGAGGGCTAATATCTTCTTCATATGTGCTGGGTATCTATGGGGGGTTATTTTATCAATTTAAATGCCGCTTGCTTTACCTCGTTGGAATTAGTGCCAATAAAAACCTTAAACTCTCCAACGTCGACTACGCGTTTCAGGTCGGTGTTATAGTACTTTAGTTTTTCGATGCTGATATCAAAACTCACTTCTTTGGCCTCTCCTTTTTTAATGAACAGCTTTTTAAAGTCCTTCAGCTTTTTAACAGGCTGGCTAATGGTTGATACCGGCTCGCCAATATAAAGCTGCACCACTTCCTCACCATCATAATTTCCGGTATTAGTTACGGTCACAGTAGCAGTTATTTTACCACCGGCATTCATTTGGGGTTGGCTCAATTCAATATCGCTATAGCTGAAAGTGGTATAGCTTAAACCATAACCAAATGGGTAAAGCGGGTGGTTATCGATATCCATATAGTTGGATTTGAATTTGGAGAACGGGCCATCCGGCTGTGGTCTGCCGGTATTTTTGTGATTATAATAGATGGGTATCTGCCCTACCGATTTCGGGAAGGTCATGGTGAGTTTCCCCGATGGGTTATAATTACCGAACAAAACATCAGCAACAGCGTTACCGGCCTCATGCCCCTGAAACCAGGTTTCGAGCATAGCACTTGACATTTCGGCTTCATGCGCCAAGGTTAAGGGCCTTCCGTTCATCAAAACAATTACTAAAGGCTTACCGGTTTTCGCCAGGGCTTCCAGCAATCTCTTTTGACATTGGGGTAAATCAATGTCCGACCTGCTGGCGCTTTCACCACTCATCTCGGCTGCTTCGCCTACTACGGCAACAATTACATCCGCTTTATTGGCTACGTCAACGGCTTGCTTTAGTAACGCTTCCGGGGATTGTTCATCTATCACGACCTTTACCCCCAGTGCGTTTGCGGCTTTAGCCAATGCTTTATCATCTGTGATATTAGCCCCTTTAGCATACCATATTTTAGCCGAGCTGCCCACCGCGGTCTGCATACCCTGTAAAACAGGCACTGACAATTCCGGGTCACCGCTTACTGCCCATGAGCCTAACATGTTGGCCTTATCATCGGCCAGCGGACCGATCAACGCGATAGTTCCCGACTTCTTAAGGGGCAGAGTTTGGTTGGCATTTTTCAGCAACACGCACGAACGTACGGCAAACTCGCGCGAAGCCATACGCTTATCGACGGATAACACTTCATTTTTTGTTCTTACTTCATCACAGAAACGATAAGGGTCGTCAAACAGACCTAATTTATATTTGGCTTCCAATATTCGCCGGCAGGCGGTATTGATACTTGCCAGGGTTACCTTACCTTCTTTCAGCGACTTTTTTAATGTAGATAAATAACCTTCACCCACCATATCCATATCCACACCAGCATTCATCGCCATTTGCGATACCGTTTGCAGGTTACCCAGGCCGTGATTGCTCATTTCGTTTATGGCTGTATAATCTGTCACCACAAAACCTTTAAAAACCCATTGTTTACGCAACAGATCGGTCATGAGCCATTTATTGCCCGACGCGGGTATGCCGTCCACATCATTGAACGAACTCATGATAGATGCCGCACCCGCATCAACGGCTGCCTTGTAGGGTGGCAGGTAATACTCATACATTTTTATGCGGCTCATATCGGTGGTATTGTACTCGCGACCGGCTTCAGCGGCGCCATATAAGGCGAAGTGCTTTACGCAAGCCATCAAGGTTTTTTTATCGGCGTAGCTTTTCCCCTGGTACCCACGGATCATAGCGGCTGCGATCAGTGAACCCAGGTATGGGTCTTCGCCTGCACCTTCGGCAACACGGCCCCAGCGCGGGTCTCGGGTAATATCTACCATGGGCGAGAATACCCAGTTCAAACCATCAGCGGTCGATTCTTCCGCCGCAAGGCCTGCGCTTTTTTCTATCATCGGGATATCCCAGCCGCAAGATAATCCCAAAGGTATCGGGAAGGCCGTTTTATAACCATGTATCACATCCGATCCAAATATCATCGGTATCTTCAATCGACTGTTCTTCATCACGAGTTCCTGCGCCTGGCGTATTTTGTTTACGCCGATCACGCCGAACATCCCGCCCACGCTGCCCGCCCTTATCTTGGCTTCCATGTTGGTGCTCACTACCGAACCTGTAGGTATACCATCGCCGGGCGTAATGAGGTTGAGCTGGCCTATCTTTTCATCCAGGGTCATTTTTTGCATCAGGGTGTTGATGAAAGTATCCATCTTTTTGTTCGCCTGCGCGGATGCCTGCAAAGTGATGAAACAAGCAACTATAAGTATTACTATTTTACGCATGGGGTAGTATAGTGATAGGTTATTAATTTTTATGTGTAGCATTTTTTGCCAAAAACGCCATTATTTTTTTTGATTCATCGGGATAAATGGCAATACGATGCGTGCGTACCAGGTAGGGCTCGACACGTTGATCTGAGCTACCTTTCATGGTGATAGCGCGCGATGCCATTGCAGGCATATGGCAATCGATACACCTGGTTTGCAAACCATCGCCTGCCTGCGAAGCCATTTTACAACTGTTATGATTGGCATTGTTGTGGCAGTTTAAGCATTTTTGATTGTACAACATCACGTTACCGCGTTCGTTTACGTGGGTGTTATGGCAGGTGGTGCAATCCATGTTGCTCATAAAAAAGCACTTGCTGACGGCCAGCATCCCGTTCTGGTTGCCGTGTACATCCATTTTGGTGATGTCCTGTTTCTTTGGGAAAAAATCAGGTGTTTTAAAATTGGCCAGCGTGTCGCCGGGTTTAAAAGCAAAGGCAGTACGCTCAAAATTATCGGTATTGACTGAATGGCAAACCGCGCAGGCATCAAGTTTTTGTTGCCGTGTCAACGATTTAAAACGCACCATATATTTGTCCTTCTTCACCTCAGGGTTCGCAGTTTGAAAGTTCACGTGCTCTGCTGCAGGGCCGTGGCAGCGCTCACAATCAATACCGTAGATCATGGTACTTTTTTCAAACAAGTTGGTAGTTTTTGCCAGCGTTTCCTGCGGCACCTCATACAGGTATGAACTGTGGCACTCCAAACAACGGGTAACGATCGCCCTGTCAAAATTGATATGGAATGGCGAATAACCGGGGCTATTCGTCCAACCTTTTAAAGCCTTAAAATACGATACCGGTAACTCGAACAATTGTAACCCCTGCCAGTACAAATAGGTTTCGGCTTTTACCCCGCCAAACCTGATATCAAAACGGCGCGCTTTGGTTTGTTTACCATTTACATAGCCTACCTGGTACAGGCCGCTGTCGCGTTTTTCCATTACAATTTTTTGCCCGTCGGTCAGGGTTAACACATTACGCGGACCATTAAAACTGCCGTGTATATTATGTATATTGGCAGGTTGGGTGGTACCCGAATGCGCGGTAGTCAGGTAAGCATCGTAAATATTCTTGTGGCATTTTATACAGGTTATCGCACCCGCGTAACGCGGACCACGGGTGTCTGCCGGTGGCTGCCTGTATAAAAACGCGCCACCCCAGGCACACACCAGTACCAAAGCAATTATACCAATGATAAGCGTTTTTTTACTTTTCATTTTTATCCCCGGTGTTATGTGCCTTACCAAATATAAGTCGCGACAGCGCCACCGGCTAATGATGTATTTACCATTTTGCCATTGAATTTGATATTGAACAACTGGTTATTCGCACCGTTATTCAGTACAATGAGCACTTTGCTGCCATCCGTGTTTTTAAAAGCGACATTCAGCAGGGTACTTTGCTGGTCGGATTCGATCCTCACCGCACCTGGTCTTATAAATTTTGAGGCATGGGCGATGATGTAATATGATACATTCCGGGTAACCGCAGCGCCTATCGTTACCGCGCCTAAACAGGTAGTACAGCCACCTGTGGTATGCGGACCATAGACAGCATCGGCAGCCAGATTCCATTCCAATACATTGCGGCACCAATTGCGTGTGGCGCCTATCAGCAAATTGCTGACATGCCATGCCAGGTCGCCGCCAAAACTACCGCCGCCAAAGGTAGCCTGCTCGGTAAAATACAGGTTTTTATTGGGATAAGCCGTATGCACCGGGCCGATAGCATTTACATTACCGCCATACAAGTGAAACGCGGAACCGTCAACAAAAGCGCTTGCCGCAGGGTCGGCCAAAATGCTGGTCGCATACTCGGGATGGTCGGCATTATGGTCATAGCAAATAATTTTAGTTTGAATACCTGCGGTTTGAAATGCTGGCCCGAGATTGTTTTTAATAAAGGTTGCTTCATCGGCAGCTATCAATAGCATGCTTGGATTATTGTAAGCATTCAGGGGTTCGTTTTGCGGCGTAATGGCATCAATGGTAATACCGTTAGCCTTCATGGCCTGTATATATTTCACAAAATAATTGGCGTAAGCAGCATAATTGGCAGGCTTTAAACTCCCCCCGTAAAAGCTGTTGTTATCCTTCATCCAAGCCGGCGCGCTCCACGGGCAGGCCAGTATTTTTATGTTCGGATTGATAGCCAGTATCCTTTGCAGGATCGGTATCAGGTCAGTTTTTTCTTTATCGATGCTGAAGTTTGCAAGGCTCACATCACCCGACACATCGTCGTAACTAAACGGCGCAGCACTCATATCCGAAGCCCCAATGGTAATACGGATATAGCTGATGCCGATATGCGTACTATCGGTTGCAAACAGTTCATTTAGCAACGCGTTTTTTGCTGTAGTGCCCAGGCTGTTTATTACATACGCGCTGCCCCCCGTTAAGGCAAAGCCAAAGCCATCAATGGTTTGGTACGTTTGTGTGGTATCAACGCTTATAGTGGTATTGGCATTGCTGCCTGTATTAAACAATAAAGCCACATTTTGCTTTTTGAACAGTTGGTTTTGGTCGGGCGTGGTAAGCCACATGGCCATATCGGTTTTTACCGGGGCATTATCAGTACCGCCAGTGGTGCCGGTACTGCCACTTGTGTTACCCGGATCTGCTGCCTTTTTAGTGCAGGCCATTAAAGCGGCCAGCATACAAACCAGCATCGGCATAAATAAATATTTATTACTATTTTTCATAGGTCGCATGTTTATCGCAATAACAAAACCGCTACATTAAATAATGCAGCTCATAAAACGGGTTAAGGTCCAGCTGGCTTATTAGTTAGTTAACATTTTGTAATAGCGTATATAATCAACCTGCATCGTTACCGGAAAAATGGTATCGTCAACCCCTTGTGAGCCGCCCCAGCTACCACCTACTGCCAGGTTCATCAGGATGTGAAAAGCCTTATCGAACGGCCAGGTTGCAAACTGCCCCTTATTGTCATTGGCATAGCTAAATACCTGCTGGTCGTCATAATAGCCCTTAATGCCATCGGGGGTCCAATCCATGCGGTACAGGTGGAAAGCTGTTGCCGCTGTGGGAATGTCCATGGTACTCGTTTTTGAGTTACCGGCATAATTTGTTTGGGTGTGGGTGCTAAAGTGTACCTTGGTCCCCTCGAAACCTACGTTTTCCATAATATCAATTTCACCCGAGTTTGGCCAATTGCCGTAAGCGTAATCGTTAGGCAGCATCCAGATAGCGGGCCATGTGCCGCGGCCTCCGGGTATTTTAGCCTTTACTTCAACACGGCCGTACAGCATATTGAGGTTAAACTTTGAAACCATACGCGATGAGGTATACCCCATCCCGCCCATACTCTCTTTTTTGGCGATGATATTTAAAACTCCATTTGATATCACGGCATTATTGATGGTATTGGTATAATATTCCAGTTCGTTGTTGCCCCAGCCGCCGCCGCCGGTATCATATTGCCATTTGGTATTATCGGGCGCGCCATCGGTGCTAAACTCGTCCGACCAGTTTACCGCTGTATCGAACGTATATACTTTGGGCGGCTGCACCACCGGTACAAAAACGGGTAAGGTGTCGCCGCTGCCCGATTTACCACAGGCCATGCATATGATCATCATTGGAAATATTTTGAGCACAGATCTTTTCATAGGTAACGTTTTAAAAAATGGCAGACCGTTTTGCAACAGCCCGCCAGTAAACCAATCAATTATTGAACCCCTCTTAAAGTTACGTTGGTGAACGATACGCCGGTAACACCTGTATTATCGCCGCCGTTTTTTATTACCAGGTAATAAGTACCTGTTGTTGGTACCGTAAACGGGTTACCATCACCCGCGCAAGAAAGTGCTGACAGCTTGCCGTTAAAGCTCGAACCGCCACAACCTGCATAGGTGTTTAAGGAAATTGGCTTTTTACCTGTATTGTAATCCTGACCGTTTACAGGGGCTTTTGTGTCAACCCACACCTCGAACCAGCTATTGGTCATGCCGCTGCCTTTTACGATCATATCTACCATATATTTTTTCCCGGCGGTAAGTGTAAGGGTTTGTGCAATGGCGCCGGCCTGGAAGCCGGTTTGATTTGAGGTCATATAACCAGTTGAAGTATTGATCACCATTTGATTACCGGTACCAACAATAAAGTGCTGCCAGAAGGCGTCGTCGCCCGTCCCAAATTTTCCGCCCTTGACCAGGTTGCCCGATAATGGGTCGGAAGTGGCAACGGTGACGTTTTGTGATGAAGTTGCCGTTGTACCGCCGATGCCTATCGCCGTAAGAGTAATGGTATATTGCCCGGCATCGGGATAGAACACGGTGTCGACAGCTTTACCGGCGCTTGAGCCTCCGCCATCACCTTTGTCCCACTTCAGCCCAAGCAAACCGGCCTCATTGGCTTTTAATGCGTAGTAATTTAATTTACCCGTAACGGGTGTAACCGTGAAAGACGCCGCCAGGTTTGATGAGGTTAATCCATTGCCTATGGTAATGGTTTGAGGCTGACAGCCCATGTAGGTAACCGTTGCCAAGATCCCCAACATCAGGATATATGTTTTTATGCTATTTAATTTCATGATCTTTTAGCTTTTGAATCGTTAAAAAATTACAGGGTTCCGCCCCATTCTTTGCTTTGCTTAAGCTTGGTGCTGGTTAGATCGTTAAGCGGTACAGGTAGTATTTCGTGTTTACCGGCAATAAAACCTTTTGATGCCAAAGCTGTCGGCGCATCGCCCCAGCGTACCAGGTCGAACCAGCGATGGCCTTCGCCCGCCAGTTCAAGCCGTCTCTCCAGCTTTAAAGCTGCAAGTGTTGCAGGCAGCGGGTGCGAAACGTTGTCATTATACGCGCGGCTGTGTACAGCTGTCATTAAAGCAGCTGCACGTACCAAATCGCCGCTACCGCGGATCAATGCTTCGGCTTCCATCAGGTAAGTATCGGCTAAGCGGATCTCGTACAGGTTTTGCGGGAAGTTCAATTCAAAATTGCCCGAGCCTGTTGAGCGTGTTGAAACACGGCCCATGTATTTTTCTAAAAAGAAACCCGTGTTTTGGTAGCTCGGATCATAAGTACAAAGTCCTTTTGCTTTGAGGCTGTCTAAATTAGCTACCGTTGGCTTATTACGCGGATCGAAGTGTATGGCGTTAAACAGATCGGCAGTTATCGGTAAGAAACCGTAGCCCGAAATATAATCGGGAGCGGAGGCTGTTGGTGTATAGCTACGCGGCCCGGTAATGATATTCAACACGTTACCTTCGGTGCAGGCTATACATCCCCAATTACCATTTGATTGCGAAGAGTGCGCCACCTCCAATATCGACTCGCTGTTGTATTTATTAGCCAGTTTAAACAGGTCACCAAAGTTAGGCAGCAACTTGTAGCCGTAGGTTGGGTTAGCCACTCCCGGAGTACCGTTTACCTGGTTAAATTCGGCGGCGGCCTGTGTCCATTTTTGTTCATATAGGTACACTTTACCTAACAGAGCGTGCATGGTGCCTTTTGTCCACCTGCCGCCATCGGTAGCAATGGCTACGGTATTAGGCAAGCTTGGTTCTGCGATTGCCTCTGTCAGGTCCTTTTCAATTTGGGTATAGATAACCGCCGGCGCGACTTGCTCAATATCATAGATCTGATCAGCCGGAAGCGGCGATGTGATTAACGGTATATTTTTAAACAGACGTACCAGGTCGAAATAAAAATATGCCCTTAAGCCTTTTGTTTCGGCAATATACCGGGCTTTTAAAGCTGCGTCCATAGGTACATTAGGTAACTTACCTAACAATACGTTGGCACGGAACACGCCGGAGTAACCGGCCTTCCATAACTCGGCTTGCGGGCCGGCGGCTGGCGTAAGCGTATAATTCGATATCATTTGCAGATCGCTGATATCTGTAGCACTACCACCACCGGCAACGTGGTCATCGCTGGCGGCATCCATGGCGTTCTCTTTGGTAACAAAACCACCGCCTTGCCAGCCTACAACATCGTAAACAGATACCAAACCTGCGAAAGCCTGGGCCTGGTTCTGGTAATAATTAGCCTCGAGGTTTGTACCTACCGGCGTAACGGTAAGGAAACTTTTGGTACAGGCTGTAATTGTACTGCCAACTACAAGGCTGACCGCTAAATATTGAATGTACTTTTTCATGTTTTTCATGTTAAAATCCTAAACTTAAACCAATGATGAACGCGCGTGCCTGCGGATAAATACCCCGGTCGATACTTAAAGACCCGCCGCCTATTTCCGGGTCGTAACCGGTATATTTAGTTAATGTGAACAGGTTTTCGCCATTAAAATAAATCCTTGCCTTTTGAAGCGACACCTTACTTACTAAACTTTTAGGGAAAGTATAGCCAACCTGCACGGTTTTGATGCGGAAATAATTGCCGCTTTCTAAATAAAAATCAGAGTTATAAGTAAAGTTGTGATTGGGGTCGCCGTCAACTAAACGCGGGTAGGTGTTCGAGGTTCCAGGACCTGTCCATCTGCCTAAGGCAGCTGTGGTGTAATTGGCATTAGCGATATCCAAGCGGTGTAAGCCTTGGAATATTTTGTTGCCCCCTGCGCCTGCACCAAATACCAACAGATCGAAGTTTTTATAGGATGCATTGAAGGTTAAACCATAAGTATAGGTTGGCAATGAGCTGCCAAGATACGTACGATCGGCAACGGTTATAGCTCCATCACCGTTAAGGTCGGCCCATTTAAAGTCGCCCGGTTTGGCGTTGGGTTGTATAACTGTTCCTTTTGATGATACATAGCTGTTAACTTCGGCCTGTGACTGGAATATACCCATTTCCTGGTATCCATAGAAAGAACCGAACGGCTGACCAACGGCGGTTTGCGTTACGCCACCCTGTATATTTTGGAAGCCCTGGCCACCTATGGTCTGCACGCCGTTACTGATAAAAGTTACGTTGTTTTTAATGTGCGAGATATTACCGGTTAAACCGAGGTTTAATTTACCGATCTTTTTATGGTAGCCCAGCTCAAGCTCCTGTCCGGTGTTTTCCATATCGCCGATGTTGGCAAATGGGTTAGATATAGCACCAACATAGAATGGTATTTGCGGTGCGTATAGTATACCGCTGGTTTTTTTGTCGAACACCTCGAAGGTAAGGTTCAGGTCGTTATAAATCACGGCGTCGAAACCAAAGTTTAGCTGCGAAGTTTGCTCCCAGTGCAGGTTTGGGTTTGACGGCGCATTAGGACTAAAGCCGCTGATGAAGGAATCACTTGTACCGAAGCTATAGCTACGGCCGCCACCAATGGTGGAAAGGAAGGCGTTTTCGGCAAAATTATCATTACCTACCACACCATAACTTCCGCGTATTTTGAGAAAACTAACCGCATTGTTTTTAGGGAAGAACGATTCTTTTGTTGCCACCCAGCCTACTGATATGGAAGGGAAGTTACCGTATTTAAAGTTATCGCCAAAGCGTGATGAACCATCCCTACGTAAAATGGCTTGCAACAGGTATTTCTCATCATAATCATAACTTAAACGGGCAAAAAGCGAGCTTAGATGATGTTCCTGATTTTCGCTGCCGTAACCTACGCGCAGGTTTGCCGGAACGCTAAAGTTCAATGAGGCATCGGCAAAATTATCAACCGGAAGGTTATACTCGGTTACGCCAACCTTGTAAAAATTGTTTTCGGAGTAGGCACCTTGTCCGGCCAGTATCTCGAAAGTATGCTTACCAATAGTACGGTTATACGTAGCAGTGTTTTCAACGTTCCAGTTAAACAGGCGGTTATCCTCGCGGGTATAGTTATTTTGCGAATTGTTTGACGACGTGTTCAGATAAAATACCGGGGTAAACGATTCGAAACCATAAAAGGCTGTTTTAGTACCTAAAGTTGATTTTATTTTCAATCCTTTGATGGGCTCAACTTCTAAAAAACCATTTGCGACAACGTTGTGCGCCCAGCTATAATTACCTAAACGGGTGGTGATGTAAGCCAGGGGGTTGGTTATCTCCTGCGTAACAATGGTTGATATACCGTATGGATAGCCCTGAGGATTTCTGCGTACAGGATTATTTGCATAGATAGGTGCCGAAGCCGCCACAGGATCGGTTACAACTGCCGGGGTCATCGGATCGAGGTTCAGGGCCGAACTCAACGGACCACCAAACTCGCTATTGGTATTACCCAGGCCGATGTTCCTTTCATAGCTGTAACCTATGTTGTTACCAAAGGATAACCATTTGGCTGGTTTGAAAGTTTCATTTGTCCTGAAGTTTGCCCTTTTGTATTTTGATATATCGGTGGCAACGATACCGTCCTGCTGTAAGTAACCGAATGAGGTATAATAGGTAACTTTCTCATTACCGCCGCTGACACTCAATTCATGGTTTTGCTTTTGCGCGCTATCATTAAAAATAAGCGATTGCCAATCGGTACCTGTACCTAATGCTGACGGGTTTGCATAAATAATGCTCCCGCCGCCGGCAACACTGCTTTCATTACGTAAAGTAGCATATTGCGTAGCATTCAGCAAGTCCACCTTCCTGGCCGGACCTGATACACCGGCATAGCCCGAATAGTTGATGGCTGTATTACCCGCTTTACCTTTTTTGGTGGTTACCAGGATTACTCCGGTTGCGGCACGTGTACCATAAATAGCCTGCGATGCCGCATCTTTCAGCACTTCAATAGATTCGATGTCTGATTGGTTAAGGTAGCCTATTCCGCCGTTATCAACAACAACACCATCAACAACCCATAACGGATCGTTACCCGCACCAAATGTTGTTATCCCTCTTACCCTAACCGTAGCGCCGCTACCGGGCTGGCCGTCGCTTTGCGCGATGGTTAAGCCCGAAGTACGGCCTTGTAATATTGCTTCCAAACGGGTTACGGGTTGGTCCTCAAATTGCTTTGATGTTACTCCGGATATCGCTCCCGTGGTAACGCTTTTCTTTTGGGTACCGTAACCAATAACTACAATTTCGCTTAAGCCGGTTACGTCTTCCAGGAGTGTAAAGTTGAAGACGGTTTGATTGCCAACGGTTATCTCTTGTTTTTTGTATCCGACAAAGGCAACAACCAAGACAGAATTAGAGCCGGTAACACTTAACTTAAAGGTACCATCCATACCTGTTGTAACACCGTTTGTGGTGCCTTTTTCAATGATGCTGGCGCCAATAACGGGCTGCCCCTGTGCATCTAAAACTTTACCGCTAACAGGTGTGCCCGCTACATCGAACTTTGCCTTGGTTTTCTTTTTCGTTTTATTCTCCATGAGAGGCGGCGGAGGCACAGGCACGATCGGTGCGGATGATTTGCCCAGCACTATCCTGTCCTTTAAAACTTCGTAGTCAATACCAATAGGCTTTAATATCTGATCGAGTACATCTTTTAAGGGAAGATCAACTGCATCAATAGATATTTTTTGCTGTACGTTGATAGCGTTTTTGCTATAAATAAACTTGATATCGCTGCTTTTTTGCAAACCTTTTATTGCATCAGCCAGGCTGACATTCTGAACCGAAAGATTCACCTTTTTATTCAGGATGTCCTGAGCGTTTAATGCGCTTGAATAAGCCATACCGGTTAACAGCATAACTATCAGAATTGGAGTAAATGTGATCTTCATGATTTGAAACCAGGGGATAGGTTTTCGTAAATGAAATTTCATATATTTGATTTTTGTTTCTATGTGAAAATGAGACAATAAAAGCCCTTTCACCATATTATGGCGTTACTATTGGGCATCTTAGGCTTAGAAGTGGTCGTAACACTTCTAAGCTTTTTTTAAGTTTGTTGGATTTACCCTTGGTGTGGGCTTAGGTTTGTAATTTGCTCTTCATACGCTAATTGTTTTTTATGGTCAGTTAATAATTGGTTTATTGCAGATTAATTTCATTACCCTTTATCTCGTAATTTACATTAAGCGATTTCTTAAGTGCTTCCAATACATCAGGCAAATTAAAGCCCGTCATATCGGCATTGAGTATATAGTGATTCAGTCGCTCGTTAGACACTACGATATGAACATGAAATTTTGAATTTAACACCGGCACAATATCACCCAGGGGCTTGCTTTCAAAAGTTAGGTTTTGATGGGTCCATATCTGCAGGGTTGGCTCATCCGCAGATGCGGGTTTCAATATTTTCTTATCCGCCAGGTATATAACTTTTTGATGCGGATAAAGCATGATCTCACCTTTGTTGAGCGCAAAATCAATATCGTCGTCTTTTTTATTGTTATTGATGCTTACCGAAACCTTCCCGGTTACTACCGAAACATCGGCCCGTTTGCTACCTACATTATCCCGCACACGGAAACTGGTTCCCCAAACTTTGGTGATGATGGAGCCGCTGTTGATGATGAATGGCCTGTTCGGATTTTTTGTCACCTCGAAAAAACATTCACCCGTCATTGATATCGCCCTGAACCTCGCGTCAAAAACTTTAGGAAATTTGATCTGTGATTTAGGGTTCAACCAAACAATACTGTTATCGGGTAACACTTTCTTGTATATTTGGTGTGTATTGTTGGTAATGAGTACCTGCTCGATGATACCTGTACTTGCTGCCTGCTTTTCAACAATAGCAACCGTTTTATTATTAAGGAGTATTGCCCCGAATGCAGTAAAAATTACTACCGCAGCTGCAACCGCATACCAGATAGCGTAGTTGCGGCGCGATGGGATAACTTCTGTTTCCATTTCTTCATCCGCCCCCTCGTTAACACCGAGTTTACTGATGATCTGGTTGTAAATGCGTTGTTCGAGTTTTTTTTCCTCCTGCTGTGTAAGTTCCGAAACATGGTCTTCATCCTCCTCGAACGAGAAATACCATTTTTTTACTATGGCAATCTCTTCTGCGGTGCATTCGCCGTTTATATACCTTTCCAGCAGTTCGATGGAGATGGGGTGTTTCATAAAGGAAAAAATAATTGGTGTATAAGGGGATAACGTGCTACCTTAACCCAACCCCTACTCCATTACGAAATATTTTTCCGACCTGCCTTTAGTGCGTTAGCAGCAGCAGTGAAACCAGCAGTACATTATAGTTGCTCAGGCCCAACTGCAGGCGTTTGAGTGCTTTAGTGAGGTGGTTCTCGACCGTTTTTTCGGATATGCCCAGCGCGGCGGCAATCTCTTTGTTCGATTTGTGCTCCTTACGGCTGAGTTCGTAAACAGAGCGGCATTTGTCGGGCAGGAGCCTGATTTCAGATTCGATGGTTTCTGTGAGTTCTTTCAGCATGATCGCTTCCTCGGTGGAGTTGTCCATATCACTATGAATAACCCTGAAAGCTTGTTTGTACTTTTCGCGCACGAGTTCCTTGCGGTAATGGTCAATCACCTGGTGAATTACCGCGTTGTATAAGTAACCCGAAACCCCGTTACTGATATTCAACGTATGCCGCTTGATCCACAAATTGGTAAATAACTCCTGGACTATTTCTTCCGAAAGTTCTTTGCTTTTCAAACGTTTGTAGGCTGCGCCATATAGGGGCTTCCAATACCGCTCATAAATTTCTTTAAAGGCACTAAGCTTGTCTTGCTTCAGGTAGTCAACAAGTTCTTTTTCAGACAGCTTATTATACTCGGTCATACAAAAAACGAAAACTTACAGCAATGAAATTGAATACGTAAACAATTGGTTATGATATCACACGTCAATGCAACATCACAACAAAGTTACATACAATTATTCGGTAAGGGCAAATTCTGTTTTGATTTGAACAAATGTTAATTAATTCAACCGGTTATAATAAAACCAGCTACTTTGACTCCTATTCTATTAAAATATGTTAATAAATGTACAATGCACATTTTATTAAGAGGCTGCATCCTGACGCTTACAGGATTGTCGCATTCTTGCCTTATAAGCCCTTTGTCCACATTCCAGGCTGCAATACCTGGTCGTGGTCTTTTGCGCAATAAAGTCTTTAGCGCAATGCTGGCAGATACAGCGGACCTGGATATTGCTGCTCATTTTTAATAGATGTAAAACAAATATTTCAAGCTAGGAAAACCCATTAATTAACACATTTTAGCACCTAAATTAAGAATTAGTTTTTAAGCCTGGCAGCGTATTTTTCAAAAAGTGAACCAAGCGTAAATCCAAATACCGTGGTGATAAACAGCATCATAATGTCCCTAAAGGCAGAAGCAGATTCATTTTCTAAATTAATGAGTATTCCCGTCTGCTTTCGTTTAAATCCAAAGGAATAATAGACACCGTCTTCAAGTAAGAAAATTGTTTTAGCTTCGAGTATACTGGAGGTTACAATATAATTAGGTGTCACAATTTGCACGTCAACATCGGACTTCAATATACTATCCTTTTTCTGACTAAGATCTACCGGGAGGTAAACCAGGGAAATAAATGATCCAGCGTAATTTCTATGATATAGCCCATCCTTAAATACATATTCTACATAGAATTCATTACGTGCCTTTAGGACCTGCGGGAGTTTATGAGTTAGGTCGGACTTTGCAGGGACATTAAGAAAGTATGCGTTAAATTGAGTGGTCTGAAAACAAAAAACCCCGTAAATCATATAATTTACAGGGTTTT
>Ga0070659_100001628_pt1 | contig 16172 bp, 14 predicted proteins | sample KBSC23metaG_FD_64666 | JGI IMG/M metagenome (GOLD analysis project Ga0070659, IMG submission 64666) | Corn rhizosphere microbial communities from Kellogg Biological Station, Michigan, USA - KBS C2-3 metaG | ecosystem: Host-associated > Plants > Roots > Rhizosphere > Soil ... | reverse complement strand
TCGTTTACTGACCCATTAATAACTAAATATAGAAACATTAAATTATTATCGAGTAATTCAAAAGAATCAATAATAAACAGAATTATTTCTTTATAAGCTGCATTACCACAAAAAAGAAAGTACCTTTTATTTTCCAATGTGCCAATGTTATTATATTTTTCAAAATCTGTGAGACCAGGGATTTTTAAATAGCTTTTTGAAGGTGCTACTTTTTTAAGATGACTGATAAGGAACTCACTTATTGGAAGAACACCATCTGAAAGTACAGGTGCATAGGTATCAAATAATCTATCATTAAGACGCTTAAATACCTCCGATTTTTTTTTATGAATGGCAGAATAAAATTCTACATAATTTAATATTAGTTTAAATTTTAGTATTTTCCCTAAAAGATAATAAAAAATAATTGAAGAAAAACTGCAAGTAGATAAAATTGCATAATCTAATCTCTTTTGTTTTTTCTTTTTTCTCAATAATAAAAGTTCATTTATCTTTCCTTTTAACTCAAATAATCTGCGCTTAAAAAAACTTTCATCCCGAAAACAATTTCCGGAAGCATAAACATATTCTATGTTTTCATAGCTACCCTTTGCTTTCAATGCTGGTTTTTCCCCAATGAGATATGACCCGTTTCTACAAATGACAGTTACGTTGTTACCGCTGAAAAGAAGACTTTTAGAAATTAAAATAATTTTCTGTGCTTCTGCTAATCCATAAGGAAAATCAGAAAATCCTAAAAATATTACTGATTTATTTCCCTTCATTCATTTTCTATTTCTGGGTATATTGCCATTAAAATATCTAATTCGGACATTTGACGTATTTTTGAAGAATAACAAATTCCGATTGAGAACCAAACGAGCAGATATTCAAGTGTAAAACCATTGACAATTGTCGGATAGGAATTAATTATAGAAAGTAGAATCCAAATTCCTGCTGCTTTTGAAAAAATATTTTTTGAAAAGAACACACCTTTAATTACTGCTGGAAGAGCGATTAAAAGAAATAATCCCAAACTAATGAGGCCACCCTTTAATATAGTTTGTAAATAGCCAGTTTCTATATTTTTTCTATAATTAGTCACCTGATCCTCTTCTATATCTGGACAAAAGTATTGACCTTCAATCCCTCTACCTACAATCCAATCTTTACTCTTCATGTCATCATAGAAATAAAGTTCTATTCCTGTACGTGTATCTTCATCCCCTTTTTCGAGGAGAAACCCGAAAATCTTGTTATCTGTTGGTTTGTAAAGTTGAAAAGCATAAAGGAATCCCAATAGTGTGAGTAGTAAGGTGAAATACAAAATAATGATCCGACTTTTAGACTTGAAAAAGTAGAAGAGATAACCAAAAAAAAGGAATTCACTATACATTAAAATTAACCCTCTGCGAGCTCTTATTATTGCGAATGCAAGAGCTATTATCACAATTCCAAGAGCGGTTAAGAATCTTTTTTTTGTATGATAAACCGAAGTTAAAATAATAAATCCGCAGGGTAAACTTAAAGAAGATAAAGTTTCTACAATCGTTTGGCTTCTTTTGCTTGATGTATTGGAATTTAAAAGATCTTTTATAAAAAATGCATTAAAAAGAAGATAAAAGATTCCAAAAATAATTATAAAAGTAAAAAGTTTTCTATAAAACAAAAATTTCCTGGGAAATAATAAAACAAGAGGAGAAAAATAAAGCATTGGACCATATGGTGCTCCCAGGAAAGAAGATTTGAAATAGGAGTAATCTAAATATTTGAATATCCCTGTAAAAATTACAAAAAGCCATAAAAGATAAACAGTATAAACAATACTTAAATAAAAATTATCAAATTTAAATTTAATAAGGGTAATTGCTCCAAAAAGCATAAGAGCCAGACTAGCTAGTTGAAGGAGTTGAAAAACAATGATTACAAGTCTGCTCTCTGTAAAAAAGGCAACTGTGATACTGTAAATTGCTAGTCCAAATAAAAAGAAGCTAATTGCCCTTTCTTCTTTCTCGGAAAAATCAGGTAAATTATTAAAAATTTCCTTTATCAATTAATTACTATTTGAAATAGGTCTAACTACTTTACATGGGTTACCTGCCGCAATTACATTGGCAGGAATGCTTTTCACTACAACACTATTCGCCCCGATTATACTATTTTCCCCGATTGATACACCTTTTAAGATTGTGGAAGAATAACCAATAAAAACATTATCCTCTATAAATATTGGCTTACTTTCGGGGATGCCGTTTTCTCGTTCATTAATTTTCATAGAATGCCAGTCAAAATCGGTTATCAATACATTCGCCCCGGCCATAACATTATTACCAATTGTGATAGATTCTCTTGCCCCGATAACTACCGCACTAAAGCCACAATTGTCACCTATTTGAATAATAGCATTTTCATGATGTGTAGAAATTATTGTCTTTCGGTTCAGACCGATTAAGTTTGACATAGGTGCTGATCTAAATTTTATTTTTAATCCCATGAAAATTTTTGAGCCAGGGTAAACTAAAACACGTGGAATTCCCCAAAAAATAGATCCCTTTTGCAATTTTATGCCTAATAATCTAAAAAATAACCGGCAATAAATTGTAGAAAAAAATGAAATAATTAATAAACTGTAATAGTAATATTTATAGTAAAGAAAGGCCCAAGTTATTTTTTTTTTCAACTTTTGAATAATCATTTTCAACGTGTATTCTTTGTAAATTGAAGTTTCTAATCTCTAATTTTTGAGGATTCTTTGATAAATATTTAATAAATCGCTAGCGATAATTTCTTTATTATGTCTTTCAATAGATTCTGTTCTTGCCTGATTTCCGAAATTTTTTGCCAACTCATAATTCTCCTTCATTTCAATTATAGCTCCACATAACGAATATGCATCTCCTTCAGGAATTAATATACCACTTTCCCCATTTTCAATAAGACTTGCGATCCCACCAACATCAGTTGCAATTGAAGGTGTTCCAAGTAGAAGTGCTTCACAAAGACTATTAGGACTATTCTCGATATGAGAAACACATATATATATATTACAATTTAAAATGCATTCTTTCAATCTTTTATCCTTTATTTTTCCTAATAGAAGAACATTTGGAGATATTTTCGTGTGAAATTTTTTTTCTGTAATTCTTATAATTTCATCGTTCTTATCTATACCTGCTATTTTCCATGTGTACTTTATATTATTCAAATCTAATAAATTTGAACAATAAATTATTGTTTCTATCCCTTTATATATGTCGGTTCCTGTAGTTGTAAATAGGTTGAGTTTATCCTTTAATTGGTTGTTCCACACTCCATCATAAAAATCCTCCTTAAGTACTTCATTATTGTGAAAGTAAGTTGCATCAGGTGCTAAAGCTTTACTTACTCTTTTATCCCAGGCAGTTCTACCAATTAAGTTTTTCGAAAGCCTAAAAATAACTTTTTCCCTTTCTGATTTCTTTTTTAATTCCTTGAAATTAGTAAATAAGTTTTTATATAGAATTAAATCTTTAATTGGTGAATATTTTAATACATCTAAATAGGAAAATCCTGAAAAAAACTTATGTTCAATAACTGAAAGTATACCCTGCAAGCTTATTACGGTAGGAATTGTTGAAAAACTTTGGATTAACCCAAATGGGTTTTCTGTGCCATGTATGTGTATTATATCTGGATTTACCTCTTCTATAATTTCTTTACATTTTTGTAAATAGCTTTGGGACTCCAATTCAATAAATAGACGACTTTTTACTTTGGAATATAGGTTTTTCTTTTTTTTGTTGATTTTTATAGGGAAATATTTTGTTTTAGAATTTGGAATGGTAACATGACCATTATCTTCAAAGGCAACACTTAATTGCACCTTATTCTCTATTTCTTTTTCTAAGGATCTGATCCAACCTCCATTTGTAGGAGTATTGTTCAAAAAATCTTCAGCAAGAGAAGGGGTAGGAGAAAACCATAAAACTTTCATACATTACTGCCTGGATTTCACTTGATCCAGATTCCCTTTTTATTTTTATTAATAACCATGTGATATTGAATTGGAGCTAAAATAAAACCATTGAAATTTGCAATTACAGAAGCCACAAACAGTGCATAAACGCCAATTTTGAAATATTGAATTAATAAAAGCGCACTACCTACATATATAAAAGGGCTAAGAATAGATGCAATAAACTGGATTCGTAAAGCATTTATTCCATTAAGAAAATAAACGTATTTACTCGCAAATATGGTTATAATAAAGTAAATAAAACCCCATAAAGACAAGTCAAAACCAATTATTACCTTCCCACGGCCAAGCCATAAATTGTAAACATATGAAGAAAAAATTAACATAAGAAGTCCGATTAAAAATATAAGAAGGCTTAATTGATTATACTTTTTAATAGCTTTCTTAATCCATATTATGTCATTTCTATAAAATGCATCAGTAGAAGCGGTCCAAAAAGGGGTTAAAAATATTATGAAAATCATATTTAAAACTCCAAAATATTTGTAAACTATATTATAGGAAGTAACATTTGCGGTATTGAAATTTTGAGCAATAATCACATTTGCTGTTTGATATTGTATTATTGCAGCAATCTGAATAATAAAGAAAATTATTCCGAGATTGAATAAATCTTTTGCATAAATCAATTTTATCTTTGAAAAACGTGGCCGATATTTCTTAAACGTACCTTTGAAGAAGAAATAATTAGCACCAATTAAAATTAATATGGGAGAAAGACAAAAAGCTATCGCTAATTTTATTAACGAACCTTCTGTTGATTTTATTAAAATAAGGATAAAAATTAATGATAAAATTTGTCCAAGTACGTCGATCAATGAAGATTTTGCTGGTTGTTGATCTGCAATGACAAGTGTACTGATTATTCTTAACACAAAATCTATACAAAAATAACTGAATACTATTATTGCTAGAGTCGACACTTCTGAATACATTTTTTCTGGCACATTTAAAATGTGTGTCCAGTTTAAAAAACGATTGGTGACAAGAAAAATAAGCCAAACCAAAAAAAAGATTCCAGCAAGAATTGCATAGGTCGTACTAACGTAAATTTGCGCTAATGAATCTTCACCCTTTGCCTTTGCTTCCGCAAATTTATTCCGTAGACCTTGTGTCAATCCAATATCAAAAAAACTAAACCAGCCTACAATTGACGTTATAGTGATCCAAATTCCGTAACGGGAAGGATTTATATAATTAATTGTTAAGGGAACAAGGAGAAGGCTTATTGCAATGCTCACTCCTTTTATAAAAAAAGAAGCAATTATATTTTTTTTTGCTTTTACACTTCTATCCTGACCTTTATTCAAAAAGCCATTTACAAAAGCAACAATTTCAGAGATTTTATCTCTCATTTTCAGATGTAAACTTTCACTTTCCATTTCACTTTTTTACATATAATACTTTCTCTCCAAACTCATCCTGTAAGTTTCCAAATCACTGTAAACCATTTCTTTTATCATCTCTTTTAGGGTGTACTTAGGTTGCCATCCTAATTTATCTTTAGCTTTTGTTGCATCGCCTATCAAAAGATCTACTTCTGTGGGCCGGAAATAATTCGGATCGATTGCCACTACCTCTTTTCCAGCTTGTAACTGGTATTTTTCATTGTTACAACATTTAATGATTCCTTTTTCTTCTGATCCCTGCCCTGTAAATTCTATTTCTATTCCTGCTTCAGAAAAAGCCATCCTGGTAAAATCTCTTACAGAAGTTGTTATTCCGGTTGCTATTACATAATCTTCAGGCCGTTCTTGTTGCAAAATCCTCCACATCGCATCTACGTAGTCTTTCGCATGACCCCAATCTCTTTGCGCATTTAAGTTACCAAGAAACAAAGTGTCCTGTAATCCTTCCGCTATTGCGGCTACAGCTCTTGTTATTTTGCGGGTTACAAAAGTTTCACCACGCAAAGGACTTTCATGATTGAAAAGGATTCCGTTGCAGGCAAACATGTTATAAGCTTCCCGGTAATTTACCATAATCCAGTAAGCATATAATTTTGCTACTCCATAGGGACTTCTTGGATAAAATGGAGTAGTTTCTTTTTGAGGTACTTCCTGAACCAGCCCAAATAGTTCTGACGTTGATGCCTGGTAAATTCTGGTTTTATGTTCCAATTTTAATATTCGGATTGCCTCTAAAAGTCGAAGAGTGCCAATTCCGTCGGCATTTGCTGTATATTCAGGGTTGTCAAAACTAACCTTTACGTGACTCATTGCCGCGAGGTTATAAATTTCATCTGGTTGGGTTTCCTGGATAATTCGGATAAGATTCGTGCTATCCGTCATGTCACCATAGTGTAATTGAAAATTCGCATGGTTTTCATGCGGGTCAACGTACAAATGATCAATCCTATAAGTATTAATCAATGACGATCTTCTCTTAACACCGTGAACTGTGTATCCTTTGGACAAAAGTAACTCGGCGAGGTATGCCCCATCCTGACCGGTTATACCAGTAATTAATGCTGACTTCATATTTCAAAACTATGATTTTGGAATGATTAATTGGGGCACAAATCGTAGGTTATTTGTGGCGGTGAAAACGTGGGTAAGCGATTCATTCCTATGTGAGAGAGTATATTTACGATAATTGGTACTGTTAATTATCGATCTTATTAATAAACTTAATCTTCTATATTTTTATTATAGATTTACGATTGGAGTAAAAGCTTTTTGTCGCCAAATGAAACTTTTTGATGCAAGGAATTTTCCGTTTCTACTTTTGCCGAGAGCGTAAATCCGATTGAGGGTAAATTCACTTTCACTATTGTATTTTTTATGGTTAAAATATTCCCATCAATAGAATATTTTGCTCCATCAATGACTTTTGCCGTATCATTTAGATTGACTTTTGTCTTTTCTAACCGGATGTTCTGATGGTCGTTAGTAAATTCTTTTATTACCTCTATTTCTTCAGGCTGTACTATTGCTGGTTTACCTTTCCAATAAATAAAGTTTACCACACCATTAATTAATTTGATTCCCGAAAGATCGCTCTCGATGGCATTTACGAAAACGTAAGACTCAAACAGTGGCTCCTGCTGAATTTTTATTTTTTTTAAGTAAGTGACCTGCTTACTGTTATTTACGGGGAAAAAATTTTCAATTTTTCTTTTTGTAAGTGTTGCCACCACTTTCTTTTCCCATTTTGGTTTTGTGTAAACCATATACCAATTCTTCTGCATAATTTTTTTTTAAAAATTTAAATTTGCAGCAATTCAAAGGATTGATATTGAATACTATAAGAAGAACATGGCTTCGCCGACCTCAGTTACAACTTAACGTATTGAGAATAATATTTTTCATTCTATATTGGGATATTAGTATTTTGCTACTGGTTTTTTCTCCGACTTTCTCCGATCTTTATTCCCATAAACATAATCATAGCCATAGCCATAATTGTTTTTGAAAAAGCCCCTCATTTTAACACCATTAAAGATAATAGCCGGATTATTTATAGGATTAATATGGATGTTTTCGTCAATTCTTTTGATAAGCATCTTCGGAGTATAATGATGCCTGATTATGTATAAGGTAGCATCGCATAATCCTGTAAGTAAATACCCATCTGTCACCAATACCATTGGTGAAGTATCAATAATTACATAATCAAAAATGTTGTCTAAATAGTTAATTAATTCACTCACTTTGCCGTTAGATAAAAGTTCAGACGGGTTTTCCGGAAGAATTCCTCCGGCGGAGATAAAAAATAAATTTTCATGTGAATCTACATGCTTAATAATTTCTTCAGGATATTTTTCCCCTTCTAAAAATTCGGTAACTCCCTGTTCGCGATTTACATTTAGGATTTTATCAATAGTTGGATTATTAAGATCCATATCTACAAGTACAACTTTTTTCCCGGTCAAAGCAAGGCTTACAGCCAAATTTGCAGAAATAAAGCTTTTTCCTTCTCCTGAAATACTGGATGTAAGAAGGATTTTCTTGTGTGAAGAGTCAATTCCCAAAAAAGATAAGGAGATTCTCAGTTTTCTGAATTCTTCTGCTACAAAGCTTCTGGTACCTTTTTCTATTACAATTTTATCTTTTGATTTATTAAAAGCAATTTCTCCAATAATAGGAATTGATGTTAGCGATTCTATTTCATGACGATAAAGTACTTTACCAGTAAGATATTCTTTTATAAAAATAAAAGCCCCGCAAATTCCCAAAAATATCACAATTGAAATCATGTAAATCAATGTTTTCTTTGGACTTACAGGATCAGGGCCTGCTTGCGCATAATCAACAACCCTGCTGTTTGAGACTGCAGAAGCATAAGCTATTTCACTTTCTTCTCTTTTTTGTAGTAAAAAAGAATATAGATTGCTTTTTATTTGTTGTTCTCTGCTAATATCCAAAAGCGTTCTTTCTTTTTGGGGTACTGATTTTAGAATTGAATTGTAGGCTCCGTTAGTTGAAGCAATATTTTCACGTGTTGCTTTAAGGCTTTGTTGCTGACTTTTTATATTGCTTAAAATACTTGGCTTGATCTTATTGATTTTACTCGCTATGGCTACCAAGGTTGGATTATTTTCGCCAACTGTTTTCTTTAAATTATCGTATTCAAGTTCAGAAGTGTATAATTCATCAATCAACTTGTTGAGCATTGGATCGCTCACTCCTAAAGTTGAAGGTACAATCCCGGTCGAACTGTTTGTATTAGATTTTACAAAATTTTCAACTTTATCTAAAACGGCGATTTGTGTATTGACATCTCCCAATTTTTGATCGTTAGCACTAACATTTTGTAAAAATAATTGTCCTTGAGCGCTTATATCAACGGCCTGGTTGCCTGATTTAAATTGTTGAATTTTCTTCTCTATTGAATCAAGATCGTGAGATACGAGGGCAAGACGGTTATTTACAAAAGTAAGTGTGTTACTAGCCAAAGTATTCTTTTCAGCATTAGCAGATTCCTGATAGGCTTTGATCAGTTCGTTTAATATATTTTCTGCACGCAAGGGATCAATGTCTCTGTAACTCAAATCAACTATAGATGATAGTTTGCTTGCGGCTTCTGCTTTTAATCCAGGGAGAAAAGAAGCAACAACAGATTTAGGATTATCGAGAGAAAAGTAAAGTTGTTTAGTAATTGTATCTGAAGTGAAATACTTATTAGGAATAAATTTTAGTCTTCCATATGGAGAAGTTACAAAACTATCAAGCGGATATTTGTATTTGTGATTAAGAACAACTTGATGATTTATCTCATCATAATTAAGATCAATTCTTTCACTAAAATGCAGTGAATCAGGAAATAACGCAATTATTGAAACTGGTGATTTGGTATAAGCTAATATATCATGAACGTCGCCTTTTTGATAAACGGGAGCATAAAGACCAAGAGAGGTGACCACATTCTCCATAAGTTTCCTCGACTGAATTATTTCAATTTCATTTTCAACTATTTTTTTAGATGAAATCTGATCAAGCGATTCTACTAATTTAGATTCTTCATTTCCTTTTTTCTCATCTTTTATAATAACTGTTGCAGTTGCTTCATAAATAGGCGTTGCATAACGAATGTAAGTGTAAGCAATTGCAAATGCAATGAATATCGCCAACAGGAAAAGAGGCCAGTAAGGAACATATTTTGATGCAAGCTGTTGCATAAAATTATCCTGTCTTTCTTCCAATCCTTTATGTCTGCTTGTCTGCATTGTTTTTTTTAGTTTACTCTTAATATTCTATCTAAAACGATGGCTACTACTGATAATGCGCTAAATACAATTGGTAAAAACTGAGTTGATCTTCCCGCTGTTGCTGCTTTTGTTGCATTAGGTTGAACATATATCACATCATTAGGTTGTAAATAATAATAAGGTGAATTGAAAAAATTAGCAGAATTCAAATCAATATGCCTTGTGATTTTTTTCCCATCTTCTTCTCTTATCAATAATACATTATCTCTTTTTCCATAAATAGTCAGATCACCAGCCAGTCCCAGCGCCTTCAATAAAGATATTTTTTCATTCGGTACTGGAATTACAGTTGGTCGGGCAACTTCACCAAGAACTGTTACTTCATAATTCAGGAATCGTATATCAACAATCGGATTCACCAAAAGTTTTTTCGATAAAATAAGATTAGTAATATTATCTTTTAATTGATCTTTTGTCAATCCTGCCGCTTTTATAGTTCCGAGAATCGGCAATTCTACGGTTCCATCCGCGTTTACAAGATATCCGCCTGCTTCAGCATTAGTACCTGTAACCGTTGTTGTTCTGCTCACATTATTGTTTTGTAAATTAAACGGTGCTGATGCTTCCGCATTCAAACTACTAATGGTTATACTTAAGATATCGTTAGGCTTTATAGGGATTGGTTTTTGTGAAGTTGTTCCGGCAAAGGTGGCGTCGCTTACATTATTAAAGTAAACAATTTTCTTTGTGTTTGAACAAGAGGTAAAAAAAACAACTACAAACAAAGTTGATAAAATCCGAAAAAATCTGGCCATAATAAAATTTAAAGTACTGATTTAATACACTTTTACAGTACTGTTATTAAATAATTGGAGATCTTTTAAAGGAAATGGAATCAGGGTAAAATAAGCTAACAATAAAATTTTTTCTTCGGATTGGAGCGCTTGTGGTCAACGTTCCGCAAACCTAATTATTTATAAGCGTATATCCAAACAAAGAAACAAATTTATTTATCAGTTTTAAATTTCCCTTCAAAAAAACTACTGTTATAAAAAATGTACTCCAAATACCTAATAACTCTTTCATTAAGCCTTTTCAATTTTCCTGCCGAATTTGATTTACGGGAAAAAATGGATAATATAAAAATATATAAAGAATGAGTGTTTACAGTAAAATTATTTTTATGAAATTCGTTTGTCAATTGTTAAATGTGCATAAGTAATTCATGAAAAGCTTGCACACAAATGAAAAGGTTTTATTTTTACAAACGCTTACACACATTATTATCCATCTCTTTAAAGCCACAAAATTCATTCTTAATTAATGAGTGAAATAGAAGGCTTCGTATCCGATTCTCCTTTGAATTTCCAGGAATATTTTTTTTAAAGAAAAAAGTCTTTTTTATAAATGTTTTAAAAATTCATTTGTAGATTTTTTTCAACAGATTGTGACTTTTTAAATTTTTAAAGTTTAAAGTCTGAACTCAAATTATCTCTGAATCTTTAAAGTTTAAAGTCTGAACTCAAATTATCTCTGAATCCAAAAATCATCCATTTAATCCTGTGATTTACTACAACAAAAATGTGGCATTAAATTTTATTGTGAACATTAAACTTATCGCTGTTACAATAAATTTTATTTACTCAAATTGTTAACCTCAAAACAGGAATTATGGAGAACATTTACAAAGCTTACACAAAAGAAATCAATGGAAAGACTTTTTATTTTGTAAAAAAGTTTTCAATCTTTCCTGAATATGAAAATTCCAAAGTGCTTGACTCAATGGGAATGCATACGGATTTTTATAAAGCGTGTAGAATTGCTAAAATAGATGATGAAATTGTTATTAGTAAATTAATGAACGAGTTGCATATTATCCCTGATTCTGCCAGGGTCATTCACATGCACGGAGTAAAAGCGATGACACATTCATTAATCAAAAATACACACCAGGCAATTTTAAAATTAAGATTGGCTTCCCTGAATTAAAATAAATAGAAGTAAATATAGTAAACCAACAAATTTTACTGAATTTGATTTTGAAAACTTCATTCTCTGCTTTATTAAATTAAATAGAGATTAAGTTTGCATCATGTCATCTTTCAACCAACCCAGTCATATTCTTGTTACATGCAGCAAGCGCCTATCGCCTTTTCTTGAAAAAGAAATAATCGAATTAGGATTTAAAATAAAAAGAGTTTTTGCGACAGGAATAGAATTGAATGGAACTCTAAATGATTGCGTCCGTTTAAATTTGAATCTTCGATGCGGGAGTCAGGTTTTGTATTCTTTAAAATCTTTTTCCTGTAAAAATGCTGATGAATTATATGAAATAGTTTCACAAATTCAATGGGAATCTATCATTGAAAAAAATGGCTACTTTTCAATCACGAGTCATGTCGATAATGTCACTATTAATAATTCTTTATTTGCCAATGTAAAAGTAAAAGATGCGATTGCAGATCGTTTCAGAAATAAATTTAATGAGCGTCCCGATTCCGGTTCTGATTTAAATAAAACGGTGATCAATTTATTTTGGAAAAATGATCAGGCAGAAATATTTATTGATACATCCGGCGAAACTTTATCCAAACATGGCTACAGAAAAATCCCAGGAAAAGCGCCGATGCTCGAATCACTGGCAGCCGCTACTTTATTGGCCACAAAATGGAGTCGTAAATCTCCTTTTATTAATCCAATGTGTGGCTCCTCAACTTTGGCGATAGAAGCAACGATGTTGGCTACAAACCGCTGTCCGGGTTTATTTCGGGATAATTATGGTTTCAAACATGTTATCGGTTTTGATGGAGAATTTTTTGAAAAAGAGAAACAAAAGTTGCAGAATCAAATTAAAATTATTCCAGGTTTAAAGATTATTGCAACAGACATAAGTGAAGATGCGATCAACATTTCTAAAATAAATGCAGGCGCGGCTGGTGTAGCAGATTTAATTGAATTTAAAGTTTGTGATTTTGCAGAAACACATATTCCTGAAAATGAAAACGGAATTGTTTTTTTTAATCCGGAATACGGAGAGCGAATGGGCGATGAAATTGGATTGGAAGAAACGTATGCACGAATAGGAGATTTCATGAAGAAAAAATGTAAAAATTATACAGGTTATGTTTTTACAGGAAATCTCAATCTTGCAAAAAAAATCGGTTTGAAATCAAAACGAAAAATTGAATTTTATACCGGAAAAATTGATTGCCGGTTGCTCGAATATGAATTGTATTCAGGAAGTAGAAGAGTGGATAAAAATTAAGAATTATAAGAAAATAAAATTGCAATTATTTGTTGCTTTACTGCTCAAATAATTTATAAAAACAAATTATTTTACCAAAGCAAGAAATTCATTTTTTGTTTCTTCGTTTATAAATTTTCCTGAATAATGAGAAGTGATTGTACTGCTGTTTGTGTCTTTTATTCCGCGGGATGTTACACAAAGATGAACCGCATCAATAAGCACCGCAACATCTTCTGTTCCAATTGCTTTTTTTAATCCTTCAGCTATTTGAATGGTGAGCCTTTCCTGAACTTGTGGCCTCTTTGCATAATACTGTACAAGTCGGTTTATTTTTGATAATCCAATTACTTTTCCTTTTGAAATATAGGCTACATGCACCTTTCCGATGATTGGTACAAAATGATGTTCACAATAAGAGTAAAGAGTAATGTCTTTTTCAACCAGCATTTTATTATACTGATATTTATTTTCAAATAAAGTTATCTCAGGTTTATTGTTAGGATTTAATCCGCTGAAAATTTCTTTGACATACATTTTCGCAACCCGTTCCGGCGTTCCCTTTAAGCTATCATCATTCAAATCAAGACCTAGCGTTTCCATGATTTTTTTGAAATGATTGCCTATCGATTTTATTTTTTCATCCTCATTCAGAAAATATTTATTGGTTGAAACTTCTGCACAATCTGTGGTGATTTCATCAAGAGATATTTCGTCAAAGTTGTTATATAAAGAATCCTTACTTTTCATTTTCTATATTTATTAATTCATGAATTTTCGCCATCACTTTTTCAACCATTCCATCACAATAAATTAAATTAAATTCAAAAATTTCCTGGGGCGAATACATTTTTTTTATTTCTTTCTGTAGCATCGTTTTTGCACGGTTCAGTCTCACTTTTACATTACTTTCTGTAATATCCAATGCATTCGCAGTTTCAGCAACGCTCAACCCGTTCAGTTCCCGTAATGAGAACACAATCCTGTAATCTTCCGGTATTTTATGAATGGCATTTTCCAATACGCGTCCAAGTTCTTTATTCACGGTAATTTTTTCGTTGTTCGTTGATTGATGAAACATGATTTTGGATTTTTCATTTTGAAAATCATTCCCAACTATTTCATTTTTAAAACTGAGTTTTTGTTTTTTTTGATAACACAAATTGAGCATAATCCTTGTAAACCAGGTTTTGAAAGAAGATCTGTTTTCAAATTTTTTTAGATTGAAAAACGCATTTATATAAGCGTCTTGCATCAGGTCCTCCGTATCCTGGTGATTGTAGCAGTAAGTCCTGCCAATTCTATAAAGAAAGGAATTATATCTTCTGATTAGAATTTCAAACAGCTTTACTTCGCCGTTATTAATTTTTTGGATAATTTCCAAATCAGAATATTGCTCAAATTGCGTTTCCAATTTCACTAAATTTTAAATATTTTTCCAACCGTTTATTTAAAAAAAACTTTTGTAAGTTACTTTATTTTATGACTATTTTTCCTTTCATTGTTGGATGAATGCTGCAATGATAACTTGCGCTGTCTGTTACTGCCATCTTCCATATTTTTCCAACATGAAGCGTGTCTGAATAAAACGCTTTGCTACTATCGGCTGTTACATCATGATCAACCATATCTTTATTAATCCAAACAATTGTATCTCCGATATTTGCATTAATTACGGCAGGAATAAATTGCATTTGCTGAAGCACAACTGTATCCGCTGTTTGTGAAATATTTTGTTCGGCTGGTTCGTTCTTACTTTTATTGGTATCCGGAGAAGAACAGCCATTTAAAAGAAACAGCGTGTATAAAAAGAGCACGCTGTTTCTGAATACCTTTAATGAATTTCTCATTTTGAAAATTGTTTTTGCACCATTTCAGCATGAGCCAGATGGGCTTTAAAAAGTGGCAATGCAGATTGCAATAAACTCTTTAATTCAGCGTTTGTTGCATCAGGAATCAATACAGTTTCAACTTCGTTGATAGCTGCTTTATGAAAGGCTACTTCATTGTCGATGTACGCTTTGTTGAAGGCATTTCCTTTTTTAGAATTCAACATCGCTTTTGTTTTAACTGCACCTGCAAGAAATGATTTGGTAGTTGCATTTGTTTTAGGAGTAACGCCTAACTTAGTAGCGAGGGCAACAGCCTGGTCAATTACTGATTGGTGATCTTTGGCCATTGTTTGTGCAAATTTTATTACGTCAGCATTCTTAGACTTTTTCTCTGCAATTTTTGCATACTCAATATCTATTTGATTCGCCGTAACAGCTACAGAAGCAATTTCGGGATCTGTAAGTTTAGTAGTTTTCTGAGCATCTGCAGACAAAGAAAGGAAACCGGTACTAATAGCAAAACATAATGCTGCTTTAGTAAAAAATTTAAAAATTTTCATGATATAATTTGGTTTATTTGAAAAGATTAGAGTGGATATATTTCTAAAAGGTTACAAAAAGGTTACAATTTTTTTTAGAAAAAAGTAAAAGCACCTTTTGTTTAAAGGAAAATAAGAATTTGAACTATTTGTTGATTTACTGCAAATATTCATTTTTGTAAAAAAGAAAAGATTGATGAGCGTTTCCATTTTCACATTTTCACATTTTCACATTTTCAAATCAGCACATTAACACTTTAGTTAATCGTTTCCTAAATCAAAAAGCTTTTTCCATGTAACCATTCGTTTTTTTTATCTTGCCAGCTAAACTTAAAGGCATGAAAAATATTTTACTAATTCTAAATATTGTTATACTTGGGCTCGTTGGCTATCTTTATTACTTGTATTTTCACAACGGAAAAAATAGTGGTGTTCCACAAGTGAAATCCGCTATAGTAGGCAATTCCATTGATAAATCAAAAGTTGCTTACATTGATTTGGATTCTCTTCAGAATAATTATTCTTATTATAAAAAGATAAAGTCAGATTTTGAACGCAAACAATCTGCAGCCAATGATGAGATCACAGCGATGCAAAAAAAATATCAAAATCGCGCCATGCAATTGCAACAAAAAGCGGCGACAATGAACCAAAAAGAACAAGAAGCTGCAATGCAGGAAATGAATAAAATGCAACAGGATTTACAAGTGCGCAAACAAAATATTGATAATGAATTGTACAACTATAATTCAAAAATGAAAGAAGATATTTTAACCCGCATCCAGGATTTTTTGAAAGACTATAATAAAGACGGAAAATATTCTTACATATTTTCTTACGAACCCGGCTTTATGTTTTATAAAGATTCTACTTTAAACATTACGCCTGATGTAATTGCGGGTTTAAATAAATT
>Ga0070659_100001627_pt1 | contig 16173 bp, 20 predicted proteins | sample KBSC23metaG_FD_64666 | JGI IMG/M metagenome (GOLD analysis project Ga0070659, IMG submission 64666) | Corn rhizosphere microbial communities from Kellogg Biological Station, Michigan, USA - KBS C2-3 metaG | ecosystem: Host-associated > Plants > Roots > Rhizosphere > Soil ... | reverse complement strand
GAGCAGCTCGGTGACATCGGCCGGGCTGGGAGCGTCACCGAGCGCACGGACCGCCTTCGCGATCGCGTAGGCAGCGATCGCCGGCACCTCGCCGACGAGATCGCGTCGGACGAGGTTCTCGGGGTCGGCCGCGCCGGCGGCGGTCAACCGGTCGATCAAACGGGCTGCCCGCCGGCGATCATCCGGCTCGAGGTCGCGGAACCAGCGCGGCTCTTCGGGTTCGTCGGGCTCCTCGGCCTTGTTGGCGCGTGCCGGCTTCGTGGTCGCGTTCGCCGCCGTTCGCGCGGATCCCTTCGGCGATGACTCGCTCGGGGCGGGTGCAGGCTTGGGTCGCTCCTTGAGCGGCGACGTCGGCGCGGCGGATGCTCGCGCTCCCGTGATCGCGGCCTTGGCCGCCGTCAGCGATGGGTACGGGCCACGGACGAGAGGCAGACCCAGCTCGTCGGTCTGTTCGGCATCGACGATGGCCCACGTACCCGACTGCGGCTCGATCGTGAACCGCTCGTCGCGTGTCTGCCAGCGGCCCCCGCCCAGCCGGCGCAGACTTTCCTCTTCGGTCGCCTTGTCGGGCGGCATCAGGCCCGCCCGCGCACGAGGTCGATCAGCCGCCCGAGCACGCGCTCGCCGTCCGCGCGCAATCCGTTGTGCTCGAACTCGTCGGTCTCCCACACGCGGATCCCACGGATCGTGGCAGCGGTCTCCTCGGCGAAGTCTCGTTCGACGTACAGGTCGTTCACGTAGATCGTCGCCGCGACAGGCACCTCGTTCCGGCGGAGCTGGTCGGCGTCGTAGAGACGTGGCCAGGGATGCTCCGCAAGCAGCTCCGCGGCCTCGCGCTGTTCGCGCAGGGCTCCGTAGTCCTCCCACATCCATGGGAAGACGTGCTCGGCGGTCATGTAGTCCTCGGCGGCGATCTCGTCGGGCAGCAGCCGGTGCGCGGACCACCGGGTCGCGACGCCATCGGCATAGGAGGACTCGTGGAGGGTCGCGTAGATCGGGTTGCGCTGGAAGCGGACGCCACCCTCCGCGTCGTGCACGAACGCGAGCGACCCGTACGGCAACTCGACGACATGGTGGAGGAGCTCGAAACCTGCACTGTCGCCAAGCCACAGGCCGAGCTGCCGGAAGCGGCGCGACGTCAACCGGTCGCCGCTCGGCAGGCGCACATCCTCATCGTCGAGCCGCCGGAGGATGTCTCGGATCCGGGCACGGTCGTCCGGATATCGCTCGAAATAGCGGCGGTTCGACGTCATGAGACGCCGGTAGGTGGCGCCGTAGATGTCGTCGACCGGCCGTCCGATCGGCGAAAGGCCTCCGGTGATGAACGCCTCGGCGAGTCCGTCCGGGGCGATCGAGAGGTACGTCATCGACGTGAAGCCGCCGAAGCTTTGGCCGAGGACGCTCCAACGCTCGACACCGAGCTCCTGTCGGATCAGCTCCGCGTCACGGACGATCGAGTCAGCGCGAAAATGGGTCAGGTAGTCGGCCTGGTCGCGCGGCGTGTCGCCCGGGATGCGGGATCCGACCGGCGTCGAGCGTCCCGTGCCGCGCTGGTCCAGTAGCAGCACGCGATAGTCGAGCAGCGCGCGCTTCACAAAGCCCATCGGCGGGATCATCGGCCGGGTCGCTTCGAAGCCCGGACCGCCCTGGAGAAAGACGAGGTACGGCCGATCGAGACCGTCCGGCGCGGCGACCTCGCGCGTGAATACCGTGATGCTCGGCCCGGCGGTGTCGGCGTGGTCGAGCGGGACGGTGTGCTCGCGCTCCGTGAAGACCGCGCCAGGAGCTCGGTACGTCAGCATGTCGATGTCGCGTCGATGGCCCACGGCGAACGCGCCATCGCCGCCACGAGGTCGGCATCGTTGAGAAGCCGCGCGCTCTGGCAATCGCTTCGGCGGGCCACCTCGCGTCGGATGGCACGCACGAAATGCCGGTCGAAGTCGCCGCGCGGGAACTTGCGGGTCACGGTGTCGCGCACGCTCGCGACGAGATCGACGTCGACGCCGCGGACGTCGATCGCGGTGCCGCGGTCGAGGAGCACGGACTCCACCCAGTCAGCGAGGGTCACCCCCAGCTGCATGTGCAGGATGATCGCGATCGCGGCCCGATCGGCGGCATCGGCGGGCATCCCGAACCGTTCGAGCGTCCGACGTGCGAACTCGGCCCCCTCGATCTCGAAACACATCGTGTTGCGCGGGATGGTGGTCAGACCGACGTCGTGGAACAGCGACGCATTCCACAGCACCTGGCTATCGACGGTGAGGCCCTCCCAGGCGCCGAGTGCGGCTCCCCAGCAATACGAGCGGACCGAATGCGCAAGGAGGTAGCGCGGCAAAGCACGGTTCGCCCATCGCCATGACATCTCGGACACGTCGTCCTGCGGGACGGGCAGTCCTGCGATCGAGGCGGGGATCCGCGGGGTGTCCATCGCGTCGATGGTAGCCAAATGGAAGGTCATACTCGACGCGCGATGGCGAGATACGTCGTGAATGAACGGGCGATCGCCCGGGCGGAGCGGCTCATCCGTGCGCGCCAGTACGTGCTTCGCAGCGATTGGGGCGAGGCCCAGCCGAAAGCGGACGACGAGAACCGGTTCCTCGACGGTCATCCATGGGACGACTACGCCGAGTGGCATCTCGGTCTGACCGTGGGCGCCGCGGATGAGACGAAAGCGCGGTACGCGTTCGTCTACGGCGACTTTCGACGGATCCACCGCTCAGGGATCATCGCGTGCCACTTCCGGGCCGCTGAGTGGCGCCACAAGGAGATCGAGCTGGCGGCACATGAGCTCCTGCAGCTCATCGACCGGACGAGCGGCCTGACCTAGCTTCCGTCTCCCGACGGTACGGACGCATCGCCGTCGTCGGCTCGGCGTTCGCCGCCCTGCGCCGGAGGCTCCCAGGCGTACTCCGCATATCGGAGCTGTCTCAACGCGAGGTCGTCCAGTCGATCCTGATCCTCGCGGAGAAGCTCGAGATCGCGGGCGCGCTCGTCGTCCTCGCTCTGCGTAGGAACGTCGGCAGGGGGCGTCTCGCCATCCGGCGCGCTCGACTCACCCCCCAGCAGTCGTCGCAGGAATCCCATGAAGCCGCAACGTGCGCTGGTCGATCTGGAATGGCAGCACGACGACGAACTTGCCCGATAGCGACGGCGACAGCCACGACTGTCGGCGACGGACGAACTGCAAGCTGAGCTCACCGATCGAGAGGGCCTCGCCCGGCTGTGGGCTCCGGCCCCAGGTCGTCGAGTCCCCGAACGCGTGGAGCGGGTCTTCGACGATCGCCGCCGTGACTCGGGCTCCGGGTAGCAGCGGGTCCCTCGTCGCGTGGAACCCGCTCATCACCCATGCGTGACGACCTCGCCAGACGAGGAGCCCCACTGGCCGGCCGGTCGTTCGCATCGCCCGAGCAGCGGCCAGCAGCGCCTCCTGGACCGTGTCCTTCCCGACGACCTGATAGGGGCCTCCGCCTTCCATCGTCAGGCCTCGTGCCCAGCCGCGGACGCTCGCGCCCTTGCGGATCCGCCCGTTGCGACTCGGGCCGCTCCACGCCCGGGCGAGCTTCTGCAGGCGCAACTGGGTCGCGGCAGACCGGTCATCGCGCGTCGTCATCATGTTGAGCATCATCTGCATGCTCGCCCCGACGCATTGGACGAGGTTCGTCTGGCCGACGTAGTCGACGCGCCGGCCCAGATCAAGCTGGTAGGACGACGAGGGCGCCGCGACCACGGTCGGGACGATCGTCAGCGCGAGCAGGCCGGCGCAGAGCGTCGCCAGGAGTCGTGGTGGGCGGAACCGCGTCATGGAGCCAAGGTACGACGCGCCGGCAATATCGGTTCGCGGGACCTCCGGGAACGCGGCGTAGAGTGACCGGCGTGACCGCCATGCCCGCCCCGGATGAGCCCATCGTCGAGATCACGCTCGCGGAGCTGGATGCGGACCCCTACCCCGCGCTCGCGAGGCTTCGAGAGCGCACGCCGGCGGCGTGGATCCCTGCCCTCGATGGCTGGATCGTGACGCGGCGCGACCTGTGCATCGAGGTCATGCGCGATGCCACGCGCTTCACGGTCGACGATCCGCGCTTCTCGACCGCACGCGTGGTCGGCCCGAGCATGCTCTCGCTCGACGGCGCGGAGCATCGCCGTCACCGCGATCCGTTCGCGACGGCCTTCCGCCGGCCACAGGTCATGGAGCGGTTCGGCGAACGCGTCCGAGCGGAGGCGCTGGAACTCGCCGACGGCTTGCGGCCCCACGGCGGCGCGGAGGTCCGACGAGACCTGGCGGGTCCGCTGGCCGTCCGCGTCGTCGCCGCGGCACTCGACTTGCTCGATGTGGAGCCGGCCGTCGTGCTCGGCTGGTACGACGAGATCGTCGGAGCCGTCGACCGAGTGTCGGCCGGTGGTGAGATCGGCGAACGGGCGCCCGCGGCGGTCGCGGCGCTCGATCGACATGTCGGCGCGACGATCGACCACGGCGGCGGTGTCCTTGCCGACGCCACCGCGACTCTTGCCCGCCCCGAGATCGTGTCGAACGCGGCCGTGATGATGTTCGGCGGGATCGAGACGAGCGAGGGGATGACGACGTCGCTGTTCTGGCACGTCCTCACCACGCCTGGCGCACTCGAAGGGATCCGGCGTGACCGAACGCTGATCGCGAACGCTGTCGAGGAATCGCTTCGTCTCGAGCCTGCGGCGGGACGCGTGGATCGCTACGCGACCGAGGATGTCGAGGTCGGTGGGGCGCACATCCGTCGAGGTGACCTCGTGATCGTCTCGCTCACGGCGGCGAACCGTGACCCTGCGACGTTCCCGGACCCGGACCGGTTCGACATCGGACGCGAGGAGGCGCGATCGCACCTGGCCTTCGCCCAGGGTCCCCACGCCTGCGTCGGACTCCACCTCGCGCGCCTCGAGACACAGATGGCCCTCGAGGCGGCGGTCGATCGCTGGCTCGGGTTGCGTCTCGCCGACGGGGCGGCCCCGCCGACCGGGCTCGTCTTCCGAAAGCCACGGACACTGCCGGTGATCTGGGACGCCTGACCACGGTGATCAGAAGTCGCGGCGACCCTCGAAGGACTGCTCGACACCCGGTCGGGACCGCTCATAGATCGCGAGACGATGTCCACCCGGGCCGGCGAATGAACGAACCGGACCTTGCGGGATCTCGAGCCCGTGACCCTCATCCCAGCCGCGACCGCGCAGCTCGTCCGACACTCCGTCGAGATCGGCCACGCGATAGACGAGGACCGGTCGATCGCCCTCGAGGTGATCGGCGAGCAGCAGCCGCGGGGGCCCATCGGTCAGCTCCAGCATCGCGACCCGTGCTCCCATGCCGTCGATCGCGAAGATCAGTCGCGCATCGAGGACATCGGTGAAATAGGCCATGTCGGCGGCGACATCCCGGCTGGGCATGTACACGTAGTCGAGCGACTCGAACACACCGTCAGCCTACGCCCCGTCCGTCGATGGCGGGGGTCGCCAGCCTCCGGATGCCGCCTCCACGACGCGCGCTGCCGCCAGTGCCACGTCCTCGCGCCACGGCCCAGCGACGAGCTGCACGCCGATCGGCAAGCCCTCCGGCGACGTCCCACCGCGAACGACGACCGCGGGAAACCCGGTGAGGTTGTGCACATCGCTATAGCTGTCGCCGAACGCCGGGTCGTTGCTCCCGCCGTGGAGGATCGCCGGCTGCGGCATCGCCGGGCACACGATCACGTCCACGTCGTGCATCCACTGGAGCATCCGTGAGCGGACGCCGTCCGCCTGTTCGACGAGCGCTGTGAGCTCAGGCCCCGGCAGGCCGTCGGTGAACTCGACCCAACCTCGCGTGTCGTAGGAGCCGTGCCCCGCCGTTCCCGCCCCGGTGATGAGGCGGCTCAGCCAGGCGTGCCCATCGGCCGAGATCAACGACTGCCACGCGTCCGCGACCTCATCCATCCGTGGCGGCCGGCGTTCCTGGACATCCGCACCTTCTGCCTCGAGCGCCGACGCCGCCGCGCGCACGGCATCGACGGTCGCCGGCGTCGGCGTGCGGACGCCGTTGTCCATGAACATCACCACGCGCAGACCGCCGATCCGGACCGCAGAGGGATCGCCCAGCGCGACGGGATAGACGAACGGGTCGACGCCGTCCGGTCCGGCGATGATCGGGAGGATCAGCGCGAGATCCTCCACGTACCGGGCGATCGGACCGAGTTGCGTGAAGGCCTGGAAGAGCCCCCGGAAGTCTGGCGAATGGCCCGTCCGCGGTACGCGACCGGTCGTCGGCTTGATACCGGCCACGCCGCAGACATGAGCCGGCTGGCGGATGCTGTCGCCGGTGTCACTGCCGACATCGAATGGCGATGCTCCCGCCGCCACGATCGCGGCCGAGCCGCCGCTGCTGCCGCCCGGCGTGCGCGAAACGTCGTAGGGATTCGACGTCCGGCCGAAGACGTCGTTGTCGGTCTCGTCCGACCATGTGAACTCGGGCGTGTTCGTCTTCCCGACGAGGATCGCCCCCGCAGCCCGAAGACGGGCGACGACCGTCGCATCGGTCGCTGGGACGCGATCGCGCCAGCCCACCGTGCCCGCCGTCGTGACGATGCCGGCCGTATCGAACGAGTCCTTGATCGTGAAGGGCAGCCCGTGGAGCGGCCCGGTCGATCCCCCGCGCGCCCGCTCTTCGTCTGCGCGTCGCGCCGCGTCGAGCACGCCGTCGATCCGGCGGACGACCGCGTTGATGCGCGGGTTGACGGCATCGATCCGCTCCAGGACGGCGGTCACGACCTCGGCGGACGAGCGTCGCCCCGATCGGATGTCGTCGGCGAGCGTCGTCGCCGAGGCGGCGACCCAATCGCTACCAGACATCGCCCGGCCGCCAGTCGCAGCTGATCGACGCTTCCGGGTCCAGCTCGGGTGTCGAAGGGGTTCGGAGGACCATGATGTAGCCCTCCTCGTCCGGGGTTCGTTCGGGCCCGTCAGGCATCCGGACGTACGCGCGACCCAGCCAGGTGCGCCAGCCGAAGCGCTCGTAGAAGGCGTGCTCGCCGGTGCCGAGCACACCGAAGTCATACGTCGTCAGGACGTGATCGGTTGCTGCGCGAACGACGGCGCTGCCGAACCCTCGGCGCTCGTGCTCAGGGCGCGTCCCGACCGCCTCGACATACCCGGTGCGCAGCGGGGCACCGCCGATGTGGATCTCGCGCTCGATGACACTGGCGTGGCTGACGATCACCCCGTCCACCTCGGCCATGAAGTGGCGGCCGCCCATCGCGTGCTCCCAGTCGTCCTCGGTGAAGCCATCCTCGCCCTTCGGGAACGCCTCCCAGAGAAGCGTGCGCATCTGCCGGAAGTCAGCGGCCGTCAGCTCCGCCGTCGTAGCGGTGCGGACCGTGATGCTGGACGCCATGCGCGGACCATGCCACAGCACGGTCGCGGGACGCAGTGGACGCGCGGAGGCCCTCCGCCACCGGATCGGCGACGAAGGGCCGGAAGGTTCGATGTCTTCCCGGCCGGAGGCCGGGAAGAGTGTTAGGCGAACCGCCAGGTGGTAGCGCCGTGCGGCTCAGCCGAGGCGACGGCGATGACGCGGTCGAACGCCAGCCGGTACAGACTCCAAGGGGCTGGCCCGGCACTTGGCGCGCTGAACGGCGCCGTGAACGCGTCACCGTCCACGCGAGCCGGCCATCCACCGGACGCATATGCCGCGGCGACCGACTCGAGCGTGGAGCGATCGGTCACTCGCTCGACCGCGCCTTCGAAGACGAGATCCATCCCCTCCAGGCTGACGCCCATCGAGGCGAATGGGTTGGCCGTCAGGTCCTTCGACTTCTTGGTGCCATCGCCACTCGTGAAGTACAGGTCACCGTCGACCCACAGCGCCCCCACACCGGCGGCATGTGGCCGACCATCCGGTCCCGTCGTACCGAGGAACCAGGTGATCATCGCCGATGGATCGATCGCATCGAGGAGGGCTTTCGGCCGACGCCACGGCAACGCCGCGTTCCCGTACCCGTCGAGGTTCTTGGTCTCGATCGGCGCCCGGTCAGCCATCACCCACGCTCCTGGAGCGACCAGCCGTTGCCGTCGGGGTCATCGAAGAAGGCGAAGGAGTTCCACTGCCCGCCCTTCCCGTCGATCCATTCCCCGTTCTCGAAATGACGGATCGGACCGATGTCGAGACCGCGAGCCGTCAGCTCCGCATGCGCCGCTTCGATGTCCTCCACGACGAGCTGCAGGCCCTGGACCGAGCCTGGTGCCGTCCGGATCGCGCCTTTGCCGACCATGATCGAGCAACCCGATCCCGGTGGCGTCAGCTGGACGATGCGGAAGTCTTCGTTCGGCTGGTGGTCGACGTCGATCGCGAAGCCGACCTTCTCGCTGTAGAAGGCCTTCGCCCGGTCGACATCGGCGACCGGGATCGGCACGAGCTCGAGCTTGTAGTCCATCGTCAGGCGACCGGCTGACGGAGCTTCGCGAGGAGTTCCTCGAGGCGCTCGAAGCCCTCGTTCATCCCCGCTTCCATGCCTGACTCGATCATCCCGTCCCGGTCCGCCACCGACTGGTAGACGGAGTGGTTCCGGAGGATCGTCTTCCCGTCGCGCTCCTCGAAGACGAGCGACTCGAGGGACACGTGGCCGGGCCAACCCTCGAATTCGAAGGTCTGGATCATCCCGTCAGGCGATTGCTCGCCGTGGAACACGCCGTGGAAGCCGTAGGCATTGCCCTGGTCGTCGCTGTGCGTGTACCGCCACGTCCCGCCGTCGCGGACGTCCCAGGAATCGAGGGTCATCGTGTACTTCCGTGGGCCCAGCCACTGGACGATGAGCTCAGGATCCGAATACGCCTTGTAGACGAGGTCGCGTGGCGCGTCGAACTCGCGGGTGATGTCGATGAAGGGCACGCCGGCCGGGGCATCGATCTGCGTCTTGGTCATCGGGGTTTCCTCTCTTTGCTTCGGTCGACCTGGAGCGCCGCAAGCAGGGCGTCCAGACGCTCATGGCTCTCTTCCCAGTACTCGCGGTAACTGACGAGCCACTCCGTCGCCTTCCTGAGGGGATCCGCCTCGAGATGGCTGAGACGCGTGGTCGCCTTCCGGCTGCGCGAGATCAAGCCCGCCGACTCGAGCACGCGAAGGTGCTTGGAGATGGCGGGCTGGGAGACCTGGAACGGTGCCGTCAGCTCGAGGACCGAGGCATCCCCTTCCGCCAAACGCGCAAGGATGGCGCGGCGGGTGGGGTCGGCAAGGGCGCCGAAGACGGCGTCGAGTTGGTTGTCAGGCATCGCTCCATAACCATATGGTTATGCATGACGCTTGTCAACCCCCCGCGCCCACGATGCGCGGGTGCGCTCAGGCGGAGCGGCGGATCCTCACCATCGGGATGACCCGGCCGGTCTGGGCCGGATAGTCGGCGAACCACGGGAGCGCCCGAACATGGTCGTCCCACAGTCGGTCCCGCTCGGCGCCGTTTTCGACGATCGTCGTGGTCGCTCCGGACCGCTGGTTGTCGACTTCGAGATCGACCTTCGGCTCGGCCTTCAGGTTGTGGATCCAGGCCGGGTCCTTCTTCGACCCGCCAGCGGTGCCGGCCACGACGTAGTCGTCCCCGTCGCGGTGATAGGTCAGGATCGAGCGACGATCGGCGCCGCTGCGGGCGCCCTTGCTTGTCAGGATCAGGAGCGGATGCCCGGCGAGCGGGCCGCTGTCGACCTTCCCGCCATTCGCGCGCATCTCGGCGATCAGCTGGTCTTCCCAGGCGGCAGCATCGGTCATCTCAGGGTTCCTCCCATGGCAGGTGGTTGCTGACGCAACGATGCCATGGAATGCCGGAACATGCTCGCGACGCGACTGTGCCCGCGTAGAGTGGCCTGATGGACCGGGAGGCCTGGCTGCGCGAGCGGCGCGAGGCGGTCATGGCGGACTACGACGCTGACGCGGCGACCTACGACGACTCGCCCTACCCGACGACCTCCCACACGACGTTCATCGACCGACTCCTGGCAAGCTGCCCGCCCGACGGGATCGTGCTGGATGCGCCTTGCGGCACCGGGCAGTACTTCGCACGAGTGCGGGATGCAGGTCGTCGCGTCGTCGGGATCGATCAATCGGCCGGCATGCTCGACCAGGCGCGCCGGCGAGGCCTCGCCGAGCGTGTAGAGCGGCTCGGGCTGCAGGAGATGGCGTTCGAGGCCGAGTTCGATGGAGCGATGACCGTCGACGCGATCGAGAACGTGCCGCCCGAGGAGTGGCCGCTCGTCGTACGGAACCTGCGACGCGCCGTGAAGCCGGGCGGGTACCTGTACATGACGGTCGAAGAGGTCGAAGAGAACGACATCGACGAAGCCTGGGACCGAAACCGCGAGCTCGGGCTCCCGGCCGTGCGTGGCGAGATCGTGGAGGGCGACACCGCCGGCTATCACTTCTACCCCGGTCGCGATCAGGTCCGCGAGTGGCTCGCCGCCGAAGGGCTGGAGATCGTCGACGAGGCGTTCGACCAGGAGGACGGCTGGGGGTACTGGCACCTGTTCCTGTCGACCCCCACCGGCTAGTCTCAAGGTATCTCCGGGGGGCGCTGAGGGAGGGCTATGTCGGTGCGATCGATCGCACGCACGTTGCACACGGTCGTCGCGGTGCTATTCGTCGTCGGGCTCATCGCCCAGGTCTGGCTCGCCGGACGCGGTGTCTTCGAGTCTCCGACGATGTTCGACACGCACCGGAGCCTCGGCTACACCCTGAGCCTGTTCACGATCGCGCTGCTGGTCCTCGGTCTCCTCGGTGGGATGGGACGACGCCCGGCGATCCTTGCCGTGGTCATCTTCGTGCTGTTCATCCTGCAGTCGGTCTTCGTCGTGATGCGCGATTCACAGCCGGCGGTGGCGGCGCTCCACCCGGTCAACGGGTTCCTGATCCTGTTCCTCGCGATCGTGCTCGCCCGCGACTCCTGGATGATGCGGACGGCTCCGGCGACCGCCTGAGGTTCGCCGCAGTCAGCTCGCCTCGTCGCGGAGCTGGCTGACCGACTTCTCGATGCGGCGCTGCCGGGTCTCGGCCGACTTCGCGTCCTCGATCGAAAGCGTGTAGCGGCGCTTGTTGCTGTACGACAGCGCCTCGAACGCCCGCTTCGCCTGGGGCGCCGCATCGAGCGCAGCCGCGAAATCGGCCGGCACCTCGACCTCGCGTGGCGCCGTATCGAGCTGCAGGTCGACCTCGATCGTGTCGCCGGGCGTGACACCCGCCGGCCCGCGATGCTCCTGTGCCACACCGATCAGGAACTCGTCGCCGTAGACCGCGACCGTGTTGCGGTACGAGTAGCCGTTGATCGTCACGATGACGGGCGGCCGCTTGCCCTTTCCGAGCGCCTCGACCACTTCACGCGGGACGCGGAAGCCAGCGGCGTTCTTGCCGGCCGGGTCGAGCGTCGTGGTGAAGCGCATGCGCCGAGTATGGCAGCGGCGCCCGTCCGCCGATCAGGCGTGGAACGCTTCGAGCGCTTCTCGCTCGCGTTCGATCTCGCGCTGCACCTTGGACGGGACGTCGATGAAGGGATCGAGGACGATGCGACCGTCCCGCAGCGACCACGCGCCGGCGACGGAGCCATCGACAAGATAGGTTCCAACGGAGAACGGGTTCTTGGTCGAGAAGATCCGCGGGCGGAACGGCTCGGGCAGCAACCCCGTTCGTCGAGCGTGGACGAGCAGGTTGGCGTCCCAGTGCGGCAGGAACCGCACCGGCACGGGCATGTCTTCGTCGGGTAGCGGCTGTCCGGGCAGGTCGACGAGCTCGCGCCCCGCCTCGTCTCGATAACGGACGAGCTCGAGGTCGGTCGCCGACGCTTTCACGGCCGTGACCGAAAGACCGGCCCATGCCGCGATGTGAGCCCACGCGCCGGGTCCGAACGCGCGGAGATAGGCACGGACGAGGTGGGTGCGTCCGGCCTCCTCGGTCGTATCCGGTGGGCCCACCCAGTCCTCGGCGAGGCCTAACCGGTCCGCACGACGGCGCTCCCACGTTCCCGCCGGCGGGACCCGGACGAGATCGACCCAGAGCCCATGGGTCCCGACGAAACCCGTGGCGATGTCGCCGAGCTCCTTCACGTCGCGAGGCCCGTCGGCAAGCCCCACCCGCAGCCGATCAGCGGCCGCCGCGAGGTCGTCCTCCCCTGCCCCGGTCATCCGACCGACCGTTCGGCGCCATTGCTCCCGTCGCGCGGCGCGGACGCCGAGCGCGTACGCCCAGTACTCACGTCGCGACACGACGTGGATCGTCACCCGCAGCAGGGTCCCCTGGACGACCACACGTTCTTCCAGCGCCTGGGTCAGGTCGTCGCGTTCGAACCCGGCGAGACGGGACCAGAGGCCGACGTAGCCGGACGGCGCGTACTGGGTCTGCAACCCACCGACCTGCTCGACTGCGTCCGGGACCGACAGCGACGATCGTTCGAGCAACAGTTGGCGTGCCAGCAGCGCACGGTTCAGGGCGCGGGTGGAGAGCGTCTCGCCGGTCACGTCCGGATGATGCCGGAGCCGGCTGCCGGGCTTTTGGCCGGTCGTAAGCTGCCTTCATGGCCACCGACGCTCCCGCGAGGGGACAGGAACGGCCGGGCAACGTGCCGTGGGTGGTCCCGGTCGCCGTGGCACTGCCGCTCGTCGGACTGGCACTCCTTCTCGCCCGCCCAGAGCTGGACATGGAGTGGGAACACCACCCGAGCCATTTCTGGATCGTCCTGCTGACCGCGGCCGTGAGCGTCGCGCTGGCCTACGTCACGAACGTCGCGGCCGGACGATATCGCGATGCCCGGCTCGTGCTGATCTCGTTCGCGTTCCTCTCGGCGGCCGGGTTCCTCGGCCTCCACGCGCTCGCGACCCCCGGTGTCCTGCTCGATAGCCCGAACGCCGGGTTTTCGATCGCGACGCCGATCGGCCTCGTGCTCGCAGCGTTCTTCGCCGCGGCATCGACGAGCTCGATCGCCGGACCGGGCGGGCCGATCGTCCTGCGGGCGCGACCTGCCATCCTCGCCGCACTCATCAGCCTGATGGTCCTGTGGGGCGTGGCCTCGCTGCTCCGTCTCCCCCCGCTCGACGGTCCCCCACCGCCGGCCGAGGGCGTCGGTTTGCTCACGATCCTGGGCATCGTCGCCGTCGTGCTATATGCCTTCGCTGCGTGGCGCACATACCGCCTCTATCGCCAGCGTGGTGGGACGATCCTGCTCACGATCTCGGTCGCTCTCGTTCTCCTCGCCGAAGCGATGATCGCCGTCGTCGTCAGCCGCAACTGGCAGCTCACCTGGTGGGAATGGCACGTGCTGATGCTTGCCGCCTTCTTGCTCATCGCCCTTGGAGCACGCGAGGAATACCGCCGGAGCGGGTCCCTGACCGGGGCCTTCGGCGGGCTCTACCTGGAGCAGACGCTCGCTCGTATCGATCGCTGGCATGCCGGCGCGATCGCGGCCGTCGCGACGGCGCAGGCCGAGGGCCGTCCGGTCGACGGCGTGCTCGACCAACTGCGCAGCGAGGGCGCCACGAACGAGGAAGTCGCGCTCCTCGCGGGTACGGCCGAGGAGCTGCGTCGTCTCGACGCGTCGTTCCAGCCGTACCTGCCCTCGGTCGTCACGGAACGGATCAGACGTGCGGACGAGCCGGGCGCCGCGTTGCCAGGCGAGGAACGCGTGGTCAGCGTGCTCTTCGCCGATCTCGCGGCATTCACGACGTTCTCGGAGACCCGTCCGCCGACGGAGGTGCTCGAGATGCTGAACTCGTTCTGGGCCGCCGTCGTCCCGGCGATCGACGACGCCGGTGGCGTCATCGAGCATTTCGCCGGCGACGGGATCATGGCGATCTTCAACACCGAGGGCGACCAGCCCGACCACGCCCGCCGGGCGGCACGGGCCGCGCGCGCGATCGTCGCTGCCGCGCGGCCCATCGCGGCGAGCCGACCGGGCTGGCCGACGTTCCGGGTCGGGATCAACACGGGTCCGGCGGTGCTGGGCGACCTGGGCGCTGCGGAGCGACGCAGCTTCGCCGTGATCGGTGACGCGACGAATACCGCGGCCCGGCTGATGACCGCGGCAGAGCCCGGTCAGATCGTCGTCGGCCGTTCCACGTGGGAGGCGCTCGGCGACGACGCGCGGGGCATCGCGCTCGGCGCGATCACGGTCAAGGGCAAGCGTGATCCTGTCGAGGTGTGGCGACTCGAGGGATGACGGTCTCGTAGGATTCGGCGGCATCGACGTCGAGGGCTATCGCAGATGGTGTCACCGACCGATCCCAAGACCGAGTTCTTCCCGGGCGCCAACCCGCATCCTGTTTTACGCGTCGCGAACGACGGCGAGCTCATCTACGCGAATGACGCGAGTCAGCCCGTCATCGATGCGCTCGGGCTCGTGGTCGGTCAGACGGTCCCGGAAGCGTGGCTCGACACACTCATGACGTCCGACGAGGCGATCGACGTCCGGGTGGGCGCTCGGACCTACGAACTGCTGGCCGTGCGCCTGCCAGAGCTCGGCTTCACGAACGTGTACGGGACCGATGTCACCGCACAACGGGCGATCACGAAGTTCCCCGACCAGAATCCCAATCCGGTCTTCAGGCTCTCCATGGACGGCGTGCTCGTCTACGTCAACCCTGCGGCCGAGGAGCTGATCGCCGGCCTGGGCGGGACGCTGGGATCGCCGTTCCCTCAGCGGTGGGCTGACGAGCTTCGTGTTGCCGCACGCGAAGGGCAGCGGCGGTCGGTCCACGTGCACAGTGCCGGGCGCCACTTCGAGCTCCTGGCGGTCGACGTTCCCGAATTCCAGTTCACCAACGTCTACGGCACCGATGTAACGGCCCAGCGTCAGCTCGAGGCGGCCAACCAGCAGAACCTCGAGCTGTTGCTCAACATCCTCCCGGAGCCCATCGCCGACCGGATCCGCGCGGGTGAGGGGCTCATCGCCGACCGCCACGAGGACGTCTCGCTGCTCTTCGCAGACATCGTCGGGTTCACGGCGATGTCGAGCACCATGGATCCGCAGGAGCTCGTTAGGCTCCTCGACCAGGTGTTCGGCGTTTTCGACGCCCTGGTCGACGCGAGCGACCTGGAAAAGGTCAAGACGATCGGGGACGCCTACATGATCGTCGGCGGTATGCCGATCTGGCACCCGGACCACCTCGAGCGTATGGCGGATCTCGCGATCGATATCGCCGAGGCCGTGAACCACGACGACGCGGCCGCCCGCCTGGGCGTGAAGTTCAGGATCGGGATCCACACGGGTTCGGTGGTGGCGGGCGTCGTCGGCAAGCGCCGAAGCATCTATGACGTCTGGGGCGACACGGTGAACCTCGCGAGCCGGATGGAATCGACGGGCGTCGCTGGTCGGATCCAGGTCACCGGCGCCGTCGAGGAGCGGCTTCGTGACCGCTACCGGCTGGAATCCCGCGGGATCGTCGACATCAAGGGCAAGGGGCCGATGGAGACGTTCTTCCTGCTCGACCGAGCCTGAACCTCAGAAGGTCGTCTCGGTGGCGTGCGTCGCGCCATCCTCGATCGACGCGTAGGCCTTCACGACGATGTCCAGCACGTGCCGGGCGTGCTCCGCCGTGAGCACCGGCTCGGCCTCCCCGAGCAGCACATCGACGAAATGCCGCGCCCCCGACTCGACGACCGAGAGCTCATCCACGGGGATCTCGAGACCGTGCTGCCAGCCTTCCTGGGCCTCCACCGTGCCGTCGTCGACGTACAGGCTTACGGGTGAGTCCATCTCCCAGGAATGCCCGCCGAAGCTGATCGAGGCGCCTTCCAGGTGGACCTCGAGCCATGGCATCAGCGACGCCGCCGTCGCGAAGCTCGCGAGCAGTTGACCGAGGGCGCCGCTCGCGAACTCCATGTTGATGAGCACGTGATCGGGTGTCGTCACCGACACCGGCTGACCGCTGAGTGGCCCACCACGGGCCACGCGTTCGGGTTTGCTGATCGTGCCCATCGCCTGGACACGGGCGACCGGGCCGAGCAGCAACGTCATCTGGTGGAGCCGGTACACGCCGTGGTCGATGACCGGACCGACGCCGGGCCCGTAGAACGGACGCGGATCGCCGGTGTATTCGCGCCAGGCGGCCGGACCCGGGTCGGCGTGATGTGCGAACACGAGGGTGGGCCGGCCGTACCGACCGGACTTGACCAGCTCGTCGAGCCACTGCATCCGGCGCGTCGCGGCCTCTCCA
>Ga0070659_100001622_pt1 | contig 16179 bp, 12 predicted proteins | sample KBSC23metaG_FD_64666 | JGI IMG/M metagenome (GOLD analysis project Ga0070659, IMG submission 64666) | Corn rhizosphere microbial communities from Kellogg Biological Station, Michigan, USA - KBS C2-3 metaG | ecosystem: Host-associated > Plants > Roots > Rhizosphere > Soil ... | reverse complement strand
CTGCCGCGGGTCCGGATCGATCAGCTGATGGGCTTCGCCTGGAAATGGCTCCTGCCCGCGTCGCTCCTGAACCTGTTCGTGACGGCGGCGGCGATCGTCGTGATCGGGCGATAGCCGGATGAGCTTCGTCCCGGGACTCGGCATCGCGAAGGGCATGGCCCTGACCCTTCGACGCTTCTTCGAGCCGAAGGCGACGATCAAGTACCCCGAGCAGCGAGCCGACGTCGCTGGCAAGTTCCGTGGCCGGCTGCAACTCCTGTACGACGAGTGGGGCACGCTCAAGTGCGAGACGTGCTTCCAGTGCGCCCAGGCCTGCCCGATCGAATGCATCGACATGGGCGGCATCGACACGCGTGGCCGCTACCACGTCCACTGGGGCCCGCCCGAGACGTACGGGGAGCGGCGCGAGGAATCGGCGCTTCGGCGGTCCGGCCGGACCGTACCGGACCCGGCGTTCCGACCCTACGAGCCGATCGACCTGGGCGAAGTCGACCGGATCCTCGACGAGCATGACTACGACCCGGCGCACATGCTGGCGATCCTCGAAGCCACCCAGGAGGCCTACGGCTATCTGCCGGTCGCAGCCCTGAAGCGCATCAGCCATCGGACCGGGGCGTGGTACGCGATCATCTACGGGACGGCGAGCTATTACGGCCATCTCCGCTTCGAGCCGCCGACCGCGACCGACCAGGCCGCTGCCGTCGATGCGCATCGGCCCGCTGAATCGACCTACATCGCAGCGCTCGGCGCGGCACTCGAGGGAGGCGGTCGCGCAGGCGCGTCCGCGGGCGCCTGACGTGGCGACGATCCTGAAGACACCGGCCGCCTGGCCGCGGATCCTCCTCGCCCGGGCCGACGCGAAGGACCCCACCGACCTCGACGCCGCCGTCGCCGACGGTGCGTTCAGCGCGCTCGAGCGTGCCTTCCGCCAGCTCGGCGGCGCTGGGACGATCGCTGCCGTGACGGCATCCGGCCTTCGAGGCCGCGGCGGTGCCGGCTACCCGACGGGTGACAAGTGGCGCACGGCTGCCACGACCTCCGCCGACAGGCGGTACGTCGTTGCGAATGGCTATGGCGCCGATCCCGCCTCGCACACCGACCGGACCCTGATGATGCGCGACCCGTACGCCGTCATCGAGGGGACGGCCATCGCCGCCAGTGCGATCGGCGCGAGCGAGGCGTTCATCGCCGTCCGCGGCGAGGACAGCGAACTCGTCGCGACGCTCTCGGCCGCGATCGGCAACGCGACCGACGCTGGCTACCTCGGCGACGACGTCTTCGGCTCCGGGATGGAGCTGTCGATGTCGGTCCGACCCGTCCAGGGCGCCTACATGCTGGGTGAGGAGACGGTCCTGCTGAAGGCGCTCGAGGGGAAGCGCGGACAGCCGGACCAGCGCCCGCCGCATCCCGCCGAGACCGGACTCTTCGACCGGCCGACGGTCGTGAACAACGTCCAGACCCTGGCAGCCGTCCCGTGGATCGTCCGCGAGGGCGCGGACGCCTTCCACGCGACCGGGTCCACCCGGGCGCCAGGCACCGTGCTCGTCCAGGTCCGTACCCCGGGCAAGGATGGCGTGGCCGAGGTGCCGCTCGGCACGCCGCTGCGCGACATCCTCAAGCTCGGTGGCAGGCTGCCGGAAGGCCGCTCCCTCCAGGCCGTGCTCATCGGCGGACCGTCCGGCGGACTGCTACCCCCGGATGCGTTGGATACGCCGTACGACTTCGACGGTCTGCGCGACGCCGGCGCCCATCTCGGATCCGGATCGCTCGTCCTCGTCGATGACCGGACCGATCTTCTCGAGTTGGTCGGCGTGCTGACGCGCTTCTGCTCCAATGAAGCGTGCGGCAAGTCGATCCCGTGTCGGATCGGCACACGTCGCCTCGCGGAGATCGTCGCCCGTCGCGAAGCCGGCCTGCTTCGACCGGCCGACACCCAGCTCGCGACGGATCTCGCGCAGGACATCGTCGCGTCCGCGCTGTGCGACCACGAGCGCCTTGCGACCCTCCCGCTGACCAGCGGGATGCGATACTTCGCTTCCGCCTTCGACCCTGACAGCCGGCCGACGACGGCCGCCACCGGATCCTGATGACCGACACGCTCGCCCGCCCCGAGCCGCGCGCCGCCGAGACCGAGGCATCGACCCCGGCGACGACCCGTGGTGCCCTCGCGGACCGGCTTCTCGACACCCAGTCGCCACAGCGACCGCAATCGACGCCGCGCATCCGCATCGAGGTCGATGGCCGCGTCGTCGAGGGCTTCGAAGGGCAGACGATCCTCGAGGTCTGCCGCGACAACGGGATCGAGATCCCCACGCTCTGCTACGAACCGAAGCTGCCGGGATTCGGCGCGTGCCGGATGTGCGTCGTCGAGGTCGAGGGCGAGGAGCATCCGCCGATCTCGTGCTCGCGCTCGTGCGAAGACGGGATGAAGGTCCAGACCCAGACCGAGGAGGTCCGCCGGCTGCGGCGTACGAACCTCGAGCTGATCTTCTCGGACCACAACGCGTACTGCCTGCCGCCGTGCCAGAACAAGTGCCCGAGCCACATCGACATCCCGGGCTTCCTCAAGGCCAACGCCGAGGCGGATTGGCGCGAGAGCACGCGGATCTTCAAGCGCACGATCCCCTTCCCGTCCGTGCTCGGGCGGGTCTGCCCGGCACCGTGCGAGGAGCACTGCCGGCGAGACGAGGTCGACGAGGCGATCGCGATCCGCGACTCGCATCGCTACGCCGGCGACCAGGTCCTCAAGGCGATGCTCGACGACCACGTCGATCCGCCGGTCCCCTTCGAGCAGCAGGCCACCTCGGGGCGGCGAGCGGCGGTCATCGGCTCGGGGCCTGCCGGCATGGCGGCCGCGTACTACCTGCAGATCGCCGGCCACGAGGTCACCGTCTTCGAGCGTGACCCGTCGCCCGGCGGCATGCTCCGCTACGGGATCCCGCAGTACCGCCTGCCGAAGGTCGAGGTGCTCGAAGCGGAGTACGAGTCGGTCACGAGGCTCGGGGCACGGATCGTCACGAACGCCGGTCTGGGGCGCGACTTCACCCTCGACGACCTGACCAACCAAGGCTTCGACTCCGTCCTGATCGCGATCGGCTGCTACGACACGAACAAGCTCGGGATCCCAGGCGAGGATGCGGCCGAGGTGCTCGATGGTCTCGAGTACCTGCGCACCGCGACCCTCGGTCTGCCCTACCCGAACCACGCCGGGAAGCGCGTCGTCGTCATCGGCGGTGGGTTCACGTCGATGGACTGTTCGCGGACCTCGATCCGGCAGGGTGCCAGCGAGGTGACGCTCGTCTACCGGCGCGACATGAAGGACATGCCGGCGTCCGACGAGGTGCACGAGGCGATCGAGGAAGGCGTCACGGCCATCTTCCAGGCCGGTCCGGTGCGCGTCGTCACGGACGACAGCGGCAACGTCACCGGGGTCGAGTTCATCCGGATGCAGCTCGGTGAGCCCGATGCGTCCGGGCGGCGACGCCCCGAGCCGGCGCCCGGCACCGAATTCACGATCCCGTGCGACCGCGTGCTGCTGGCGATCGGGCAGGGGCCCGAGCTCGACTGGGCGAGCGAGCCGGGCAACGAGGGTGTCGAGGCGACCAAGAACCGCCGGCTGAAGGCGGACGCGGTCACGTTCTCCACGGGACGCGCCGGCGTCTTCGGGACCGGCGATGTGCGCATCGGTGCCGCGACGGTCGTCGAGGCGATCGCCGAGGGGCGGCGCGCCGCCTACGCGGTCGATGCCTATCTCAAGGGGATGGACCTCGATGCCATCCGGACCCGCCAGACGCTCGCCGAGCCGCAGCCCGAGTTCCTCTCGATCGTGCCGTTCACCGGCGAGATCAAGGAGCCCCGCTACCGCTTGAAGCCGCTCCCGGCCGAGCAGCGCAACGACAGCTACATCGAGTACGAGCTCCCGTACACCCGCGAAGAGGCGATGGCGGAGTCGACCCGATGCCTGCAGTGCACCTGCGAGGCGATCGGCTTCTGCGATCTACGTCGCCTCGGCATCGAATACGGGACGACGCTCAAGACGCTCGAGCCCGAGAACCACCAGGGCGCGGGCTTCCGGTCGATCACGGAGAACCGGTTCACCGGCATCAACCACGACTACATCCGCGACGACTCCCATGCGTTCATCCTGCGCGAGCCGTCGCGCTGCATCGACTGCGGGCGCTGCGCCAACGTCTGCTCGGAGATCGTCGGCGCGGCGTGCTACGACTTCATGCGCATCGGCTTCGACACGCTCGTGACGACGCCGCTCGACATGAGCCTCAACGACACGCCCTGCGTGTCGTGCGGCCGATGCGCCGAGACATGCCCGACCGGCGCCCTGATGCCGAAGCCGCGCGTCCTCGAGAAGTACGAAGTCGACGAGAGCCGCTGCATCCTGTGCGGGATCTGCGTGGATGCATGCCCGTACGACGCGCTCCGCGACAGCACCGAGTTCGAGCTCTCCCACACCGGCCGCGCCGAGCCGATGATCGACCTCATGGCGCTCGCCGCCATCGACAGGGAGACCGAGGTCACCTACATCCGCCGCGAGCAGGATTGGCTGGAGCGCGCCCGCCTCGAGGGGCGGATCTACGACCCGGGGCGTCTGCTTCCGGTGCTTCCGCCGACCCTCACCGGGATCGCTCCTGGAGCGCGCACGAACGGCAACGGCCACGGGCATGACGGGCACGGCGCGGTCGCCGCCCTCGGCCCGGGTCAGCACGAGTAGCCGTGCTCGCGAAGCTCCCGCAGATCATCTTCGCGCTGCTCGTGATGGGCGCGGTCTTCGGTATCGCCGCCCTCATGCTCGTGGTCCTCCATCAGGACTGGGAAGATGTCCTGCTGTGGCTGCTTGCGGCGGTGATGATCGGCTCCGGCCTGCTCGTCGTGACGATGCGCGACATCATCCGCTGCGGCCTCGCGATGATCGTGTGCTTCCTGGCGCTGGCCGGGATCTATGTGCTGATGGGTGTCCCGTTGCTCGGGGCGGCCCAGGTCATCGTGTACATCGGCGCGATCAGCGTGCTGATCCTGTTCGCGATCATGCTCACCCAGACCAAGGACGCGCCGACCCGGCTGGTCTTCCAGACGCAGGCCGGCCCGGCATCGATCGCCGCCATCGTCGTCGCGATCCTGATCGCACTCGCCGTCAGCGCGACCGACTGGGGCCAGATCGAGCGCGGGGCGCGCCTCGGCACCGAGATCATGTCGCGGATCCTCTTCCAGCAGTTCCTCTTCCCGTTCGAGATCGTCAGCGTGTTGCTGCTCGCCGCGGTGATCGGCGGCGTGTTCCTCGCGAAGCGCGAACCGGGCGGGCCCTCGTGAGCAACAACCTCGACACGTACCTGATCCTGTCCGGGATCCTCTTCGCCATCGGTTCGTTCGGCTTCCTGGCGCGCAGGAACGCGATCAGCATGCTGATGTCGATCGAGCTGATGCTCAACGCGGTCAACCTTTCGATCGTCGCGTTCGGGCTGTTCGGGCCGCGCGCGGATTCCGTCGCGCAGGGGTCCGTGTTCGCGTTGATGGTGATGGCCGTCGCAGCGGCCGAGGCGACCGTCGGGCTCGCGATCGTCATCGCGATCTACCGCAACAAGAAGACGCCACTCGTCGACGAATACGACGCGATGAGGCAATGAATGACGGGCGTGCAAGGTAGTTCGGCGTGACGATCGAGGCGCTGCTGCCGCTGCTGCCGCTGCTGCTCATCCTGCCGATGGCGGGCTTCCTGTTCACGGCGCTCGTCGGGCGACGGCTCGGCAAGCAGGCCCACTGGGTGCCGGTCGGGGTGATCTTCATCGTCTGGATCATCGCGATGGTCGCGGTGTTCAACGTGCTGACCGGCAGCGCACCGCTCATCGAGGGTTCCGAGGAGCTCCACGGGTACGTCGCGGGGCCGTGGACGTGGATCCCGGCGGGCAGCTTCCAGGTGCACCTCGGCCTGTTCGTCGATCCGCTCACCGCATGCCTGCTGATCGTCGTCACGACGATCGGCCTGCTCGTCCACATCTACTCGATCGGCTACATGGCCCACGACCCGGGGTACTGGCGGTTCTTCGCCTACCTCAACCTCTTCATGTTCTCGATGCTGCTGCTGGTCCTCGCGGACTCGTGGCTCGTCGTGTTCGTGGCCTGGGAGCTCGTCGGCCTGTCGAGCTATCTGCTCATCGGCTTCTGGTATCGGAAGCGCTCGGCGGCCCTGGCGGCGAAGAAGGCGTTCATCGTCAACCGTGTCGGTGACGTCGGGTTCGCCCTCGGCATCATGGCCATCTTCCTGAATACGGGAACGCTGGACATCCGTCAGTCGCTCGACACGTTGCTCTCACCGACGCTCGTCGCCTTCCCGATCCCGGTCCCGATCGTGGCCCTGCTGGTGTTCGCCGGCGCGATGGGCAAGAGCGCCCAGTTCCCGCTCCACGTTTGGCTGCCGGACGCCATGGAAGGCCCGACCCCGGTCTCCGCCCTGATCCATGCGGCGACGATGGTCAACGCCGGTGTGTATCTGGTGGCGCGGGCCAACCCACTGTTCGCCTCGGCCCCCTCGACGATGGTCGTCGTCGCCTCGATCGGCATCTTCACCGCGATCCTCGCGGCATCGATCGCGATGACCCAGACCGATATCAAGCGCGTCCTCGCGTACTCGACGCTGTCGCAGCTCGGCTACATGTTCGCGGCGCTCGGGGTCGGCGCGTTCACCGCGGCGATCTTCCATCTGATGACGCATGGCTTCTTCAAGGGCCTGCTGTTCCTCGGCTCGGGTTCGGTCATCCACGCCGTCCACGAGGAGCAGGACATGCGCCGGATGGGTGGTCTCTCGAAGAAGATCCGGATCACCTATGTGACGATGCTTATCGGCTCGATCGCGATCGCCGGGATCCCGCCGCTGGCCGGGTTCTTCTCGAAGGACGAGATCCTCGGCGAGGCCTTCAAGCTCGGCTTCCCGTGGATCTGGGCGATCGGCCTGTTCGTGGCCCTACTCACGGCCTTCTACATGTTCCGGTTGATGGGTCTCACCTTCTGGGGCTCGTTCCGCGGGCCGAAGGAGCTCTGGGCCCGCATCCATGAGTCGCCGCCCGTGATGACGACGCCGCTCATCCTTCTCGCGATCCCGTCAGCCCTGCTCGGACTCGTCCTCGGATTGCCGTTCGGCGCCAGCCTCATCTCCCAGTGGCTCGAGCCGGTCTTCCAGCCGGCGGTCGAGATGCTCCACCACACAGAAGCGCAGTTCCAGCTGTTCGGCGTCGACGGAGCACTGATCGTCGCCAGCGTCGCAGTGGCCGCGGTCGGCGTCGTGCTCGCCTGGCGGCTGTTCGGCACCGATCTCGGCGGGCTGCACATGCCTGCCCGGCCCGAGCGCGTCCGCGAGATCAGCGCGCGGCCCGGTCTGTCGTTCCTCTATCGGGCGTCCCTCAACAAGTGGTGGTTCGACGAGCTCAACGACCTGCTGTTCATCGTCATCGGTGGCCGGCTAGCGAACGCCATCTGGTGGTTCGACCGGGAGGTCGTCGACGGCACCGTCAACGGCATCGGCAGCTCGACGGTCACGGCCGGGCGCAACATCCGGCGCGTCCAGACGGGCCGTGTCCAGAACTACGCGCTCGGCATCGCCATCGGCCTGATCGTCATGGCCGGCTCGTACCTGCTGCTCGTGGGGAACCAGGGATGAACCTCGACGGCATGCCGATCGGGATCCTCACGATCGTCACGTTCCTGCCGCTCGTCGGCGCGCTCGCGGTGGCGATCCTGCCGACCTCCTGGACCCGCCCGACGGCACTCGCTTTCGCCCTCGCGGCCTGGGTCGCATCGCTGCTGATGCTGGTCGGTTACGCCGGCGCGGCGGGCAACCGGTTCGACTTCGTCGAGGCCTACGACTGGATCCCCGTCTTCGGCATCCAGTACAAGCTCGGGATCGACGGTCTGTCGGCGGCGCTCGTCGTGTTGACGACCACGCTGACATGGATCTGCATCCTGGCGTCGTGGGTCCCGATCACGAACCGCATCAAGGAATACATGATCTCGTTCCTCGTGCTCGAGGTCGGGATGATCGGCGTGTTCCTTGCGCTCGACCTGTTCCTCTTCTACATCTTCTGGGAAGTCGTTCTCGTGCCGATGTACCTGATCATCGGGATCTGGGGTGGCGCAAACCGGATCTACTCGACGATCAAGTTCGTGCTGTACACGCTCGTCGGCTCGCTGCTGATGCTGGTGGCGATCCTTGCGACCGCGTTCGCGTACCAGTCCGCCACTGGCTCGTGGGCCAACGCCTTCGACTTTGTGACGCTCCGCGATTTCGCGGCCTCCTCCGGCTTCGCACCGGCCCTCCAGGTCGGTGCCTTCCTCGCGTTCTTCCTCGCATTCGCGATCAAGGTGCCGATGTTCCCGTTCCACACGTGGCTGCCCGATGCACACACGGATGCACCGACGGCCGGCTCGGTGATCCTCGCCGGGATCCTGCTCAAGCTCGGTGCGTACGGGTTCCTTCGGTTCGCCGTACCGCTGTTCCCGGACGCGGCGGCGACCTTCGCCCCGACGATCATCGTGCTGTCGCTGATCGCGATCATCTACGGCGCGATCGTCGCGCTGGTCCAGCCCGACCTCAAACGGCTGGTGGCGTACTCGTCGGTCAGCCACATGGGGTTCGTCACGCTCGGGGTGTTCGTCTTCACCGAGCAGGGCGCTCAGGGCGCCATCCTGCAGATGGTCAACCACGGCCTGATCACCGGCGGCCTGTTCCTGCTCGTCGGGGTGATCTACGAGCGGACCCACGACAGGACCATCGCCAAGATGGGTGGACTCGCCAGTCGGATGCCGGTGTGGGCGGCCGTCTTCGGATTCTTCGTCTTCGCCTCGGCAGGCCTGCCGGGCTTGTCGGGATTCGTCGGTGAGTTCCTGAGCATGGTCGGCACGTTCCTGGTCAGCCCGGGTGCGGCCGCGGTCGCGGCGTTCGCGATGATCCTCGGTGCCGGCTACCTGTTGTTCATGTACCAGCGTGTGATCTTCGGCGAGGTCTCGGACTTCCTCGAGAACCTTGGCGGCCATCTGACCGACATGACGCCCATCGAGGTCCTTACGCTGGTGCCGCTCGCCACGCTGGTCGTCGTCTTCGGCGTCCAACCGGGTCTGCTGCTGAACCTCATCCAGGGGTCGGTCGATGAGTTCCTCGCGTCGGCGCGCACCGGTCAGGCGATACCGGTCGATCCGATCGTGGTGGTCATCGGGCTCGCGCTGATCGTGCTCCTCGTGGTCGCCCGTACCGTTGCTGTCGCCCTCGGGCGTCGGCGCGAGACCACGGTCGTCGTAGCGCAGGGCGGAGGCGTCTAGTGGCGTTCGCGGATCTCGTCACGATCGCGCCGCTCATCGCGGCCGTCCTTACCGCGGCGGCCGTGCTGATCGTCGACCTCATCTGGCCTGGACGCGACGGTCCGGCCATCGGGACGGCGCTCATCGGTCTGGCGATCACGGCGTTCGTGACCATCCAGGTCGGCGCAGAGACGTCGACGGCCTTCAACGGCTCGTACAAGGTCGACGCGCTCACGACCTTCCTCGACGTCCTGTTCATCACGATCGTCGCGATGACCATCGTGTTCGCGCCCGACTACCTGCTGCCGCGCGGCCTGCCGATCGCCGAGTTCGCGATCGTGCTGATCTTCGCGATGACGGGCGCGATGCTCATCGCGGGCGCGGCCGACCTGCTGCTGCTGTTCCTCGGTCTCGAGCTGATGGTGCTGCCGGGTTATCTGCTCGCCGGCTACCACAAGACGGACGCCTACTCGACGGAGGGGGCGATCAAGTACTTCCTGCTCGGCTCGTTCAGCTCGGCGATCTTCCTGTTCGGGCTGGCCTTCGTCTGGGGCATCACAGGGACGACGCTCATCAGCAGCGATGATCCGTCGCGGCCGGGCATCACCCAGATCCTCGCCCAGATCGTGGCCGGCGAAGCGCCGCTCCAGGCCAGCCTGGCGATCGGACTCGCGTTCCTGACCACGGGCGTCGCGTTCAAGATCGCGGCCGTCCCGTTCCACTATTGGACACCGGACGCGTACCAGGGCTCGCCGACCCCGATCACCGGGTATCTGTCGGTTGGGCCGAAGGTCGGCGCGTTCGCGCTGATCCTGCGGCTGTTCGTCGAGGCCCTCGGACCGCTCGCGGACTGGTGGCTCCCCGTCGTGATGATCCTGGCGGCGTTGACGATGACCGTCGGGAATCTCGTGGCGCTCACCCAGGACAACGTGAAGCGGATGCTGGCGTACAGCTCGATCGCCCACACCGGCTACATGCTGGTCGGGCTCGCGGCGTACGCCGGCGGACAGCTCCTTGGTCTCCAGGGCTTGCTGTTCTATGGCGCGGCGTACACGTTCATGAACCTCGGTGCATTCGCGGTGGTGGCGGCCCTCCAGAAACGGACCGGCGTCACATCCGGGCTGGCGACCTTCTCAGGGCTGGGCCGGCGCGAACCGCTCCTCGGCGCCTTGATGCTGCTGTTCCTGTTGTCCCTGACCGGCATCCCACCGCTCGCCGGCTTCTGGGCGAAGGCGTACGTGATCCTCGCCGCGGTCGAGGCCGGCGGCTGGCTCACGGTCCTTGCGGTCCTCGTCGTGCTCAACGCCGCGCTCGCCGCGTTCTATTACCTGAGGGTCGCGGTCTACATGTATATGCGTGACCCGGAGAGCGACGCGCCTCCGCTGAGCCATGGCGCCCTGTTGTGGGGCGGCCTGGCCGCAGCGACGGCACTCACGATCCTGTTCGGCCTCGTGCCCACCCCGCTGCTCCAGGTCGCTGAGGGCGCTGCGGCCGCCATCTCGGCTCTACCGAGCTAACGGCCAGGGTCCGCCTCGACTTCGAGGCGCCGCGCGAGGGCGGCCAGCCAGCGCCCGACGTCATGGGCGCCGCCCAGGCGCAGGTCGGCCAGGGCCAGCAGCTCCGCCGGTGCCGGTCGACTGGTGCCATGGACCGCGAGGGTGACCCCGATGATGCCCCCGGCCGAGCGCGCGGCGATGACGCCCTCGAATGCGTCGATGTCGCTCATCTCATCGCCAAGGACAGCCACGGCGCCCGGCCGGTCCCGTGTGATCAGCCGTTCGACGGCCTCACGCTTGCCGCCTGCGTCCCGCGGCCGGAGGTCGACGACCGACCGGCCCCGGTAGTGAGCGAGCCCGTGCACGAGGCCGAGCCGCCGTTCCACCGTCCCGATCGCCTCGACGACGGCCGCGCGGGCGGACGGGACATCGTCGGCCTGGCGTACGTGGAATGCCACGGACGGGCCCTTGCGCTCGACGAACAACCAGGGCGGCGTACCGAGCTCGGCGGCGACCGCCGTCGCGAGCGTCTCCGCCGTGTCGCGATGGACATCGAAGACAGGATCCGTCGTGACGACCAGCCGTTCCGCGCGCTGACCGCGTGGCAGACGACCGTGTTCGAGTCCGTGGTCGCCGAGGTACTCGACGCCACCGACCCTGACGCGCGCGGCGACGTCTGCGACGACGCGCCCGGTGAGCACGACAAGCGACAGACGGTCCGGCCACATCGCCGCGAGTGCCGCAAGCCGTCGGAGGGCGCGCTGCGCCAGCGGCTCGATCCGCGCGACGGCGGGGTCACGTGAGCCGACCGCGAGCGTGCCGTCGAAGTCGATCACGAGCATGAGCGGTGGTCGGGCCGCAACGAGAGCGGTGAGCGCGGCGTCGATCTCGGCGGTGGCCGAGACCGCGTGCACGGACGATGTTGCGGAGCCCTCCGGCGTCCCGGCGCCGGCCGGTGTCACGGCTGGACGGCGGCCGTACTCGCGGACGGCGAGGCCGATGGCACGGCATTCGGGTTCGCAGACGCACTCGCGGTGGGCGATGGGGAGGCGGACGCACTCCCGCTTGGCGACGGCGAGGCCGACGCGCGTGGCGACGCGACCGGCGACGGAGACGCACTCGCGCTCGACGGCGTCGACGGGCTCGGGGACGGCTCCAGCGCGAACGAACCCGACGGCTGGGGCACGGCGGTCGGGGCAGCACCGGGCGCCGGGGTGAAGAGGAGGATCCCCCCGAGGACCAGCGCCGCGGCCGCGATACCGGTCAGCAGACCGGCGACGATCGACAGTCGGGGCCACATGCTGGCGCGGAGGGTACCAGTACCGACGTGCCGGGGGCGCTCCGCGCGAGCCTCCGATACGATGCGGCTCCGATGGCCCGACCGACCGATGAGCTCCGTACTCGCGTGCTTCCCGCCCTGCTGACGGCGTTCGGGGTGACGATCCTCTCGGCGGGCCTGCTCACGTATACGGTCCCCGTCGCGGGACCGAGCTCCGCGCCTGGCCTGTCCCCCGATCCATCCGACGCGTTCGTCCCCACGCCGACCCCGCTCATCACGCTGCCGCCGATCGGCACGCCGCGTCCGACCGAGAGCGCCACGCCGCAGCCGTCGCCGACGCCGCCCCCGAAGAACCGGGTCGTGACCCGCGTCCGGATCAGCGACCTCGGCATCGACCTGGCCATCGTCAAGGCGAACAACGGCTACCCGTACTGCAACGTCGCGATGTACCTGCCACAGCTATCCCAACCGGGCTTCGGCAAGGCCACGTACATCTACGCGCACGCCCGCGAGGGCATGTTCCTGCCGTTGCTCCGCACCAGAGCTTTCGATCAACGCGGTCTCGTCGTCGAAGTGTGGACGAGCGACGACTGGCTGTATCGCTATGAGATCGCGAACGTCCGCCGCGACCAGCCGTACACCACCGGCCTGCTCACCCCATCGAAAGCGAAGACCGAGCAGCTGTGGCTGCAGACGTCGCAGGGCCCGGGTCGCGACTTCGGGTACACGCAGGTCATCGCCAAGCCGATCGATGCGCGACCGGCCGACCACGATGCCGCGCACCCGACGGCGCGACCCGTCATCTGTGGCTGAGGCCTAGATCCAGCCGATCCGGCGCAGGAACAGGGCCGCAACGACGGCGATGCCGACGGTCACCGCTGTGATCGCCCAGAACCCGCCCGCCTCCGCGCCGCCCAAGGCCGTGCCGGCCTCGCTCATCCCGAAGATGCCGGCGACCGCACCTATTCCAGCGAGGATGACGGTGACCCCGGTCAGGCGTTTCATGATGACCGACAGGTTGTTGTTGACCTGGGTCAGATACACGTCGAGGGTCGATGCCGCGAGCTCGCGGTAGTTGTCGAGTTCGTCGGTCAGCCGGATGACATGGTCGTAGATGTCGCGGAAGTAGAGGATCTCGTCCGGATCGATGAGCGTCAGCTCGCGGTTGGTGAGTTGGTTGAAGACCTCGCGGGTCGGGCTCGCCGCGCGGCGGACGAGGATCAGCTCGCGCTTGAGCGCGAACACCCGTTCCAGCGTTTCGGGGTTCGCGGTCCGGATCACCTCGTCCTGCACCTCATCGATCGCGTCACCGAGCCGGTCGGCATACGGGAAGTAGCCATCGACGATGTCGTCGCCGATCGCCCACAGGAGGTGGTCCGGTCCGGAGGCGAGGATGGGTTCGACGCCGTCGCGCAGGTGGTGCGACGCCCGCGGGTCCCAGCTCACGTCGTGGACCGTGAAGAGGTAACCCTTGGCGAGGACGAGGTCGATCTCGTTGGCGATCGCAGATGAATCGCGATCGAGCGCGAACAGGACGATGTGGACCAACCCGTCGGTCGTCTCGATCTTCGCGCGCTGGTTGCCCTCGAGGACGTCCTCGACGATCAGCGGATGGAGGCCGAGGACACGAGCAACCGCCTCCACCCGATCCGGCGAGGGTCCCGCCAGGTCGACCCAGAAACATCGTTCGGGCTCCGCGAGCATCCGAGGAAGCGCCTCGAGGGCCGCATCGCCGTCGAGATCCTGGATCCGCCCATCGAGCCGGCCCGTGACGCTGATGCGACCCGGTCCGTCCGACCTGGTCGGCGACCGCCGGCGAGCGACGGGTTCGCCGGCCGGCTCTACCGGCGGATCAGAGGATGAGACCGGGGTCTGGAGCGCCATCGTTCGGCAGCATACGCGCGGCCTGCCCACGCCGCGCCGTCCCGCCGAGGGCCAACGCCGGCGGGACCGCGACGACGAGCACGATCGCCGCGACCAGGTACAGACCGACCATGATCGACGCCGCTTCACGCGAGGCCCACGACTCGAGGGCCTCGACGACCAGCGGGTCCTTGAGCGGGCGATCGCGCAGGTTCTCCGGGATGTAGTCGAGGTACGCGTCGGGGGTCGCGTAGACCTGGGCCGACAGGCGATCGATCGTCGTCGAGCCGTAGGCGGTGAGGACGGCCAGCCCGACGGCCATGCCGAGCATCCGGGCCACGGTCACCACCGACGACGCTGCACCGAATGAGGCCTGGCCCGCCGCCTCGACCGCGGCCGTCGAGCGCGGTGTCACCGATAGACCGAACCCGAGGCCGAAGAGGCCGAGCGCGCCGGCGGCCTCGGCCGTGGTGGTCGCCGGCGACCAGCGGGACATCGCGATGAGTGCGGCGATCGATCCTGCGAGGCCGACGAGGGTCACGAGCCGATAGCTCGCGATCCGGACCGCGAACCCCGACGCCAGCGCACCGATCGCCGTCGCACCGGCCAGGGCCCCGAGCGCGAGGCGCTGTTCGTCGGGGCCGCCGTAGAGCACGCGGTCGACGAACACCGCTCCGCCGATGATCGCGGTCGCGAACGCGTAGCCGGTGAGCAACGAGATGAGCGTCGCGGCACTGAAACCCGGTCGCCGGAACAGACGGACGTCTAGGAAGGGGTCGGCGACGCGCACCGCACGGACGATCGCAAGGACCGTGGCGGCGATGGCGACCACCGCCAGCGCGAGCGACGCGCGCTCAGGAGTGAACGGACTCGCGGGATCGCCCGCAGCCCCGACGAGGGTCAGGGCGACGAGACCGCTCGCGAGGGCGACCCCGAAGATCGCCGCGCCCAGGAGATCGAGGCGTCCCGGTCTCCTCGGCGTCTCCCAGCCCGGGGCCGCCGCCCAGGCGAGGACGAGCGCGCCGATGGCGATCGGGATGTTGGCGTAGAAGATCCACCGCCAAGCAGGGACGAGCAGGGCCTCCAGCGGGCCGCCGGTGAGGCCGGCGGCTTCGAGCATGGAATCGGGGTGGATCGCCGAGAGGATGGCTGCGCCGAGGAACGGCCCTGCCGCCATCCCGAGGAACGTCAGCGCACCGATCACGCCGAGCGCCCGTGGCCGTCCGTGCGCCCCGTAGAGGTGCGCAGCGGCTGCCGTCCCCACCGGCACGAGGACACCGCCGCCGACCGCCTGGACCAAGCGGGCGCCGATAAGCTGATCGAGGTCCTGCGCCATCCCGGCAAGCAACGAGCCGAGCGTGAAGAGGATGAGCGCGACCATCGAGAGCCGGCGCGCACCCCACAAGTCGGCGAGGCGGCCGGCCAGCGGCATCATCAAGATGTAGATCAGCAGGTACCCATTGATGATCCAACTGGCCTTGCGGAGCTCGGCCCAGGCCGATGTGCCGTTGGCCTGGACGAGGTCGGCCAGGATCGACGGGAGCGCGACGGCCGTGATCATCAGCTCGAGGCCGGCAAGGAAGACGCCGGCACCGAAGACGGCGAGCAGCACAAGGCGGGTCCCGCGATCCATCGTCGTCGAGTCTAGTCGCGAGGCCGGTCAGCCCTTCGCGGCGTCGAGGATCCCGAAGTCCGTCAGGACGGCGACGATCCGCCCGTCGCGGTCGAATCCGGCGTAGCTCGGGTAGGCCCCATCGCCGAAACCCGAGGCGAACGCCACGACGTTCGCGTGCGTCGAGTCATCGACCACGACGGTGGCGGTCAGGGGATCCGTCACCTCCTTGCCCCGGAACGCCGCGAGCAACGCGTCGCTGAACGCCGTGTACCTCGCCTCATCCTCGACCAGCGCCGCTGCCTCGGGACTCGTGAACGCACCGGTCCCCGAATCGACGCCGTAGCCGAAGATCTCGTCCGGCCCGAGGTCCGCAGGATCCTGCCCCGGGACGAGAGCGAGCTCCCAGCGGATCGGATCGGTCGTGGCGAAACGGACCATCGCCGCGGCGATGCGGCGGTCACCGTCGTCGAAGTCCGAGCGTAGGACGGCGACGGGGTGGAGACCGGCCGGCACGTCGAGCGTGTACGGGACCTCGTCGAGCAAGAAGGCATCACTACCCACGAGCCGGCCGCTCGGAAGTACGAGCACGCCCGCGTCTTCGACCGCGAGCGTGACCGGCATCTCGAACG
>Ga0070659_100001612_pt1 | contig 16243 bp, 17 predicted proteins | sample KBSC23metaG_FD_64666 | JGI IMG/M metagenome (GOLD analysis project Ga0070659, IMG submission 64666) | Corn rhizosphere microbial communities from Kellogg Biological Station, Michigan, USA - KBS C2-3 metaG | ecosystem: Host-associated > Plants > Roots > Rhizosphere > Soil ... | reverse complement strand
TTGATATTTATGCGGGCGGCAAAAAAGAGCGCCATAAAGTTTGGATGAAGAATAAAGCTGATACCCTAACTTTTAAAGTAGCTACCAAACCCGACCTGGTGAATGTAGATGGCGATAAAATATTGCTCACCAAAAAGGCCGATCATAAAACAATAGATGAATTTGCTTTCCAATACGCCAATGCGCCATTATATATGGACAGGTTTGAAGCCATTGATACCGCGGCAAAAGCACAAAGCAATAAAACGGCTCAAAAAATAATGCTGGCGGCCTTAAAGGATAAATATTTTGCCCTGCGCACAAAAGCTATACAAGGGCTTAACTTAAGCGATGCCGAAATAAAAGCTGCTGCTATGCCTGTATTATTGAACATTATTAATACCGACGAGAAAACAACGGTACGCGCGGCAGCATTATCGGCATTGGTTAAATTGAAAGACCCTGCAAATACGCCGCTGTTTAAACAAACCATCAACAGCCAATCATACGCAGTGCAGGCAGCTTCGTTAAATGGCATAGCGGTAGTTGAACCCGAAAATGGTTTGAAAATAGCTAAAAGCCTTGAAAAGGATAACATGCCTCCCCTAACAAATGCCATTGTAGGTGTATACGCCAAAAACGGGGGCGATGCAGAGTTCCCCTTTGTATTTAAGGCTTTTAAAACAAGCGGCGTAAACGATAAGTTTATGATGATGCGCGGCTATATGACCATGCTGGGCAAGGTAAACAATACACCGGCCATACAGGAATCGATGGAGATATTTAAAGACCTGGCCACACGATATAAAGCCTTTGGTGTAGGTCCGTTTTTAGCACAGCAACTGGCCGGCGTTAAAACCGCTAAAGATGCCGCTATTAAGAACGCCGCCGGCGATGCCAAAACACAACTCGAAATTCAAAGCAAAACTATTGCCGATGCTATTGACGCTATAAATAAAATATAGTTAAAGAAGCGGGAACATTTACTTTAACATATTAAAGGTGAATTTATTAACTATAAAAGTTGAGTAGTATTTAGATACTACTCAACTTTTATATCGGTAAAGAAGAGATTTGTGCTTTCTATGCCCTTTTCGCAAAAGGCACTCCAACCTGTTACCCGGATAATTACAAATGCTCTTTTGTGACAAAATGAAACTTTCCGGAACCCACCTGCAGCACCATGTTATTGTTTTCTGGCCTAAGCAGTGTTACCTGTGCTGCCCCGGCTATTGGCTTGCCGCTTTCTGTAATATCACTCGCACGGTTTGCAGGGATAAATACAATAGCCGTAGTATTGGGCGGGATTGAAACATCAAGAAATATCTTACCATCACTGCGTTTCCAGTTTACGGTTATCAAACCACTTACCGAATTGTAGCTGCCATTTACCCAATCCAGGCCATTTACAAATGCCGGCTTAATAATAATGTTTTTAAAGGCCGGTTTAACCTCGTCAGGACTTATACCAACCAGATCGTTAAAAAACCACTCATTGATCTGGCCCGACATAAAATGGTTTTGCGAGCCAAAGCTGCCAACACCGGCATCCCATTTTTCGGTGAGGCTGGTTGCGCCATGCTCAATTTGGTAACCGTAGCCCGGGCGTTCGGTTTGATTGTTCATACGATAAACCACATCCGAGTAACCATTGTCTGCCAGGCTCTTTAATAGAAAGCGATAGCCAACCTCGCCCGAAGTAAAACTATTATTATGCCCGCTAATGCTATCCACCAGTATTTTCATCAATCGCTCCCGATTTTGGGGTTCAACAAGGTTAAACACTACGGGCATTGCGCAGGTAGTGTTCGATCCTGTAGCGTATGTGCCGGTTTGTTGATTATAAAATTTTTGATTGAAAGCCCTGCGAATGACTTGCCGCCGCTCTTCAAAGCGGCTGGCATCTTGTGTTTTATTTAATAACCCGGCCATTTTACACATAATCTCATAATCATACGCATAAATTGCCGATGCTGTAAATGATACAGGCGTTAACTGTGACCCCCAGGCTGGCTTTGGGCCGATATCATACCAATCGCCTAAACCGGTGCTGAGTAAATGCCCCGTACTGGTTGCATCAAGAAAAGCCAGGTAGCGCTTCATTTGATCATAGTATCGCCTGATCAGCGACACATCGCCCGAAAATAAATATTGCTGCCATGGTACGATAATAAACGAACTGCCCCACTCCGGTGAATTACGGAATCCATTTTTCTTCCAGTCTTCGCCGGCGTGGAAATATTCGGGCGCGATATTGGGTACCAGGCCATTATCCAGTTGCGCATCGGCCATATCATTAACCGCTTTGGTAAATAGCGTATTGAGATCGAAATTATAACGTAATGCCGGTCCGTTCAAATGGTATTGCTCCAGCCATGGCAGCTTTTCGCGGTGGGGGCAATCGGTCAGCACAGTCATCATATTGCTACGCTGTGCCCAACGCACCAGGTTATAAATATTGTTGAACAATTGATTGGAACAATTGAACCTCCCGATAGGCTCAGCGCTGCTATGTACCACCACCCCGGTCAGGTTTTCGAGAACCGGTAATGAATGATCACCAGCAGCAGAAAACAATTCTACCTGCAGGTAGCGGCAACCCTGGTAAAAAAACCGGGGGAACCAAGTGGCGTGGTCTTTACCATCAAGCGTATATTGCCACCAGGCCGGTCGTACGCCATCCTGCGTTGCCGATGTGCGGTCAACCGTTCCGTCCTTTTTTAACAGTTCCGATGGAATAATGCGTAGGTATGCACCTCTTTTACCGCTTACTGTTATTCGGGGCATTACAGAAGTATTTTGGCCCAAATCATACACCCAGGTTTTTACATCGATTTGATGAACACTTACTGGTTTTAACCCGGTTATCGCCTTTACCGGGGGTGCGGCGCAGGAAAGGCCCCTTAGTGTAGCCGGATTGTTAATTAAAATAGCAGTCTGCCAGTTTTTACCGGGTATGTATAAAGGAGAACTCCAACCAGCAGGTTCCAATCGGGCATCATAATCTTCGCCGCCATAATAATTCATAAACGTTACGGGGCCGGGACTTACTTTCCAGCTATCGTCTGTACCAATAGTTTTAACTGATCCATCCGCGTATTCCATTCTTATTTGCGCAATAACCTTTAACTGGCCATAAGTATTCAGCATTTTAACATAGCGCACCGAATCCGGCTGAATATTATAAGGACCATTACTTAGTACAATGCCTACCGCGTTTGCTCCTTTATTTATAAGAGAACTAATGTCATAAGTATTATATAAAACCGTTTTATCAAAGCTTGACCAGCCCGGCCCAAACAATGCATCACCAACTTTTTTGCCGTTCACCCTTAATTCATACTGGCCCAGGCCGCTGATATGGACAATGCACCGTAAGGGTTTTACAGCCGACGTAAATTCTTTACGCAATAGCATTGATGAGAAATTGGGATCAGTTGGCGCCGGCATCCTTTTTTGCCAGTTTATTTTACGATAAGCTAAAAAATCGGTTTTGGCAGGTTCCATTACCGGGGCATATTTTTCGGCGCCTTTTGCACTTATCCACCTGGCGGCCCAGTCGTTTTGGTTTAAAATGCCCATTGTCCATTGGGCTGGCGTGCTCCATCGTGATACCCGACCTTTTTCATCCCATATTCTTACTTTCCACCAGCATTGCCGGTTAGATACAAGTGGCTTGCCCGCATATTTGATCTGCAGCATTTGCTCAGAATTTATTTTCCCGGAGTTCCACAGATCCCCGTGATTTAGCCTTAATTGACCGGGAGATGTAGCTACCAAAACCTGATAAGCGGTTTGGAGTATTCCCCTACGGCTTTCCGCCGCGGTTATCGTCCAGCTCAGATCAGGCTCAGCCTCGTCAATCCCATAAGGGCTTACCCAATAATTGCATTTCAAATTTGCCGGTAAACAGGTACCGGGTAAAAGTTTATCCTTTTCTCCTTGTGCAAAAACCTTATCAACATTAAATATAATTGTAAAGATGACGGTTATTAAAATGAACAATATATTTTTCATGTACATCTATTGGTGTGGTGGAACTAAAAGGGTTGGGCTTATAATTATCCAAATATGATAAATTTTAAGAAATGATAAAGCTTTTAAACAGCAAAACCCGAACACTGCCGGGTTTTATTTTATGCTATTGTAATCTGCGGAGAAGGAGAGATTAAATTCATTGATCTCTGAAGGAGGGCTTAATTTTATGACATGGACTCCCACCAGCCGCTTTTTTCTCTGGTTAAATTTACCCGTTATAATTTGGATCAAATTCCACAATCCATTCAATGCCATACTTGTCTCTGAACATGCCGGCATAGGTACCCCATGGGCCGTCGCCAATTGGGCCTTCAACGTCCCCGCCTGCCGATAGGTCGTTAAATATCCGGTCGGCCTCTTCCTTACTTTCGGCACTCACCATTATTTTAGACCTGTTTTCGTTCTCGTTTACCCGCCCCATAAATTCAGGAACATCATTGGCTATCAATACATTGTGTTTGCCAATAGGTAAAGCGATGTGCATTATTTTGTTAGCTTCATTTTCCGCCACCGGAAATTCAGCGCTCGCTAAATCTTTAAAACGAATAATCTTTGCAAACTCGCCGCCAAAAACTGATCTGTAAAAAGTGAACGCTTCTTCGGCATTTCCGTTGAAGTTGATCCAGGGGTTAATTGTTCTCATAATTTTTATTTCTTAAAAGTGATTGTAAATTTTCTATTTATGTTTTCTACGATAAGGAGGCCAGCAATTCTTCCAGGTTTTTTAAGGTCATGGTAAAGCCTATTTTGAAGCCCTCCAATAATTTCTCCAATCGTTCAAATGATTCATTAAAAATAGTGATGTCCACTTTGGTTATGCCATTATGCTCGCTGAAATTGTAATCCCATTCAGAACCCGGCAGTTCACGATTTTCGTCTTTATCGGCAAACGCGTTGTACATCTTAAAATTGGTTTTCGGGGTAATGGATGTAAATTCCTGCACCGACCAACGCTCCTGACCATCGGGGCTTATCATGGCGTAAAACCGCCGGCCGCCTACTTCAAAATTCATATACTTGGTTTTGGCGCGCATAGGTGCAGGCGCCCCCCATTGGTCCAGCAGTTCGGCTTTGGTAAAGGCATCCCATACTAAAGCCTGCCCGGCATTAAATTCCCTGGTTATGTAAACCGTTTTCGCTGCCTTATCAACGTTAAAATCAAATAGCAAATCGTTGTTCATTATTTATTGATTAGTTAATTAATTGTTTTTCTTTGGTATCAATGCTACTTCGTAGTCTGTTCTTTAATCGTTGTTAATAAATGATCAAGCTGGTTAAATTGAGTTTCCCAGTTTTGCCTGAACTGAGCTAACCAATGATCAAACTCCTGCATCTTTTTGGCGTTAAAGTGATAATATATCTCACGGCCACTCTGCTCAGGTTTAATCAAGTCGCATTCGTGTAGCACTTTAATATGCTTCGATACGGCCTGCCGGGTCATATCAAATTTTTCGGCCATTACATTTGGCGTCAAAGCCTGGATGGCGAGTAAGGTTAAAATAGCCCTGCGTGTAGGGTCGGCAATGGCCTGGAATATATCTTGTTTCATTTTGCAATATCTAAATAAGCAACCTTCAGGTTGCAAATATATATGCAACTTTTGAGTTGCGCAAATATATTTGCATTTTTTTTTTGAGGTTTAATGATGGGAAGTTTAGTGGTAATTGTGGTATTCGTTACAAAACTTCGCTTGGCAACGTTACAAAACAAAAAATGCCCGGCTACGCCAGGCAATCAATGGGTTTGCGGAGAAGGAGAGATTCGAACTCTCGATACACTTTTGGCGTATACACACTTTCCAGGCGTGCTCTTTCGACCACTCAGACACTTCTCCGTGTTTTGAGGATTGCAAAAGTAAGATAATTAGCCATCAAATCACATAAAAATATAATATCAGCAATGCCTGTACCCACATAGCAATATAAAACCGCATCCACCGCTATTTTTAAATTAATTTTTACCTTATGTTTGCGGCAAAGGTATTTGTGCATAGCTCTATTAGTGCATAAATGCCCTTGAACCACGTATGCTGAGCATTGACGAGATAAAAAAACCCATAGCTGCCGAAATTGACGCCTTCGAAGAGAAGTTCACCGCCTCTATGAAAAGCTCGGTACCCCTGCTCGACCGTATTACCCATTATATTGTAAAGCGTAAAGGCAAACAGATAAGGCCCATGTTCGTGTTTCTGTCTGCAAGCGTGAGCGGCGGAATTAACGAGAGCACTTACCGTGGCGCTGCATTGGTGGAGTTGCTGCATACAGCCAGCCTGGTGCATGATGATGTGGTGGATAACTCTTACCAGCGCCGTGGCTTTTTCTCTATCAACGCCTTATGGAAAAATAAGATAGCGGTTTTGGTCGGCGATTTTTTATTATCGAAGGGCTTGCTATTATCTGTTGAGCATAACGACTTTCACCTGTTGCGCATCGTATCAGAAGCGGTGCGGCAAATGAGCGAAGGCGAGCTGTTACAGATTGAAAAGGTGCGCCGTATGGATATTGACGAGGGTATTTATTACGATGTGATACGCCAGAAAACTGCTTCGCTCATTGCATCATGTTGCGCATGTGGCGCGGCATCGTCGGGCGCGGATGAAGAAACGGTGGAGAAGATGCGCCTGTTTGGTGAGAAGATAGGTATCGCTTTCCAGATAAAAGACGATATGTTTGATTTTGGCACGGATGATGTGGGGAAACCGCTGGGGATTGATATTAAGGAAAAAAAAATAACACTTCCGCTCATTTATGCTTTGAACCAGGCCCCGTCGGGAGATAAACGACGCATGATCAACCTGGTGAAAAACCATAATGATGAGCCGAAAAAGATAGCCGAGATCATTAACTTCGTAAAAAGCACAGGCGGCCTGCAATATGCCGAGAGCCAGATGAAAATTTACCAGGATGAAGCCTTCGCGATACTGAATACTTTCCCGGAAGGAGAGGCCCGAACGTCGTTGGAACAACTGGTACGGTATACAACAGAAAGAAAGAAATAAGCATGTCGAACGAACTCCTATTTATCAGCGGTTTTATTGTATTTATTGTCGCCATGCTGGCTATTGACCTGGGCCTGTTCTCAAAACCCGGTCAGCCTGTAACCTTAAAGCGCGCCGCTGTTATGAGTGTGATCTGGATCACCTTCGCTGTGATATTTTACGCGCTTATTTATAAACATGGTGAAATGCTGCATGGCATTAAAACCTTTGCCGACTTGCAGGCAGTTAACATCCGTCATTTTCATCACCTCAAACTGCATCCCGACGATATGGCCTTTAGTCTGGATATGTACCGCCAAAACCTTTCGCTTGAGTTTATTACGGGTTATGTGGTGGAGTACGCTCTTTCGGTTGATAATATTTTTGTGATGGTACTGGTATTTACCGCCTTTAAGGTAAGCCCTAAGCATTACCATAAAGTACTGTTCTGGGGTATTGTAGGCGCTATTGTAATGCGGTTTGTATTTGTATTTGTTGGGGCGGCCCTCATTAGCCGCTTTGAGTGGATACTGTACGTCTTCGGTGCGTTTTTAGTATATACAGGCGTAATGATGTTCATTAACCGCAATAAAGAAGATGAGGTGGATACCGAAAATCACAAAGTAGTAAAGCTGGCCTCCAAATACTTTGCCGTTCATCATAAGTTTGAAGGCGACAGGTTCTTCATCAGGCAAAATGCCAAACGGATGATCACCCCGCTGTTCCTGGTGCTGCTTATCATCGAATTTACCGATCTGATCTTTGCTGTCGATTCTATCCCGGCGGTTTTCTCGATAACAAAAGACCCTTATATCGTATTCTTTTCCAATATATTCGCTATACTGGGCCTGCGCTCCATGTTCTTTTTACTGGTGAACATTATTGATAAGTTCCATTACCTGAAAGTGGGCCTGGCCATATTGCTTGCTTTTATTGGTGCAAAAATGCTGGTTGCCGATTATGCCGAACATATCGGCCTCACTACTGTGAACTCGCTGCTGGTTATCCTGCTTATTTTGGTGATCAGTATTGCCGCGTCATTGATATTTCCTAAAAAAGAAGTGGCTGTTCAATAAGACCAAAATCTTATTAACTTCGCTACATGCAATCGCTCGATTTTCATTTATTTAAATTTCGGTTCTTCGACTTGCTGGACATTGTTGTTGTAGCCATCATTATTTACCAGCTGTACAATCTTATCCGCGGTACCATAGCGGCCAATATTTTTATTGGCCTGGCGCTTATATGGGTATTGTATTTTGTGGTGCGAAAGCTCGAAATGCCTTTACTTACGCAGATACTCGAAAACTTTGTAAATGTGGGTATCCTGGCGCTCATTGTGGTTTTTCAGCAAGAGATACGGCGCTTTTTGCTCCTTGTGGGCAAGAATGCCTCGCTGCAGCGAAATAAAGCATGGTGGCGCTATTTTTTTGGGAAGAACGATGCCGAGCGTAATAACCTGGTACGTATAAAACCTATTATTGATGCCTGCAAAAGCATGAAACAAAGCCGCACGGGCGCCTTAATAGTTTTTGCAAAGTATTATGATGAGCAATTTTACCAGAACAGCTGCGAGGTTGTGGATGCCAAAATATCAAAACGTTTACTGGAAAGCATTTTCCAAAAAAACAGCCCGTTGCATGACGGCGCAGTTGTTATTGCCGAAAACAAAATTAAATCGGCCAGTTGTATTTTGCCTTTAACCGATAATACCGACCTGCCCCCGCAATTTGGTTTGCGCCACCGTGCCGGTATCGGCGTATCAGAAGCTAACGACGCTACGGCCCTCATCATCTCCGAAGAAACCGGCGAAATATCTTATGCCAAGCATGGCCGTGTAAAAATGAACATCAGCTTTGCCGAACTGGAGAAGCTGCTTAATAAAGATTTTTAAAGGCCACGCAAAGCCACAATATCCATAAGAAAACTTGTGCCTTAGCTTCTTTGCGCGAATATGGCTGGGCTGGCTTAATTACTACCTCGCATTTTTTGTACCTTTGCAGCGTATGCATATCTTCTCTTCCTATAAAATCATAATTGATACGTTGGAGCAGTCCCTGTTTACCAGCATCAGGTTTTTCATTCTGGGAGGCTCAATTTTTCTATTCTTTTATGTTTGGAAGAAACAAAAGTACTGGCACCTTAAAATACAACAACGTTTTCCCGGCAAGGAGCATATCATCCGCGAAATAAAGTATTCCTTCTTTACCGTGATCATATTTGGTATGGTGGTATTGGAAGTGATGTGGGCCAGCAAGAACAGGTGGACGCTGGTTTATTATCCTATGGATAAATACGGCTACCCTTACCTGGTGCTGAGCTTCTTCCTGATGATATTGCTGCACGATACCTATTTTTATTGGACGCACCGTTTACTGCACTGGAAACCGCTTTTTAAATATGTGCACAAGGTACACCACCTGTCGTTAAACCCTACGCCATTTTCGGCATACGCCTTTCACCCGGTTGAGGCCCTGGTTGAAGCAGGCATTATACCGCTCATTGTTTTCACCATTCCGTATCACGTATTACCTTTAAGCATCTTTTCCATTTATACCCTGGTGATGAACGTGATGGGGCATATGGGTTACGAGTTTTTCCCGAAAGGCTTTGTGAGTCATAAGATCTTAAAATGGCACAATACTGCCACCAACCATAACATGCATCACCGTTTTGTGAAATGCAATTACGGCCTTTATTTTAATATATGGGACAGGCTGATGGGTACCAACCACCCACATTATGAGGCATATTATGATAAAGTGATAGAACAGCGTAAAAGCGGCATAAACGCCTTAGATGTTGACATTGAAGAGACGCGGAAAGTTGAAGTTGTTATAGCAGAAGCGGTAGATACTATTGAATAAAAACACCATCCTGAAAATATGAAAGATGGGTATAAAACAGGCGATCACGTAAGGTGGAACTCAGAAGCTGGCTATGTTACCGGAAAAATCATCAGGATACATACCGCTGATTTTAATTATAAAGGTTATACCCACCATTGCAGCCCGGAAGACCCGCAATATGAAATTAAAAGCGACAAAAGCGACCATATAGCAGTTCACAAAGGTTCGGCTTTAAGACACATTTGAAAACTACAGGGAGGATTTTACTTTCCCCCGCTTTCCGCCTCTTTAACGGCTACACCCAGCGTTGCCGTAGCAACGCTTAAAACGGTAGCTATTATTTGCGTGGCCGCAGCCTGCTGAATGATGTACATTTGCTGCTGTGCGTTTATTGCATTCTCATACGATTTTCCGACAGCCTGCACTGCCGCAGTATCCAATCCAGGATCAGTTGCGGGTACTGCTGCTACCGCTGGAGCTGTAGTAGCCGGGCTTGCCGCGTTTTGAACTTTGGAAAGCGCCTGCTGCGTGGTATCTGCCAGCTTTTGTTCTCCCTTAGCAGTACCGGTTTTTCCAATTGCTATTGCATTTTTGCAAAGTGCTATAAGCCCCTCAAAGGAGTTCAGGGTCATTTCAATGGCACCGGTAAGCTGACTTTGAAACGCCTCATTTTCCATTTCGAGCGTTAAGGTAAATGCCTTGCTCGTTTCTATAATTTGCTCCGGAAGTGTTTGTGCATCTGGCATGATAATGTATTTAGGTTTTAAAATGACATATGCCAAGATAACAGGTTGTATCCAAATTATCAAACTAAAACCATGCTATTACTATCTTCGTTAAAACAGCAGTATTTTTGTTTTAAGACGATCAATGAAACTCCATACCCGATCGGGTGCCAGTGCTGCTTGCCGATGCCTCTGCTCCTTCTCTCATTTCGGTAGCTTCATCCTCAGAAATAGGTTCTTCATCTTCTTCCGACATTTCTTCATTATGGCCTTCACCTTCGTCCCCAGGCTTATATTCTCCTATTTTACCAAACGCATCTTCTTTATAGGTTAACGAAGGTGCGTAGTTCTCTTTAACTCCGCTCCAGGTAGTTTCGCCTGAAATTATTTTCTCCATAAATCCCCTCATTTCATCAAGATCGTACCCCCGCCCTGTTTCAGAAACGCAAACAATTACAGCAAGTTTTGGAAGATTACCACCCAAATTCTCAAAATCAACTTCGTTATTTAAAAAACTAAGAAAAGTCTCCGCGTCTTTTTTCACCAGGGTTTTCACAATGTCTTTATATGCGCTTGGCCCGGCTCCTCTTATATACAGATCGTATGCCTGGAAAACTGTGCCCGACTTAAATCCGGTGTCCTTCTCAATTTTCTCTATCATCTCCTTTTTTTTGCTGACATCTGATCTTATCCAAATTTCACTATGCCACTGCCTGCCTATGGCTTGCAATTCCGAAGCCTTTACCATTTGTACTACCTCTCCTGGTGCGTTTTGATCTTGCTTCATCTGCAATGCCTGATTACCGGGCGTAAAGCGCGTTGGCCCTTCAGCAGATACCAGCCGTTGTATAGCCGGGATAGAAAATGGAGTGTATGATGTAGCGCTCTCCTTTTTTTGTTTGGGCTGTGAAGAAAACCTGCCAAACGGGAGTGCGGCAGGTGCAGCCATCATCTGCAATGGTGGCTCTTCCTCATCTTTTGATACCTGCTGCAATACGGGTACGGCGGGCAAAGACTTGCCATTTGCAGCTGAACGCTCAGCCGCTGCATTTGTAGTAGCCACAGGTGTTTTTGCAGCGATTCTCATATAAGAGGTAAGATACTACATTTACAATATTTTTAATAAAAAATTACAATATTTAACTTAAGATAATTATTAACGCGTTACATACCCAAATTATCAAATCTCTATTTATCCGCAAGCCAAAACAAAAAAGCCTGCTATTATAAAAATAACAGGCTTTTTGCATTTATTCGTCATATACATCAATATCCTTATCGTAAACTAATACCGAGCTGTTACTAAGCGTAATTGTACAGGTTACAATGCAACCACCGGCGTGCGAAAAGGTAAGGTCGATAGCTGTATCCCAGGCTGGCCAGATAGTGGCCTGGCTATTCCCTGAAACCGACCAATCGTAAGAAACAGCTCCCGACACCTCGTAAACAGAATATCCAAAAGAATCGCCGTTAGCGTATGCCGTTGAACTTCCTATTATCTGGGCGTAAATACTTGAACTCGCAAAACAAAAGAATAAAATAAATAATAGCTTTTTCATAGATTAAATAATTGATTTGATTTAAATACTAATGTTAATTTCTGATCGGGTGAGCATAGCATTTGTAAAGGCCATTGCTCTCTGTAATTGATGCTTAAATGACTGTTTCGATAGGCTAAAAATTAATTCCTCCCTACTCTGTTAAAGATTTTCGGACGCTCTGTCTGAAAGACGATCTATTGCTTTCATGGTTATATTATTTAAAACTAACTTTAATTATTTTTCAAAAAGTCAAGCCAATTGGCTCATTGTTAAATGATTTTATTGAAAAATAATATTAATATATTGCAGATGAATAGCTAAGGTGCTATCTTAGATCATTCAATCTGCCGATCATGAATTTCGACTACTCATCTAAAAGCAGGCTTTTAACCAACAACGATCAAGCCCGGCCGGGTAATTCCCATCCGGGTAAATCATTGCCTTCCGTACCGGCGCTCCAGGCCAAAGATGCCGCGGCGCAATCCGGTATAACCGAAAATCATTTATCTGTGGCAGGCAGATTATCCGCTCAAACTTCACAACTCAAACCTTTTCAGTTAACCATTCAAAAAAAAGGCAAGGACAATGAGCCTGATCAGAAAGGTTTCGAACTTAAATCCGTTCCGGTTGCGGCCAATGTAATGCAGTTCTGGCCACCGGGGGTTGACAGCGACAGCGACGATGATGGAGATGTTTATGACAACGGAAATGAGGAATATGACGAAGATATTTCTGCCGATGAAGAAGACAGTGATGATGATTATACAGAGAAAGAAGCTACGGTAAGCAACCGGAGCCAATACGGCTATGCCAATCCAACACATGATTCTAAATTAGGTGTCGAGCTTTTAGCGGCAGGGGCACATACGCCCAACCCTGGTTCGCGGCCTGATAGCGTACATTATCTTTCACCGAGCCGTAATTTTTATACTTCGTCGCCAACAAGGCAAACCGATGGCTCGAGAAGAAAAGATCCGGGCTTAACGCAAGGGCATAGTAACGTAGTATTTGGCCATGACGAAGGCGCCAGTGAGCACTTTAACAGGATAGGCCATCAGCAAAGCCCGCGTACAAACGGCAAATGGAATAAACGCAAAGAAACCTTTCACGGACTGGAGCGAAGAGATAAATCCAACAAATCGGGCGGCAGCAGCGCACGTTACATAACCCCATCAAAGAAACTGGGAAGTTACGAGCCTTATTATAAGAAAGAGAAGAAATAAATCCTCAATGATGGCAGCTGTGCATTGGATCACATATCTTTTTCCTTAATCTTTTCTATTGAGCGCATTAATAAACCACCTCGCTACTGCCATTCACCACGTATTGCGGTTTTGAACCTGTTGCCGATCTTACATCGATAAACTTCACCTTTTCCGCCTCGTTAATAACAACCTTCGCATTTGGCGGCATGGTGATGTTTGTGAAGGTAACATTACGCAAGCGGTGCGCGGGATCTTTAAAACCATTAATGTCTATCACCGGCTCTTTTGATGTGGCCATAGACAGGTCGATATTTTTAAATATAAAATTTTCGAAAGTAGGGATCTCGGGCGCCGCTTCGCCATCGTTGTTATAATTCACCGCCGAAAAAACGGTGATCTGCAATAGTTGGCAGTCGGTAACGGTAACATTTCGTACATAGCCGCCACGGTCTTTTGTACCTTTTATCTGCATACCATGCAGCAAGGCTCCGGCTTTGCAATCCTGTACCAGCACATCACTTACTCCGCCCGACATTTCGCTGCCGATAGAGATACCATGCCCGTTTACAAAATTACAATTGGTTATCCGCACATTTTTAGTCGGCTTGCCAACAAAAAAACCTTCAGGGTTTTTCCCTGATTTAATGGCTATACAATCATCTCCGGTATTGAAAGTACAATTAAAAATATAAGAATCGGTTGATGAGTCGGGGTCTATACCATCTCCGTTACGGATATTCACGGTAACAATGTTCAGATCATGGCAGGTAATATTATCGCTGTAGATGTAATGGATCGTCCAGGCGGGTGGCGCTGTAACCGTAAGACCCGATATATCCACATCCTGGCAATTCATTAAACAAATAAGGCGGCCCCGGCTGCGTATTCCGCCTGCCTTTATCATCGCGTCGCCAAGGCGTTTCCCTCCGCCTTTAACAGTTCCTTCGCCGCATATCCGCAGGTTTTTAACATTATAGGTACCGTTGCGGTTAAGGGTACCGGCATTCAGTAAACTGGCATAAGTATTTAGCTCCCAGCCCTCAAAACGGTTATAGATCATAGGCATATAATCTTCTACCAGCTCAGATCCTTTTAATACCGCGCCCTTTTCAATATAAAGGGTCATGTTACTTTTCAGGAACAGCGCCCCGCTGATATAGATACCCTTGGGTATATAAACCGTTCCACCTGCTGTACAGGCATTTATGGCAGCCTGTATTGCATGGGTGTTTTTGGTTACCGAGTCACCCTTCGCGCCATAATCAATAACGTTGTATACTTTCCCTTTTGCTGCGGTTTTGAACTTTAAGGTATTTAAAGCGCCTGCATCTCCGCTTTGTTTAACCCTTACCTGCACAGTATATGATACTCCCGGTGATAAATTAGTAAGCGTATAATTGGTTTTGACAGTAGCGCCCTGTAGCTTACCATTCAGCAAAATCTCATAAACCGCGTCTTTGGGTTCAGCCTGCTTATCCCACAACAAAGTGGCAGATTTATCGGTTATCGTTCCGGGTGCGATAATCAGGTTAAAATTATGCGCCGAAACAGCGGATACACGCAAAGACTGGATAAAAAGAAAGCAAACAATAAGCATACGGCTGCTTGCTCGCAAAGAAATATATACAGGCATTTTTGAATAGGTTATGGCGATAAATATAGATGTATAAATCCATTAATTATATTTCCGTCATCAACAAATGCCCACTTAGGCACCGGCATTTTATTCGGATGCCGGTGTAGGTTGGCCGGGTTCCGCTTGCTGTCCGCTTTCAACTTCTTCCTGCTGATAAAGATCACCCATTGCCTGTGCGGGTGCTTCGCCTATAACTTTAGTGTTCGTTTGTGTTACGCTATCGGTTATCTGGCTGTTTACGGGTGTAGGATCTGTCATAGCTGCTGGTTAATGATATATTGAGCATAAATTTAATTATTATATTTAAATAAGATGATGTACATATCCGGAGAATATTAATTAAGGCAAAGTCATTGTTAAAATTCGCCATGGCCAATACCTGTTATTATTTAACATCGCAATTGAACAGTCACAGAAATATTACAACAAGTTAATTTAAAGTTTAAAAATAAAACTTTGTATAGCAGGCTGTTATACAAACTAAAAGTTTGTAATTACCAAAGTCATTTTTTTACTCCATCTTTTTCCGTAAAATAGCATACTTCATCATTTAAAACCGATTTGAAACCGAGCAGGAAACATACTTTTAAAAGATGCGCCGCATTATTTTTGTCGGTGGCTTACCTTGTAATTTCAGTGTGCATTATTTTTTTGCTGCCTAAAACCAATAACTTGCCGCTAAACCAAAAAGGTAAAGTTGTTTCCGTTATTTCTGATCAGCCACATCCTTTTATAAAAAACTTTCTGAAGAGAACAGACAAAGTCTCGTCGGTTAAGAGAAAACAATTGATCTCTGTCCATTCATTCGTCGCTATTTTTACAGGTTTACATTCATTATCCAAAATTGAAAGCCCGGGTATAATCAGCTGGCTAAAGCACAATCCCTCAACACCGCCAGGCTTTGGCTGCCTGATAAACTGTTGCCGACGAATCTGATCCTATTTCCGGCTTTTTAATTACCATAATGTAGCCCGGCTACATTCATAATTGCCCCCGTATTACCACATTAATTAAACATTATCAACCGGGATATGGCGTAAAACCTATAGGCCTGTAATTATTAAATTAAGATGCAAGTTGTATCTAAAGGCGATCATCCGTTATGCGAGTATTGCCACCAGGAAACAGAAAGGATAAAACGGCCCTTATTGGTCAAATTGCTTTTTTGGTGGCTACCCTTAAAAAGATTTCGCTGTTGTTATTGTTACAAAAAAAGCTACGTTTTATTTAGCAACTCTAACAATTCAGCCGACCAGCCTATATAAATAACAGCAAAATTGAGCAAGAAAAGCG